>Ga0123328_1000158_pt1 | contig 68988 bp, 61 predicted proteins | sample BioC12SIPDNA_2_FD_89702 | JGI IMG/M metagenome (GOLD analysis project Ga0123328, IMG submission 89702) | Anaerobic biogas reactor microbial communites from Washington, USA - Biogas_R1_A C12 SIP DNA | ecosystem: Engineered > Bioreactor > Anaerobic > Unclassified | place: Washington, USA...
CTCCCGGCACCGCCGCATCGTTATGCGAGCCGCCGTCGCCGCGGTTGAACCCCTTGAGCCAGTTGGTGAAGACATCATCGTTGTAGCGCATCCGCTCGGGCACCGATACCGTCGATATCGCCGTCACTGCTGAGGCGGGACCCAGTAGGGTGATCAGCTCTGAAATGGGATACACGCCCATGTCGAAGAGGATGCCGCCGCCCTCGCGCTCGTAAAAGTTGAGACCACCCCACTGGGGGATAAAGCCCCGTTCGACATACCCGCGCACGTACAACGGTCGACCGATGTGCCCCTCGGCGATGATCTCTTTGGCCTTGAGCATAACCGGGCTCTGGAACGAGTTGGGCTCGACCAGGCCTTTGAGCCCCTTGGCTCGTGCCAGCTTGACGGCCTGGATGCCCGCCTGCAGGTCGGTGGTAAAGGGTTTCTGCACCAAAAAGCTGACGCCTGCCTCGATCGCCTTGAGCACCAGTTGGTTATGGCTGCTCATGGCTGTCAGGATGAATACGGCGTCGAGATCCTCATGGGCCAGCAGCGCGTCCATGCTATCATAGGCGCGTTGTGCGCCCCAGATCCGGGCCATCTCTTTGGCGCGGTCAACGATGAGATCGGCCGTAGCCACCAGATCAAACGTCTCACTGACAAATGGAAAGTAGCCTGTCGATACACTGCCGCAGCCTACGATGGCGGCCTTGAGCTTGCCTGTCATGATGTGTCTTTCTCCCTTCTGCGAATCGGCTGTCTCGAGGATTATGCGGCGCGATATGGTGCTGCGCAAGGCTGAGCGTGTTGCACGATTGCGGTGACAGCGATTCCGCCTATCATCATCTCTGTTGGCTATGCCCCGCTGGCCAACGACACGCCGATAGGGAGAGTTGCTCATGAGCCTGAATCGTCAGTCATCCTTCGTTGTGGGCATCGCCGGGGGCAGTGCCTCGGGCAAGAGCACCTTTGCGGCGGCGCTGCTACGCGAGCTCACCGATGGCGCCGCCGTAGCGGCCGGCCAGCCCGCGTTAACGGTCGAGCATTTTGCCATGGACCGCTACTTTCGCACCATAGAGGGCGGCGCCCCCACCATCGTATCCAGCGATGGCGAGGTGCGCTTGGATCGTAACCATCCCGAGTCGGCCGATAACGCCGCTCTGGCAGCCGATATGGACCGTCGCAAGCACGCAGGGGATCATCCGGACGTGATCATCGTTGAAGGGTTGATGCCTCTCTATGTGCCGCTGATTCGCGAGCGCCTGGACCTGCGCCTCTTCGTCGAGCTGGACGCTGATTTGCGCGCGCTGCGGCGCATGTTGCGGGTACGCGGGCGTCTGCCCGATGCGCCTGATACGCGTGAACGCCTGGCTGGCGCTATGGACTACTATATCGAGTGCGCCCGCGTGGGGCATGCTCTCTATGTCCAGCCTTCACGAGCGTATGCCGATCTCGTTCTGCGTGGCGACACCGAGCTTGACCGCTCTGCCGCCCTGGTGGGCGATCTGGTGCGGGCGCAACTGGCCTGGCGCGGCTGACTCCTGGGTATCTGCTGCGGTCCACAAAGAGGTGAGCATTCCATAGGCCGGCGAGCGCACGGCCCGCAGTTGGCGCGACTCAACAAGCGCCGCATCGTACCGATGCGGCGCTTGTTCTCCTTGGTGTGGCGGGCTAGATGATGAACTGGCTGATATGGCGCTGAGTGAGCTTGAGCATCTTCCAGCGACGCTCACCCACCCCCCATAGCTGGCCGTGCGGCTCGACCACCATGTACTTTTCCCAGTCCGACTCGTACAGGAAGGCAAAGATCTTGCCCCAGGCGATATCGCCCATGCCTGCGGCAGGCTGCGACGCCCAGGGGTTGCCATCCATCTCGATGGCCTCTTTGATGTGCACCTCGTACATCATCTTGGCATGGTCGCGGAAGAACGGCAGATACTCGATGCCCACGCCACGCAGGTTAGCCGGGTCGATCTTCATGCCCACCGTGGGGTACACCGCCCATAGCTTCTCGTAGGCTTCCATGCTATCGAGAAAGCTGGCACCATGCACGGCGTACATGGCTAACGGAATGCCCGCCTCTTCGAGCTTGGCGATGCGTCCGGGAAAGACCTGCCCAAAGGCCGCCAGGTTGGCATCATAACCACCTTCGATCTGCCCGCCGCCCGTCATGAACAACTTGGTGTCGAGCGCCTCGGCAAAGTCGATGAATTTGTCGAGCTGCGCCAGCGCTGCGGTGCGCTCATCGTGATCAGTTGAGGTGTGATTCCAGCCCCAGAGGCCCAGCGACGAGCACTCGATGCTATACGTGTCGAGGATGGCCTTCATGCCCTTGACGGTGTCGAGCGTCAGATCTTTGGCGTTGCCCCAAAAGTTGAACTCCAGGCCGCTGTAACCGTTCTCGGCGGCGAAACGGCAATCACAGGCCAGCTTGCTGATGTCGTTCTCGGCGATAAAGCCTAGCTTGATCATGAAACCCTCCGCGCGGACGATGTGTTTTGGTGCCCGCCCGCGACTGAGAGCATAGCGCAGGATAGGGCGAGGGGTCAAGCTTGAACAGCGAGGGTGAGATGGTGCGCATACTTTGGCAACGAGGCCCGCGCAAGGCGCGGGCCTCGTTGCAACTGCGATCGAACCCAGTCTGCTTTGCGTTATGCGATGAACTGGCTGATGTAGCGCATGGTCAGTTTGAGCATTTTCCAGCGCAGCTCACCACGGCCCCACAGTGGCCCGTGCGGCTCGACCACCATATAGTCGTTCCAGTCATTCTCGTACAAGAAGGCAAAGATCTTGCCCCACTCGATATCGCCCATGCCGGCGGCTGGCTGCGACGCCACCTTGCCGTCCATGTAGACGTGCTCTTTGATGTGAATCTCGTACATCATCTTGCAGTGGTCGCGCAAGAAGGGCAGATACTCGATGTTGCGCGCCTTGAGGTTGGCCGGGTCGATCTTCATGCCGACGTTGGGAGCAACGGCCCATAGCTTCTCAAAGGCCTCCATGCTATCGAGGAAACTGTTGCCGTGCACGGCGTACATGGCGGTGCGAATGCCCGCCGCCTCGAGGCCAGCCACGCGCTCGGGAAAGACCTTCAGCCAGGCCGCGACATTGGCGTCATAGCCGCCCTCGACAGTGCCACCACCGGTCATGAACAACTTGGTGTCGAGCACCTTGGCGAACTCGATGAACTTGTCGAGCTGCGCCAGCGCCGCGCCCTGCTCGGCGGCGTCGGGCGAGGTGTGGTTCCAGCCCCACAGGCCCAACGATGAGCACTCGAGGCAGTAGGCGTCGAGGATCGCCTTTTGCGCTTTGACGGCCTCGATGGTCAGGTCTGCAGCGTTGGCCCAGTAGTTGAACTCGAGCCCACTGTAGCCATTGTCGGTGGCAAAGCGGCAGTCACAGGCCAGCTTGTCCAGATCATTGGTTGCGATGAACCCCATCTTGATCATGTTGCCCCTTTCATCGAACAGTCAGTCTACGCCTCGCGAGCGTGCGCCTAGCGTAGCATATGGGTTGATGCTGTCAAGAGGCTTGATGCGTCCAGGCTTCTATTCGCCCTTGACCCAGCGGTCGAAGAAGGCCACGCTCCTGTCCATCGCCAGCGGGATGCTCTTTGAGAGGTTGTGGTCATTGCCATCGTATATCCAGTACTCGTAGCGCCATCCGACCGCCTCGAGCTGCTCGACCAACTCCTCGCTCCAGGCGATGGGCACCGAATCATCGGCTGTGCCGTGGTGCAACTGCAGCGGCCCCGAGAGGTCCGCCAGAAAGCTGTTGGGCGAGACAGCGGCCCAGAATTCGGCGGTGTCTACCGCGCCTTCAATGGGCCGCGGCCAGCGCTGCACAGGCGCCGGATAGGGCGCCACCACCCCGGCCCAGATGACACCAGCCTTGATCTGCGACGAGATGACCATTGACCGCAGGGTGATGCCGCCGCCCATGGAATGCCCCCACATGCCGATTCGCTCGGCATCGACCTGTGGGTGTGCCTGTAGCGCCGCCACGGCGTTCAGCGCATCGATGGTGTAGGCGCCATCGCGGTTGCCGCTGACAGCCAGTCCCTCTGAGCGATGGTGACCGCGCAGGTCAGGCATGAGCACCACAAAGCCGGCGCGTGCGATACGGTCGACATAGGCCTTGTAGCGCTCGCCGGTGCGGTACTGATCAGGAGGGATGTGGCCATGCACAAACACGACGCCAGGCCAACCTCCAGCGGGCGGCTCGCCATCGGGGATGGTCAGTAACGCATAGACCTTGAGCCCCTCGGAGCGGTAACTGGCATCATAGCGGGCATAGTTGGCGCCTCGATCAAACTCACCCTCAATGGTGATCGCACTGCCCGGGTACTCTAGCTCGCGCATCGCCGCGATCATGAACGGGTGCATTGTCGGCGTAGGTACTGGCGTGGCCGATGGCTCGACTGTGGGGGGCGGGGTGGCTGTCGAGGTTGGCGACGGCAGCGCAGTGGGGGGCCTGGTCGTACCAGTCGGGGCGCTAGGCACGTCCGTAGGCCTCGGCGTCGTCGATGCGGACTGCGCGCCTGGCGCAGCGCTCGGCGTTTGGCGTAGCGCACAGCCCGAGACGAGCAGTACCATCAGCAGTACAAAAAGCATGACCGGTCGGCGCATACCATCACTCCTGCTAAATAGGATACATGTACTCTTCTTTAGAGCATATCAGCATCGTGGTGCTGCGGCAACGGCCCAACGTTTGCCGCCAGGCTGCGAGCTGGCTAGGATTGGCACAGATATGGCGCACGGAGGGCGCATCTACACCGCTCGAGATGATGCCCTAGCGCGGCAGGCAGAATCGTTGGAGGTGATCTCATGTTCAGGCTAAAGGCTATCGCCGACGCGCTGACCTGGTTCAGGTTTGCCCTGGGGCCAGGATTGGTTGCCCTGGGCGCGTGGGGTGGCGCGGGGGCCATCGATCTCGCAGCGCGAGCCGTGTTGGCTGGCTGGGCATCTGATGCGCTCGATGGGCCTTTGGCGCGACGCGATCCCAAGGCGTCACCGAGTTGGATCGGGCGCAACGACCTGCTGGTCGATGTGTGCTTTTCGCTGGGTGTTTGGCTCTATTTGGCCTTGTCGGGTTGGGTGTCGCCCACGGGCGCAGGCATCTATGTGCTCCTGGCAGCGCTGGCCATCTGGCAGACCCGGTCTGTGCAGCTGGCCTGGGGGGTGCAGGCGCTGCCGTATGCCGGCATGGGCGTGGTGGCGCTGCGCGTCGTCCCGCGCGTTGGCTGGATGTATGTGGCTTACGTGGTGGGCGTGGTGGCCATCACGTGGCCGCGCATTCCTCGGCGCATAGGTATCTTTGTGCGGGCCTTGCTGCGCGGCTTTCGATCGGGAGACACCGCCGAACCAGGCGCTCGAGACGGTTAGCCGGCCTCAGGCGCCCGACGCAAAGCACAGGCCCGCGAGCATCTGCTCGCGGGCCTGTCAGTCGTTCTGGGCAGACCATCTCACTCGAACCCGGGCATCATATCGCCATGCGCCTCGAACAGGTCGTCGCACATCGCAACGATCTCGTCGATGGTGAGCTCTGCGGCGGTGTGCGGATCGAGCATAGCGGCCTGGTAGACGTACTCCTTCTTGCGGGTCAGCGCTGCCTCGATAGCCACCTCATGCACATTGATGTTGGTGCGGTTGAGCGCAGCCAGCTGCACGGGAAGATCGCCCACAAAGGTCGGGTGCACGCCATTACGATCTGCCACGCACATTACCTCGACGCAGCAGTTGGGCGGCAGGTTGGTGATCAGGCCGGTATTGAGCACGTTGCCGCCAAAGGTAAAGGGACGGTCGGTGACCACGGCCTCCATGATATGCGAGGCATACTCGCTGGTGCGCTCGTGCTTGAACAACTCGGCCTCTACCATCTCGCGAACCACGTCGCGCTGGCCCACTTTGAGGCTCTTGCCGGTAACGGCAGCGTCGAACAGAGCGTCGGCCGTGATCTGCTCAAAGCCCGGAGTGTTGTCGATAAAGCCCTGCATGCGCTCCTTGATCCATCCTACCATCGGGCCTTCGAGCTTTTCCTCTTCGCCAAAGTATGACAGACCTTCGATGCTCTCTCCGGTGATGACGCGGCGCATCAGCTCCCATTGGCGAATCTGTACGCGGCAGCGCCGAGGATACTCGTCGAGGGGAATGTGAAAGCGCTCGATAAGCTCAGGCGCTTTGGCCTTGATGAACCAGGGTGTGTACTCGGCGGCGTGCTCGGATGATTCGGTCTGGTAGTAGCCAAACCACTTCATCTGCTCAAAGCGGACGGCATCCTTCCACTTGTACTCGGGCAGCTCAGCGCGCCGTTTGATCTCGGGATACAGGTCTTGGCCATGGCGCGAGATCTCGAGTAGCCAGCCCTGGTGGTTGATGCCCGCCACCGTCCACTTGAGGTCGTCAGTGGGCAGGTCTAGCTCGCGACAGAGATGGCTAGCGCAGCCCTGTACGCTGTGGCACAGCCCCACGGTCTTGACACGCGAGCCCTTTAGGATCGCGCCGGTCAACATGGCCATCGGGTTCGAGTAGCTGAGCAGCAGGATCTCTGGCGCCACCTCCTCCATGATGCGGCAATAGTCGAGCATCACGGGGATGGTGCGCAACGCACGAAAGATGCCGCCGATGCCCAGCGTGTCGGCGATGGTCTGGCGTAGGCCGTACTTTTTGGGGACCTCGAAATCGATCACTGTCGACGGCTCATAGCCGCCCACCTGAATGGCGTTCACTGCAAAGTCAGCGCCGGCCAGCGCCTCGGCCGCCTCGCTGGCGAGATAGCTCTTGATGGTGCAGCCAGCACCGATCTCGTCGTTCAGACGTTTGATGAGCAGCTCTGACTCTTTGAGGCGCACAGGGCTGATGTCGATTAGCGCGATCTCGGCGCCCTGCAGCGCCGGAGCGTGAAAGCAGTCTCCCAAGACATTCTTGGCGAATACCGTGGAGCCGGCGCCCAGAAAAGCAATTTTGGTCATGTCGATACCTCCGTTGGTGTTTGCGTGCACGAGCCACACGGCTATCCTAGTTTTATCACCGGGCAGCGTCAAACAACAGTGCAGAACGGCGCGGCCACGGGCCCAAAGGGGGCTACAGGGCAATGCTACAGCTCGAGATGATCGACCGCGTGCGGATGCTGTGCCTCAGCGATGAGCGCATCGTGGCGGCGTGGATGTACGGCTCATTTCCGGCGGGTGAGGCCGACGCGTATTCAGATATCGAGTTCCTGATCTATGTGCGCGATGAGGCGCTACCCTCGTTTGCCCCAGCCACCTGGGTCAACCAGATTGCACCGCTGGCTCTCTACTTTGTCAACGAGTTCGGCGTGGGGGCAGCGCTGTTTGAGAATACCATTCGCGGAGAGTTCCACTTTGAGCCTCAGAGCGAGATGCCCCATTTGGTGGCCTATCGTGAGGAGGCGGGCTTTCCGGCCGTGAAGCGCATGCTGCTGGTGGACAAGACCGGTGAGTTGTGCTCGCTGCTCGAAGAGATCAGTGGCCCAGGCCCAGAGCGAGCGACGGCCGACCAAGCGCAGCGCCTGATCGCCGGTTCGCTCAACTGGCTGCTCTTTGGCCTCGGCGTTCTGGCCCGAGGCGAGCGTGTCCGCGCCCTCGAACTCTTGGGCATGCTGCACCGATATCTGTTGTGGATGGCGCGCCTGGCCGAGACCGCGATGACTCACTACGCGACGCCGGCCCGTTGCGCCGAGCACGAGCTCTCGGCGCAGGCACTGCAGCGCTTTGAGGCGTGTACCGCTTCGCTGCATGGCAATGAGCTAGAGTGCGCCTGGGCCACCGCCTGGCAGTGGGCGGGCGAGCTGCATGTGGCGCTGGCCGAGCGATATGAGCTGGTGCTGCCTCAGCCGCTGATCACGCGAATCGCAGCACGGTTTGCCGCTTTACTCGCGCCGGATATCGAGGGGTAGGATGACAACGATCGTCAGCACCTTTGGCAGCGAGCTGGCTGAGGCAACCGCCGCCTCGTATAACCGCACCTTTGCTGACATACCCTTCTGCTGGCCTATCGACGCGCAGGCGCTGATGGACCCCGCCACCCTGCCTTGCGACAACCTGTCTGCGCTGCGCGGCGATCTGCTGCTGGTTGCCCGCGAGGGCCAGGCCGTGGTCGGCTATGTCCATGTCGTGGTTGAGGATGCCAAGCCCGAAGGCGAACGCGACTGGGATGACTATGCCCAGACGCAGGGCGTGTTGCGCATGTTCTGGTACGAACGCGGCTACCGCGCCGCCGGCGCAGTATTGCTGGAACAGGCCGAGAGCCATGTGCGGGCGCACGGGCTGCAGCGCATCGAGGTGATGCACAGTAAGCGCGGCTATCCCTGGTACCACCTGCCCCATGTGCATCTGACGCAGCGTCTCGAGCATGTGCATGCGCTGCTGTATGCCCATGGTTTTGCCCGTGACAAGAGCAATGTCGCTCTCATCTGGCCAGACGCCGCGAACGCCCCCCTGGCGCCCTGCGCACTCGACTATCACCTGCGCATCGAGCGCGAGGACTGCTCTGGACCGGCAAAGCGCCAGCTCCTCTTTGCTGAGCAGGGAGACACTTTTTGTGGCATGTGCGTGGGGGCCTCTCTAGCCGAGCAGCACGCAGACCTGCGGGCCCGTGATTGGTCCTATATCCGCTGGTTGACTGTGGACGAGCCGTTCCGTCGCCAGGGGCTGGCGCAGCGGCTGCTCACCGAGACGTTCCGCACCATGGCAGGCGAGGGTGCGCGGCATGCGGCCATCTGCTGCATCGAGGAGAACACGCCAGCCCTGCTGCTCTATGCCAACATGGGTTTTCGCGCCGTCGATTTCACCTACACCTATGTCAAGGCCCTGCATCAGCAGAGCGCGCAGGTGAATGAGCCCGCGTCCCCGCTCTGTCCATAATCTGTCCACAGGCGCCGTTCTGGCGCTCGCCGCTGCGCTATGCTAGAGACGACTGTGTGGATCATCGAGGAGGGTGACATGAGCGGCAAAAAGCTGGTGGTCATTGGATTCGACTCGATCTCACTCAGCGTACTACAAGAGTTTGTGCGTCGAGGCGCTTTGCCGACAGTGGCTAGACTGATGCAGGAAGGCTGTGTCACCCAGACCTGGCCGTGCTTTCCCATGGAGACGGGCACCAACTGGGCCTGCCTGGCCACGGGAGCCTCACCCTGGGTGACGGGCTGTAACATGCATGTCCACCTGCCGGGCACGCCTCTGGATGAACAGGTGTATGGCTTCCAGGGCGAGCTCTGTCGGGCTGAGCAGCTCTGGACCACGGCGCAAAAGGCCGGCAAGAGGGCTGTGGTGTTCGATTGGTCACAGTCGCTACCCATTCGCATACAGGAAGGTCTGATCCATGCCGGTGAGGATGGTCGACCCGACAATGCCAGAAATGCCCTACAAGAGGTGCGGGCCTACACCACGCATCCGCGCCAGCCGGGGCCGCACGTCACGCAGGTAGCGCCTGTGCCCTGTGACTGGCCCAACGCTCCCCAAGGCGCTCTCTGCTTTGAACTGCCCATCGAGCCGGGGCCGTACTCTGCCTTTGCGCAGGTGAGATCCTTGTGGGCGCTGGTGCTCAAGGGCGGTGATGGATACGACCGTGTAGCCGTGTACGATGCTCCCGCGGGTCAAGAGCTATGGCGTGTCGGGCTCAACGAGTGGTCGCCCTGGCGCCTGCATCCCTTTGTGGCTGATGGCCGCGAGGTGATCGGTGGTCTGCGTGGCAAGTTGTTGCGACTCAGCCCAGACGCCAGCCACGTGCATCTGTATCTATCCGAGATCTTTGACCAGAGTGCCTTCGTGCAGCCCGAGAGCCTGCTCGATGAGCTTCAGGCCGCTTGTGGTCCCTTTGTCAATCAGTGCTCGCGTCAGCAGGTGGTGCAGGGGGGAGCTTCAGACATTGCCACCTACTTTGAGGAGCAGGCCTATTTGGCCCGCTGGTGGAAGCATGCCGCAGCACACTTGCTGGGCAGGTACGACTGGGACCTGTTCATGCTCAAGTGGCACGGTCCCGACTGGACCAATCACCTCACCATGTACATGATCGATGAGCGCCACCCGATGTATGAACCAGCGCGCGCTGACGAAGGCTGGGCGATGTGGGATGAGCTGATGGGCTGGGGCGATGAGATCGTCCAGACGGTGATGCAGGTGGCGGGTGAGGATGCTGTGATCGCGCTGGTTTCTGACCATGGTGGTGGCACGCAGTTGCCGGGCATCGACCTGCGCATCGACATCAACGGTATTCTGGAGCAACACGGCTGGCTCAAACGCAAGGCTGACGGCGCCGTGGATTGGTCCCAAACCCAAGCCTACGGCTACCAGCACTATGTCTACATCAATCTACAGGGGCGTGAGCCAAACGGCATCGTGGCGTCAGGCGCAGAGTACATCAATCTGCAAGAAGCGATCATCGAGGCATTGCTCGACACAATCGACGCGAATGGTCGGCATGTTTTCCGCATCGCGTTGCCCCGTGAAGACGCGGGGCGTCTGGGCGTAGGTGGCGATCGTGTGGGCGACGTCTTTTGGGTGCCGGCCAAGCCACACCCGCTGGCCACTGTCGACAAAGAGCGCTTTTGGCTCGAGCACTCGCGCGACGAGACCGGTACGTGGGACTGGCCGCGCCTCAACACAGGCAACCATCTAGACGACTCCTATTTCGTCATCGCGGGCCCAGGCATACGACGGGGGTATGCACGGCCGCGCCCCACGCTCATCACCTCGGTTGCGCCTACTCTGGCGACAGCACTGGGCATCCCTGTGCCGGCCGATGCCGACGGCACTGTGTTGCACGAGTTTTTCGAAGGGTAGACAAGCCGCATCCCGAGCTGAGCGTGGCGAGATGGCCACGCTCAGCTCGGCTTTTCGCCGTTTGGCTAGCGGGGTTCGATGGCACGCAGAGCGGCTTCGATCTGCGTGCGTAGAGCGGGGTCGTTGGTGAGGGCCAGAGCGCGCGTGAGGTCGTCGCGGGCACGCACAAAGCTGCCCAGCTCGATCATTGTGGCGCCGCGCGATAGATAGGCCTGAGCGTGGCCTGGCTCTAGTTCGATGGTGCGCCCAAAGTCGGTAAGCGCCCCCGTATAGTCGCCCAGAGAGCCGCGCACATTTCCCCGACAGTAGTAGGCCTGAGCGTTGTTGCCATCCAGGGCGAGCGCCTCGTTGAGGTGGTGCAGCGCCTGATCAAAGTCGCCCTTGAGATCGAATGCGATACCCAACCCCAGGTAGGCCTGTGCCGTTGGGTTGAGTTTGACAGAACGTTCAAAGGCAGCGATGGCAGCGCGATGATCTCCTTGTGCTAACGCCTGCCAGCCGAGATCGTCAAAGTCAGCGGCTCGCTCAGTGCGGCAGCCAGCCAGGCTGAGCAGCAGGAACAGCAGCAGTAGATAGCCGGTCCGCCTCATCGCTGATCCCCGTTGCGCAGCCAGAGCAGCAGTGCCGTCAGGCTATAGCCATCAACCAGCGAGCGGGTGCTGATGAGGTCCTCGATCTCAGACCGGGTGAACCAGCGCCAGCCTGCTACTTCGCTCTCATCAAAGCTGCCCACCTTGCCAGTAGCGCGCGCCCGCACCACATGGAACACCTGGTCTGCCATGCCCGCTAGCGGGTGATAAGCGTAGATCAGGTACGCGTCATCGCAGGCATGCCCGGTTTCCTCTTGGGCCTCACGCAGCGCCGCTTGCTCAGGCGTCTCCGCGGGCTCCATGAACCCGGCAGGCACCTCCCACTGAACGCTGTCGAGGGCATAACGATAGGCTTGTACCAACAGGATGCGGCCAGCATCATCCTCGACGAGGGCCGCCGCAGCCTGACGTGGGAATTCGAGCACATGATAGCGCTCCACAATCCGACCGCCTGGCATACGCACACGATCGCGGTGCAGATTCACCCAGGGGCAGCGGTAGATTGTCTCACGTGAGAGGCGTTGTGGTCGATCAATCATGGGCGTCCTCGCATCGCAGCGCGATCCACTCGGCACGCAGGTCAGTGGGCGAGCAGTAGTGGCATGGCCGAACCTCTTTGCCTGGGCATCAGCGCCACTTTACTGCGATGACGCTGTGCGCGCAAAGGCAGTTCTCGATGAGCCGCCAGGTCTGTTGTGATAAGCGCCCTCAATAAGGCCTTGACATATATGCAGAGTTTGCTAAACTTGCGTAAGGACATGTGTGCCGGATGGGGTGAGTGAGGCAAGCTCCAGGGCTTGCCTCACCTCGTACGCTTCAGACGCTGCCCGCAACAGACTGAGGCGATGGCCTTGGCGGCCGTGGTGCAATATGGCGGTGCCCAGGCTCTGTGTGCCCCGACGCACAAGGAGACTGTGCACTGCCAACCTATCGCTACAGCTGATGTCGAGCCCGACAAGGCTCTACAGGGTCAGGGGGTGCTCATGCCTCGTGCAAACCCAACCGGTGGCCCTGGCGCTGTCATGGTTGAGTCATGCGCCCGCATAGAGGCCATTGTCTATTGCTCACCCCAGCGCTATCATAGAGGCAAGATCGGCCATGCCAATCTGTAAGGCGCTGTTGGCCGACTATCATTGCTCAACGGGAGCGCCGCGGGCCGTGCCCCGAGAGATTCGCCCATCTGACGTTCTAGAGAAGGAGTGTGATCGATGCTGAACGCCCCTCGCAAGATCACCTGGTGGATCGCAGTCGTCATCGCGCTATTGAGCGCCATTCTGGTCGCTGCTGGTCAGGCGACGTCAGCGGCCCTGCTGGCGCTGATCGGCCTGCTCTTGATGATCATCGCCACCAAGCTTGTTCGCCTCTAGGCCACTACTGACAGGCGGCGCGCTCGCAGGCCCGCAGCGTGCCGCCTGTCGGCCTCAGCCCAGCCGATGGCCGGTACCATCGCCGCCCAGGCCAATCAGCCCGAGCGTCTTGCCTGTGGGCGTGGTCTCCAAGTCCTCGACAAAAGCCACCTCGAAAGTGATCTCCTCTCCCATGCGCTCCGTCAGGCCAGCGACCACTCGCGCGGCCAGTGCCTCGCGGTCGCACGCATCAGCCACCACAAGCCGTACCTCAAAGCGCTCGGGGGCATGTTGCACCACCTGAAAGCGACGCATGCCGCCCACTGCGTACAAGATCGCGGTCACAGCCTGGGGGTGCAACAGCACGCCGTTGGGCAGGTGCACCCACTCTTGTGTGCGCCCCTGCACAAAGTCGACCCGCGGCAGCGTGCGCCCGCAGGGACAGCCGTCGGGCAGCCATCGCAGCATGTCGCCGATGCGCACGTTCAACAGCACCATGCCGCGGTTGACCAGGTTCGAGACTAGCGCCTCGCCCGTCTCGCCAGGGAGTAGGTCAGGGCCATCAGCATCGATGTGTCGCCCATCGCTGGCCACGATGCGCAGCGCATAGCAGTCGTGGTTGATGTGGTAGCCGCGGTGAGCCTCGCACTCGAACCCAAGCTTGAACGCCTCGATGGTCTGGTAGACGCTGAATACCGGAATGCCAAACTCCTCGACGAGCATACGTCGGGCAGAGATGGGCATAGCCTCTGAGCCGTATACGATCACGGCGGGCCGGTGCAGGGCCTGTCCACTCTCACGAGCATAGTCGAACAGGCGCCCGAAATAGGAGCCATACCCTGATAGTACGTCGGGGCAAAAGGCGTTGATCTTGGGCAGGTTAACCTCGGGCGGGTCGCCCAACGACAGTACCAGCCGCTGCACGGGCTCGCGGGGCGGGTAGAGCGCCTTGGCACGCGTGAATCTGCGTACCGCCACGCCGGTGCCGTGCGGTGAGCTTAGCTCGAGTTGGCGATAACTTGATCGCCTGCCCAGCGGCTGACGGCTGGCGGCGGCATCACGTCGGCTATGCGCTGCACTCTGCAACAGCGCGGCGGTGTCGTGCCAGATATGGTGTGGAGTGCCAGAAGATCCCCCAGACCCCACGCGCAATAGATCGTCATCTGCGAACTGGGTTGAGCGATATCGCTGGGGAGCATTCTGGAGATCGGCGATCTCGATGATTGGCAGGCGTCGCAGATCATCCGCGCAGCGGATGTCATCGGGCGTGAGGCCCAGACGGCTCATCGTCTCGCGATAGTGCGGCACCCAACGATAGGCATAGGCCACCATCCGGCGCACGTTAGCATCCTGGCGAGCCTGTAGGCGGTCGGGCGGCAGATAGGGTAGCGGTGGTTGCTGTGCCAGATGCCACGCTAGGTAGGCCGACCAGTAGGCGCGCTTCCAAATGGGGGGGTTGGGCATCTCTTTCACCTCACCCGCGGGCGGCAGATGCAGCGACGCGTAGACGAAGCAGGCACAGCCGGCTCAGTCGCCAGCGCATCCAACAGCAACTGACCCCATACTGGGCAGTCACTTTTCTGGGGGCATCACGACTGATTGAGGCTGCACCTGAACTGGCCAGGACTCGCTGTCGCAGCGCCGATCATTGTGACTGTGAGCGAGTATAGACGCGCACTTGTCTGAGCACAACCGCACGGCCCTGTCTCAAGCGGCTGCCGATGGCAACATACAAAGAGAGGGCAGGATGTCCCCGCCCTCTCGGTATGTGTGCGCGCTAGGCGCTGAGCGCCTCATGCGTCTCCTTAAGCTGGTCGATGATGGGGATATTCTGCGGGCACTTGGGCTCACAGACGCCACACTCGACGCACCGATCGGCCGAGAGTCCGCTGATGCGCACCCCCTGTAGCCAGACCTCTTCTCCCTTGAGCAACCGGGCGTACTGCTCACGCGCATAGTCCTTCATGCCATAGACGCGCGCATAGTTCATAAGCAGAAAGTTGCCGGGGATGTCGACGCCGTTGGGGCAGGGCATACAGTAGCCGCAGCCGGTGCAGTACAGATCGGCAAACGACTGCAGCTTTTGCAGCATGGCCGTCACCGCCTGGGTTTCGGCGGTGCTAAAGGGCTCCTCACGCTCTGCAGAGGCGACGTTCTGCTCGATCATCTCCATGGTGTTCATGCCCGAGAGGGCCACCGTCACGGCGGGGTTGGAGAGCACCCAGCGTATGGCCAAGTCCGGCGCCGAGGCCACCGATTCGGGGAGCATCTCTTGCATCTGCTCAGGACTGAACATGGCCATGCGGCCGCCGCCTACCGGCCCCATGATGACCGTACCCATGCCCTTTTCGTGGGCCAGGCCGATGGCCTCAACCAGATGACGATCAAGGATGTTGTACTGCAGCGTCACCCCGTTGAACTCATCTGTCTTGATGAGCTCCAGGATGTTGGCCAGAGTGTCGTGCGACGAGAACGCCAGGAAGCGCACCAGGCCTTCTTCTTGCGCCTTGCGCGCGGCCTTCAGGCAGCCCTTTTCGCCCAGCAGATGGCTCTTAAAGCCTTCGAGCGAGAGGCCGTGAAAGTGCATCACGTCGATGTAGGGCTCGTCAAAGCGCTGCAGCTGCGTCTCTAGCCGCTGCCGCCAGGTGTCACCATCGATGTCGTTAGACGGGATCTTGGTGGCGATGATCAGCTTGCTGCGATCATAGCCCTTGATGGCCTTGCCTACAGCGACTTCGCTCGTGCCGTTAATGTATCCCCAGGCAGAGTCGATGTAGTTGATGCCCTGATCGAGGCCACGACGCAGCATAGGCACCGAGACCTCATAGTTGCAGGTGCCGTCGGGCAGGCTGGGTAGGCGCATGGCGCCAAAGCCCAGTGTGGATGCCATCATGCCGGTGTTGCCATAGGGACGGTATTGCATTGTGCAGACCTCCATGTAAAACGGGGACAGACTGGGGCAGAAAAGGCTGCCGGTGGGTAACAGCTCCTCATTATAGCCCGGTTGGCGGCGAGGTCAAGCGGTATGGTGGTCTGACCGCAACGAACAGGTCGATCGACAGAACGAGGGGCAGCTACGGCTGCCCCTCGTTGAGACTGCAGGGTCCTGCTGCTAGAGCCCTAACCCCTTTTTGATGCCCCCGCCATAGGCAGGATCCATCCGTGTAAAGTGTTCGACCATCTTTTTCTGTATCTCAACCGGCACCGGCTTGAGGCTGGCCACGATGTGGGAGATCAACCGCTGCTGCTCGTCGGTCGGCATCAACCTAAAGAGGTTGCCTGGCTGGATGTAATCGTCATCCACGCCACGCTTTTGCTCATAGCGATCGGCGTCGCCCGAGATCTTGAGTGGTGGCTCGGCAAAGCGCGGGTCGGCCTTGGGCCCGCCAAAGCTGTTGGGCTCATAGTTGGGCGCTGCCCCGAAATTGCCGTCAAAGCGCATTGAGCCATCGCGCTGGTAGTTGTTCACTTCAACGTGTGGCCTATTGATGGGCAGGTGCTCATAGTTGGCACCGAGGCGGTAGCGATGGGCATCGCCATAGGCAAAAAGGCGCGCCTGGAGCACCTTGTCGGGCGAAAAGCCAATGCCTGGTACCACGTTGGCCGGCGAGAAGGCTGCTTGCTCAACCTCGGCATAGTAGTTCTCTGGATTGCGGTTGAGCTCTAGCACACCCACCTCGATGAGCGGATAGTCGCCATGGGGCCAGACCTTGGTGAGGTCGAACGGGTTGAAGCGGTAGGCCTCTGCCTCGAGCTCGGGCATCACCTGAACGTAAAAGGTCCAGCGAGGGAACTCACCGCGCTCGATCGCCTCAAACAGCTGCTTGGTGTGATAGTCTGGGTCTTTGCCTGCGAGCTCATCTGCCTCTTCTTGCATCAGGTTGCGGATGCCCTGCTGCGTCTTGAAGTGGAACTTTACCCAGAAGCGCTCGTTGTCGGCGTTGATAAAGCTAAAGGTGTGGCTGCCATACCCGTTCATGTAGGGGATGCCGGCCGGAATGCCCCGATCAGAGAAAAGAATGGTCACTTGATGCAACGCTTCGGGCACCTGCGACCAGAAATCCCACTGCGGGAGCGGATCGCGCAGGTTGGTCTGTGGGATGCGCTTTTGTGTGTGGATGAAATCCGGGAATTTGATGCCGTCGCGGATAAAGAACACGGGGGTGTTGTTCCCCACGAGATCCCAGTTGCCCTCCTCAGTGTAGAACTTGAGCGCGAAACCACGCACATCGCGCACTGTGTCGGCCGAGCCCCTCTCGCCTGCCACTGTCGAGAAGCGACCGAACATGGGCGTCTGCTTGCCGACCTCAAACACTTTGGCTTTAGTGTAGCGGGTGATGTCGTGCGTGATCGTCAGGGTGCCGTAGGCCCCCGCTGCTTTGGCATGCACAACGCGCTCGGGGATGCGCTCGCGGTTAAAGTGAGCCAGCTTGTCGATCAGCAGATGATCTTGCAGCAGCGTTGGCCCGCGCTCTCCTGCGGTCAGCGAGGTCTGATTGTCGTCAACGGGAACCCCTGCAGAGGTGGTCATCATTTTCTCATCAGGCATGTTCGTACTCCTTTGCTATGCATGAGGCCCAACTCGGACCCAGACAAACACATGGCGGAACAGCGCATTGGTGAATACTCACGGCCTCACCAACGCCACTATAGTATGCTCATTTTCTCCTGAGAATGCTTTGTTGTCAAGTGATGGTTGTCACCATCCTCTTGGCCCCGTGGCGCTTTGGCGCTATGCTAGCGCCCATGTGGCTATTGGCTGGCCAATCACTCGCGTGGAGGCGCCATGATTCTGCTCACCGTTTGGGACGGGCTGCGGCCTGACCTTGTCTGCGACGAACTGACCCCCTATCTGGCACGCCAAAGCGAGGCAGGCGTTTTTTGCCAACACAGCCATGCTGTGTGGCCGAGCGCCACGCGCATCAATGCCGCCAGCCTGAGCACCGGCTGCCAGCCTGGCAAGCACGGCCTGGTCGATAACGAGCTCTATGTGCCGGCGGTAGACCCTCAGGCGCCCATCTCATGTGCCGATTGGCGTGCTCTACAAGCGCTGGCAGACGCCGAGCAGGGTCGGCTGCTGACCGCGCCCACACTGCCCGAGCTGCTGGCGCAGCGCGGTCGGCGCTTTGTATCTGCCGGATCGGGATCGCCTGGTACCACTTATCTCACCAACCCGACAGTCACTGCCCCCATCGTCAACTGGGCAGTGGCCTGGCCAAGGGCATTCGAGGCCGAGCTCGTGGAAGAGCATGGTGGACTGCTCACCGAGAGCGCGTCTTCGGCCGAGCGCAACCGCCAGGTCATCGCTACCTTGCGCGATGTGCTCATCCCGCGCGATCGGCCCGATGTGGTGACATTGTGGATCACCGAGCCAGACCATGCGCAGCACGGCCATGGCATCCGTTCGCCCGAGGCCGTCGAGGCACTCCGCCAGGTGGATGCCGAGGTGGCAGCGCTCGTGCAGTATCTGGAGAGGGCGCTCCCCGAGCCACTGACCGTCTTTTACCTGTCTGATCATGGCTTTGAGACTATTGGCTCCGACCTTCCCGTGACTGCTGCGCTGATCGGCGCGGGGTTCAAGGCATCGGCCAGCTCTCCAGATGTTGTACCAGCGGGCTGCAGCCTGTATCTGAACGACGAGACGCTGCCTCGTGTGGGCGAGCTCGCCAGCTGGTTGCTGACGCAGCCCTGGGTGAGCGGCGTCTTTGTGCGCGATGACCTGCTGACGGCTTGCCCAGGTGCGCTGCCCCAGAGCGCTGTGGGCGGCAGCCACGCTCGTTCGGCGCCCATCATGTACTCGCCACGCTGGAGCGACGAATGCAACACCTATGGTGTACCGGGTATGGTGGCCGGGCATCCTGGCGGGAGCGTGGCAACCCATGGCTCTACCAGTCCTTACGCGCTGCGCAACACGCTGGTGGCCTGGGGTGCGGGCATTCGCACGGGCCTCGTCTCTGATGTGCCCTGTGGGCTAGTGGACGTGGCGCCTACCGTTCTACATATGCTTGGCATCAAGCCGCCCAAGACGATGGACGGACGCGTGCTGCACGAGCTGTTGACCGATGGGCCGTGGGCAGCAGACCTGCGCCCCAGCACTTTTGCACGCCAGAGCGCAGCTGAGGGATGCCGCCAGGTGGCCTGGTATAGCGCTGTTGGCACACACACGTATCTGGATCACACGCTGATCGAGCCGGCGGGCTAGCCCAGGGTGAGTCGATACCAGCGTTGACGCATGGGCCGGCCAATGCTAGTATGCGGCCCATGCGTCAACTGCGCTGTCACCTGCCGCCGCTGCTGCTCTGGACGGTACTGGTTGGCGTGCTATACGGGTCGCTGCTCGTGGGCGCCCAGGCACTGCCGGCCAGCGACTTGACCGGCCAGTTCTACCCTTTTGCCGTCTTTCAGCACCGCGAACTGGCTGCAGGGCGGTTGCCTGTCTGGTCGCCCGGCAGCTATGGCGGCTTTCCCTTTGCCGCCGACGTACAGGCCGCAGTGACTTATCCGCCCCGGCTCTTGCTCCTCTGGCTCTCGCCAGCGATGCCTTTGCGCGTTCGCCTGCTCGAGCTCGAAGGGCTGCTGCACCTGTGGCTGGCAGGAGCAGGGCTGTATGGGCTGACGTATAACATCACTCGCAGGCGCGAGGCCGGCCTGATCGCCGCGATGGCCTTTGCGCTGGGCGGATATCTGACCGGCTACCCCTTACTGCAGCTCGCTATCCTCGAGACCATCGCCTGGCTGCCACTGACGCTGCTTTTGCTCCGTCGTGCGGCACGTTCGCCGCGGCCACTCCCCTGGCTGACTGCCGTGGGCCTGGCCATGGCCTGTAGCGCTCTGGCTGGCCATCCGCAGACATTGCTGCACGCGGCCTATCTGGCCGTGGCCTACTATCTATACACCACCTGGCGCGCGCGGTGGCATCCTGGCTGGGTGCTTGGCGGAGGCGCCTTGGTGGCGCTGCTGGCGGTCGGGTGCTCGGCCGCTTCCTGGTACCCGGGGCTGCACTACCTGCCCTATACCGTGCGTGGTGATGTGGGCTATGGCTTTGCGCAGTCTGGCCTGCCGATGAGCGACTATCTGCAGGCGCTGGTGCCCGGGGCGTTGAGCCGTTTTATGCCTCAGTATGTGGGTGTGGCCGCCCTGATGCTGGTGCAGGCTGCCTGGTGGCAGCATGGCCCTGTCGACCCAGCGAGCAGTAGCGAGCGGCGCTTTTGGACCATCGTTGTGCTGCTGGCGGCTGTGATGGCGCTGGGCGACGATGGCGTGCTCTTTGAGCTCGGGTATCGCGTGCTGCCGGGGCTGACGCTTTTCCGGCAGCAAGAGCGCTGGCTTTCGCTCTATAGCCTGGGGCTGGCGGTGCTGGCGGGAATGGGGTGTGCGTTCTGGCTTGAGCGCTGCGTCGACGAGTGGCGGCTAACGTGGCGGCGCATCGTGACGACCATGGCCCTGTTGTTGTTCATCAGCGCCATCATGCTGGCGGTGATGTTGCGCGATGCCCCGCAGCAATGGCTGTTCTTGTGGCTGGGGGCCATGCTGCTGAGCGCTCTTGGCGCTGCGGTGCTGGCGCCCAGCATGCAGCGACGCTGGCGGTGGGGGCTGCTCTTGCTGCTGCTGTTCGTCGACCTGGCCATCGTCAATCTGCGGATGGTGCCGCGGGCGCCCGCCTACGACATTAGCCCAGAGCACAATCTGCCCTGGCTGCAGGCGTCTGATGAGCCTCAGCGAATCGATTCGGGCGGCATCGCTATTACCAATCTTGGCGAGCTGTACGGCATCGAGGATGTGCGCGGCATCAGCCCCCTGCGGCCCGCCGCCCTTGAAGCTTTGCGCGCTCTACCCGATGAGCGCTACCGGCAGCTGCTCGACATCGCCTACGTTCTGAGCGACAGTCCGCGCAAAGACTCCGATCTCGAGCAGGTTGGTTTATTGCCGGCGGGCACGCTCTGGGAGCAAGACGAACAGGCCTTTGTCTATCGCAATACACGTCGGCTCGGGCGCGCGTGGATGGCCTATCAGGTCACAACAGAGCCCGATCGGCGCGCCGCTCTCGAGCGCCTGCGCGATGCCGCCTTTGACCCAGCGATGACGGTGTTGCTCGAGCAGGCGCCAGGTCTGATGCTGGCTGACAGCGACCCCGCACCCAGGGTGGAGGTGCAGCGCCTGGCCGCAAACTCGCTGGCGATTACTGTTGAGAGCAGGACGCCGGGCTACCTGGTCATTAGCGAGTGGCATCTGCCGGGCTGGCATGCCACCGTCGATGGCGCCCCCGTTGAGCTCTTACGGGCAGACTATGCGCTTCAGAGCCTGCCGCTCGACGCGGGAAGACACAGCGTGCACCTGTGGTACGCGGGAGCAGACGTGCAGCGCGGTGGCCTGATTGCAGCGGCAGCGCTCTTACTGGGCGTGGCGGCTGCCGCCCTGGTGAAGCCTTCGTTGCGAACTCGCCAGGAACGTCCGGTGAGCAGCTGGTCCGTCCGGCTGGAGCGGCTCCCTGGGCCAAGATTGCGATGGCGGCCAGGCGCTCTGGTGTGGTCGGGGCTGACGCTCGTGGCGGTGGCTGCAGCCGTGCGTCTGCTCGGCCTGGGCCAGCAAGAGCTGCGTGGCGACGAGGCGTTCTCGTTTGTCACTGCGATGCACCCCTGGAGAGACATCATCCCGGTGCTACTGCGCCTGGGAGAGCCCCACTCGCCGCTGCACTACCTACTCTTGCCATTGAGCATCAGCGCCCTGGGCGTTTCCGAGTTCGGCATGCGCCTGCCTTCGGCCCTACTGGGCACGCTGACCGTTCCCATCGCCTGGAGCATTGGCCGACTGACCGGCGACGCCCGCCGTGCGATCTGGTTGGCGGCCTTTGCCGCCTGCTCGCAGGCGCTGGTATGGATTGGCCAAGACCTGCGCACGCAATACACCCTTGCGGTCTTGCTGACTGCAGCGGCAGCGCTGCTGTTGCTGCAGATGTCGAGACAACCGCACTGGCTTGGCTGGGCGGCCTATGGGGTTTGCTGCGCGCTGAGCGTCTATGGGTTCTACTATGCGGCCTTTGCTTATCTGGGGCACATCGCTTTTGTCGTCTGGCATCCACAGCGCCGCCGGCTGCTGCCGCAGTTCGGGCTGGGCGTCGCCTTGGCTCTGGCGCTCTTTGCGCCCTGGCTGGTGGCCACCTGGTCGTCACTGCTGGCCTCGGGGCAGCTATCAGACCCGAGCGCGCCACGGCTGGCACGCTTTGTGGTTAGCAGTACCGCCTATCTCACCGCTGGCGAGGCCTGGCCGCGAACCTGGACGCGTTGGCTCGGTGTAGTGACGCTGCCTCTGTTCGCGCTCGGCCTGAGGGCACTGCGACGGCAAGATCGTGCTGTGCATGCGATGGCCCTCACGACGGTGATCGCTACGGTGCTGGTCGCCTTTCTGCTACAGTTTCTGCGGGCGACCTACGAGCCGCGTTATCTGCTAGGGGCGGCCATCTCCTGGTGGCTCATTCTGGTGGCTGGCGCTGAGAGCTTGCTCGACCACAGCAGGCCTGCGCAACGCTGGCTCGGTGTGCTGGTGCTCACTGCGCTGCTGGGGCTCAACCTTGTCAGCATCTATCGCTATCGGGCCGATCCCGACTATGGGCGCACCAGCGGCTACCGTGAAGCAGCCGCGCATGTGGCCGCGCAGGCGAAAGCAGGCGACGTTTTTGTGACCAACACGCCGGACCCCTGCTGGGACTATTACCTGCGTGCTCTGGACATGCCCCGCGTGATGGTGCCTCTGCGCGCTGGCGATGACCAGGAAGAGATCATCGCCAGCCTACAGGGGCTCGGCGAGCAATATGATCGTCTCTGGTTCGTGCCGCAACCTGGCTCGTCGTGGGACAGCGAGGGCGTGGCCAGCCACTGGCTTGAGTACAATGCGCTGCGCGCAGAGAGCGCGCGTCTTCAGCGCATAGAGATGCATGTCTATCACCCCGAACGCACCGCCAGTGCCGCCATGGCCCCTCTGGATGCGCCCATGAGCAATGGCCTGGCGCTCACCGCGCATCATATGACGCACAATGGCCGTCCTGTGACGGCAACTGGAGCGGTGGAAGCAGGTGAGCAGCTCGAGATCACGCTGCTATGGCGCGCCGCCGAGCCCGTGAGCGAATCCTACACCGTATTCGTGCACGTACTCAATGCGCGTGGAGAGCTGGTGGCACAGCACGATGGCCTGCCAGTGCTCGGCACGCGCCCCACCTACCTGTGGCGGGCCGGTGAACAGGTGCTCGATCGGCACCCCATCACCTTGCCCACGACGCTCGACACAGGTGAACTGCACGTTCTGGTGGGCATGTATGATAGCGAGACCATTGAGCGAGTGCACTACCAGGGCGGCAACGACGCCCTCACTATCGCGACCCTGTCATTACCGTAGGCCTGCTCTCTCCTAGACCTCGATGCCAAACAGCGCGCGGACCAGATAGCCGATAGCGAACGAGAGCGCTGCCACGCCCAGCGAGATCAGCGCCATCTCTGCAAACCGCCGGCGAAAGTTTTCATCTCGCACTACAGACAGGTAGTAGTTAAAGACGGCGATGACCAGCACCGCCATGATGAGCGTCAGCGCCAGGCAGACGAGGTAGTGGTGGATGATCAGGAATGGCGCCACCAACAGCGCCACGGTAAACACATAGGCCAGGCCGGTGTAGAGCGCCGCCCGTAGCGGGCGCTGCTCGCCTTCTTCGGCGCGAGTCGACAGGTACTCTGAGGCGGCCATCGACAGCGATGCCGAGATGCCTGTGATCAGCCCTGTGAGCGCAATGAGCCGCGTGTTTTGAAACGCCAGACTGTAGCCGGCCAGGGCGCCGGTCAGTTCTACCAGAGCATCATTCAGCCCCAGCACCACCGATCCGGCGTATTGCAGCGCCTCTTCATCGAGCATCGCCAACAACTCGTCCTCATGAGCTTGCTCCTCGGCCAGAATCTCGCCGAGCAGTGGTATGCGCTCGACGTAAGCGTCATAGTTGGCCTGAGCCTGTTCCTCGCCGCGCTCCAGCAGCTTGATACCAAAGGTCAGGCCGACGATCCGTGACAGCCAATAGTACAGGACCACGCGCCAACGACGGGGCGCCACGGTAGCGCCTGTCAAGGCTCGCAACGACTCATAGTGGCGCCGCTCTTCTGCGGCTATGCGGCGTAGCACGTTGCGGTTGTGCTCATCCTTGACGCTGCGAGCAAGCTGCAGGTAGATATGATGGCCTGTGATCTCCTCTCGCTGCATCTCGAGGAGTGCGGCTCTTGTGTTGGCATCCAAAGCGTTGAGCGGCATCGACTCACCTCTTTGCCCTGATCGCATGCTGACGCGAGTATAGTGGGGGTTACAACTCGGTGGCAATCGGATCAGCCTGACGGCGCAATGCTGTTCGGCTTGACCCTCGGGCGGGCCAACGTCATAATGGCGCTCAGGAGGATGCCGCATGCCCGTAGAGCTGCACGAAAAGTATGCCCCCATACTGCACTTTGCCAGGGGTGAGCGATTCTACCCCATGGCCGCAGAGGATCTGTTGGCCTACGCTGCTCTGTATCGTCGCGGACAGGATCAGCCTCTGGCAGCGGCGGGGCGGGTGCATCCCGATCATCTCGATCAGCTGGCCGCCGACGACACCTTTCTGCGGACGGTGGACGCAGCGCCGCTGACCGGCATGGACGTGGCAAGAACCTGGAGTCGTGATGTGCTCGAGTTGGTGCTGGCCTGGGCTCGCGGATCGTCGGCGCCCGCCTACGATGAAGGCCGCGCGCAGCGTCTATACCGCTGGTTCTCGCGCACCACGCGCCTGGCGACACGCCTGTTCTGGTGGAATCAGCTGTTCATGTCTCCGGCCATCAGCCTGCGTCGCCGCGGCGCTACCGTCGATCTGCCGCGCTTTCGCCTGCCGCAAGAGGCGCGCGATCAGGCCCTGGAGCGCTACGAGGGCAGCCAGCGGCGCGGATCTGGACATACCTATTACTATCGCATGGCGCGACAGGGCGATTATCTCAATCTGCAGTACTGGTTCTTGTACGCCTACAACGACTGGGCCACGGCCTTTGATGGGCTCAACGATCATGAGGGCGATTGGGAAGGGGTGCAGCTCTTTTTCCGGCTGGAGGGGGGGCGTCCCGTCGAACCACCGGCCTACATCTGTTATCAAGGGCACAGCTCGCGCATCACCAAGCCCTGGCGCCACTCCGATGTCATGCTGTCGGGAGATCACCCCAACGTATACGTGGCTGCTGGCTCTCATGCTAGCTATCCAGAGCAAAAGACCTATGACCTGGTGCGGTTGTACAATCTGCTGGACCGCGCCACCGGCGATGGCGTCACGATCAAGCCCAATGCCTGGCGGCAGCGCATCAATCTCGATGCCGCGCCCTGGGTGGCGGCCTATCAGGGCGCCTGGGGGACCCGCTACTGGCTGGCAGAGGGTGCCTTGCGCGAGTTGGCGGGTGCCGTCGGGGCGCTGGCTGAGGCCGTGTTGCCTGGCGAGATCGACCTGCCAGGAGTCTCGGCGCCGCACGGGCCACGCTACAGCGGCATCGCCGCCGAGCGCCTCACGTGGACCAACGCTCTGGCCTTTGCTGGTCTGGCGCCCGATGATGAGGGCGCCAACGCCCGCCCCTAATGGGCTGCCGCGGCAGAGAGAGGCTATCGTATCAGCGTGGACTGCGCTTGACCGAAGAGGCAGCCAGGCGTTCTACTCTGTGGCGCGCTTGATGCTAGCCTAGAATTGAGGGGCCTCTGGATGAGACTCAACTCGGCACTGCTGCGAGACTATTACGGGCGATGCAACCAGACGCCTGTGATCGGCTTTTTCGTGGGCGAGTATTTTCCGCTGCACCAGTATCACGCTGCACGCGGGCTGCCAGAGGGCCGCTTGACCGTCGCTGACATCGCAGCCATCGACTGGACGGCCGACTATGAGCGGTTGTATGCCCTGCACGCGCGCTGCCCAGGGCACCTGCCCTTTACTGCCAGCGCATTCCCCGGCGTGCCGTGGCTTGAGGCAGCCCTCGGGTGCCCGATGGTGGCCGATCACGTTACGGGGTCGTGTCGCGCTCTGCCGGCAGCCGCCAATGACGCTTGGCCAGAGGTGCCGGCCTATGGCGACGATAATCCCTGGGTGTCGTTGTGCGTGCAGCTGACGCGTGCGCTGGTGGCCCAGTCTGCGGGTCGCTTTGCCCTGGGCACAACCCTCATGCGCGGAGTGGCCGATGCGCTGGGAGCTCTGCTGGGCATGGAGCGTCTGATCTTTGCCATGTTCGATGAACCAGCACGTGTGCACCGCCTGGCCGAGCAGATCGCTGATTTCTGGGTGCGCTTTGCCCAGGCACAGCTCGACTGTCTGCCCCTTGTCGAAGGCGGCACCGGCTCGCTCTACGGGCTCTGGGTCCCCGGGCGTTGCGTTGTGCTGCAAGAGGATAACGCCTCGCTGCTCTCGCCGGCTCTGTACCGCTCCTTTATCGAACCATACGATCTCGCCATTGCCGCGGCTTTTGAGCAGTGCATCTTTCACCTGCACCCGGCGCGGTACATGCCCTATCGGCCCCTGCTGGAGATGCCGTTCACTGCTATCGAGCTGCACCTGGACCGCGGTGGCCCAACGGCCCAAGAACTGTTGCCGGTCTATCGCGAGATTCTGCAGGCCCGGCCGCTCTTGATCTGGGGCGACTGCACCGCTGAGGACTTGCGTGTGCTGTCGACCGAACTCTCGCCCGAGGGCCTGGCCATCGTGCCGGTGGTGTCGCAGCCAGATGACGCCTGGGCGCTTTGGGCCGAGCTCAACGCCTAGGGTAATGGCTCTAGCGACTTGCGCGTCAGCGGCGCCGGTGTTGTATCATGGCCGTTCGGAAGGTGCCTACTGTGGCACATTGGGCCCGCGCTCTGGGCGCGGACCAGGAGCGTATGCGGCGATGATCGAGATCCCTGAAGCCTTCACCATCTCGCGACAGATCGACGAGACTCTCTCGGGCAAACGCATTCGATATGCCGTGGCCAACGCCTCGCCCCACAAGTTCGCCTGGTATCACGGAGACCCCGCCGAGTACAACCAGCGTTTGGCTGGCAAGGTGATTGCCGGCGGCGCAGCCAGCGGCGAGATGATCCGTTTCCGTGCCGGTGATATGCAGGTCGCCATCAGCGCACCTGTGCGCTACTATACCGCGGGAGAACCGCGCGTGAAGAAACATCAGCTGCTGATCGAGTTTGAAGACGGTACCGCCATCTCCTCGACGGCGCAGATGTGGGGCGCGTTCGTCTGCCTGCCACAGGACGAGCTTACCGGAATGGCCCACATCGATGGCGGCCGCGACAAACCGTCACCGTTGAGCGAGGCCTTTGACCGTGCCTATTTCGATGCACTCTGGACAGAGCAGACGCCCTCACTCTCCGTCAAGGCCTTTCTGGCCACCGAGCAGCGCATCCCGGGGCTGGGCAATGGCGTGTTGCAGGACATCCTATGGGCTGCTCAGCTCAACCCGCGCCGCAAGATGGAGACGCTTTGCCAGACCGAGGTCGACCGGCTGTTCGACACCGTCAAGCGCCTGTTGGCTCAGATGACGATGCTGGGCGGTCGCGATACTGAGCGCGACCTCTTTTGGCAGCCGGGCGGCTATCACACGGTGCTGAGTAACAGGACCGCTGGCACACCCTGTCCAACGTGCGGTACGGGCATCGTCAAACAAGCTTATCTGGGCGGTAGCGTCTACTGCTGCCCAACCTGTCAACCCCTCTGAGCGGTTGTATCCTGAAGGAGCCATCGTGATGGTCAATGCCAGAGCCTATCGCCCTGACGACTTTGTGGATGTACGCGATATGCTGGTCGAGAGCTGGTCTGCGTATCAACGCCCTGTCAACTGGGACATCGCTCGCTGGAACTGGTGCCGCCATTCGTGCGTGCCCTACCTGTGCAACTGGCCTCGTAACCTCAGGCCCACGGCCGCAGAGAGCCTGGCCGCTATAGCCTGGTGGGAGGCGCATCTCGCCGTCTGGGAGGATGATGGGCGCATCGTAGCGCTGGTGCAGACCGAGTCGACCGTTCTGGGAGAGTGCTGGATTGCGCACCAGCCCGGCTATAGTGCCGTGCTGCCAGAGGCGCTGACGTGGGCCGAGGCGCATCTGGCTGATGAGAGCGGCTCGTTACGGGTTTGGGCGGCAGACCATGACGCAGAACTGGTGGCTGCGCTGGTGGCGCGGCGTTATCGCTGTCTGCCAGAGGACAACGATCCTGTGGCGCGCTATGCCATCAGTGGGCCGATCAACGTACAGCTGCCAGCAGGCTTTGCTGTGGCCAGCATGGCCGAGGACGGTGATGCAGCCAAGCGTGCTGAATGCATCGGGAGAGGCTTTGGGCACGCCAACCCGCCCGATTGGAGCACACCGGTGCACTATCGCGACCTGCTGCACGCCCCAGACTATGACCCATCGCTCGACCTGCACGTCATCGCGCCCGACGGCCGCTATGTCTCGATGGCATTGCTCTGGCACGACCAGTGCAACCACGCTGGCTTTCTCGAGCCGGTGGCCACTCACCCTGATTTCAGACGACAGGGCCTCGGCCGCGCCGTGATCTATGAGGCCATTCGCCGCGTGGCGGCACGGGGCGCCAGGTCAGTGTGGGTGGGCTCTGACCAGCCCTTTTATCGGGCAATCGGGTTCAGAGTCTCACACTATGGCCACGCTTGGGCACGCCCGACGCGTTGTGAGGGATGACCCGGTGCCCGGCGCACTTTTGCCGATTGAGGGCCTGACGTTCGATCAGATTCTGCACGACTTGCGTGTACTGCCCATCCATCCTGGCGACGTGCTTGAGGTGCACAGCTCGCTCAGTTCGCTGGGCTGGGTGGCAGGTGGCGCCGATACCGTGGTCGATGCCTTGATGGCCGCCGTAGGGCCACAGGGCGTCCTGGTGATGCCAGCCTTTCCCATCTCTAGGACGCTGTCTGTCAGTGAGAGCGACCGTGCCCGCGGTGTGCAGGCCAAGGTACGGCGCCTGCCCGATGACTGGACCGGGCCTACAGGCATGGGCGCTATCGCCGATGCCTTTGCGCGACGGCCCAACACCGTGCGAGGCGTTGGGCTGCATCGCGTGGCGGCCTGGGGGTATGACGCCCAGCGACATCGAGATGGCCTGACCTATCTCCTTAGCAACGGTGGTAAGGCGCTCTTGCTGGGCGTTGGCATCTACCGCTTCACAGGCATGCACTACGCCGAGCATGTGGGCATACCGCCCGAGGTAGCGGCCTACTATGAGTTGCCGAGCGAGGTGCAAGCGCTCTATCCGCCGGATATGCTTGTCTTTGGCGGTGAGCCCCCTGAGCCCGGCTGGAGCAAGGTGCTCGCTGCGGCTGAGCAGCGCGGCATGGTAACCCGTGGCCGTGTGGGGGCCGCTGAGACATTGCTGCTGGCGGCAGGCCAGGTGGTGGCCCTCTACGAGCAGGCACTGCGTGACGACCCCTATGGGCTGCTCGGGGTCGAGCGGCCCGCAGCGGGTAGCTAGATGGGAGCAGGCATGGTTTCATCGACACCGACAGAGCCAGGTATGCAGCCCCCGCAGGGCTTGCGCATCGCAGGGTGGCTGCTCATCGGCAGTGGCGCTCTGCTGTGGCTGAACGAGGCTTTGGTGCATTCGGGCTACATGCGGCTTGTTCTGGCCGTTGTGGCTGCGGGCGCCGGCATCTGTACCATTGTGCTCGCCTGGAAGCCCTTGCCGCGCCTCTGCTGGTTGGGGCTGATCGTCCTTGTCACTGTCGTTGGGGTCGTGGCCTCTGGCCCGTTGATACGGGTAGGCTCTGCATGGGTATGGGTTGGTCTGGGAGCTACGCTACGCTCACGAGCCCGTGAACGCCACGGCATCTAGGCTGCATGCTCATCTGGGCAGGCTGGTCATCTTTGTAGATCATCAGCCTGCCCTGTAGAGATGCACTTGTCCTATCTGAACAGGCGCGGTGCCCAGTCTCTTAGGCAGCGCCGCCAGGTCAACCACTCGTGATCGGTCGCCTCAGACTCGAACCACACGCAATGGATGCCCGCAGCCCGTAACGCCGCCACCCGCTCTTTGGCCGGGTTGTAGATGCGCGGCTCGGCGGTGCCAGCGCCCACCCACAAAAGCTTGACGCGGCGGTTGAACATGTCAGCATCGGCGAAAACGCCATCGAACACCGTGGCAACGTCAAAGCGCTCTTCGCGCAGCAAGGGCCCGCTGAAGGAGCCGATCCAGGCAAACAGATCCAGGTTTCGCAGGGTGATATCCAGCGTCTGCATAGAGCCCATCGATAACCCTGCCATGGCCCGCTGCTCGCGATCAGCCAGCGTGCGATAGGTGCGATCGACCATGGGGATGAGATCGTCGATCACCAGCCTGTCAAAGGCATTGACGCCGCCTCGCTGTCCAGGCAGGGGCGTCTGTTGGCCGGGCGGCGTGGCATAGCCGCACTCCATCACAACAAGCATCGGCGCCGCCTCACCGGCCGCGATCAGGTTGTCCATGATGAACTGCATACGCCCCTGCGTTGACCATCCGCGCTCATCCTCGCCAGCGCCGTGCTGTAGATATAGCACGGGATAGCGCCGGCCGGTGGCCACATCATAGTCGGGTGGCGTATAGACCATCGCCCGTCTCCAGCTGGCGGTGGTCTTTGCATAGTACCAGCGTGCACGCACTTCGCCATGGGGCACGTCTCGAGACTGGTAGTAAGCCGCCGCTACTTCATCCTCGGGCACTTCGATCCCGCTGCACTGGCGGCCATAGCCGAAAAAGGTCTCGCTACCGGGGTCATTCACTGCCAGCCCGTCGACCACAAACCAGTAGTAGTGAAAGCCACGCGCCCTGGGACAGACCGTCAGCTCCCAGACGCCGTCAGCATCACGCTGCATGGCAAAGGGGCCGTCGCCCAGGGTGCACTCGCCTCCGGCCAGGTGCAACTGCACCGCGCTGGCCTCGGGCGCCGCCAGGCGAAAAAGGGCGCGACCGTCTGCGCTGACGCTCGGGTAGAGCGCTCCACGGACGTTAGTAGGAGCAGGAACAAACGCCGCCTCAGATGACATCACAAGCCTCCTCTGGCTATGGGCTACTGCGGGGTTGTCTAAGCGAGCACCCAGGCGATCCTGGTGAGAAGTTCTTCTGGCGCCACCTGGTCCGGGTCGTTCAGGTACCACTCGTACATCTGCGAGCTGCAATTCAGGCCTTGCTCGCTCATCCAGGCCTGCAGCGCGCTATACGTTGCTCCGATCTGCGAGTAGGATCCGACGTGGAGACAGGTGGCTACTCGGCACTCGGGCAGCGCGCGAAACTGCAGGTTGCCCCTGCCTGGTAGAGGCCCGGTTACGGGAAAGCCCATCTCTACATCGAGATCGTTCATGTCGGCGTTATAGTAGGCCATATAGGGCCCGCTGGTGGGAGCGGCGCCCAGTTCTGCGAGATAGGCGCCGATCTGCCCCCAGCACTCGCCGGCAACCTGGCCCAGCGCCTGCACCGGGCAACGGGTGCGCACATAGAGCACCGGCAGAGAAGGCTGCGTCTCGAGCGCGAACTCATGCGACATGTCGTCACCTCCTAAGGCCGCCAGGTCGCGAGCAAACCGCTGCTACATCAGGGCCGACGGCGGTGCCGCTCGCCCAGCAGGCTCGTCGTGCCGCCCCTGTGCCCCATCAAAAGAGCAGTGTGATGAACTCGTTCAGAGAGCGACGCCACGTCAGCCACTCGTGATCGGTGCCCTCAGAGTAGAACACGGCATGGCGGATGCCCGCCTCTGCGAGCATGGCACTGAACGCCCGGGTGCGCTGTAATGAGCTGGCCTCGGCAGTGCCCGTGCCCAACCAGAGCAGTCGCATCGCGGCGTTGAACGCCACTCCATCAGACAGAGCACCGCCGTAGGCCGTGGTGCGGTCGATGGCGCTCAGTGGGCTACCCGAAAAGACGCCCAGATAGGCAAAAGTGTCGCGGTTGGGCAGGCCTACCGCCAGCGTCTCCATGCCCCCCATCGACAGGCCCGCCATGGCGCGGTGCTCGCGGTTGGCCACGGTCCGATAGACGCGATCGATCATCGGGATCAAGTCGTCGATCATCACGCGCCCAAAGAGCTGGGCGTTCTCTTCCATGGCCGCCAGATCAGGCACGCCCGGCCCCGGCCGCCGCGTCAACACCTGGCCGCAGTCCATCACCACCAGCATGGGGCGAGCTCTACTGGCGGCAATGGCATTATCCATGATGAATTGCATGCGGCCCTGCGTGGTCCAGCCTCGCTCGTCCTCGCCGCCGCCATGCTGCAGATACAGCGCTGGGTAGCGCTCTTGCCCGTCGTCGTACCCCGCCGGTGTGTAGACCAGCGCTCGTCGCCATGTACCGGTGGTCTGAGCATAGTACCAGCGAGCACGCACTTCGCCATGAGCCACATCCTGCGGCTGATAGTATGCCGCGCTTGCCTCGTCCTCTGGCACCTCGATGCCGCTGCACTGCCGGCCATAGCCAAAGAACGTTTCGCTTCCGGGGTCGTTCACCACCAGCCTGTCTACCGCAAACCAGTAGTAGTGAAACCCCCGCGCTTTGGGTGTCACCATCAGCTCCCACACTCCGTTGGCGTTGCGCTCCATCAAAAAGGGGCCATCGCCCCGTGTGCGCTCGCCACCTGCGAGGTGCAGGCACACCTCGCGAGCCTGCGGTGCCTCCAGACGCAAAGTGGCACGGCCGTCTGCGCTCACGCGCGGATAGGGCGCACCGCGCACATTCGTGGACGCAGGGAAAAACTCGATCTCCTGTGACATGGATGCCTCCCTTCGCCAACAGACAGATGCAGTCTACGTCCGGTTCTGACAGCAGCGCAAGCCACCGCTGGCCAAGTCATTAAGCCGATTTGCCCGGCCGGGCCCCACGAGGCACAATGCCCTCACTCTTGGTAGGGAGGCTCTCTCTTGCCAGATCTGACCTGCTCGCTGCTCGGCCTGACGCTGCACAACCCGATTGTGCTGGCATCGGGCATCTTGGGCACGAGCGCGGCGCTGCTCGAGCGTGTAGCGCAGGCGGGCGCCGGAGCGGTCACAGCCAAGAGCTGTGGGCCTGCGCCGCGCACAGGCCATCCCAACCCGATCACCATCGAATGGGGCCACGGGCTGATCAACGCCGTGGGGCTCACCAACCCGGGCGCGCCTGTCGAGGCGCCGCTCTTGGCTGAGGCTCGGGCTCTGCTGCAGCCGCTGGGAGTGCCCCTCATTGCCAGCATCTTTGGGGGCACTCCGCGTGAATACGGCGAGGTGGCCCGTACCATCGCCACTGCCCGGCCGGCGCTGATCGAGGTCAATATCTCTTGCCCCAACGTGGCCGATGAGTTTGGCACCCCGTTCGCCGCCGACGCCGTGGCCGCCGCTGAGGTGACGGCCGCCGTTGTGGCCAACGCCGGTGGCATCCCTGTCAGCGTCAAACTAGCGCCCAATGTACCCGATATCGTCAGAATTGCCCGTGCCGTTGGGGCCGCCAGCGCCAGCGCCCTGACGGCTATTAACACCATGCCCGGCATGGTCATCGATCCGTACGCGGGCCGGCCCGTGTTGAGCAATCGCAGTGGCGGGCTGAGCGGCCCTGCCATCAAGCCCATTGCGCTGCGCTGTGTGGCCCAACTGGCCGCCGAACAGGATCTGCCCATTATCGGCACAGGCGGGGTGCTGACGGGCATCGATGCTGCCGAAATGCTCATGGCTGGCGCTACTGCCGTGGGTGTGGGCACGGCAGTCTGGTATCGCGGCCCCGAGGCGCTGGGGCAAATCGTCGCCGAGCTGGACGAGTTCATGGCTGCAGAGGGCTACACCAGCCTCGCCGAACTGCGCGGCCTGGCTTTGCGATAGGAGCACGCATGCACCGCATTTATGCTTTGCGCGAGGTCCGTGAGGAGAACGCACGCACCCGTACGCTGGTGTGCGATGGTCCGTTGGAGGCCCGCCCCGGGCAGTTTGTCATGGTGTGGCTGCCGGGCGTGGGCGAAAAGCCCTTCTCGGTGGCGGGCAATGACCCCATGACGCTCATGGTGGTGGGCGTTGGGCCAGTGACGCACGCCATCAATGCCCTCAAGGTAGGAGATCGCCTGTGGGTGCGCGGGCCGCTAGGCCAGGGCTATGAGCTCGAGGGCGAGCGACTGATGCTTGTGGCTGGCGGTTACGGCGTCGCTCCGCTACGCTTTTTGGCCGAGCAGGCGCTGCGTCGTGGCATGTGCGTCGAGGCCTGTGTTGGGGCGCGCTCCGCTGCTGACTTGCTGCTATGCAGCGATCTGGCCGCTCTCGGGGTTCGACTCTGCCTGGCCACCGAAGATGGCTCGGCCGGCGAGCGCGGCCTTGTGACGGCGCTTCTGACGAGACGTCTGGCAGCATGGAAGCCAGACCTGGTGTGCGCTTGCGGGCCCGTGCCTATGCTTGAGGCTGTTGAGCGGCTCTGCGCCCAACAGGGTGTGGCCTGCCAGCTTTCGTGGGAAGCGGAGATGCGCTGCGGACAAGGGGTGTGTGGATCGTGCGAGTGCCGGCGGCCGGGGTGGCTGGCCTGCGTCGATGGCCCTGTAACCGTCGGGTAGCAGCCAGTCACTGCATCGACGATATGCCTGTCAGCGCCCCTGGTCGGCCTCGCGCAGCGCTTGCCAGCGGAAACAGCTCACCAGGTGATCGTTCACCAGGCCGACCGCTTGCATGTAGGCATAGCAGATAGTCGGCCCCACAAAGGCAAAACCGCGCCCCTTGAGGTCTCGGCTGATGGTCTCGGCCAGAGGCGTCACCGTCGGTATTTCGTGCAGCTCGCGCCAGGCGTTGTGCACGGTGCGCCCCTCGACATAACGCCAGAGGTAAGCGTCGAACGAGCCAAAAGCGCTTTGCACCTCGAGGAAGGCGCGGGCGTTAGTCACAGCTGCTCGCACCTTGAGTCGATTGCGAACGATGGCCGGATTGCTCAGCAGGTCGGCGATACGTGCCTCGTCGTAGCGGGCGACTAGCGCTGGCTCTAGGCCGTCAAAGGCAATGCGATAGCCCTCGCGCTTGTGCAGAATGGTGGCCCAACTCAGCCCGGCTTGAGCGCCCTCGAGCACCAGAAACTCGAAAAGGCGACGGTCATCATGGACGGGGGTACCCCATTCGTGATCGTGATAGGCCAGCATCTGCGCATCATCGCCTGGCCAGGGGCAGCGTCGCCGGTTGTCCATCTCTCTCACCGGCCTTCTATCAGGGCAGCCCTAACCATAGCGCTCAGCAAAGGCCTCGCGCAGGATGGGCAGACTCTGTTCGGCCTCCTGCTCTATCATCACGCCCAATGCGACGGCCTCGACGCCCGGCGCAGCCGCAGCCCAGCGCAGGCTGCCTGCTACGTCCATCTCGGGCTCGAATTTCCCGCAAGCCAGCGTCTTGATGGCGATCAGGGGGTGCCTGAGCCGCGCATAGCGCTCCATGGCGTCTGCCTGCGAGGGGCGCATGAACCAGCCATCGCGGTTCACCGGCGCCGCTAACACCGCGGTGCCATAGGCATCATCGTCGAGCTGCGACACCCGGGGCGCATCATGGCTCGAGGATCCCGGCACCAGGCCGGCGGCGCGAATGGTAGCCATGGCGTCGGCGCAACCAACCAGTCCTCCGCGCTCCTCTGGCCAACGATCGGCCCAGGCGCCGTGTAACAGGCAAAAGGCAGCCCCCAACCCTTTGAGCTCTGCGGCCTGATCGGCCAGCGAGGCACGGCTGATGGCGGTGGCTTCATCGACCCTGCCTGCGGCACGCGCGGCCTGCAATGCGTCGAGCTGGCCGGCCGGTGCACGGTCGGCGGCCGTGGTGGCCACCCACACCATCGCCTGCCCCGTAAGTCGTGCTGTCTCGTCCAGCGCTTCGGCCAGACGCGAGTGCAGTGGCCCCATAACAGCGTTGACGCCCAGCTCTTGGCAGCGGGCGAACACGCGGGCGATGCGTTGCGCCGTAAAGTACTCGCGCGCCCAGGCATCGCGCCCGGCGCTCACGTGCGAATAGCCCAGCAGGGCGTTCGTGCCACAGATCACCCGCGAGATCGTCACGCCCTCAATCGTGAGGCTGGGGAACGCTGACATGGTTGCCTCCTACGTGGCTGACCTTACGATACTGCCGCCAGTATGGCCCATCTGGCAAGCATGTGCAACGCCCCTGGCGGCGCTAGGTACTCGTTGCAGCGGGTGAGGCGTGCATATGCAAGATGCCCCATTCGTGGCCCTTTTTGAGCAGGATCAACGTCACCCGTTGCCAAGCATTGCCGCGGTGCTGCATGGCCGTGACGTACCCCGCCTCGGAGCTCAACCGGTGCGCCCGCGCCTGATGCCATACCATGTGCTCTCCCGGCTCACCTGAAATGAGGCTCTCAGACAACAGCGCTCTGAACGCCACCCGGCCAAGAGGCTCAGCGCCCGTATCTGCAACCCCAGAGCAGCGCTCATCCTCGAGCCAAAACAGCTCTGCCAGCCCATCCGCGTCGGCCGTGTCGACCGACTCGGCATAGGCCATCAGCATGGCCTCAGCTACCATCTCGAAATCCTCAGCCATGGGCGACACCCCCAGCGCGATCCATAGCCCCATTATCGCGATGCCGCGGTGAGCCGCAAGCCATCAGAGCGGTCTGTTGCCCCCTCGCCACTGGTGAGGATATAATCGCCACGACAGACTCGAGGAGGCGCGCTCTGAACCCATTTGAGGCGATCTCGTTTGTGCTCAACGATCGGCGCTGGTTCGCCAAGATGGCGGTTGCGGCGCTGTGCGCGCTGCTCATCCCGGCGCTGGTGGGCTGGTGGCTGCTCTACGGCTGGAGCGTCGAGATCGCCCGGCGCACCCTGGCAGGCGAGGCTGAGGTCTTGCCCTCATGGCGCAAGCCATGGCCGTTGTTGTACGACGGTATGCGCGGTTGTCTGACCTATCTGATCTATATGCTGCCCTTTGGACTGCTCGAGGCGGGCGCCTGGGCCCTGCGCACGCTGGTTGGCGGCAGCCTGGCATCTGCCGTGGCCACGGTGCTGGGGTTGGGCGCCCTGCTCTGGCTGCTATTGGCAGGGTACTGGATGGTGGGTGTCACGCTGGTGCTGGCGCGTGGCGGTGGCCTGCGTCAGACGCTGGACCTGGGCGGTGTGAGGCGGCTGCTGATCGACAATGCGACACCCTATCAGGTCGCCCATATCGGCGTGCTGTTGATAGCCCCGCTGCTGGCGGTGGGGGGTGCCCTGTTTCTGGGCATCGGCGCGCTGCTGGGCATTGGCTGGTCGTTTGCTCTTTCGGGGCGGCTCTATGCCCAGGCCTATCTTCAAGCCCACGAGTGAGGAGTGCACTATGATACGGTTCGGCATCTTGGGCGCCGGTTGGCGCAGCGAGTTCTACCAGCGCGTGGCGCGGGCCTGCGCCGACCGCATAGAGATCGTGGGCATGGTGGGGCGCTCGGCCGAGCGTGCTGAGGACGTTTCGCGGCGGTTTGGCGTGCCGCTCTATGCCACGTTGGACGAGTTGGCGCGCAAGGCCCAGCCGCAGTTCGTGGTGGTGTGCGTTTCGAGAGGGCAGAACGAGTCTGCATTGCGTGCGTTGGCTGAACGGGGTATCCCTGCCCTGGTAGAGACGCCCCCCGCTGAGACAGCCGATGAGCTTGCGGCGTTGTGGGCGCTCGAGCGCAACGGTCTGCGGGTACAGGTGGCCGAGCAGTACTGGGCCCAGCCACACCACGCCGCTCGCCTGGCGCTGGCCGCCAGTGGCAGGCTTGGGCGCATCAGTCAGGCGCAGGTCTCGGTATGCCACGGCTATCATGCGATGAGCCTGATGCGGCGCTTCCTGGGCATCGGCACAGAGCCGGTTGCCGTTGCAGCCCGCCGTTTTGCGTCGCCGCTAGTCCAGGGGCCTGGTCGTAATGGGCCACCCGCCTGCGAGGCTCTGGGCAACTCGACGCAGGTCATCGCTCACTTTGATTTCGGCGACCGTCTTGGCGTGTATGACTTTTGCGGCGATATGTACTTTTCATACATCCGTGGCCAACGCCTGCTGGTGCGCGGTGAGCGCGGTGAGATCGTGGATGAGCGCGCTACGTACCTGCAGGATGTGACGACGCCGATCACCGTCAGCCTGACACGGCATAGCGCAGGCATCAATGGCAACCTCGAGGGCAACTATCTCAAAGGCATCCAAGTCGGCGACGAGTGGCTGTACCACAATCCGTTAGCGCCCGCCGCGCTGTCGGATGAGGAGATCGCCATCGGAACCTGCCTGCTGCGTATGGCCGAGTACAGCCAGGGCGGCGAGCCATTCTACTCGTTGGCCGAGGCGGCGCAGGACCGCTACCTGGACCTGCTTATGGAGAGCGCCCTGGCCACCGGAGAAACTGTTCGGTCGGAGCCACAAATCTGGCGACTCTGAGGGGCGGCCGCGAAGACAACACAAAGGAGCGCAAATGCAAATCGCCATCATTTATCATTCTGAGACGGGCAACACGCGCCGTATGGCCGAGCTGGTTCAGCAGGGCTGCGAACGGGTGGTGGGCGTCCAGGCCAGGTGCATGTCGGTCGACGCTGTCGACCAGGACTATGTCGATGGTGCGGCAGCGCTCATCCTGGGGGCGCCGATCTATGGCGGTTCCTGCTCGTGGCAGATGAAGCGTTTCCTGGATACCGGCTCGAGACGGACCTGGGCCGGCAAGTTGGGCGGCGTGTTTGTGTCTCAGCGCTATCCCGCTGGCGGCGGTGAGTCGTTTGGCGAGATGGTGATCATCGGCGGCATGCTCTCGCGCGGCATGATGGTCTACTCTGGCGGGGTGGCAGGCCGTTCTGATGGGCTGCATTTTGGTGCTGTATCGGTGGGCGCCCCTGAGGGCATCTTTGCAGAGCGCTGTTTGCGCCTGGGCGAGGCCATTGCCACCCGTGCCAGCGAGCTCAGCCTGCCCGTAGCTAGCTGATATGACATCACTCAAGGAGAACTCAGGATGAACCGCCAGCCCCAGACCTATCCTGATGATGCGACGCAGGCAACGTATGCGCTTGAGGCGGCCACTCGTTGGGGCGAGGCATGTGTGCGGGCCTCGAATGAGCGTTGGGCAGCCCACAGCCCTGCACAGCGCGACGCCATCATGGCCGAGGCCAACGCCATCTACACGGCTCTAGCCGCCTACATCGGCCATGACCCGGCCCAGCCTGCCGTTCAGGCGCTGGTTGGGCGTTGGCATGATCACCTGCGCAACTTTTATGAGCCGACCAGCGACGTACTGCGTGGTCTGGGTCAGCTCTACGTCGAGGACGAACGCTTTGTCTCCTTTTATGAGCGCATCGCCTCTGGGCTGGCGCCTTTTCTGAGTCAGGCCATCACAATCTACTGCGATAGGCTCTAGTATCTGCAGGTCGTTGGTCGCTTGGTGCGACTGAACGCTCTGCAGCGAGGAGGGCTGATGCTACCTGGCGTGCGGTTCAAAGCTTACCTGGCTGGGGCATTACTTCTGACGGTTGGCATGGTACTCGGCGGCTGTGCATTCAGGGGGGCGGTGTTGCTCTCGCCCAGCCCTGTTGTTGTCAAGACTATCGCGACGTCTACACCAGTGCCCCTGCCGACGCCCACGCCAACTGTCAGCGCAGAGCCATTGCGATCGCCCACGTCAGCTCCCCTGCCTGACGCCACGCCATCGCGTCGGCCCACAATGGAGTCGACGGCTGCTCTCGCTGAGGGTAGTCTCAAGTTCGGTGAGGTCGTTGGTCCGTCGGCTGAGGCGGGGACTTTGTCCGAGGGCTGGTCTCGCCATACAGATGGAGACAGCCGGCTCAGCTTTGCCTGTCCAGACGATTGGCGGATCGACAATACCGCCGAATGCTATAGCCCCACCGGCTGTGTCTGGGTCTATCCGTCAGATGCTGCCGGCATCTATCTGCAGCCGGTGGCCGAGGGGGCGGCAGGCGCACCTGTCGAGGGCCGCAGTCGCTACGGCGAGTTGGCTGCCCTGCTGCTGCACGCATCTGACACGTACCAGGCAGTTGGAGCAGGGAGCTATGCGTTCCGCTCCGCCTATGTCATCCAAGACGCGACGCGCAAGGCGTATGTCATCGAGTCGGTGCTCAATCAAGACTTTGGCAGACCGGGGCCTCTGTTCCTGGCGCTGGACGCCCTGGTGGTGCCGGCGACGGGCAGGGCGGTCTACATGAACTATTACCATGACGGTCTGACGCAGCTGAGCCCGGCGCAGTACCGCAATCTGGAGCGCTTTATCTGGTCGTTACAGGCGCCAGAGGCTCAGGATGGCGCGCTAGCGCCGTCCTAGCAGGGTGACGGCCACCATCATTGTGCTGAAAGACAGCCATAGAGGGGTGCTCCCATGCACATCGCCATCGCGGGCAACATCGCCGCCGGCAAGTCGACGCTCACAAGACTGCTCTGCCAAGAGTTGGGCTGTGAACCGGCCTATGAGCCGGTGGCCGAGAATCCCTTTCTGAGCAGTTTCTACCAGCGCGATGCCCGCTGGTCGTTCCATACGCAGACGACGTTTTTGAGCCTGCGCGCAGCACAGCATCTGCAGATTCAGACGCGTGACGACCTCGTCATTCAAGACCGCTCGATCTATGAGGACGCCGAGGTGTTTGCGTGGGCGCAGCACGAACTGGGCTATATGTCAGCAGACGAGTACGCCACCTATCGCCGTCTGTATGCGGTGCTGGCAGCGCTGCTCGAGCCCCCCAGCCTGCTGGTGCATCTCTATGCTCCCGTCGAAACCCTGCGTCAGCGTCTGGATAGGCGTGCCCGCGCTATAGAGGCTACCGTCACCGATGCGTATCTGGGGCAGCTCAATGGGGCGTATCGCCGCTGGGCTGATAGCTTTGGTCTGTGCCCCGTGCTAGAGGTGCGCGCCGACTGCCTGGACATTGACGATCATGCAGCGCTCGCAGCCCTGGCGGCGCAGATACGCACAGTGGCGTGTTAGCGACAAAGAGGGGCAGCGGCCTTGGCCGCTGCCCCTCTCGCTCTGCGATGGACCCTTTTCCCAGACCGTCTACTCAGCCGGCAGCTGTGAGGTGCAGTGAGGGCACCGTTGTGCCTTGATGGGGATATCGGTCTGGCAGAAAGGACAAACCTTGGTCGTGGGCGCAGCCGGAGCGGGCGCGGGCTCCTTCTGTAGCTTGTTGGCGCCCTTGATCACAAAGAACAGCACCAACGCCACGATGACAAAAGTGATGATGGCGTTGATGAACACACCGTAGTTGATGGTGACGGCTCCGGCCTCTTGCGCCAGAGCGACCGTTGCATACGGGCCGGCTGGATCGCCCTGTTTGAGTGTGGCAAACAGGTTGGCAAAGTCAACGCGGCCCAGCAAAAGGCCGATGGGCGGCATGATGACATCTTTGACCAGCGAGTTTACGATGGCCGTGAACGAGGTGCCGAGGATGATGCCCACGGCCAGGTCAATCACATTCCCTTTGAGCGCGAACTTTTTGAACTCTTCCCACATCTTTTTGCTCCTCTCCACCGTGCTCTCCCCCCCCAACGATTCGTCCAGACAACCCGAGCAGCAGGGTGCTATCAAAGCTGAGCATAGTGCAACGGCCTCGCGCCGTCAAGGGGCATTTACGCAATGGCTGCGGCGCTTGGGGCGCTACGAGGCAAGCTCAGCGTCGTACATGGCTCGCTTGCGCTCTTTGCCGCGCTCGTGTGTGTCGAGGGTGGCCTTGCGGATGCGAAAGCTCTGGGGCGTCACCTCAAGGAGTTCATCATCGGCAAGATACTCGATGGCTTCATCGAGGCTCATCTGTCGTGGCGCGTTCAGCCGCACCTCGATGTCGCGTGTCGACTGGCGCATGTTGGTGAGATGTTTGCGCTTGACCACGTTGACGGCGATATCGACCGGACGGCTATTCTCGCCCACCACCATGCCCTCGTAGACCGCCACGCCAGGCGTCACAAAGAGCATGCCACGCTCCTCGGCGTTCTTGAGGCCAAAGCTTGTAGTCACCCCGGCCTCTGAGGCGATGAGCGAGCCACTCGTGCGTGCGGGGATATCGCCGGCATAGGGCAAGTAATCGTGAAAGAGCGCGTTCATCACACCCAGTCCACGGGTGGCGGTGAGAAACTGGTAGCGAAAGCCCAGCAAGCCGCGGGTCGGCACAAGATAGGCCAGGTGAACGCTGCCATCGCCCTTATCCAGCATGTTGAGCATCTGTCCGCGCCGGCTGCCCAGCATCTCGACCACCACACCCACTGCATCAGACGACGTTTCGATGTGCACCTCTTCGAACGGCTCCAGCAGGGCGCCGTTCTCGTCACGATGAAAAAGCACGGTCGGCCGCGATACCTGGAACTCGTAGCCCTCGCGGCGCATGTTTTCGATGAGAATCGCCAGGTGCAGCTCGCCACGCCCTGAAACCTCAAAAGTATCGGGGCTGTCGGTCTCGACGACGCGCAGGGCCATATCGTGGCGCAGCTCGTCGAACAGGCGCTGACGTAGACGACGCGATGTGCCCCAGCGCCCCTCAGAGCCCGAGAGAGGTGAGGTGTTAACGCCAAAGGTCATGCGCACGGTGGGCTCTTCGACGGTGATGATGGGCAGGGCTTGGGGATCATCGACGTCCGCTAACGTCTCGCCGATGGCTACGTCAGACAGGCCTGATACCACCGCGATGTCGCCCGCATCGACCTCATCCACGTCCACACGCTGCAACCCCTCGTGCACTTGCAGATAGCGGGCGCGCTCGAACACGATGGTGCCATCACGCTTGATCCGCGCCAGCTCTTGCCCCGCACGCAGCTTGCCGCTGGTGACGCGTCCGATGGCCGTGGCCCCCCGATGCTCATCATAGCCCAGCGACGTCACCAACATCTGCAGAGGGCCATCGGGGTCGACTTGCGGCGCGGGGATGTACCGCAGAATCGCCTCGAACAGCGGCTGCAGATCTGGCGAGAGTGTCGCTGTGTCGCCGGCCTGCCCCGTGATGGCGCTGGCATAGACAGTGCGGAACTCGGCCTGATCATCGCTGGCGCCCAGGTCGAGGAACAGGTCAAAGGTGCGGTTGAGCGTGTCGTTGGGATCGGCGCCGCGACGGTCGACTTTGTTGATGACCACAATGACGCGATGGTCGCGCGCCAAGGCCTTTTTGAGCACAAAGCGCGTCTGCGGCATGGGCCCCTCGGCGGCATCGACGAGGAGCAACACTCCGTCGACCATGTTGAGGACGCGCTCGACCTCTCCGCCAAAATCGGCATGGCCCGGTGTGTCGACGATGTTGATCTTGACTTGTTGCCCCGTCTGCGGGTCGGGGATGAGAATCGCCGTATTCTTGGCGAGGATGGTGATGCCCCGCTCGCGCTCCAGTGCGTTCGAATCCATCACGCGCTCAGCGACCTGCTGGTTCTCGCGAAAAACGCGCGCCTGGCGCAGCAAGCCGTCGACCAAGGTCGTCTTGCCGTGGTCGACGTGGGCGATGATGGCGATGTTGCGAATATCAGTGCGCGCGATGGTCATGGTGTTGCCCCTGGGCTCAAAAACGCCTCGGCTGGTCGCCGAGGTCGCTCATCTTCGAATGACTAGAGGGAGATTTTAGCGCTGGACTGGCCACTTGTCAAGCGGTGGGGGTAGGTACAGCTATTGTTGCACGGCAGGCCGTATGGTAAAATCAAAGCTACGCCAAAGGTGAGGGTTCTATGTCCGACTCGGACCAGGAACTGAGTTCGCGCGAACTCGAGGTGCTGTCAAGGGTGGTGGCAGGGGCCACCAACCGCCAGGTGGCTGTGGAACTGGGCATTAGCCCCAACACAGTCAAGGTGCACGTCAGCAATATCCTGGCCAAGCTAGGTGCTCAATCGCGTGCCGAGGCCACGCGCATCGCCCTGGAGAGCGGCCTGGTGGGCGAAAGCACCACAGCCGCACCAGAGCGACAGCTCGCTGCACAGCCCCCCGACGTGGCCTGGCCGGCGCCCGTTGTGCCGGTGGCAGGGTTGCTGCTAGCCCTGGCTTTGCTGGTTATGGTGCTGTTTGCGTCGCCTGTCTGGCGCGCTGGCGGGCGCTCGGCTGAGGGAATGCTGCATGACGCTACCGGTCCGTCGAGCCAGGGAGACGATGCCGCTGTGCGATGGGATCGCCTGGTGGACATGCCGACGGCTCGCGCCCGGTTTGCTCAGGCGGTGGTCGATGGCGCCATCTATGTGATCGGCGGGCAGACCGCCGAAGGTCCCTCAGCGGCCGTCGAGGTGTACTATCCTGAGCTCGACTTGTGGGGGCGTGGCGCAGCCAAGCCAACGGCCGTGGCCAATGTCGCAGCAGCAGAGATCGACGGCCTCGTCTTTGTCCCCGGCGGCCTCTCGGCCTCAGGGAGCGTGGTCGACCTGCTCGAGATCTACAATCCCCAGCTCGATGCCTGGGCGCAGGCCTCGCCGCTGCCCAGGCCGCTATGCTCGTATGCAATGGCCGTCTGGGGCCAGGGCCTTTATCTTCTCGGTGGTTGGAATGGCAACGCCTACGTCGACACGGTATTGCACTATGATGCCAGCACCGATCGCTGGCAAGAGATGGGCAGACTGACCTCTGCGAGAGGCTTTGCTGCCGCAGCGGCCTCAGACGAGCGGGTCTATCTGGTTGGTGGCTATGATGGCGATGCAGAACTTGCTACGTGCGAGTCATTCGCGCCGAGCAGCTTGGACCGGGGTGAGATCACCTGGCTGCGGCATGCCGATATGAGCGTTGGGCGTGCAGGGCATGGGCTGGCCGCCGTCAATGGGAGCCTCTATGCCTGTGGTGGGGGCTGGACAATCCCTTTTGCCACCAACGAGCGATATGACGTTAATCTCGACACCTGGGTGTCTTTTGAGAGCCCGGTGACGGGTGAGTGGCGAACATTAGGCCTCACCGTCGTCGACGAGGCGACGGGCATTCTGCTGTACGCCATCGGTGGCTGGAGCGGCGAGTATCGTAGCAGTGTGCATGCGTATCATGCATTCTATCGCGTCTACCTACCTTAGGAGTGATTACGTGAAAGACCAAAAGCCCGACGTCGAAGTCAAGTGGGTCGAGGGGTTGCAGTTTGTGGCACAGGCCAATGATTCGCAGGCAGCGTTCATCATGGATGGCTCGCCCGATCACGGCGGACTCGACAGCGGTGTGCGGCCCATGGAGGCGCTGTTGCTGAGCCTGGCCGGGTGCTCGGCGATGGATGTCATCTCGGTGATGCAGAAAAGGCGCCAGGATGTGCGCGGCTTTCGAGTGCTGGTGAGCGGCGAGCGTGCCGAAGAACACCCAAAGCGATGGACCAAGATTCATCTCGAATACGTCTTTACCGGCGTTGGGCTGTCAGGCGAGGCGGCCGCGCGCGCGATCGAGCTGTCGCAGACCAAGTATTGTGGCGTGACGGCCACCCTTAACGCTGAGATCACCTCATCCTATCGACTCGTCGAGGTCGCGCCGTGACGCGCTATGATGTCGCGGTCATCGGTGCGGGGCCCGGTGGCTATGTAGCGGCGCTTCGTGCCGCGCAGCGAGGCGCCCGTGTGGCGCTGATTGAGAAGGAGAGGGTGGGTGGCACCTGCCTCAACCGTGGCTGTATCCCCACCAAGGCGATGGTGCGCGACGCTGAGGTCTATCGCGATGCCGTTTCGGGGCAATACGCCCTGCGTGTCGATACGCCCATTCAGGTGGACTTTGCCAAACTGATGGCCCGCAAACAGCAGGTGGTCGACTCGCTGGTGGGCGGCATCGAGCACCTGCTGGCGGCCCGCAAGGTAGATGTGCTGCTTGGCGCTGGCCGGCTGCTCGCTGAGCAGCAGGATGATGGCCGACTGATCGCCATTGACACAGCTGAGGGCGAGCAGGTGATTATCGCTGGCGCGGTCATTGTGGCGAGCGGCTCGGTGCCTGCCAGCGTGCCCATCGCGGGCGTCGAGTTGCCGGGTGTGCTGACATCACGCGAACTGCTCGAGATCGACCATCTCCCAGAGAGCGTGGTGGTTATCGGCGCCAGCACGGTGGGCCTCGAGTTTGCCTGCATTCTGCATACGCTGGGCTCCCGCGTGACGGTGCTGGGCCGAAAGTCGTTTCTGCGCGATGCTGAACCGCAATTGGCGCGACGCTTTCGCTCTCTGCTCACGCGGCAGGGCATCGAGGTGCAGGTGGGGCTCGAGTTCAGTTCCATCGAGCGGCTGGAGGACGGCAAACTGCGCGTGCACTATGACCGCCGTGGCGCGCAGCACGCTGATGGAGAGATCGTGTTGCTCTCGACGGGGAGGACGCCCGTGACAGCGGGGTTGGGCCTCGAGGCAGCGGGGGTGTCGCTCAAAGGGCGGGCGATCGCGGTCGACGAGCATCTGCAGACGAGTGTATCCGGGGTTTACGCCATCGGCGATTGCATCGGTGGCCATATGTTGGCGCATGTGGCCTCTTACGAGGCAGAAGTGGTGGTGGATAACATCATGGGCGAACCACGTGTGGCCGACTATCGTGTGGTGCCCAGCTGCATCTTTACCATGCCCGAGATCGCCGGCGTGGGTCTGACTGAAGAGCAAGCAAAGGAGCGAGGACTCGCTTTTGCCGTGGCGCGCTTCCCATTCATGGTCAATGGCCGCGCTCTGGCGCTGGGTGAGACCGAGGGGCAAGTGCGCATCCTCTATGCGTCAGCAGGCGAGGGCAAAGGCGATATTCTGGGGGTGCACATCATGGGGCCGCATGCCAGTGACCTCATCGCCGAGGCTGCCCTGGCCATGCAGCTCAACGCCAGCGTCGATAAAGTTGCGCGCACCATCCATGCGCACCCCACGGTGCCCGAGGCGCTGATGGAAGCCGCCATGAACGCAGGCATTGGCGCCATTCACTTTGAGCAACGTTGATAGACAGGCCAAGCCAGGCTAGGGGCACAGGGATCCAACATGATTGTGGGCGTGCTGACGGTCGACCTGCAGGTGCCCGCCTCACGGTCACTCAAGGATAAGCGACAGGTGGTGCGGTCGCTGGCGGCGCGATTGCGTAACAACTATAACATTGCCGTCGCCGAGGTAGACCACCTCGATAGCTGGCAACTGGTAACGCTGGGCATTGCCGCCGTGTCAGGCGATCTAGCCCATGTGCAAGGTCTGCTGCAACATGTGGTAGACTATATTGGGCGCGAGCACAGCACAGTGCTACTGGATTATGGCACCGAGTATCTCTAGGAGGAGCGGGCATGGCAGAGGCGATGAGCACCGCGCGCGACTGGGCTCTCATCTTGCTGGCCTTGCAGGGGCTGGTTCTCTCGCTGCTGCCGCTCTTCCTTAGCTTCAAAGCCGTCCAGGGGCTGCGTAGCGTCAAGCCCAAAGCGCGCCCGTTTCTGCGGCACGTTCGCGCCGTTGAGAATACCGGGTTAAGGGCGATCGACCAGGTCGGCACGGTCGTAGCGAGGCCCTTTGTGGGGCTAAAGGCGGCCGTAGAAGGTTGGCGTGCCTTTTGGGGCGCCTACCGTCGACGTGCACACTAGGAGCTAGCCATGCGTCGACAGCAAAAGATCATCATCCTGGGTGGGATTGTGGGGGTGGTGCTGGGGATCATCCTTGGCGTGGTGGTGGCCAGGCGCTACACCCGCGAAGAAGGCGCTGTGGGGCGAACCGACGGCAAAAAGCTGCTCAAGGTGGGCATGTCGTTGCTTGGACTCGTGCGTCTCATCCAGGAGCTCTAGACGTCGTCATCTCGGCTGGCGCCGTTGAGTGGCGTCGATAGGCCGATTGCGCCGAGCGTTCATTCAAGTCGGAGGAAGACAGTGTATCAGATCATCGCCAAAGAGACCCTGACGCCGGTGACCAAGATGTTCGTGATCTCGGCGCCAGAGGTAGCTCAAAAGGCCCAGGCCGGGCAGTTTGTCGTCTTGCGTGTACACGAAAAGGGTGAGCGGGTGCCGCTGACCATCGCAGATTATGATCGAGATGAAGGCACGATCACTATCGTTGTACAAGAGATCGGCAAGTCTACGCGCCTGTTAGGCCAACTTGAGCCTGGCGATCGTCTGGCAAGCTTTACTGGCCCGCTGGGGCGGCCCACCGAGATCGAGAACTATGGCACCGTGGTGCTGGTGGGCGGCGGCCTGGGCATTGCGCCCATCTATCCCATATGTCGCAGCCTGCGCGCTGCGGGCAATCACGTCATTGCCATCATTGGGGCGCGCAGCGGCGACCTGCTCTTTTGGGAAGAACGGATGCGCAGTGTGACTGACGAGCTCATCGTCGTCACCGATGATGGCAGCTATGCGCGCAAGGCCCTGGTGACGGTGCCTCTCAAAGAACTGCTCGAATCGGGGCAGACGATCGACCGGGTTTGGGGCATCGGCCCGGCGATTATGATGAAGTTCATTGCGCTGACCTCGCAACCGTTCGGCGTCAAGACCATCGTAAGCCTGAACTCGATCATGGTCGACGGCACTGGCATGTGCGGCGCCTGCCGCGTGTCGGTGGGTGGGCGAACCTACTTTGCGTGTGTCGATGGCCCCGAATTCGACGGCCATCTGGTAGACTGGGACCTGCTGCTAAGCCGCCAGCGCATGTATCGCGACGATGAGGCCATTGCCCTCGAGCGTTTTTCGCAGCCCGAATCGCAATCTAACAGGGAGGCGCGTTAATGGCGCGATCCAGTCGCTCAAGCATTGCTCGACACTCGATGGCCGAGCAGGAGCCATCGGTACGGATCACCAACTTTGACGAGGTTGCTCTGGGTTATGATCTGACCACCGCCGTCGAAGAGGCCCAACGCTGTTTGCAGTGTCGGCACTCGCCCTGTGTGAGCGGCTGCCCTGTGGGCGTGCGTATCCCCGAGTTCATCAAGGCCCTGCGCGAGGGCGACATGTGGGATGCGGTGGCCAAGCTCAAAGACAAGAACAGCCTGCCGGCTGTCTGCGGGCGTGTCTGCCCGCAAGAGACCCAGTGTGAAGAGGTGTGCGTACTGGCCAAGCGTGGCGAGCCTGTGGCCATCGGTCGGCTGGAGCGTTTTGTGGCCGATTGGGAGCGCGAGCACGGCATCCGCGTGCCCCCTGTGGCGTCGTCCATGGGTAAACGGGTAGCAGTGATCGGCTCTGGCCCGGCGGGCCTCACTGCGGCTGGAGACCTTGCCAAGCTGGGGTACGATGTCGAGGTGCTCGAGGCGCTGCACGAGCCCGGCGGGGTGCTGGTGTATGGCATCCCCGAGTTCCGTTTGCCCAAAGAGATCGTCAAGATCGAGATTGGCTACCTTGAAAGCCTGGGCGTCAAGATCCGAACCAACGTCGTCATCGGTCGGCTGTACAATGTGGCCGAGCTGCTCGAAAGCTATGACGCCGTCTTTATGGGTACCGGTGCGGGCCTGCCTATGATGATGAACATCGCTGGCGAGAACCTCAACGGTGTCTACTCGGCCAATGAGCTGTTGACGCGCGTCAACCTGATGAAGGCCTATCAGTTTCCTGAATGGGACACGCCAGTGCGTGTGGGCGCGCGGGTGGCCGTGGTAGGCGCGGGCAATGTGGCTATGGACTCGGCGCGCAGTGCGTTGCGTCTGGGCGCGAATGAGGTACATATCGTCTATCGGCGCTCGCGAGAAGAGGTGCCGGCCCGCGCCGAAGAGGTGCACCACGCCGAACAAGAGGGCGTCATTTTCGACTATCTCACCAACCCCGTCGAGATTCTGGGCGCTGAGGGCTGGGTCACGGGCATGCGCTGCATTCGCATGTCTTTGGGCGAGCCTGATGCCAGTGGTCGCCGCAGCCCTGTGCCTATCGAGGGTTCCGAGTTCGAGATGGTCGTTGACACCGTAGTCATGGCCCTGGGCACACAGCCGAACCCGCTGGCCTTTAGCCAGGCGCCAGGCCTTGAACGAAATCGTCGTGGCGCCGTGGTGGCCGACAGCGCCACCGGGCGAACGAGGCTCGAGCGGGTGTGGGCGGGTGGCGACATCGTCACCGGCTCGGCCACCGTCATCAGCGCCATGGGCGCCGGGCGAGTGGCGGCCATGGATATGCACGCCTATCTGATGGGGCAGAGCCGCGGGCCGTGGCTGACCGCCGCTGAGCCCGCATGATGAGAAGCATCTGCACGCCACAACCGTGCCGTAGGGAGGCATCTTGATGAACCGACTCGAGATCGAAATCCGTGAGCAGCCCGATGTGCTAACGGGGCTCTTGGCGCAGGGCTGGCCGCAGGTACAAGCCATCGCCGCGGCGCTGCGGCAGCGGAACCCGCGCCACGTGCTGATCGCTGCAAGGGGCAGCTCGGATAACGCGGCAACCTATGCCAAGTACCTGCTGGGGGCTGTCAACCGGCTGCCCGTAGCCATGGCAGCGCCATCGCTCTATACCTACTATGGCGCACCTCCGCGGCTTTGCGACACACTGGTGATCGGGATTTCGCAGTCGGGGCGCTCGCCAGACATCGTCTCAGTGCTGGATGATGCGCGCCAACAAGGTCAGCCGACCCTGGCGATCACCAACAATACTGTCTCTCCTCTTGCCGCCGTTGCCGACTGGACCATCGACCTCCGTGCTGGCGACGAAAAGAGCGTCGCTGCGACCAAAACCTACACCACCGAGCTCTTGGCGGTGGCGATGCTCTCGGTGGCGTTGGCGGGCGATGATGAGAGGCATGCCGAGCTCGCAGGGGTGCCCGCTCTGGTGCGGCAGGCCCTGGCTCTGGACGACATCATCCGGCAGCGCGCCGAACGCTACCGGTACGTGGAGCACGTCACGGTGGTGGGGCGGGGCTATGCCTACGGCACCGCCTTTGAGGCAGCACTCAAGATCAAAGAACTCACCTACACGGCCACCACGCCCTACTCGACTGCCGATTTTCTGCATGGGCCCATCGCTTCAGTGGGGGCGGGCTCGTGCGTGCTCCTGGTGGCGCCCGGCGGTGTGCTCGACGCCGATATGACGGCCCTGCTGCAGGCGCTGCAAGAGCGTAACGCCGAGCTGATCGTGATCAGCGAGCGCAAAGAGCTCTTGGCGGCAGCGCATCTGGGGTTGCGCCTGCCGGCAGGCGTGCCCGAGTGGCTTGCGCCGCTGGTGGCGGTGGTGCCGGCCCAACTGCTTGCCTATCGCCTGGCAGAGGCGCGTGGCCTTAGCATCGACCAGCCCCGGGGTCTGAACAAAGTCACTGAGACGCGCTAGCTGCGGCTGCAGTGCATCGCGATATGACGACCAGCCCCTCACGATCGTGAGGGGCTGGTTCTATGCTAACGATCGACGTCGACCATCACCTTGAGGGCCACATCCTTGTGCTCATCCGCAAAGGCAAGCGCTTCGGCTGCTTGCTCGAGCGCAAAGTGATGCGTCACCAGGGTGTCAACGTCGATGCGCCCGCTCTCGACAAGCGCCAGGGCTGGCGGATAGCGGTTGGCATAGCGGAACTGTCCACGGATGTCGATCTCTTTGCTCGCCGCTGAGACGATGTCGAGCTCAACCAAGGGATCGGGCGGGAGCCCAACCAGCACGGTCACGCCCCCTGGGCGTGTGACGGCCAGGGCGTTGCGGGTGGTGGGGATGGCGCCGGCCGTCTCAAAGGCTACATCGACGCCCTGATGGCTGGCAGGGAGCGTCGAATCTGCGACCGTCTCGCGAATGCGTTCGACTGCGCGATGATCGCGATCATTGATAATGTGGGTGGCGCCCAGGCGCGCAGCGTGCTGCAGACGTCGCTCGTGCACGTCTACAGCGATGAGCGTGGTAGCACCCGCCACGCGGCAGGCCTGCAGCGTCAGCAGGCCGATGGGGCCCGCGCCAAACACCGCCACCGTATCGCCCGGCGCCACCTGGCCACGATGGGCTGCCCAGAGCCCTACCGCCAAGGGTTCCATCATGGCGCCAGCAGCATCACTCAGCGATGCGGGCAGGGCGAAGCAAAAATCGGCCGGCCAGGCGACATACTCGCAGAAAGCCCCGTCGATGGGCGGGGTGGCCATGAAGGTGACATGGGGACAGAGGTTATAGTGGCCGCTCTTGCAGTAGCGGCATTGCCGGCAGGTGTAGCCAGGCTCTAGGGCCACGCGCTGGCCTACCTGAAGCGTCGAGACCGCTGAGCCTACCGCGGCCACGGTGCCGGCGCTTTCATGGCCCAGGATCATCGGAGAGCGCACCACATAGTCGCCGATGCGCCCCTGGGTGTAGTAGTGCACGTCGCTGCCGCACACACCTACCCGCGAGATGCGCACCAACACTTCGTGAGGCTGAGGCGTGGGCACAGGGCGCTCCTCGATACGAACATCGCGTACGCCATGCAGAACGGCGCATTGCATTGAGTCAGACATTGCTTTCACCAGCCTATCTTGTATTCCTCAAGTGTACCATCTTGCGCAAACGGTTTGGCCCTGGCCAGCAATGCGGCCTGCTCGGCCTCGTCCATGGGCGCAAACTCGCGTGCGATGCGCAGGTTCTGCTGCAGTATCTCGAGCGAGTCAATACCCGTCACCAGCACGTCGATCTGCTGCGAGAGGCAATAGCGAATGCCCTCTGCGGCGCTGATGCCAGTCGTGAGTAGCTTGCCCGCCGCCAGGCTCTTCATGCCGATGGCGCCGATGCCGCGCCGCTTGAGGGCTGGCAGGATGTTCATGGAAAAGCTGCGGAAGTGAGCGTCGAGAAGGTTGATTGGAAACTGCACCGTGTCCCAGGCAAAGCTGCGCTCGAGCATGTCGAGCAACAGGTGTGGCCAGCGATGGCCGGTAAAGCCGATGTAGCGGATTTTGCCCTGCTCTCGCGCCTTGACCAGAGCATCAATGGTGCCATCATTGAACAAGAGCGCAGGCAGGCCCTCGTGGTTGGTCTCATGGATCTGCACAAGGTCTATGCAGTCGACCTGCAGGCGACGCAAGCTGTCTTCGATGCCTGACAAGGCGTCGAGCCGGCTGCGACCATGGTTCTTGGTCATCAGGAACACTTTGTCCCGGTAGCCGTCGCGCAGAGCCTTGCCCATCACGATCTCGCTCCGGCCATCATGATAGCACCAGGCATTGTCCATAAAGTTGATGCCCTCATCGACCGCACTACGGATGATGCGGATACCCAGCGCCTCGTCGCCACGGGCGATGTGATGCCCGCCGACGCCAATGATCGTCACGCGTTCGCCCGTCGTGCCCAGCACACGGGTGGGGATGCCATTGATCTGATCCATCGCTGACTCCTTTGAGCGAATCTGGTGCGGGCGGCCTCTGCATGATAGGCAGACAGCCCCGCTGCTGTCAATTGCGGGGTGTCGCTGCTAGGGCTATAATGCCGCGGAGGAGGTTATGATGGCTGCCACCAAGCGTCTGATGCTCATCGATGGCCATGCAATGGCCTATCGCGCCTACCATGCGCTGCCGCCCCTCACGGGGCCCAACGGAGAGCCGACCAACGCAACGCTTGGCTATGCCAACATTCTGCTCAAGGCGATCGCTGACTATACGCCCGATTATGTGGTGGCGACATTCGATCGGGGCAAGACTTTTCGGCATGAACAGTACCCCGAATATAAAGCCACCCGTGCAGAGACGCCTGCCGACCTGCGCGTACAATTCGACCGCATTCAGCAGTTGACGCGCGCCCTGGGCGTGCCCATCTACGAACGTGATGGCTTTGAGGCTGATGACCTGCTGGGCACGCTTGCGCGTCAGGCCGAGCGAGCTGGCCTCGAGGTGATCATCGTGACGGGCGACAGCGATACCTTTCAGTTGATCACCGACCTGACACATGTGCTGGTGCCCAAGCGCAACGTAGGCGATGTGGAGCTCTGCGGTCCCGACGAGATCAAAGAGCGCTATGGTTTAACGCCTGGTCAGTTGATCGACTACAAGGCACTCGTGGGCGATAGCTCCGACAATATCCCTGGCGTGTCAGGTGTGGGCGCCAAGACGGCCACCAATCTGTTGCAGGCCTATGGCACGCTCGATGGCGTCTATGAGCACCTCGACGAGGTCGCACAGGCACGCTTTCGCAATGCTCTCGACGCAGGCCGCGACTCGGCCTACATGAGCCGGGACCTCGTCACCATTCGGCGCGACGTGGATGTGACACTCGATCTTGACGCTGGCGAGTGGGGCCGCTTTGCCCGCGAGGACGTGGTGGCGCTTTTGCGAGAGCTGGGTCTCACCTCGCTGCTCAACCGCATCCCCAAGCCGGGCACCGCGGCGGCCGAGCAGCTGGGGCTTTTTGTCGGGCAGGAGCCAGCGCCGGTGCACGGGCCCACCGAGTGCGAGCTGGTGACGAGCGACGACCAACTCAAAGCGCTGGTGGCGCGCCTGTCGACGGCCAAAGTGCTGGCCCTGGACACCGAGACTGACAGTGTCGATACCATGCGCTGCAAGCTGGTGGGCGTCTCGCTCGCGATTGAGGCTGGCAAGGGTTACTACATCCCCGTGGGGCATGATGAGAGACTGGGCGATGAGCGCCAGCTCCCTTGGGGCAAGGTGCGGGCGGCGCTAGAGCCGCCACTTCGGCGTAGCGATCTGCTCAAAGTCATGCACAATGCCAAGTTCGACCTCGAGGTGCTAGCGCAGGCCGCATTGCCGGTAGAGCCCCCCTACTTTGATACTATGCTCGCCGCCTGGCTCATCGAGCCCAGCGGCCGCGGCATCGGCCTCAAAGAGCAGGCCTTTCAGCGTTTTGGCGTAGAGATGACGCCGATCAACCAGCTGATCGGCAGCGGCAGCAAGCAGATCACCATGGACCGCGTGCGCATGACCGATGCGGCTCCCTATGCAGCCGCTGACGCTGATATGACCTATCAGTTGCACGCGGCGCTCTTGACCGAGTTGGAGCGTGAGCCGGTGGCACGCCGCCTGTTCGACGAACTCGAGATGCCGCTGATGCCCGTGCTCGTCGAGATGGAAATGCGCGGCATGATGGTGGACACCGCGTTCTTGACAGAGATGTCGGGCGAGATGGCGACGCAGTTGGCCGCGCTCGAGCAGCAGATCTACGAGGCAGCCGGGCATCCGTTCAACATCAACTCGACCAAGCAGTTGAGCGAGGTGCTGTTTGAAGAGCTGCAGCTGCCGGTTGTCAAACGTACGCGCACGGGCTATTCGACCGACGTGAGCGTGCTCGAGGAGCTGCGCAAGGCGCATCCTATCGCCCAGTTGCTGCTTGATTACCGACAACTCGACAAACTACGCGGCACCTATGTCGAAGCGCTGCCGGCACTCGTCAACCCGCAGACGGGCCGGGTGCACACCACTTTTCATCAGACGGGCACCAGCACGGGTCGCTTATCTTCCAGCGACCCCAACCTGCAGAACATACCCGTCCGCAATGAGCAGGGACGGCAGATTCGAGGCGCCTTTGTAGCGCCGCCTGGGCATCTGCTGCTGAGCTGTGATTATTCACAGGTGGAGCTGCGTCTCCTGGCGCATCTCTCGGGCGACCCTGAGATGACCGGAGCCTTTCTTCGCGACGAAGATGTGCATGCTAGCACGGCGGCCGCTGTCTTTGGCGTGCCGCTGGCTGAGGTGACCTATGCTCAGCGCAGCCTTGCTAAAGCAATCAACTTTGGTCTGATGTACGGGATGTCGAGCTATGGGCTGGCGGCGCGCACCGACCTGTCGGTGGCAGAGGCCGAGCAGTTCATCGCCGCCTACTTTGGGCGTTTTAGCGGCGTCAAAGCCTATCTGGATGAGACGATCCGGAGAGCCAACGAGACGGGTTATGTGGAGACGGTGCTGGGCCGCAGACGCCATTTCCCTGAGCTAATGGCGCAAGGCGTCAACCCTAACGTCAAGCGCGCTGCCGAGCGAGCCGCCGTCAATATGCCCATTCAGGGCAGCGCCGCCGACATCATCAAGATCGCCATGATTCGCCTGCACCGGCTGCTGCACGAGCAGAGCCTCAAGAGCGCCATACTGGTGCAGATCCACGATGAGTTGATGCTTGAGGTGCCCGAATCAGAGTTGGAGACTGTTCGAGAACTGGTGCCCAGAACGATGCAAGAGGCATATCAACTCTCTGTGCCCCTCAAGGTCGACGTTTCTGTTGGCAAAACCTGGTTGGAGCTGTAACAGCGTGCAAATGACCGATGCTCTCTTACGTGACGCCATTGCCAAGGCCCTCAAGCGTGCCCAGCGCCAGGGTGAGTTGCCTGCGTTTGACATCCCCGAAATCCCTGTGGAAAGACCAAAGCAAGCCGAGATGGGCGACTGGGCAACGCCCGTGTGCATGCAGCTGGCCAGGCTGGCCCGCATGGCCCCTATCAAGATCGCGGAAGCCATGGTCAAGCGGCTGCCAGAGCTGAGCTTTATTAGTCGTGTGCAGGTGGCGCCACCCGGGTTTGTGAATTTCGCGCTTGATGAAGGCTGGCTTTGCCGCCAAGTCGAGACGATACTGGCCGAAGGCGAACGCTTTGGCCTTGCCGATGTCGGTCAGGGGCAACGCATGCAGGTTGAGTATGTCTCGGCTAACCCGACAGGTCCGCTGCACATGGGTTCGGCACGAAATGCGGTGCTGGGTGATGCGTTGGCCAACGTATTGTCGAATGCGGGCTATCGGGTGCAGCGCGAGTACTATGTTAACGATGCCGGTAGCCGAATGCGCGCCTTTCAAGAGACACTCCTAGCGCGCTACCGGCAGGCGCTGGGCCACGAAGCTCAGGTGCCAGAGGACGGCTATCACGGCCCGTATATGGTCGAGCTAGGCGCAGAGTTGGCGCAGCGCTGTGGCACGAGCCTGCTCGAGATGCCGGCTGATCAGGCACTCCTCGAGATCGGGCGTCTGGGCGTCGCGCAGGTGGTCGATGGCGCTCGCAGCGACCTCGCCGCCATGGGCATCGTCTATGATCTCTGGTTCTCTGAGCAGACGCTATATGACCAGGGCCAGTTTGAGGCCATCATGTCGATCTTGCGGCAAGGGGGGCACCTCGACCTGCACGATGGGGCGGTGTGGTTCAAGGCCACGGCGCTGGGCGGCGAGAAAGACGAAGTGGTGGTCCGATCTGATGGGACGCCGGGCTACTTTGCATCTGACATTGCCTATCACTACAACAAGTTCAGCGAGCGCGGGTTCGACCGCGTTATCGATGTGTGGGGCGCTGACCATCAAGGGCACGTGCCGCGCATGCGCTACATGATGCAGGCTCTGGGGCTTGACCCTCGTCGGCTCGGGATCATACTCTACCAGCTCGTCACTCTGAAGCGGGGCGGCGAGGTGGTGCGTCTATCCAAACGCACAGGCGATATGATCACCCTGCGTGAGGTGCTCGATGAAGTGGGCGCCGATGCCATGCGCTACTTTTTGCTCTCGCGCTCGGCTGATAGCCAGATGGAGTTCGACATCGACCTGGCCAAAGAGCAATCGGACGAGAACCCCGTCTACTATATCCAGTACGCGCATGCCCGCATTTGTTCCATTCTTAGACACGCAGGTGACGCGCCGCATAAAGACGGCGACGTCATGCTATTGACACACCCGGCGGAGCAGGGCCTGATCCGCCAGATGCTGCGCCTGCCCGAGGTTGTGCGCCTGGCCGCCGAGCAGCTGGCGCCGCATCATCTAACCTATTATGCCTATGATCTGGCAGCGGCCTTTCATGCGTTCTACCGCGATTGCCGCGTCGTGAGCTCTGAGGCTGAGGAGCAGGATTTGACGCTTGCGCGGCTCAAGCTTGTCGAGGCGGCGCGGCTGGTGCTCAGGCGAACATTGCGCATCATGGGTATGTCTGCTCCAGAGGTGATGTAGGCGCCGCCACCCTTGGGCACGCAGTTCGCTGCCCGGTGGCTGCATCCTTTGACGGCCCCCTGCCCCTGTGGTACACTCGGCCAGTGGGCAGGACTGTCTGCGCCTTGGGCGAATAGCTCAGCTGGGAGAGCGCTTCCCTTACAAGGAAGAGGTCACGGGTTCGAGCCCTGTTTCGCCCACTCATGATTACGGATCGCCAGTGGAGGAGTCCATGGCTGTGACAGGCAAGCTCAGCTCTCACACCGAGGCCTATTGGCGCACTGAATACCAGGTGTCGCAGGCCGATATCGATCTTGTCACCGGGGTGATACTGCAAGAGGGCTTGCCCGTGCCGGTCGCCCAGTTGGCTGCCGCAGTGATCGAGGACAAGCAGTCGCGTGAAAAGGCCCTGGCGGCCCAGCTGGCGCGGCAGACCCAGGTCTACCGCCCGATGGATAGCTATGAGGTGGGCCAGCGCCTGGTATTTAGCGAACTCGATCTGGCTGAAGGCGAGGTGGTCGGCCAGCGGCCTGGCAAGAACGTCCGCTATGGCGAGTTTCAAGTCATTCGGGTGGCCATGGCCAGCGATGGACGCATACGCGAATTCGCTGCCAGCATGCCGGGGCCGCATCATCTCAACCGCCCTGTTGAAGAGCTGGTGATCACAGCCGATGAAGGCCTTACCGGTACCGAGGCTATCGAGGCCTTTACTCCGTTGGTGGTTGATAGACTCAACGTCGCACTGTCTGCCGACGAGGATATGGTCTTTTTCGACGACAAATGGTTCTTGCGCGAGCTATTGCCCGAGATCAACCTGGGATACCTAAACCTGGCCGAGGCTGCCATCTATGAGGCGGCGGTGCCGTTGACGGCGCGCGAGATCCTCGATCGGCTGTCGCTCACGTCTGCGGGCTCAGAGGCGGCGCAGCTCTTTGCGCTGCACCGCGCTCTGGAGAATGACGGGCGCTTTGATGACCTGGGCGGCGACGGCGAGCGCCGCTGGTTCTTGAGAGCTCTGGAGCCTGAGGCGATCTGGAAAACGCCGACAGTGCTGGCTGACCCCATCATGGCCAAGGCCGGCGAACCTGTCGGGGTTACGCTGCTGGATGTGATCGAGGAACTGGGCGATGATCTGGACGAACTCCCGGGCACGGCCAGGGCCAGCTCGAGCACGTTGAGCTTTGTTCTGGGCTTTCCCCACCTGTATGCTGGCACCATGCCGGCACCCGCGCGCCTGGTGGCGCTGGTGCCTGATGAGGCTGCCGACCATTACCCCATCACGGTGACGGATCGTCGACGCCGCAAGGCGTACGTCGCCTGGGTCGTGCCTTCTAAAGGCTTTGTTTGTGGCCTGAAGGAGTTGTACCAGGCTGCGAACATGACAGTGGGCGCGCAGCTCACTATCACGGCGGGAGATGCTCCGTTGAGCCTGGATCTAGAGTATGCCGCGCCTCGCAGCCGCCGCAACGAGTGGCTGCGCACAGCGAACGCGCAAGAGGGCCGGTTGGTGCTCGAGATGAAGCCCACCACCCTGAGTGTGCGCTGCGACGAGAACGCAGTGATCATCTCTGAGGACATGGACGCGATCGCCGGATTGATGGCCGTGCCTGCGGTGCGCAGCGCTCCCATTGGCGACGTTGTGCGGCGGGCATTTCTAGAGCTGGCCAAGCTGAGCGGGCAGGGCCTCGTACATGTCAAGGCACTCTATATGGCCGTCAACATGCATCGCCGCTGTGGGGCTGCTCCGATTCTGGCGCATCTGACGCGCCAGGCAGCCTATGACCCGATGGGCGAGGGCCTGTGGGCCTATGACGGCTCGCTCGAGGGGCAGACGTACGAGTCTGTCGATGACATGCGTGAGAGGCCGCTGTCAAACCGCTCTGACCGCCTGCGCGACCAAGCTGTCCCCTACCAGGGCATCTAGAGAGGAGCCAGATGGCCTACCGGTGGCAACCCCCTGATCTGGATACGCGTTTCTATATCGACATGGCTTGGTGGCAGGCCAGTGGCCGCGACATCCGTGTCTACATCCGCGACCTGCTGTGCGACGACTGTCGCGAACAATATGCCGATAGTTTCCAGGAGCTTGAGGAGATCGATTGGATCGATGAGCTCACCGGCGAGGTGAGCGTGGTCGACGGTCTGTGGCACTGTCTGCGTACCTGTTGCAGTCAGAAGGCTGACTATATCGATGACTCGACGCCGATCGTCGACGCCGTCTTTCGTACATTGCTCGCCAACGGCAACAAACCTATGAGCGTGCGCGAGTTGCATGCCGCGCTCGACCGTCGGCCGGCCAAGACGCTGTTGCGCATTCTCACCGGTGGGCAGGTGTATCTGGGTATTCGCCCCTACCGGGATTAGTGATGAACGCCAGCCAACCGGGGGAAAAGCGCGGGCTTTTCCCCTTTTTGCTTGCCGGCCTGACCGGGCCCTTGGCACAGGTGCTGGGGTTGGCGGCCGTTGTGCTGCTGCTATCGGTGGCTCTGGTGGGGCGCCCGTTGCTGGCTGGGCGTGTCTATGATGGCGGCGACATCACGCGGCTCTATCTGCCGCAACGCGCCGAGTTGGCGCGTGCGCTCCACGAGGGGCGCCTGCCCTGGTGGAGCTCGCGCATGGGCCTGGGCTATCCATTGGTGGCTGGCGGTGAGGTGGGCGCACTCTACCCCCCAAACTGGCTGATCTATTCCGTGATGCCTGCTGCCGTTGGCCTCACCGTATCCATCGTGCTGCACTATGCCTGGGCAGCTCTAGGGTTTGCCCTCTACCTTCGCCATTGTGGCCGGACATGGCCGGCTTCGTTGCTAGGTGCCATGGTGATGGCCTTTGGCGGCTTTGTTGGCGCACACCTCACCCACATCAGCATGCTGACGGTGGCATCCTGGCTGCCATGGATGCTACTGGCGACAGGGCGGCTGTTTACATCTGCGCGGCCATGGCGTGCGGCCACCGGTCTGGCGGCTTCTGTGGCGCTCCAGTTCTGTGGCGGGCACCCGCAGGTGTCTCTGCTGGGCATGCTCGCGCTCGGCCTGGTTGCCCTGTGGATGGCGTTGCTGCGCAGGCCTCGGGCCTGGGCAAGGTTGGGCCTCTGGGCGGGGGCGATGGTGGTTGGCGCGCTGCTGGCTCTGCCGCAACTGGGGCCCGCGGCCGTGCTGGCGGCGCAGTCGCAGCGTGCTGGCGGGCTCGACGACGCCTTTTTCATGAGCTATTCGTTCCATCCGCTGCTGACAGCTACCTATGTGTCGCCGTTCTTGTTGGGCGTGCCCGATCCTGAGGGATCGGTGGAGTTGATGGCATATGTGGGCCTACTGCCGCTGGCGCTGGCCTGGGTTGCGGTGTGGCGCAGCCGCGAGCGTAGCCGTTGGCTATACCTTGGTCTGGCGTTAGCGGGTTGGGTCCTGGCACTCGGCCGCTGGAACCCCCTATATGGATATCTGCTACGCATTCCGGTGCTGAATCTATTCCGCGTGCCAGCCCGCTATCTCTACTGGACAGGCCTCGGCCTGGGCTATCTATCGGCCCTGGGCATGGATGCTCTGCGCTGGCGCCAGCCGGCGACAGGAGGGTGGCGACAGAAAGCGGGTTGGTGCGCACTGCTGCTGGCCGTGGGCGGCGTTGCGGCAGTGGCTGTGGCGCGCGGGCTGGATGGCGCGGTAGCTGCCTGGCGCTGGCTGCCGCTGATATGGGCCGCCGCGCTGCTGCTCGTGATGGCCGCCATTCCCGGCCTCGGATGGCGAAAGTGGGCTCCGTTGGCCCTGGCAGTTCTCGTCTGCGACCTGATGGCGTTCGGCCTGGTGCTCGACCGTTCCTACCACACCTCGGCGCCACCAGAGCAGCTTATCAGAGCGCCCCGTGTGACCGCCGTATTGTCGTCAGCAGAGCAGAGCGAGCCGCAGCTGACGCGTGTCTGGGTGAAAGAGGACATATTGCCTGCGCTTAGCGTTATGCAGGGTAGTCTCTTCCCTAACGTGGCAGCCACCCACGGGTTGGCCGCCGCAAACCTGTATAGCCCGCTGGTGCCCAGGGCCTATCTTGAGTGGGCCCAGGGGCTGGATAGCGCGGGTCTCAGCCGCATGGGCATCAGCCACTATCTCATCCCGCAGCTGCTGCCGGTGGATGCCGAGCGAGAGCTGTACGACGTCTACAACCCTTACGCAGCGCTGCCGTATGAGCAGTGGCTTGAGGTCGAGCCTGTGGATATCGTGGCCGTGGAGGTCGAGTCGTACTTGAGCCATGCCGCCGACATGACTGACGGCTCGCTGGCTGCCGAGCTCTTTGTCCGCACGAGTGAGGGGCAGGTGCACAGTTTGCCGGTGCGGGCAGGCACCGAGAGCGCCGAGTGGGCCTATGAGCGCGACGATGTCAGGGCGGTCAGTAGACACCAGATGCCGCCCGTGGCGCATTCCTGGCCCGCCCGTTCGGGCTATCTTCCATGGGAGCATGTGGGCCACACCTATCGGGCCACGTATTCGCTCGAGGCCACGGTGGGGGCTGTAGAGATCCTCCCTGTGCTTGAGCAAGCCTTTGTGCGTATCGAAGAGGTGCAGCTGATAGGCCGCGATGGGGCGCAGATCTCTCTGCGTGCGGCCATCGGGCAGGGACAGCACAGCATCATCTACCGAGACGAGGATGTGCTCGCCTATGAAAACCAGGATGCCTGGCCGCGCGCCTATGCAGTACCGTGGGCGCGGGTGACGCTCGCAGGGCGCGATGCCTCGCTGGAGCCGTTCGAGCGCCAGGAACTGCTGCCCGTCAAGGTGGCCGCTTACGGCGATATGGAGATCGTCTTGCGCACGCAGGCCGATGTTGAGACGTTGGTGGTGCTGAGCGATCTGGACTATCCAGGGTGGGGCGTTCGTATCGATGGCGTCGATGCTTCGGCTCTGCGAGTCGATGGTGTGGCGCGAGGGGTGCGCGTGCCGGCAGGGAGTCACGAGATTGTGTGGCACTATCATCCGCTCAAACTGACCTTACGGTAGACGAGCGAACTCTCCCGTTGTATAATGTAGAAGAGTCTGATTGTCATCGGCCGATGGGTCGAAAGACAGGAGGAAGGCATGAGAGTCTTTAATCGCATCGTGGTGATACTCGGCATCCTTATAGGCATTGTCGGGGCGTTGTTCCTGGTGGCGTACCCGATCGAGGCCGTCAAAGCGGCCCAGGCCAACATCTCTCTCTTTGAGGAATCTCTCTTTAACGAGCAATTCAGACTATACTTTATCATCGGGGTTGCCGTCTGGGTCGTCATCCTGTTGATATTGCTCATACTTGAGCTACGGCGACCGCGCCGCAAGGCAGTCAAGATCCGCACCGACAGCGGCGCCAACGCAGTCCTTGGGGTGAACTCGGTAGCGCAGAGTCTAGAGGCGCGCATAGACGAGTTGGCCGGCGTACGCAAAGTAACGCCACACGTCAAGAGTCGCGGCAAAGACGTCGAAGTGGCAGTGGATCTCGACACCAGTCCGTCGGTCAACATTCCGGTGCTCACCGACCAGGTGGTCAATTTGTGCCGCGATATCGTCGAGGGGCAGCTGGGCGTCAAGATCCACGGCAAAGTGCTTATCAATGTCCATCATGAACCCTACCCGCGGGGAACGATGCCTCCAACGCAGCCGCTACCCCGAGGTGCCGAGACAATCGCTACACAGCCTCGCCTGGTAGAGTCTCCCAGCGAGCCCAAGCATGTTGAGCCCAGAGACGCCAAAGGCAAGAAGCCCGAGGTACAACCCGTGGCCCGTCGTGAACAGCCTGAGCCGGTGAGCGCTGTGGTGCCTGAGCCGCAAGGCCCCGCGCCGGTGGGCGATCTGACGCCAATCGACACTGCCACTGAGGCTGCTGCGGACGCTCAAGACGCTCTGGATGACCTGGATCTTTATGACCCGACCGATCGCGACGAATAGACGCTCGTCAGCCCTGCGCTGATCGATGTGGCAGAGGTCTGCACCGCCGAGCGGGACGGGCAAGGATAGCGCGTTGGATCAACTGCAGAGAACCGATCTTGAACTAGAGGGCCTGCTCGAGGCCCTCTTGTTTGTGGCCGACGGTCCGGTCGAGCTTGAGCGGCTGGCATCTGTGCTGGACGAGCCGCTCGATCGGGTCGTCCAGGCGCTAGACGCCTGGCTGACACGACATCAGCAGGGCGGCCTGACCATCGCCCGGAGTGGCAATCGCGTGCTGCTGACGACGCGCCCCGAAGCAGCGCCACTCATCGAGCGTTTCCTCGGCGTCGAGGGTAGCGCCAGACTATCGACTGCGGCGATGGAGACGCTGGCCATCATCGCCTATCTGCAGCCAGTGACGCGTGCGCGCATCGACGCCATTCGCGGGGTTTCGTCTGCAGGGGTTATCCGTACGTTGCTGGCTCGCGAGCTGGTGCAGGTGGTCGGCGTGTTGGAGCAGGCAGGCCGTCCGGAGCTGTTGGGCACGACCTTTGCCTTTCTGCAGTATCTGGGCCTCACCTCACTCGACGAGTTGCCCATGCTTCCCGAGCTCGAGCAGGCGCTGCAGCAGGCTCCTCAGGGTGACTAGCTGAGCGACCCGTCGGCTTGCAGCTGCGCCAGCGTTTCTTCCTCGAGGCGCAACGAGATGCTCTCTGATACGCCCTGCTCGCCCATCGAGATGCCGTAGATGCAGTTGGCGATCTCGATGGTACGGCGGTTGTGGGTGATGACCACAAACTGTGTGTCGCGCGCGTGTTCGAGCAGCAGATCGCGAAAGCGGCCCACGTTCGCCTCATCCAGCGCCGCGTCGACCTCGTCAAGGAAGCAGAAGGGCACCGGGTTAGCCCTGAGCAGGGCAAAGACGAGCGCCACGGCCGTCAGGGCCCTCTCGCCGCCCGATAGCAGAGACAGCATCTGCGAGCGCTTGCCGGGGGGGTGTGCGACAATTTCGACGCCACTCGTGCTCAGATCCTCGGGGTTGGTTAGCTCTAGGTGGGCGCTACCGCCATCAAAGAGCCGTCGAAAGTACTCGCGAAAGGCGCGATCTACCACCTGTACGGTTTGGCTGAAATCCTTCTCGATGACATCGTCGAGCTCCTGGATCACCTGGCGCAGCGCCGCGATGGCTGCCTGCAGATCCTGCATTTGGCTCTCAAGGAATGCCTGCCGCTCGAGCAGGGCCTGGTACTCTTGAGGCGCGTCGGGGTTGATGCCGCCCAGCCGTCGGAGCCGAGAGCGCAGAGATCGCACCTCTTGGTCTAGTCCAGCGGGCACCACCGCGACCGGCGGCAGCTCTAGGGCCCCACCGTCGATGCCCAGGCGCAGTTGGTGCGAGATGGTCTCTGGCAAAGACACAGGCCCCAGAGCCGCCTCAATCTCTGAGATGAGATCTTGCTGCCGCTCCTGAACGCGCTCGAGATCGAGCTGCGCCCGATGGAGCTCTGCCTCGACCTCGTGCATGCGTGCCAGGCCGCCAGCATGGCGCTCCTCGGCCTCGCGCAGGGTTCGGGCAGAGGCCTGCAGCGCCTTCTGGGCGGTTGTCAGCTGCCCCTGCAACTCTTGTTGCTGGGTTTGAAGGGCCGCGAGTTGGGCACGATGCTGTTGGGCCTGGGTATGTCCATGCTGTCGCGTCTGTGATAGCGCCTCTTGTTGCGAGCGCTTGGCGGCCAACTGCAGCTGGTTCTGCTGTTGCGCCGCCTGATGGCTGGCCAGCAGCTGCTCTTGACTGGCCAGCGCACGACCAGCCACGGCGAGTTGTGTCTCTAGCTCTGCCAATTGACGACGCAAGGGCTCGTCGTCGGCCGCGGCCAGCTCTTCACGCAACTCGGCCAAAGCGGCGGTGTGGGCTTGCTCGGCAGCGGCCGATGACTCTGTCTCGCTCTCAAGCGAATGCGCCTGCGCCAAGACCTGTTGGCGCTCGGCCAGGGCTCGAGCTGCACGATCTCGCTGCCACCTGGCATCGCGCTCGGCAACGCGACGGTTGCCTTCGAGCTCGGCCAGCGCCTGAGCAATCTGCTCGACCTCGCGTCGTTGGCGGCTACGCTCGCGATCGAGCTGGGCCAGCGCTTGCCGCAACTCCTCGGCGCGAGCGCGCAGGGCTGCGACGGTGTCCTTTTTCTGTCGTAGTTGCTCCTCGATCTGAGCAATCTTGTCAGGCAGTTCGCGCCAGGCGCGCTCTTGGGCCAGCAGTTGCGAGCTGTTGCGGCGAGCGCCGCCACTAACGGCGCCAGTGGGCTGGACGGTCTCGCCGGCCACCGTCACCATCAGGCTGGCGCCGGTGCGCTCTGCCAAAAGTCGCCGGGCCGCTGCCAGGTCGCTGGTCACCAGCACGCGCCCGAGCAAAAGCTCATAGACCGGCCGCAGGTGTTCCGGAAAGCTCACCAGCGAACTCGCTACGCCCACCACCCCCTGAGAATCGCGAATACGAAGGGCGCCGCGTGACCGCAGCGTATCGAGCGGCAGAAAGGTTGCCCAGCCGGCGCGGTCGCTCTTCAAACGAGAGATGGCACGCTCGGCGTCGGCCCAGCGTTCGACAATGATGTTCTGCAGTCGTGCGCCGAGGGCCGCCTCGACGGCCTGCTCATAAGCCTGCGGCACCTGCATCAGGCCGGCGGCCGTGCCGAGGATGCCGCCCAGTGTGTCTGCCAGGCCGAGCACGTGTCGTACGCCGGGCGCATAGTCGGCGCCATCCTCACGCTGGCGAGCGAGGGAGTTACGGCGCAATGACAACTGACTATATCGCCCGCGGAGCTCTTCAGAAGCAGCCTGGGCAGTGGAGAGCTCTTGCTGGAGCGCTTCCAGCTCAGCCTGCAGGGCAGCGGCGTCGACGCTCCCGCGCTCCAGGGCCGCATTCGCCGCCTCGCGGCGTTGGCGCAACGGGGTCATCTGCCGCTCGATGCTCTGTAGCGCGGCCTCTTGCGCCTGGGCCTCGCTCTCGGCATCGGCGACGTCATGCTCTAGACGCTGCAGCCTTGCCAGCAGCTCCTGGTGGCGGGCCTGCTGCTGCGCCGAGCGGCTTTGAACGTTGCGCAGCTCGCGTTCGCGTTTACGGATGGCCTCTTGCAGTGTGACCATCGCCTGCTCAACCTCGGCACGGCGCTCTGACAGCGCACTCAAGCCCTGTTCCGCCGCCTTGCGCTGGTCGGCCAGTGTTGCCAGATCATGCTCGGCTCTGGCGATTTCCTGGGCCAATACGCCCTGGCGCGATATCAGCGTATCCTCGTCGCTAGCGATGTCGTGCAGTTGACGCTGGTAGAGCCGCTCGCGCTCGGCCGAGAGGGTCAGAGCCTGTTGTTCGCGCTGGACCTCCTCTCTGAGGGTGGCGTACTGGTGCTCAAGGCGTTCGAGTTGGGCCTGGAGCTGGCTCTGCGAACTGCTGGCGGCCTGCTGCGCCGCGGCTGTGGTCTCGGCCTGGCCCTGCAAGACCTCGAAGCGCTGCTGGTGCTCCACAAGCGCCGCCTCAACCGCTGCCTGGGCCTCTTGAAGCTGGTGCCAGCGGTGGCCGTACCAGATGCGCAGCAACTCGTTAAGGTCCTGTTCGAGCAGATGGTGCTCTTGCGCGCGCTCTGCCTGGCGGCGCAGGCCACCAACGCGCGGGCCGAGTTCGTTCAGAATGTCGGCGACGCGCTCGAGGTTGCGTTCTGTCTCGCCGATGCGGTCCAGCGTCTCGCTGCGCTTGCGTAGCTGCGGCGAGATGCCGGCCGCCTCTTCAAAGAGCATGCGTCGCGCTTCGGGGCGCAGCGCCAACGCGGCGTCGACCATGCCCTGCCCGATGACGGTATACGTGGTGCGCGAGAGCCCCGCCGCACCGAGCAGGTCTAGGATATCGCGATAGCGCACGCGGCTTTCGTTGAGCAGGTACTCGTTCTCGCCAGAGCGATAAGCGCGGCGCCCGATGGTGACCTCGGCATAGTCCACAGGAAGCCAGTGGTCGCTGTTGTCGAGGGTAATGAGCGCCTCGGCCATGCCCAGGCGCGCACGATGGCGGCTGCCGGCAAAGATCATGTCTTCGGTGGTGCGAGCGCGCATCGAACGATAACTCTGTTCGCCAAGCACCCAGCGGATGGCATCGGCGACGTTGCTCTTGCCGCTGCCGTTGGGGCCTACCACAGCCGTGATGCCGTCGGCAAACGCAAAGGTGCAGCGCGAGGCAAAGCTCTTGTAGCCGTGAAGGCTCAACGCCTTGAGGCGCATGGGGGCTCCATCAAGATACTCATTCGCGATGCGTCTCTAGCGCCTGGTGCGCAGCAGACTGCTCAGCTGTCTGCTTGCTGTTGCCAACGCCGGTGCCCCAGGGTGTGTCGCCCACGAGAACTGCCACGGTATACTGGCGCGCATGGTCCGGACCCTCGACAGAGACCACCTCATAACGCGGGGTAATGCGCATCGTCGCCTGAGTATACTCTTGTAGTTCGCTCTTGGGGTCCTTGGTCTGCCGCGCTTGATCGATCTCGGCCGCCTGACATTCGAGCAGCGCCACGAACCACCGCTCTACGGCGGCGATGCCCTGATCCAAGAACAGGGCGCCAACAAGTGCCTCAAAGCCTGCACAGAGGTTGGCCACCTTCTGACGGCCACCGCTGGCCTCTTCACCGTGGCCAAAGCGCATATAGTTGCCCAGATCGAGATCGTTGGCCATCTGTGCGAGGCTTTCGGTGCGCACCAGCCGCGCTCGCAGTGAGGTTAGCTCTCCTTCGGTGGCATCGGGCAGGCGCGCAAACAGCCAGTGTGCCACCACAAAGTCGAGCACTGCATCCCCTAGAAACTCGAGCCGCTGGTTGTGCGGCACATCTTTGTCAGTCTCGTTGGCGTATGAAGTGTGAGTAAGGGCCTCTTGCAGCAGCTCGACACGCTCAAAGACGATGCCGAGGTGTTGCTGCAATGCACGTATAGAGCCTCCTTGCGACACGATGCTAGTCCTGATCGACGATGCGGATCTGTAGCTCGTCGAGCTGTCGCGCCGATATCTCAGAGGGCGCGTTGGTCATCAGGTCGACTGCGCGCTGCGTCTTGGGGAAGGCCATCACCTCGCGGATGTTGGCCTCGCCAGCGAGGAGCATCACCAAGCGGTCGATGCCTGGCGCAATGCCGCCGTGGGGCGGAGCGCCATACTCGAATGCCTCGAGCAAATGGCCGAACTGCGCCTGTGCCTCCTGGTCGCTGATGCCAAGCGCCCGAAACATGGCTGTCTGTAGCTCGCGACGGTGAATGCGGATGCTGCCGCCGCCCACCTCATAGCCATTGGCGACCACATCATATGCCTTGGCGCGTGCCCGCGCAGGATCAGCAGTGAGCAGGGGGATGTCCTCATCCAGCGGGGCCGTAAAGGGGTGGTGCTTGGCCGTGTAGCGTTGTTCCTCTTCGCTCCACTCGAGCAGTGGAAAGTCCAGAATCCAGCAGAAGCCGAGCACATTGCCGTCCAGCAACTCGAGCCGCCGCGCCATCTCGAGGCGCAACTGGCCCAGCGCCTCTGCCACCACCTCGGCTTGGTCGGCGACGATCAGGAGCAGGTCGCCAGTGGTGGCGCCGGTGCGGCTCAGAACGTCCGCGATCTCCGTCTCGGTCAAGTTCTTGGTGATCTGTGAACGCAGCCCGTCATCACGTACAGCGATCCACGCCAGGCCCTTGGCACCCGACGCCCGAGCGAACTCGACCAACTCGTCGAGCTGGCGCCGTGAGTAGTCGGCGCAGCCGGGCGCCACGATTGCCTTGACGCGTCCGCCGGCAGCCAGCGCCTCGCTGAACACGCGGAACTCGCAGCCGGCGAGCGTTGGCCCCAGA
>Ga0123328_1000161_pt1 | contig 68900 bp, 51 predicted proteins | sample BioC12SIPDNA_2_FD_89702 | JGI IMG/M metagenome (GOLD analysis project Ga0123328, IMG submission 89702) | Anaerobic biogas reactor microbial communites from Washington, USA - Biogas_R1_A C12 SIP DNA | ecosystem: Engineered > Bioreactor > Anaerobic > Unclassified | place: Washington, USA...
CAGGGGCACTGGGTGGCACTGGTCTGTACCCAGACCAGTGGTTGTCCGCATTTGGCCACGGGTCGGAGTACCGACCCATGCCACCCTCGATGCTTCGCCCTCGGAGCGATTTACGAATGTGCCAATGATGATGATCGGAGTACCGACCCATGCCACCCTCGATGCTTCGCCCTCGGGGCGATTTACGAATGTGCCGATGATGATGATCGGAGTACCGACCCATGCCACCCTCGATGCTTTGCCCTCGGGGCGATTTACGAGTGTGCCGATGATGATGATCGGAGTACCAACCCATGCCACCCTCGATACTTCGCCTTTGGCAACTTGCCACTGAACGGCGGATGCACCCGTGAGGCGGGGCGATCGAAGCGAGAGTCTTGACACTTGGGCGGCGTTGCCCGACCCTGGGATATCTCATGTGACGCCGTTGGCCCCGCTTTCCGTTTGGGCCACGAAGCCGGCATGCCTGCGATGCGCGGTGCGGGCCGTGGAGGATCTTCGCGGCTCTGGGGAAAGCGGCGACGCTCGTAGTATGGAGAACTCTCAGGCATGCCCACTGAACCCGTCACCGAGGTGCGTATCCTGGACAAGGCCTTATGCGTGGTCGTCCAGAGACGCTCGCTGGACGAGACGACGACTTCCGCCCTGGTCGACGAGGTGCTGACGGCGGCTGCGGCTACCCCCCGTCTGCCCATTGTATTGGATCTCACGCAGGTCCGTTTCGCCCCGAGTGTCGCCCTGGGATCGCTGGTCCGGCTCAGCACCAGCTTCAAGCTGGACGGCAGGCCGATAGCCTTGGTCGGCCTTGATCCTCGCGTCCGCAATGCCATCCGGGTGACCCGCCTGCATCAGGTTCTTGAGATTCATGACACGCTGGAGCAGTTTCTAGGCAGCCTTTCGAAGCCGCGTTGAAGACGGTCTTCCGCCGGCGGCAAGGCTTGTCGCACGCCCCAAAAAAACTTGCATTTTCGCCTATGTTTCGGGGCAATCACCCTACTGCGGAGTGGGCAAAGGGTTATCGAACGGGCCGTGCTCGTAAGTCGCGGGGGCCGGCCTGTGAGTTGTCCGCGGGCCGTGAAATCCATTTGCCTGGGGGCAAAACATGTATTAGATTTGGGTTGCGACGCCGAAGTCGCGAACGCCAGGCACCCGAGTTCAGTCCCGGCAGCTCCGGTAGAGCTGGGTGCCCGATCCAAGGATCGCCGGTCGGTCGGCAGTAATGTGCGACGCGGTGTGAGGTGAACCCATAGCCAGGATCGGGCCGTGGTTCGAATGCGATCAGGGACTGTGACGGTGCGGAAACCCTGTAAGGGTTGCCTTGGTCCTGCCCGTGTGTGCTTGCACGGCGGGCGGTGAGCAAGGCCAGGCGGAGGCCGATTGATACTCTGGGACGCCGGGCGACGCTTGCGTTCATCGCGAGCTCGCAAGAGCGTGTGAGAGGAGGCGGGGCGAAATCCCGGCCGAGGTCTTCGCGTGCGAACCCTAGGAGGGCGAATCCCAGGGGAGTCGCCAGCTTCCGGTGTGCTAAACACATGCCGGGGGTCACGGGACGCCCGGGAGGGTTAAAACCCAGGAACCGCGGCCTGCGAAGCCGGCCTCCAGCCTTTGGCGGGGGGTTATTTCGCGGGAGAAACGGTAGGTGGGCGCATCCCGGTGGGAACGCCGGGGTACCTTCTGCGGCGGGTTGGCTCCGAAGGGAGAATCCCATGAGCGCTGCCGGTGCGAAAAAAAACCGGCGGGGTATCGAAGGGAGTAAGCCGTCAAGAGGGTAACCAAACCCTGAAGGCGGAACGAAGCGGGCAGGCAACGCTCGCGGCATGTGGACCTTCGATTCCTGATGTGCTGAAGGGAGCAAAAGCCCATGAGAGGGGCTGACGGACTGCGGTCTGTCGGCTAGGTCGAGCAGGGTGATACTCTGGAGGAAGGCGTAACTCGAAGAGAGGGTTCGGCTGGTAGTTTAACCGCAACCAGCTCCGCCTGTTGAGGGAAATCCGCACAGCCGGGAGAAGGCTCAACGGCAAAGCGGGACCGCTTAACCAGAAGAGCGGTACTTTGGCAGGCCAAGTACTCTGAACGAGGCGCTGATTCCGAGAGGACGTCTCCGCGGTGGTAACACTCGGGGGCGAGCTGCTCGATCGAATACTCTGAAGGGCACCGGGCGTTTGCGGCGGGCGTCGCTTTTTTTGCGCGCCCGATCTGTCTTGGGAGGCCATCGGCCCCGTCCCACGCAATCCGGTCTTATGTCCGCGTCTTGCCTCGCTCCGGGGTACCGCCCGACTTGGCATATCTTTATCGGTCGTATCCGTCGGCGGAGCCGCCGCTTGGATGTGCTCCCAATCCCCCTCGAACGGCTCGCCGGACGCAAATCCATGCAACTTGCTCACTGAAGATTCATGCCGCCCCCTGGTTAGTCGATCTGGTAATACAGGCTGTGAGGCAACCCACGGCCAAGGTTCATTGTGTGCCCGTACATTTGGGGGTAAAAACCATGCCCGACCCGTTGCGCATCTGCCTCTTCGACGCCGACCTCTCGACCGAGGAACCGTTTCGTGCACCGTTCGAGACGCTCAACAACGTACTGCTGATGGGCGAGACTTCGACCTGGGACGAACTCCGGGAGTGGTTGCGGCACGGGAAGCTGGACATGGTGGCGGTCAACCTCGGCGAGCGCGAGCAGCAGGGGCTGGCCATCGTGCAGCGGATCGTGGACATGTCGCCGGGGTGCGGCGTGTTGGGCGTCAGTCGTCGCACCGACCCGCAGACGATCATCACGGCCATGCGGGCAGGCTGCAGCCAGTTCGTGCCTTGGCCGGTGGATCATCAGGATCTGGTCGCCGCGGTCGAGCGCATCCGTGCCACCCGGTCCACCGAGGTTCGCACGTCCAAAAGGATTTGCGTTATCGGCTCATCGGGCGGAGCAGGCACGACGACGGTGGCGTGCAACCTGGCCATGGAACTTGCCCATGTGACCAATCGGCGGTGCGGGCTGGTCGACCTGAATCTCGAGTTTGGGGATGTCGGGTCGTCGTTTGACTGCAATCCCGCTTACACCATCGCGGATGTCTGCCGCCAGGAGGTCGAGGCGGATCGCCTGCTGCTGGGCAAAGCGCTGCACGAATTGCCGTGTAATGTGTCGATTCTCGCCCGGCCGAACAAACTTACGGAGGCGATCGAGGTACAACCCGAGCGTCTGGAATCCACCCTGCAGGTCATGGCGACCATGTTTCCGTTCGTGGTCATCGATTTGCCCCGAAGCGCGAATCCCGTCAGCACCATTGCGGTGCGGACGGCCGATCGCGTGTTGGTCGTGACGCAACTGGGTGTGCCGTTCATTCGCAACGCGACCCGGATCTACGACAGTCTGCTACAGATGGGTGCCGCCGAGGGCAGCGTGGAGATCGTGCTCAACCGCTGCAACGCGAACTTCGAGCGGATTGCGCCGGAGGAGGTCGAGGCCCACTTCGGGCAGCCGATCTTCGCGATGATTCCCAACGACTATCGTCGCGTGCAAACCTCGCTGGACTTCGGACACCCGATCGTGGCGGATGCGCCCTCGAGCCCCGCCCGGCTGGCGATTCAGCAGATGGCTCGTAATCTGGCCAGCGATCAGGTGACCGACGACCAGGCGCCGACCGCCACGGCCGGCTTCTTCAGCAGATTCTGGCAGCGACCGGCCAAAGTCGGCCGCGGGGGCTGAGGGGGCGAGTGACTCATGGCTCGCACAGGTAGGGCGGCAAGATATCCCAGAACAGGTGCAGGAGCGAACTGCCCAGCGAAGACAGTGGGCTGAAGAAGTCGAACGAGCCCGCCAGCGGCCCTGCATCGACCAGCTCGTCGCCATCGTAACAGCACTGGTACGACGAGAAGCCCAACTCGGGCGATCGGCCGCGGAAGCAGTCGAGCGGCGCGTGAAACGGGTTGGGTAGCAGCCCGAACAGAAGACGGTCGGAACTCCACGTCACGCCCTGCTCATCCGTGCCCAGCATCGGCCGAGTCTCCGGGCAGACGTTATAACGATCCCGATCGAGATCCGTCGGGCAGGTGCACAGCGGGTCCATCAGTATCTCAACCAACGCCGGCCCCAGGGCTTCCGGATCCGAACTGGTCCAAGCCGGGCAGCAAGACCCGAGCCCGACCAACAGCAGCCACGCTGTGATCGCGATCCTTGCTGGCCTGCCCTGAGCGTCTTCGTGCCTTCGCATGACCGTGGACTCCCAGTCCAGAGGTTGCGGTTTCCGCCGTTTGGGTCATGATATACCAGCCGCCGGACCTCATGATACCATCGGGCTCCTTGGTTGCCTCCCGGGCGCCGGCGTGACCGACCCTCTCGCAGATGGGTCGGCCTTTTCGCCCCTGGACTTGGATTTCCGACATCGTGGCCATTCCATCGGGTGGCTCACCAATCGAGGGCAGGCATGCGGTCAAGACATCCGCTGGTCATGACGGTGGCGTGGGCCCTGACGGCCGGGCTGCTGGCAGGCTGTGATACGCCGAGCAGGATCATCAAGTACCCCGAAGGCAGCCTGCAGGTGCGATTCGAGGACGCGACCGCCCACTCCACCTGCCTGGTCGCCAGCGTTGCCATGGCGGCCAACTACCTGCTGGGCGAGCGGGTGTATACCGAGGCGGGTATTCGTCAGGCCCTGCACCGGGCGGGATTGTACGAGACCCGCGTCGGCGACCTGCAAACGTACCTCGCAAACGAGAAGCTGCACATGGTCGTGCTCAAGGGCACGCTAGACGGAAAGCCGCCACTTTCGCTGCGATATTGGCTTCAAAATCGGGGTTACCCGGTCATCTGCGTGATCAACCGGCGGGAGCACAGCCCGAGTTTCAACCATGCGGTGGTGGTAATCGGGATTTCCCGAACCCTGGAGGGGCCGCCGGCCGATAGCATACATTATCTTGACCCCGCCTCGCCCTTGCAGCTACACTCGGAGGGTCTGGACGCCTTCGAGACGCTGTGGGCGCGGGGGGAGAATGCGATGATGATTGTGGTGGCCCCGCCGACGGATGCCGGGAGCGATCCGGGGCGGTAGCGTGAAGGAGAAAGCAGTCATGCGGCAAGCGATGATCGCGTGGGCGTTGCTGGTGTTGGTGTTGATAGCCCCGGCGGTGTCGTTTGCCGCTCCGCCGGCTCGACCGCTGCCCTTGACCGCCGCCCAGTTCGACGGCTTGCGGCAAATCCAGGCGGCGGAGGAACACACGGCCCTGCTCCACGTCCGGGCGTCTTACTCCTCGGAACACGAGGCCCAGATGGAAGCGAATCTGCTGGCGGATGACATCACCACCGGTCTCACCCAGGCGGGCTGGCCGGCCGCCCTGTTGACTATTCTGCTCATCTCGTTGTAGGCATACGTCCTTTGCCGCCGCGAGGCCCCCGAGACCGCTTCTTTCCGAACTTACCGCCGGGCCGCGGAAAACGCGCCGGCTCGGCGTGCATCCTGATTGCTCTTTGGCTCTGTGCAGCCGGTAACGCCGTCCGGTCGGAACAGCAGACCGCCGCCCGGCCGGGGTTATCCGTTCAGGGCGGCGGGCTGCACCTGGCGGGCAAGCCCTATCGCGGCATGGGGGTCAACTACTTCAACCTGTTCTTCCGCACGCTCAAAGACCCATCCGACACGTCCTACGATCGCGGGTTGGCACAGCTTGCCGAGGCGGGCATCCCCTTCGTGCGTTTCATGTGCGGCGGATACTGGCCGAGCGAATGGGAACTCTACCAACAAGACAAGGACGGCTACTTCCGCCTGCTGGACGAGGTCGTCCGATCGGCCGAGCGGCATCGTGTCGGGCTGGTTCCCTCGTTGATCTGGACCGTCGCCATCGCCCCCGATCTTGTGGGCGAGCCGGTGGATCAACTCGGCAATCCGCAAAGCAAGAGCATCGCGTTCATCCGGCAATACACCCGCGAGGTGGTGAGCCGTTACCAGCATTCGCCAGCTCTGTGGGCGTGGGAGTTCGGCAACGAGTTCAACCTCGCTGCCGACCTGCCCAACGCGGCGGAGCATCGGCCGCCGATCGTGCCCTCACTGAAGACGCCTCTGACGCGATCGCCGCGTGACGAGTTGAAGGCCGACCACATGCTGACCGCCTTCGCGGCCTTCGCGGAGACGGTGCGCTCCATCGACGCGCACCGGGCCATCATCACGGGCAATGCCGCGCCGCGGGCTTGCGCTTGGCACAACTGGAAGGAAGGGAGTTGGAAGGCGGACACGTTCGAACAGTTCGAGCTGATGCTGTCGCGGGACAATCCCGACCCGTACGACACGCTTTCCGTGCACGTCTACCCGGAAGAGGGGGACAAGTACCCCGGCCAAGCAACGAGCCTGACCGACTTTGTCGAGGCCATGCAGGGTTGCTCGCGGCGAGCCAGGAAGCCGCTGTTCATCGGCGAGTTCGGGGCTCCCGCCACATCCGGCAGCGAGAAGGAGCGAGCCGCCTTCGAGGAGCTCGTGGCGGCCATCGTGAGCCACGAGGTGCCGCTGTCGGCTTTGTGGGTGTTCGACTACTCGCCGCAGGACAAGGACTGGAACGTCACCTTCGACAACGCCCGGGCCTACATGCTCCAGCACATAGCCCGGGCGAACGCACGCATGTCATCGAGACAGCCTTGAGCGGGAAACCGGTCACCACAGGGGGCGACCGCTACAATGGGTCGTGAAGCGATCCATCACCTGCTCCGCGGGCTACTGCACACACGGCGGTTCTGCCGGGCGCGTTACTTCTGCGTGTACATGCTCACTTCTTTGCCGCGTTTGTCGGTGACCAAGTAGCCCTTGGGCGGAGCCCACGTGAAAGTGTCGGCCTGCACCGGGGCGTTGAGGGCAAGTTGCAGGAAGGTGACTTCCTCGCTGCCGGGCAGCAACTTACCTTGCTCGTCGTACGCCTCCCGGATGAGCTTCTTGAGCTTGCCCTTCGCGTCGTACTCGTACCTGGTGCGCGCCGCCATGCGTGGAGGCACACCCTCACCCCCTTCGTAGACGGAGATGGTGAGTTCGTGGACCACGGCATAATCGGCGGAGTCGACCAGCAGGACCATTCTTCCCTCATGCCCGCTCCCCCCACCGGGCATTTCGATCTCGACCCGGTCGCGCGGCCGGTCCAGGCCGGCCGTCTCGGTCCGGACGCTCACCGCGAAAGGCGACTCACCCGCGACGAACTTCGCGACTTTCTCGTCGTCCCGGACTATCCGCTTGTTGGGCATATCGGCCTTGCCGAAGAGCGGGACCGCCGTCGCGACCAGCGCGATGGGAACACCGGGCGGAACGCCGAGCCAGCCGTTGAGTTGATTGCGATACGCCCCGAGGCCCCTGTTGTCGGACGGGGCGATGTAGGCCTGCTCGTGGCTATGGTCGTATTTGATGAACACGCCGTCCGCGTAGATCTGGGCGGAGTCGAAAGGCATATCCGGCCGAAACTCCGCGTCCGGCGGGAGGACCGCCTCGTCGATGCGTCCTTGCTCACCGGAGATGCGGATGCGCCTGAACTTCCGGCTCGGTTTGTCTTTGTCCTCCTCCTGCTGGCGTGTGATCCGCTCGGTCTCCGCCCGCATCTCCGCGTCGCCCTCCGGCGTCCCTTGCGGATGCACCGCCCCCACCTCCGTGCGGTCATACACCCCCTTGACGCCCTCGCGAATCTGCTCGGGGGTCATCGGCTTGCGCACGCTACTGACCAACACGAGCACGTCACAGGAGCGCATTTCCTCCTTGCCGAACGCGGCCGCGCAGACCCGCTCGGCAAACCGGGCCCGCCAGCCCTCCTGCCCCTCCTCCGCCCGCGCATCCGGCACAAGCAAGAGGACGGCAGCCGCTATAACCGCACAGACCAGACTGCTTCGGATTCTACGCATGATAGTGCCTCCCGGTATTCACCTCCGACAAACGCCTGAGGTATCTGAGGTGTTGAGGTGCCTGAGGTGTTTGAGGTGTCCCCCGGTGGGGCACCACGAGCGAGAACCCGAACACCTCCTATGTAAGAATCTCTATAACGCAGTCTTCGGCAGGAGTCAAGCCTCTAAGGTTCTGTCTTCGAGAGAGGTTCTATCGCTGGCGCAACGAGCCGACCAGCAGTGGCCAGAGGGATGTCCAGGACAGCCGTATCGGAGATCACCCTCGGGCCTGCGGACAGTCCCCAGGGCGGAATGGAAGTTCCCTGTTCCCAGTAACTTGCGACTATGGCAACCCCATACCCCTTCAGCCGCACTGTAGCCGTGCTCTCTGAGGGCATTTGTACTCGCACGGATCAGGCACATGACGGCTCGGCGTCACGACGACATCCTTGCCCTCTCGGTCTCCGCCGGCCGAGCTTGCCGAGGATTTCAATGTGAAGCACGGTTGGGCTACAGTGGCGGGGCGCGGGAGATCTTGCCGATCGCCGGTTTGCGGGCTGTGCGAGCCGGTCTGGCCGAAGGAGGAATGCGGTGAATCGTCAACGAGTCTGCGTGCTGACGGCCGTGGGGATATGGCTCGCGGGATGGCTGGCCCAGCCGGCCGTGGGGCAGGAAGCCGAGCGGGAAGCTTGGAGCGAGGTGGCCCCGGCGATCAGCTATCGCGAGTGGACGCTGCCGGGTCCGGTGCGGGTTTTTGTGGCGGCGGCCGACCGCGCCAAGGACAACTGGACCATTGACACCATGACCAGCATGGGCACCGTACAGGGCGGTACGGAGACGGTGCCCGACATGGTCACCCGCTACGACGACGCGGCCGACTGGCAGGGGCGGCGGCACGAGATCAAGGTGGCGATCAACGGCGATTACTACAACATGCGCACGGGCTACGCTCTGGGCGGGCAGGTCATCGGCGGGTGGTTCCTCAAGCGGTTTGGCGAGTACTCCGGCAGCAGCGGGTTCGTCTGGTGTCGCGATCGGCGATGCTTCATCGGCGGAAACCTCCGCAACGGTGCCGAGTTTCAGGAGGTGCGTTTCGCCGACGGCGGCAAGATGAATATCCATCGCCTCAACGACGCGCGCGGCAAGGACGAGCTGGCCTTATTCACCTACCAGTATGCCGCCAACACCGGCACCTCGGACGACGGCGTCGAGGTCCTGGCCCGCATGGCCGAGCCGCTGGCGGTGTTTTCGCCGGATGACGGCGCTCGCGGGAAAATCGTGGCGGTTCATCGAGACAAGGGGAGCACGGTCATGCCGTACGATCATGTTGTGCTTTCCGGGCACGGCCAGGCCGCCGAGCGGTTGCTCAAGGCCGCTCGCGTGGGGCAGGAGGTGCGTGTCGATTTGCGGTTGCAGGACTTCGGCCACGAGGAGGGCGGGCTTTCGCCGCAGAATTGGCGTGGTGCCCAGGCGAGTCTCGGCAATCCGGTGATCTGCTTGGTGAACGGCAAAGTCACAGGCCAATGGGAGGCCAAGGCCGAGCGCTACGCCGCCGAGGGGCGTCGGCACGGCTCGGTGGTGCGCGATCCGCGGACGGCGATCGCGTTCAACGATCAGCGCGTCTACTTCATCGTGATCGACGGGCGGATGGAGCAGAGCGTGGGCATGACTTTCACCGAGGTGGCGGAGTTCTGCCGCGATCAGCTCCAGGCGACGGGCGCGGTGCTCCAGGACGGTGGCGGATCGTCCACGCTTTGGGTGGACGGTAAGGTTCGCAACGTACCCTCCACACGCGACGCGGACGGCAAGCCGGGCAAGCTTCGTCCGGTTGCCAACGGGTGGTATATCGCTCTTGAGCACGACGCCCAGCGGTCCGAGGCGTTCGCCGGTCGGCGGGCTGTGCGGACGGCTCGCGAGGCGGAGTTGCGTCTGGGGCCGGGCTCGCAGTATACCGTCGCGACGCGGCTGCCGGCCGGGCAGGCATGCAGCGTGCTAGACCATTCGCTCAACGGGACCTACGCCAAAGGCACGCACTGGTGGAATTGCCGTGCCGCCGCTCACGAGGGGTGGCTCTCCGAGGGTGATCTGGCCGCAGCGAGATGACTCGGTCCGGGGGCGAGATGAATCGGATCCTGCAGGCGGGATGAATCGGGCTGGAGGCGGGATGAATCGGGCCAGTGGGCGGGACCGAGGCGGGCTGTTCGTCGCCCAAGCCCTACACGCAAGCACTGCTCACAGAGCAGTGCCACACGGATGTCTTCTCGCTCACAGAGCAGTGCCACACGGATGTCTTCTCGCTCACAGAGCAGTGCTACACGGATGTTCTCTCACTCACAGAGCAGTGCCACACGCTTCTGCAATCTGAGATCTCCAATCTGCTATTCGCTCGTGGTCACGGCTCGCAGAACGGCGGCAGGGCGTGGGCCGCCAGGTGCTCGGCCAGCAGCCGTACGGCGAGGTGCGGCTCGTTGTCCAGCATGGCCGCCAGCACCTGCCGATGCTCAACCAGGATCTCACGCGTCGCACTGGCCCACGCGTCATGGTCCAGGATCTCGGGGACAACCAGCGGCAGCGGAGCACGGCTGTAGATCAGCTGCAGGCGTCGATTCCGGCACGCGCGCACCAGCCCCTCGTGGAACCGGCGGTCCGCCTCGATCGCCCCCAACACATACCCCTCCGCGACCATATGTTCGAGATGGTCGCAGGAGTCCGTCAGGCGCTGCAGGTGAGCGGGCGAGTTCAGCCCTTTGTGGCAGATTCGCTCGACAGCCCCAGTTTCGAGCAAGGTGCGGACCTCGAGGGCGTCGGCGATATCGTGCCCATCGAGCTGTGGCACTCGATAGCCGGCCCGTGGGCCTTGTTCGACAAGCCCCTCGGCTTCGAGCCGGGCGAACGCCTCACGCAACGCAGAGCGGTTCACCCCCAGCCGGTCCGCCCAGTCCACCTCCCGCAGCCGTTGGCCGGGCGGGATCTTCTGCAACAACACCAGCCGGCGAAGCTGATGGTAAGCTTGGCTGTTCTGGCCAACCACGCGAGGAATCGTTGCGATAGACAAGGGTTTCACTCCTCGATAGCGGCATCTCGGTGCTTTTCTACTACCATTGTCGCCCAATACAGCACCGACAACAAGTTCAAGCTGGCGGCGTCTCGGCGCTCTTCTACTACCATTGTCGCCCAATACCGGATTCTTACTCCTCATCAGGCGTGCGGCGGTGGGGCCACGGCGACCGCGGGGCGCGGGCCGACCCGGTTACCCAGCTCCCTCCTATTCTGATGCGCTCCGAGGGCGATTTATTACACAGCCAGGCTTTGACCTGCGATGCCCGGCCGCTATGATTGACGAAGCACGGTAGCGGTCCGCCCTTCCCGGGCCGAGCGGTCAATGGCTTGGCCGGCTCGCCGCGGGGAAGAGCGTTCAGGTCGGATACCCCAGTAAGCGAGGACAAGCGATGAAGAAGAGCATCAACGGTTGGACGTTCCCGGCAGATAAACCCCTGGCAAAGATTGCCGCGGAGGTGCGGGCGGCGGGATTTGTGGCCTTCGAGCCGACCATGGGCACCGAAGGCGAGCTGTCCACCACCACCGACGAGAAGACCGTCCGCAAGCTGGGCGACCAAATCCGGGCGGCGGGCCTCGAGGTCGCCTCGCTGGCCTGTGGGCTGTTCTGGCAGGCGTCGTACACCTCGCCCGACCCCAAGGATCGCGAGCAGGCCAAGGCATGGACCATCGCCGGGCTGGATCGGGCCAAGTGGCTGGGGACGGATGCGCTGCTGGTCGTGCCCGGCATGGTCAGCCATTTTGAGCGCCCGACGCAGATGGTGACCAGTTACGCCGACGCGCTGGATCTGGCCTTCGAGGCTCTGCGCGACCTGGCCTCCGCGGCTGAGAAACGCGGCGTGATTATTGCCGTCGAGAACGTCTGGAACCAGTTCCTGCTCTCGCCCGTCGAGATGCGCGATCTGATCGACCGGCTGAACTCGCCTTTTGTGCAGGCCTACGTGGATGTCGGCAACATCCTCAAGTTCGGGTTCCCCCAGGATTGGATCAACATCCTGGGCCGTCGCATCGTGCGGATCCACCTCAAGGACTTCAAGATCGCGGTGGGCAACCTGGACGGCTTCTGCCAGCTCGGCGACGGCGACGCCGATTGGGCGGCCGTCGTGGCCGCCCTGCAACGGCACGGCTACAACGGCCCGCTGACCTACGAAGGCCCCGGCGACCTCGCGGATATCTCCAAACGCATCGACCGCATCCTCGCCCACGCCAAGTAGCCCCAAAAAAGGTGTCAGGAACCTTTAATGCGGTCGCGGCCAGGGGAATCCCCCTGGCCGCGACCGCATTCAAGGTTCCTGACACCTTTTCAGGTCAGAAAATCATCCTGACACCATTTTCTCCCAGAGCCGCAATGTTTCTTGCGGGGCGGGCCAGTCGCCTTCGCGCATGTCCTGCCCGCGGACGCGGGGCATGAAGATCAGCGTGGTCAAATGGCCCTGCATGGCGTCGGCCGTGCGGCGCAGGTAGTCGGGCAGCGATTCGTCGGGCTCGCGGACCGGCCCGCCGTAGCAGAACTTGCCCGCGGCGGCGAAACGCGGCAGAAGCTCGCTGAAATCGTAATACTCCGGCTCGCCGAAGTTGACGCAGTGGATCTCCGGCGTCTCCAGATAGGCGTCAAGCTGGTGGAGGATGTTGCCGCAACTGTGCACCCACCCGCCGCCAAACGGGGCAAGGCATTGCCGCACATACGGCAGCGAAAACTCGCGGTACTGCTGGGGCGAGAGCATGATGCTCACGTCATCGACCACCCGGACTCCGCCGCGGGCCATGTACAAAGCTCCGTGGCACCCGCTGTCGAGCGGTTCGCCGATCTCCTTTTTGAGCCGCCGCGTCAATCGCAGAAAAACCTCGGTGACCACGGCCATGAGTTGATGGTAGTACTCGGCGTCGGCGAGCATCTCGATGAAGATCTCCTGCTGGCGAAGGAGAAACGCGGTGTTCATCGGCCCCTGCAGGTCGGGCATGAACACGTGTACGTCAGGGAAATCGCACAGCGTCTCGCGGGTCAGTTGGATGAACTCGATGACCCGCGGGATGAGTCCCAGCCGCTCCAGGTTGTCGAGATCCACCTCCAGCAGCTTCTCGCGGTCGGGGCGGTCGGTCACCCAGGGCATATCGTGCTCGCCGAGGTCGATCCCGCAGCCGAACACGCTGGCCACCGTGCCCACGCCGTAGTTGGGACGCAGCGAGAGCATGGCGTCGCCGGGCGTGCGGGCCCAGCCGATCATGTCCCACAGCGACTCGATGAGCATGCTTACTGGGTCGTGGAACTGCTCGCGGAGGGTGTAGTGGTCGAAGTTGTGGTACTCGGGCACGGGCGAACCGCCGCGAAGTTGATGCTCACAGAGCCGCAGGTGCTGGGGACCGACTCGGTCGGCGACTTGCCGGGACTCGCTGCGGCCCAGGAGGATAGGCACGCGGTCGGGTTTTTGCCGGTACCAGACGGCCGCTTGCCGTTGCCGGGCCGCCGCCAGCCGGTCCGCGTCCACGCTCAGCAAATCGAGCATCTGATTCAGCGTAGGATACATGCCGGTCACTCCCGTACCCCTGCCGCCAGGACCAAGGCAACTTGTTGCCGTTCGCGTCCATCAACAAGTTGACTTGGTCCTACCATCAACAAGTTGACTCGGTCCTGCCATCAACCAGTTGACTTGGTCCTCGGACGATTCGGCCCCCTATTGCCAATCACGTCGACAGCAGGGCGTAAACCTTGTACCCACCGCCGAAGGTCACCACCGCAATAGCCAGGGCCATACCCAGGTTCCAGAACAGCCTGTTGAGACCCTTGGGGCGATCATCGCCCAGGAATCGGCGGCTATTCATCAAGATCGCGAAGGTGATGTAGGCGATGGGGATGAAGAAGAAACAGAAGACCGAGATCGGCACCATGAGCCACATCTCCAGCTTGCCGAACACCAACGGGCTGAACATCCCCAGTCCGGGAATCATCAGCCCGATCTTGTACGCCAGCCCATTGGGCCGACCGCCGCACAACTCCCGCAGCGTGAACCCGCTGACCAGCATCATGGTCACGATGCTACTGGTGGTCATACCCAGGAACCCGATCCCGAACACGATGTGGCTCATCCTCGCCCCCAGCAACGGCTGGAGCGATTGCGACATCGAAACGGCGCTCTGCAACGGTCGCTTGGCGGTTTGGATGAGATCCGCCTTCTCAACGGGCGACAGCGACGGGTCAGCCTCGATCTCGGCGATGCGAGCCTCGATCTCCGGCAACCGCTGGTGCAGGGTGTTGCCAGCCGAGATGACTAGACAGCTCACCGCGAACACGAAAGGAATGAACATCCCCGCCGTCAGATCGAAGCGGGCCAGCCCGCGATGCTCCCGCCCCCAACCGCGGGCCAGCAGCGTGTAGGGGAACAGGAAGGTCATGTTGATCCCTACCGCGGTGGCGAACATGCCGATGACCACGTCAAGCTTATCGGTCTCGTGCACGCGGGGCAGGTCGAAGCGGGTGAAGCCCCGGAAGACCTCGCCCCAGCGGGTATCCGTCTTGAAGACCACGATGGCGAAGCAGATGATGATGCCGGCCACAAAGATCTTCATCGCGTTCTCGAACCAGCGCACGCCCCGCGAGCCCGAGCTGTAGTGCCAGGCGACCCACAGAGCAAGCACGGCGATGATCGGGCAAGCCGTCATGCCGAAGCCCAACGCCGCCGCCTCGCCCGCCGGGGCCTCGGCAGAACCGAAGTACCGGCCCACAGCAGCCGCGAAGCCCGGGGCGTACTCCCCGCCGACCGTCAGCACGTTTCCGATCACCGACGACGAGACGTTGAACTGCCCGAAAATCCAGACGAAGTTGGCGATGAGCGTCGCCCCCGCCCAGCCGTAGCCCAGCACCGGATGGGCGAACCGGTTCACCGCGTCGAACGGCCGGATGCCCGTCGACAGGGTCATGTACCCCATCGCTCCCATCATGATTACGCCGAGGAACATCGAAGTCGGCTGCACCCAGAGCAGGGCGTAACCCGCCAAGGCGCCGGCAAACAGCGAAGTGCTGCCGCTCCCTCCGCCCAGGGTCAAGGCGCTTTGGATCCACCCAGGTCCGCTGAGCCGGAAGTACCCCCCCAGCCGGGCCGGCAGTGGCTGACCCCTGAGCGCGTGCAGGTACGCCTTCTCTCGGGCCAGGGCCTCGGCAGTGATGGCCGAGCCCATCGGCAGATCATCCATGCTTGCTGATACGTCCGGGCCGTTGCTTCCGCGAAACTCGTCACTCATAGTCATTCACCCACATAGCTTTCCCAGATTCGGTCCGCCTCTTGCGGGCTATCCACGACGGTCATCACCGCCAGACCGGCCGCCGGCAACCTGGAGAAGATCCAGGCCAGATCATCCGGCGAAAGCCGGCCCCAAATCAACAGCGGTTTGCTTGCCAGGATGCGAATGTGTGCGTCGTACAACGCCCGGACACCGGGACCGCCCTCGTCCACATGCAGCTCCAACGCGATGAACGGCATCTCCACATAAGCCGCCGTCGGCACGAACCGCGTCGGGTGCTGGTGCATGATGCATCCAGAGAACGACTCGGCAATCCGCTGATCGTGCTCGCGAATGAACTCCTCGTACAGGGGCGGCGACAGGAGTGCGGCCGCGTCCTCCTGATGCCATACGGTGCCCGTGGGGGCCCACATGTTGTAGTAGAACGAGCCCACTCCGCCTTGAAAAAGCGGAATGTGCTCAAGCTGCATACGCCCGAAGGCAATCCACAAATCCGTCAACCTTCGGCAGACCTCGCGGATCTCCGCGGGCTTGTCCATCATGGCGAAGATGAACTCGCTGTTGCCGTACAGGGCGGCCAGAAGATCGGCGATGCCGCGCATGCGCGTCGTGCCGATCGGATACCGCCCGGCACTTCGTTCGGCCAATGCTTCGATGAACTCCACCGCCTTGGCAGGCCACGACGCGGCCGGGTCCATTGCCGGAATATCCCCAGGCCCTGAGAAGCCCGGCACAGGCTCCGCGCGAATCGACCCCGTCGCGTGGTCCGCATGCAGCGGGCAACCCAGAATCGCCTCCAGCCAGGGAATACCCCAAAAGGCACTCGCGCTCCAGATGAAGTCCCCGCCGCAAGCCTCGTGCCGCGCGAAAAGAGCATCGGAATCGTCAAGGTAGCCCGCGACGGGGAAGTCCTCCGGCGCCAGCGGGCGGTCCTCCGGCAGCGACCGCGAACACGGGTAACGATGCAGCGGATAGTCGCTCCCGACGAAGAAACCCAGGAGCGGCCGATCATTCGCCCGGGCATAAAACTGCCGGAACCGGGTCACACGCTCGCCGATCGCGATGACACTCACACCTCTTCCTCGTGAACAACTCGGCCATCGTCAGTCTCATCCTGCACGCGCGTCCGCAGCAGATGGATCATCTCCTTGACATCCCGAACGCCCCCGATCAGGAACCAGACCGTAACCACAAACCCGAGTATCAGGGCGAGCCAGATGATCATCCTCCAGAAGGAACTCCAGAGCGCGTCGGGAATCTCGGTAATCAGATAGTGGTAGTAGACCCCCAGGGCGAACACCACCGCCCAAAGGACCATCCACCCCACCGAACCATAGTAGATCACCTTATCCCAGGGGGTGAAATCCCTGGTGATGCCCAACCACTTGGCCAACCCGGTCATCTCCGCGCCGCCCTTGGCGATGTCCTCGGCGACGGCGTGCCGACCGCGATGCAGCATGCGGTCCAGGTCAAACTTCCCCCGGTACGAAAGCAACGACACGAGTACGTAGGTCGCGATGGCGGCCGCGCTGATGTGGAACGAAGCCACCTGCCCATCGATACGGCCGATCCCCCGAATGATTTCACCGAGGCCTCCCAATGGGTAGAGCGCGGACTGCAGCCAGGGCATCAGCCCACGGGCGGCAGGATCCGCGGCCACGATCTGCCCGCACAAGATATTCACCACCGCCATGATCGGGGCCACGATCATCACCGCCCACGCCGCCGTCGTCGTACCCAGTCGCGTATACAGCCCGCCGATGATGCAACAACCCGCCCCGCCCAGGTAAATCGCCCCCGTCACCGCGAAAAACATGCGGATGTAATCCGTCATGCTGAAGTACATGCTGAAAACAAATGCGAACAGGGCCACCCCGCAGATCGAAAGACGCAGGCACCAGAGGTGAGCCTCCGGGCTCAGCGGCGTTCTCCGCAGGGGCATGACCACATCCTGGATGAAAATACTGCCCCACGAATGCAGGTACGATTCGTCCGTGCTCACCGCCGCCGCCAGGATCACCACCGTGAGGGCTCCCATGATGCCGACCGGCAGTATCTTCCCGAGGACAATCGGAACTGTCATCTGCGTCTGAAGCTTCTCGCTGCCCATCTGGGCCAATGTCTGCTTGACCGACGCCGCTTCCGAGGCGAAGTCCGCGTGCACCAGAAACGCCAACGCGCAAATGGCGAAAATCGGAACCAGCATCTCCTGAGCGAAGTACCGCCACATGCCCAGGATCTGGGCCATCTTGGCTTCGTGCGGCGTCTTCGCCGAGGCGTTGTACGCCTGCGTGCCCTGCCAGGCCTTCCACTGGTAAAACCACAGGAAGTACTGGATCAGGAAGAACCACATGTTGAAGCCTTCAATCTCGCTCGTCTTGAACGGATTGACCAACGACTGGTTCGCCGGGGCCGTCGCCAAGCCCTCGCCGATATGGGGCCACCCCACCTTGACGTAAACCACCAGGGCAGCCACCACCAGCACAATCATGCACAGCACGCCCTGGAAAAAGTTGCTGAGCATGATCGCGATCTGCCCACCCATGAAGGTGAAGAACAGGGCCAGACCCAGCAGCAAGGCCATCACCACGGGGAAAGTCGGGATCTGCGCGCCCGCCACATCGAATTGCTCCGGCAAACCGCAAAAGTGGATGAACAGCCGGGCGTTCAAGCCCGGAAACACGCCGTAGTTGATGACCCCGGACAGAAAGGCCAGCATGCCCGCGTACACCCGAAAGTTGCGGCTGTACCGCATCTCCAGAAACTGGGCCAGCGTCAGGGCCCGCGTCTGCCGATAGCGATAGAGCACCCAGCCGCTCAAAGCCAACACAAACAGCAGCGGCCAGTTGGGCAGACTCCACCAGATGCCCGTGAAGCCCGTCTTCGTGTACTGCTGCCAAAACGCCAGCAGTGTCACCGCCCCCAGCCCGGCAATGCCCTCCGAAATGCATAATAGATACCGTCCGCCGCACCGGTCGGCCGCCAGAAAACCGCTCACCCCGTGCATGTGTTTCCTGGTGCTGGTGACGATCAAGATCAACACCGACAGCACCGCCGCCACGATCACCCAATCGATCAGGTGCATGTTCATCGCGTCGCGGCCCCCCTGCCCCCCCTGCCGCATGACACAGCATGGGGGGATCTTGGTTGTGAGTAGGAAGACACAGCCAGTGCCGCCACCCACGCCTGCCGCCGCAAACCACCATCGATGAGATTGCCCGGCAAGTATGGGAAACACGGCTGGATCATCGCTTGTTTCTCACCTCCTCGACGCCGCCGAACGCAACGCCAAGCCGGATTGTTGACACAGCGAGCTGGAAGTCTGGTAACAATACCGCATTCGGCAGCCCAAATCAAGATGTGAAAAAAAAGGAGCCCCGGACCACACGTGCCCGGAGCTCCCCTGGTGGGGTGATCAAACAGCCGCTAGAAATCATGTTGTTCGACGGGGCCCGCTCGCCGCGCGACAGCCATTGGGCAAGCCACCGCCCTGCATCTGCTACGCGCCAATGCCCCGCTCGACCACGCGGGCCGGCCAATCAATAGGCATAGTCCGGCGGCCTCGGCTCCTCGCGCTTCTGCAGGGACGCATGCAACCTCGTGAGCGGGACATTGTCGAACAGACCCGCGCTCGAAGGCGGAAGACCGTACCATGGCGGTGAGTTCAGCAGGGCCTGATGGTAACGAACGCTTCCATCCATGTACACGATATTACTTCCCGACGAACCACTGCCCCGATGCTGCCTCTGGATGCCGATCTGATTCAGCGGACGAGGCGGCCCGTTGCGATCAGCCATCTCCCAAGGAGCGGTCGACATGTCTGCCACATCATCGCCCGCCTCAGTGAAGAGAATCTTGCCCGAAGGCGGCTTCACCGAAGACTGCCGCCGAATACCCATGATGTCAACACCGATCCTGGTCCCGTCCGGCCGCCGCGGCACCACGAACGGGATATCCGTGGCTATGCAGTAGCTCAACATGTACTCAACGTGGGTCTTGCCGTCCGGCAAACCTGCCTTCTTGCTGGGCGAGATGTGATAGTACTGGTCGCTGGGGCAGGTGTACCATTCCAGCCAAGCATAGTAGGTGCTCGCGGAAGGAGGCCGCGGGGCGGTTAGACACTTCGACCAATCCCTGAACTCGAGGGGGATGCCCTTCTGCACATAGCGGTGGAAAAACTCCCAGGCGTTGGCACCCCCATTGACAAACTCGGCGGTGTCCTCCTCCTCTCGTTGACTGTCGTCGTAGGGGAAGAAATCCTTGTTGCTTGCACCATACATCACCAGCGCCTGGAAGCAGGTGCGCATATTGGTGCCGCAAATGACGCGCCGGGCTTGTTCTCGGGCTTGGCGCAACGATGGCAGCAGCACGGCGATCAGCAAAGCGATGATCGCCACCACAACCAAAACCTCAATCAAGGTAAAGGCCCGAGGCTTGGGCCGCGCCCCGCCGGTCTGGTCAACCGCCAGCAGCGTCCCTCGCTTTGACCTTGTCCGCCGAACTGACCGTGTATGCGACATGTGTGGGTCCTCGTCTGGTACCCCTGTCCATCTGCTCAATTGTCGGCACAACACGCTGACTTGTCAACACAATTATACCACATGCCGTTGGCAAAGCAAACCCGCAGCCCAAGAACTTGCCATAGCCGACCGCACATAACCTGTTAGATTGTAGGGGACAGGGCCGTCGGCGAGTAGGGCTGCGAACGGTCACCCGGATCGCACATGGGAAAGTGCCCGCTCCCGCCGCCGCGTGCGAAGGACAAGAGCCCACCGGCCACGCGTCAGGCGACGCAACTATTTACAAAAAAAGAACTTAGAGAGGCAGACGGCTCACTCATGACGACAGGGACTGCATGCGGCCGCCAACCGGCGGGTTCACCAGGCAGACCAGCCGCCGTCAACGATCAGGTTGGCTCCGGTCATGTAGCTGCTGGCGTCGCTGGCCAGGAAGACAACCGCCCCTTTGAGTTCCCAGGGCCGCCCCATGCGGCGCATGGGACTTTTTCCGGAGAGCCGCTCGACCATCTTGGGGCTCACCGCAGGGGCGGGGAACGGGCCCGGCGACAGGCAGTTCACGCGTACGCCGTCCTTGGCCCAGTAGACCGCCAGATGCCGGGTCATCGAGAGAATACCGCCCTTGAGGGCGTGATAGGCGACCGGGCTGGACATGGGTACGTCGACATATGCGTCCGGGTACGAGCCAACCAGGCCGTACATCGAGCCCAGCATGATGATGCTCGCTCCCCCACCGCGCTCCACGGCGTGCTGACGGATGAGCCGCGCAAGGATGAAACATCCGGTGGCGTTGGAGAGTTGGCGGGTGAACTGCTCGGCGGTCACGTCGCGCCAGTCGGAAGTGACCCGCTCGTAGCCGTTGTTGACGAGGATATCGATTCGGCCGGCGACACGAATAGCCTGGGCGACGCCCTGCTCGATTGAGGCGGCATCCATATAGTCGAGGACCACGCCGTGGTGGCAGGCTTGGCCGACCACGGGTAGTTGGGCGGCGGCCTCGTCAGCCCGGGCCTGGTCACGGCTCGAGATGACCACGCTGGCGCCGGCCTCGGCCAGGGCCCGGCTGAGAGCTTGCCCCAAGTAGCCCGTCGCTCCGGTGACCAGGGCGACCTGACCGGTCAGATCGAACAATTGCGGAACGGTCGGCTCGTTGCGTGCGGATTCACTCATCAGCGAAGTCTCCCACGATCAGCCCACAAGTGGCACCCAAGGCGGGTTGAACGCGGCCCCCAAAACGGTGAGATTGACCCGCAGGGTCTGCCATCCCTCGGCGACGGTACAGGCCGGCCCGCTCTTACCCTCCAGATAGTCCATGAACAGGTGTGCCTGGTGAACGAAGATGTCGTCCCGCTCTCGCGAGAACTGGAACTCCGTCTTCCAGCCGCCCTCCGGCTCAGTCATTGATTGCCACCGGGCGTGGTTGAGATCGAAACGGGCGGTGCCCCGCTCGCAAATGACCGTGATGGTGTTCTCGTTGGGCGCCTGGTGTTGGTTCAGGCTGTAACAACCCATGACCGACCCGTGGCGGGCGATGACATGCACGGTATCCTCGACCTCAACGCCTTCGAGCACCTGGTGGGCGGCGTCAGCGACGATGCGGTCGATCGGCCCGACGAGGAACTCACCGGCGTTGATCGCATGGGTGAGCACGTCCTGAATGGCCCCGCCGCCGGTGGCTCGGCTGGTGTAGTAAATCTGCCGATACGCGGGCCGGTACTTGGGGAAGTGCTGGCCCCACGTCGACACAACCTGCACCGGACGCCCGAAGCGTCCCTCGATGATCGCCTGTTTCATCGAGCGCAGCGCGGGGTGCGAACGGTAGGTATACGCCACGGCGGCCTTGACCCCCTGCTCGTCGATGCGTCGCATGAGTTCGTCGATGCCGTCGAGGTTGAGGCTGAGAGGCTTCTCAATGAATACATGCACGCCCGCGTCGACCAGTTGCCGGGCCATGGGAATGTGCAGATGCGAAGGCACACAGACCACGGCCGCGTCGAAGCACCGATCGCCCAGGGCCTCGTCCAGGTTGGCAAAAACCCGCGTGACGCCGTAGCGATCGGCCACGGTCCGGCGAAGCTGCTCACCGGTTTCGCAGAGGCACAACTCGGCCCGGTTGGTGGCCTTGAAGGTGCGCAGATGTCGCTCCCCGATGGAGCCCACGCCGATAATCAAGATCCGATGCATGTCCTATGCCTCCGGGGGGATGACCACTTGCCCAGCGGTCAGAGCCGGCTGCTGAAGCGGAACCCGAGCGGAGCGAATTCCCGCTGGACGCGGCTCAGTCCATCCTTGACCAGAAGAATGTCGGCCGTATGACACAGGAAGGTTGCTCCCATATCGAGCAGTTTCTTGGCATGGTCGACGGAAAACGCGGGGGTACCCCAGTGTTTACCTGCTTTGCGGGCAGCCTCGGCGACCTTCTCCATCGCCTTGGTCACGCTGGGATGGTCGAACTGTCCGGGGATCCCGCTGAGCACGGTGAAATCACCCGGCCCGAAGAAAAGCACATCGACGCCGGGCACCTCGGCGATGGCCTGGGCGTTATCGACCGCCTGTTGTTCTTCCAGTTGGATCAGCAGGAAGGTTTCCTCGTTGGCTTGGCGGATGTAGTCCGCCATGGACATGGTGCAGTAGGGCATGTCGGGGTTCCCGCCGTCGAAGCCGCGTTTGCCCTGGGGTGCGAACTTGGCCCATCGCACGACCTCGGCGGCCTCGGCGGCGTGGTCACACCGCGGGTACATGATGCCGTGGGCGCCGGCTTCGAGGAGCCGGCTGATCCGGGTGAACTCCCCCTTCGCCGGTCGAGCGAGGATCTCGGCTCCGCCAACGCGGGCGGCGCGCATCATGGCGGTGGCCGTCTCCATGCTGTACGTGTGATGCTCGAGGTCCATCCAGATTCCGTCGAAACCCATCAGGCTAGTCAGTTCGAAGACAGACGGGTCGGTGAAGTGGAGCTGCGTCAACAAAACGGGCTCGTTTCGCGCAAGTTTCTGCTTGATAACGCTCTTCCGCATGGTTATATAGTCCCTATTCACTACCGTCGCGACAGGCTTCGTCTTGCCTTCCGGGGCGGTTGGCAATGCTCAGGCCGGGCAGCTGTTGACAAAACCGTGCCCTTCCTGTATACTGTATCTTTCAGTAACGTGTAACACAGCTTTCAGGGGATGTCAATGGCGGCGTCAGACCAAGGCTCGCAGCGCGAGCAAGCATACCAACGGCTGCGTCGTCTCCTGGTGCTCGAGCAGGTCACGGAGGGCGAGCGCCTTCGGGAGACGGAATGGGCTGAGCGGTTGGGTGTGAACCGCGCCGCCTTGCGTGAAGCGTTTGCCCGATTGGAGGCGGAGGGTTTCATTCGCAAGGGGCCGAAAACGGGCTACTTCGTGCCGGATCTGAGCACCGAAGACATCCTGGAGATCATCGAAGTCCGGGTGATGCTGGAAGGGGGCGCGATCGAGCGGGTGGTTCGCCTGGGGCACAACACGCTTCGCGAGTTACGGCCGATGAAGGAAGCCTGCGACCAGTTGGAGCGGCTGGTGCGAGAGGAGTACGTCCTGGGCGTCGCCGAGGCCGACCGGCGCTTTCACGAGGCATTGATCGATGCGGCCTCGAACAAGCGGCTGACCATGCTCTACCAGCGAGCACCTCTTCCGATCATTCATCCGGTGATCATCAGCGGCGAGCAATGGAAGGCCCGGGTGCAGCAGACGCTGGAGGAGCACCGGGGGATTCTGACGGCGATCCAGGCGGCTGAGGTGGCCCGAGCACAGCAGTTGTTGCGAACTCACCTGGACGAACGGGCGTTTATTCCGCTCTACGCCGGCTAAATACAGGCTCATTGGATCATCGAGCTGCCGCGGGCCGGACGGCCCCCGCGGGGGGATGGCCGCTACGAGAGTAACCCACCACGGAGTGCTCTTCGTGTCTATCGTCAACCAGCATACTCCGGGCATGGCGCCCCTGGACTACGGAGTCATCATCGCGTACGGGCTGGGAATGCTGGCGGTCGGGGCGTACTACGCCCGGCGAACGGTCAGCCGCGAGGACTACCTGCTGGGCGGGCGGCAAATGCGTTCGTCGTTCGTCGGGCTCTCGCTGTTCGCCACCCTGCTGAGCACGATCACCTATCTGGCCATGCCCGGCGAGGTCATCAACAAGGGGCCGGTCATCCTCTGGACCATGGTGGCGATCCCCATTGCCTATGTGGTGGTCGGCTACCTGCTGATTCCGCGGTTCATGGACCTGCGGGTAACCAGTGCGTACGAGTTGCTGGAGACGCGGCTGGGGATCCAGGTCCGGCTGCTGGCGTCGATCATCTTTCTGGCGACCCGGCTGCTGTGGATGGCATTGATCATTCACTTGACGGCGGACAAGATCATCGTGGTGATGTTCGGCTGGGATCCGAAGGTGATTCCGTACGTCTCCGTGGTGATCGGGCTGGTGACGGTGGTGTACACGTCGATGGGCGGGCTGCGGGCGGTAGTGCTGACCGACGTGATCCAGTCGCTGATTCTGCTGAGCGGAGCCATTCTGTCCATTGTGGTGATCACCAGCGAGATGGGCGGGGTTTCGGCCTGGTGGCCGCGGGAGTGGTCGCCCAGTTGGGACGCGCAACCGGTTTTCTCGTGGGATCCCACCACGCGAGCAACGGTCCTCGGGTCGATCGTGTTCATGACCGTGTGGTGGATCTGCACGGCGGGCTCGGACCAGATGGCCATTCAACGCTACCTGGCGACGCGGGACGCGAAGGCGGCCCGACGGGCGTTCCTGGTGACCGGGCTGGCGAACATCATCATCACGCTGTGTCTGGCAAGTCTGGGCTTCTTCCAGACGCATCCCGAGCTTCTGGCCCAAGGCATGACCATCGACCAGGATGGTGACAAGCTGTTCCCGTTCTTCATCGTGCGGTTCCTGCGGCCGGGTATCACCGGGCTGGTGATCGCGGGTCTGCTGGCGGCGGCGATGTCGAGTCTGTCTTCGGGGATCAACTCGGCCTCGTCGGTGGTGAGCGTAGATTTTGTGGACCGCTTCCGCCCGCCGGACCGCGTGGATTCGGACGCGGCGCAGATGCGTCGTGCCCGGCTGATTGCCGTGGTCAGTGGGCTGGCAGCGGTTCTGCTCAGTACGGTGATGGGCGGGGTAACGGGCAATATCATGGAGGTGACGGTCCGGACCAATCACATCTTCGTGGCCCCGCTGTTCGGGTTGTTCTTCATGGCGTTGTTCGTGCCGTTCGCGACGACGGTGGGGACGATCGTGGGCGCGGTGGCCGGGTGCGCGGTCGCGGTCGTGATCGCGTACTGGGACTTGATCACCGGAGGAGCGACGTTGAGCTTTCAGTGGATCAGCCTGATCTCGCTGACGGTGAACATGGCCGTGGCGATTCCGCTCAGTGCGGCGACCTACAAGCCGCGAACATCGAGCTGACCGATCCTTCCGGGAATTGGGATACGCCGAAGCGACGAGACGCAGGGCCGGCTCTACCCACACGCCAACCGGTTGGGAACCGCCGCTCGACGCGGATGAACGCCAATGCCTGTCAGATAAGAACCTCGCTGTGTGTTTGTTTGCCCCACGGCGAATTCGCCGAATCAACATCGTCGACGTTTCGCTGAGCAAGCGGTGGCGCTAGCGGGCCCACGTTCGGCGATCACACGGTGAGGCGGCTCTTGGGCGGTGCGATTCGCGACATCCGTGAAGCGGCCCATTGGGGTCAAGAGGATTGTCTCCGGCTTCGTCGCGGGGGTGCGATGGTCAGCGGAGTGATCAGTTTCTCATAGAGGGCAAAGAGGTACTCGACCCGCTGGCGCTCGCTGGTGAAGGGTTGGGGGCGGTAACAGGCATCGACCGCTCGGTCCAGATTGGCATGGGCCTTGGCGAGGTTAGCGGGCATGGCCAGCGGATCGTAGAGGTCCGCCAAGGTCGCCGCGGGATGCTTGGCCCGGGTGTCCAACACCGTCTGGGCGCATCTCTCCACGCGGCCCTTCTGCTTCTCTGTGGCCTCTTGCGGCCAAGGGTAGTTGTTATAGACCAGCTTGCTGGAGTATCGAAAGTCGGACTTGAGCCTACCGCACACCTGCCGCATCCAAGCCGTGTGCATCGCCGAGGTCAGGACACCGAAATGGTAGAGAGTTGTATCCTTGACGACGAAGAGGAGGTCGCTTGCCAAGGCAGGCGGCCGCATGAATCCAATCGGGATGTAGGGCCTTTTCTCCGATGACACCTTGGGGATGACCAGAAACTTGCCTTTCGGGAAGTTCTCAACGTGAAAGCGCGTCGGCGTTTTGGAGATGTTCCTGGTTGGGGCGCTTTTGCTTTTCTCGCGGAATCGTCGCACCGCCTCGACGCGCTTCATACACTCGCGCATCCGGCGCAGCTTCTCCGGCGGACAGTCGCCGAGCCAGAGACACCATCGGTGGTGTCCGTTGATAAACTCCTCGGATCCGTACCAGGGGCGGAAGAATCTGCGCGAGGCGGGCTCCCTGGCGACAAAAGCGTCCTTCTCCTCCGCCGTGAAAAGGTAGTTGCCATCGTCGATGGGCTTGTTGCCGATGCCGATCTCCGGCACATCGCACAGCGGCTTGCCGCGGTTCAGAATGACCGCGTTTGACCCTGGAACCAAGTAGGGGCTGATGTTCCTTGCGCCCGAGACGACGGCCTTGTGCGGGTCGGTCTCGTAATCGTAAATGCGTTTGTTGTTCGCGTCGAAGAGCCCCCATCCGATGATGACCACGTGCACGTGAGCCTTACCACGGGTCTCACTCTCCCATGCGAAGGTGCGGTGGCCGAAGAGAATCCGCGTGTCCCGGCGGAATAACTCGTTCCACAGCACGCCGACCTGCTCGCCTTGCGTGATCGAGTTGGTGGAAACAAACGCAACCCGGATGCGAGTAGCCTTTGCGTACTCGGTGGCTTTGAAGTACCAACCGGTGACGTAGTCAAGCAGGCCGGAGTTCTCCACGTCTCCAGCCACATGAGCCATGTCACCGCGTTGCTCGACGGTCTGATACTTGGCGCCCACGAACGGCGGATTGCCCAGGACGTAGGCGCACTCTTCGGCGGGCAGGACGTCGTTCCAGTCCAGTCGCAGCGCGTTGCCGTGGTGGATGTGCGGGGACTTGGTCAGCGGCACGCTGGGTCGGATCTGGCTGAACCGCTCGAAGAGTTCCTGGTTGAGTTGGTGGTCCATGAGCCAGAGAGCGACCTCGGCGATGCGGACGGGCCATTCCTCGATCTCGATGCCGAAAAGTTGCGACACGTCCAGTCGGCACTCGGCCCGAATGTCGCCTTCGGTCAGATCTTTGCCGAAGCGGGCCTGGAGCACGTCCATCTCCAGGCGGCGAAGCTCGCGATAGGTAATGACCAGGAAGTTGCCACAACCGCAGGCGGGATCGAGGAACTTGAGCCGGGCGAGCCTGCGGTGGAAGTCACCGAGTTTCTTTTTGTCGTGTTTGATCGCCTCGAACTCCGCCCGCAGGTCGTCGAGGAACAGCGAGCGGATGAGCTTGAGGATGTCGCGTTCAGAGGTGTAATGGGCGCCGATCTGGCGGCGTTGCCGCGGCAACATGACCGCCTGGAACAGTGAGCCGAAGATGGCCGGGCTGATCCGCTCCCACCTGAAGGCGCAGCACGACAGCAACGCAACCCGCATGGCGTGGTCGAACTCGGGGAAGGCCAGGGCCTCGGCGTACAGCTCGCCGTTGACGTAGGGCAGGGCGGCCAAGTCCTCGTCCAGCGTGGCTTGTCGTTTGTCGGGAGGCGTGTTGAGCACACCGAAGAAGCGGGCAAGCTGCGGGCCGAGGTCCGAGCCGTCCTCGCGGGTGCGGTTCTGGATGAACAGCCTGAAGATGTCAGGCTCGAAGATGCCGGTGTCGTCGGCGAAGAGACAAAAGAGGATGCGGACCATGAATCGCTGGAGGTCGTGATTCCCATAGCCCGCATCTTCCAACCGGTCGCGGAGGTTGCCGAGGAGTTCCACGGCCCGGGCATGGGCAGGGTCTTCGGGGTCGTGCCGTCGGGCTTCGTGACCCGCGGCAAAGGAGGCATCGCGAAGATGCGTGGAAAAGCCAGCCAAGGGAACACTGATCGCCCGAGAACGAGTCTCATTCCACGAGAGCGGCATGGTCGGTCATGATACCCTCCGCCTGGCGCACTGCAACGTACGAGCGAGGTCACTCCCAAGTGGTCGACATGCTCCCGAGGAGCAAGAAGAAGATCACATCGTGCAGCCAGTGGAGGGTGATGGCGGGCACAAGGCTGCGTCGCCACACGAACAGGCAGGCCATGATGGCCCCGAGGATGGTGGTGAAGACGACGGCCACGGGCCCCTGGTAGTAGTGCGGGAGGCCGAAAATGACGGACGCGACCGGTATGGCCAGCCACCACCGGCGGAGCAGAGCGAACGTGCGGGTCAGGACCAATCCGCGGAAGGCGATCTCCTCCCAAAGAGCGACGAAGAACATCATCGACACGACCCAGGCGGGGCGCATGGGGGGAAAGACCGCTTCGATGGCCTGCTGAGCGGTGGATGGGCCGGCCAGCAGCTCGGGCATGATAAGCATGATGCACAACACGAGGGCCATGCAGGCTATGTACAGCAGGATGAGTGCGCCGATGCCGATGGCGATGTTGGTGAAGAAGTGCCGACCGGTCCAGCCGATCGAGGCCGCCCCGTGACCTCGCATGAACACGATGAGAATGCACGCGCACAAGGAGGCGCAGCCAATCGCACCGCTCATGGCTACTTGCCGCCACCTGGGATCGGCCGTCGTCGGCAGGAGATTGAGGATCACAACGGCCAGCTCCGCGACAATGAAGAAGGTTGCGAACACCAGCAGATCCACGGCCGCCTTTCCGCGGGTTGTGGGGACGGGCCAAGCGGGTGGGCCACTGTGCCGCATGGCGGCAAGAGGGACATCGGGTATCACGCCGGCCGGCCGGGCGAGCGGAACGACCCGCGCCCAGGAAACGGACGGGCCAGGGGATGCCGACAGCGATGAATCAGGCGGCGATGAATCGTGGGGAGGTACAAGGTCAGTCATGAACACACTCGCTCATTGGCTCATATCAGGATCCGGTGAACTTGCTCGTCTCTGGACCAGGTGAACTTGCTCGTCTCTGGACCAGGCGAACTTGCTCGTGGTCTGAGCCATTCACGCAATGACTGCTCACTGAGCAGTGCCACATGTTGGCTCCCACGTCAACACTGCACGCAGAGCAGTGCCACACGGCTCTGCAATCTGAGATCTCCAATCTGCGATCCGCTCGTGCCAACTTCTGCGCACTCGCTCATTCCGCCGCGTTCAGGCCGATCTGCACGTTGCCTGTGCTCTGGTTATCGATTCGCTCGGCACCGGCAAACAGGTTACCCATGATCACCGCTCGGCGCACGTCGGGGCCGAGGCGGATTTGCGGCCGATCATCGCGGAACTCACATCCGCGGATCAGCACGGTGCCGCCGTCGGCCTGGATCGCGGCCCGGCCCTCCTTGTTGCGGTCCCACTGCATGAAGGTGCAGTCGGAGAACCCGACCGTGCCTCGGCCGGCAATCTTGGCGATCTGGTGGTTCGGCCCCCAGAAGGCACAATTCACCAAGCGAACGCTGCCGCTGTGCTTCGGCCCAACGATGATCATGGTTGGGTCGGGCCCTTTGAAGTTCACGAACTCGCCGTTGGTGATCAGCAGGCCCATGGGGGCACATTCTTCGACGATGACCGCGGCCTCCCGGCAATCGTCGGCCCCGATCCCCAGGAAGTTGCCGTTGCACACCCCGTGCTGCGTCTGGATGAAGCGGTACCCGTAGCGGTAGCCGAAGCAGAAGTTATTGAGCACGTAATGCCAGTCGGTCCGGCCAAAGATAAACGCTTCGCCCTGCTCGGCCAGGAACTTCATGACCGGCTCGCTCATCGACCACCAGGGGTTCCAGTGCACGTTCTCGATGCGCCCGATGTCGTAGATTTGGTCGACGTAGATGCCGCGGCGGAGGGGCTGCCCGTGCACGTTGCGGATGAGGTGCCGCTGGTTGAGCGAAGCGTCGATGGCGTTGTACGGGTTGAGTAGCTCGACATCGAGCACGGCCGGGTTGTTACCCCGCATCGCGATGGTGTAGGGATAGGGTTTTGGGGTCTGGTCGGCGGCTTGCCGGGGGTAGTAGATGACCACACCCTGCAAGGTGGCATTGGTGGTCAACTCGATGAAGGGCGGACCATCCTCGTTGCCCTCGTCGGCCACGGCGAGGAGGGTGGTTCCATACTCCGGCCGGGGCTGTTGGCCCTTGTCGCGGATTCCCGCATGGGCGGGCACGGCGGAGAAGATCCCCCGCAGCGTCACCGCCATGGGCACCCGCAGCCGCCCGGCGATCAGGTAGTTGCCTCGCGGGGCGAGCACGATGCCGCCTCCCGCCGCCCCTGCCGCGTCCAAGGCCGCCTGGAAGGACACGGTATCGTCCTTCTGGCCGTCACCGGCCGCCCCGAAATCGCGGACATTGTAGGTCGAGTCGGCCGGACGTGTTGCCGGCTCCTGCCCGTGCGCACTGCCCGCCAGCCATAGGCCGCATGACCCAATCCATAGCGCTACCCATTTTGCATGACACATACCGGTCTCCTTGTATACCCCAAAAGCCTCTTTATCGCCGGTGGCGGGCCGGTGTCAACCCCGGCTGCGCGGACAAGCCGGGCAGGAGTGTGTGACAGAATCAGCCAAGGTGCCGATTCACAGAGGATCGAGTCAGCTTGTTGACGGACGTGTCCATGCGTGGGAGAGGAACAGCAACAGGCTGTCTTGGTCCAGGCGAAGGCCCCCGCGGTCACGATAGCCCAACTCCGCTCCGCCGCCGGGCATAGCTACACTCGGTCGGCCTCGCTTCCGATAAATGCCCGGAGGACCGCGCTATGGAGCAGATCATCCTGGTGAACCCGCCGGCCGAAGTGCCGCGGGAGTGCTACGACACGCCGGACTACCCCGCCATCGGCATCGCGTACGTCGCGGGGTATCTCCAGACGCAGGGGATTCCCTGCGCGGTGATTGACAGCAAACTCGCCCGGATGACCCTGGACGACACCATTGCCGCATTGATCGAACGCCAGCCCCGGATTCTCGGGCTGACGGCGATGACCCACATGATCGTCGCCACGCACAAGATCGCGGCGGCGGTCAAGGCCGCCCTGCCGGAGACGGTGGTCGTGCTCGGCGGCTTCCACGGCAGCTTCCTGCCCGAGCGGACGCTGCGCGAGTTCCCCGCGTTCGACTACGTGGTGGTCGGTGAGGGCGAGATTGCCTTTCACAAGCTGGTGCGGGCGGTGCTGGCCGGCCAGGATCCCGCGGATATCCAGGGTGTTGCCAGCCGGCGGGGCGACGACATCCGACTCAACGGCCGCGGCGAGATCCCCGACAACCTCGACGACCTGGGCATGCCCGCGTGGGAGCTGTTCCCGCCCGCGCGCATGTACCCGATCATGACCCAGCGGGGTTGCCCCTTCGCGTGCAACTTCTGCAGCCGGCCCTACGGCCGCCGCAATCGGCAGCGCTCCGTTCCCCACGTCATCGCGGAGATGAAACGCAACGTCGAGCGGTTCGGCTGCACGCGCACCGACTTCTACGACGAAACCTTCACCGTGCGCAAAGACCACGTGGCCGACCTGTGCCGGGCCATCGTCGACGAGGGGCTGCACCGCAAGTTGCGGCTCTGGGCCTATGTGCACGCGAACACCATCGATCTGGAAACCGCCAAGCTGATGAAGGCGGCGCACTTCGCCGAGGTGGGTTTCGGCGTAGAGTCCGGCAATCCAGAGATCATGCGGCAAATGAAGAAGGGCGTCGGGCCGGAGGACGTGCTCCGGGCGGCGCGCATTCTCCGCGAAGCGGGCCTGCGGTTTGCCGCTTACTTCATCATCGGGCACCCGAACGAGACGGCGGCGACCGTCCGCGACACCATCCGCCTGGCCGCTCGCGTCAACCCCGACACGGTGGCCTTCGGCCTGATGGTGCCCTACCCGGGGACGCAGATATGGGAGATGGTCACCCGCGGAGAGGGCGGCTACAAGCTCATCAGCGTGAATTGGGAGGATTTCAATAAGCAGATCGGCAATGCCCTGGAACTCGAAACCCTCTCCCGCCGGACCATGGAGCGGCTGCAACTCCAGGCCTACCTGACGGTCTACCTTCGCAATCTGCGTTTCCGCGAGATGGCCGAGGCCATCTGGATCAACCGCAAACGCATTGCGTTCATCCTCAGCAAGCTCATCCACCCCACCCGACGGGCCGCCAGCAGCTCCTGGCTCGAACGCACAACGCCCAGCCCTCTGCCCGCAGGATGACCTCGCCTCGAAGTCTCGCCGGACCGCGTGCAGTGGGCGAGGCCCCACCGCCAAGCGGCGCCCCAAGCGTCGCTTGCCCGCCATCAAGACGGGCGATACCCTGCTCTTGGTCTGCGTCCGGCGTCACGGGGTGAGTCGGCCGCCCTATCGGCAGCGAATGGCAAGTTGACAAGGGCGGCCGTCATCCCCATGCAATCCAAGGAGGTTCTCATGGTAGGCTTTAGCCTTTTGTCCACATTGGTGGTTTGCGTCCAACTCACCGGGCCCAGTGCCCCACAGGTGTCGGCCGGCAAAGCCGAACCGCTGTTCGACGGCAAAAGCCTCGACGGCTGGCGATACTACCTCGATGACCACATGGTGGGCATGGAGGATGTGTGGAGCGTTCGCGACGGCCTGCTGATCTGCAAGGGCGAGCCGATGGGCTATCTGTATACCAAGCGGGCGTTCAAGAACTTCCGCTTGCGGGTCGAGTGGCGATGGGCACCCGGGGGCAAACCCGGCAACAGCGGCGTACTCATGCGGATTAACGGGGCACCCATGCCCCTGCCACGCAGCATCGAGGCCCAACTGATGAGCGGCAACGCCGGCGACCTCTTCGGGTTCCACGGCATGAAGCTGGCCGGCGACACGGCACGCTTCCGCGAAGTCGAAAAACACAACATCGGCGGTCACCTGCGCGGCGTCGGAAAAATCCAGGGCAACGAGAAGGAACCCGGCGAGTGGAACGTCTACGACATCCATGTGCAAGGGCCCCATATCAAGGTGTGGGTCAACGAGCAACTGGTGAACGAGGCTACCGAAGCGGAAATCGCGCCCGGCCCGATCGGCCTGCAATCCGAGGGCGGTGAAGTGCACTTCCGGAAAATCGTTATCACACCCCTGGAGGACTGAGGCGGGCAATGAACGCCCGAAGGCAATCATGAGCTTCTGCGGTCGAGTGATTCTTGCGATCGGTTTGGCGGGCCTTGGGATGGGGGCGGGCTGCGGGTGGCAGGATCTTCCCGCCGACGAGGAGGCGGGACCGGTGTTCGTCCTGGCGGTCGAGGGATTGGAGCCGCCGGCTGTCGGGTACCAGAAAGCTTACCGGCCCGAGCGCATCCGACCGATCGACGCGGCCGACCCGGCGGCGGGACAGGCCATCTGCTTCTTCCTCACCGTCGCGACGACAAGCCCCCAACAATTGCGGTTCGAGCTGGATCATACGCAGGCAGAGTCCGAGGCCATCGCGAGCCACGCCGTACACCGGTTTGCCTCTCTACAGCCCTCGGCCGCCCAAGCGGCGGTCACACTCGATGCCGAAGATTGGATCATCGACCCGGACGTTCGGCAGCGATTAGCCGACGGGCAGGGTGTGTACTGGCTTCGCCCGACAACGGGCGACGGCCCGAGCTGCGAATGGCAGGTGGCGGTCGCCATACCGACAGACATCCTCGGCTCCTTCGCCCTGCTCAACGCATTCACCGCCACCACGCCGGATGGCTTCCCCCTCGGCGGAGACCGGATCGAACTGGTCCAGGACTTCTTCTACATGGCCACGCTGGGCGACTCCGTGGCCAGCGGCAACGGTCTGCCCTTCGCTGACAAGTACGCCAGCCAGACGGCACAACTCATCGAGCGACGGCTTGGCCGCAAGGTCATCCACCAGTTCCTGGCCGTCTCCGGTGCCACGGTCGTGCCCCACGCGAACGACACCCCCTGTACCGGCCGCTGCTACGCCGAGGCCCCCACGGTCTCGTCCTCCTTGCCCCTCCAGGCCGAGCTCATTCAACGGCCGGACCTCGTCGATCTGGTGCTGCTCACGGGCTGCCTCAACGACGTGAGCGCGACGACGCTGTTGGATCAGACGACGTCAATTGAGACAATCGCGGAACTGACCGAGCACTTCTGCCGCGACGAAATGGTTGATCTGCTCACCGCTCTACGCGTTCGTCTGCCTCGTGCCCGCATCGTGGTGGCCGGGTACTTCCCGATCATCAGCCCGGCCTCGGGACTCCCGGCCCTGGGCAATTGGCTGGAGTCGATCGATGGGCAATCGGCAGGTGATTTGGAGGGTTTCTTCGAGCACGCCGCGGATACGAGCCGGGTGTTCGTCGATACCGCTCATCCGGGCATGGTCTCTGCGGTCACTCTGGTGAACACCGCGGCCGGCCAACAGGTGGCCGCCTTCGCTGACCCTGGGTTTGGGCCGGACAACGCCCTGTTCGCTCCGGATAGCTGGTTGTGGGGCCTGACCACCGAGGTTCCCCAACTTGATGGCGTGGACACCGATATGGAAGTCTTCCCCGAGGACCCCAACCTCGCCGAACGTCTGCCGGTCTGCACGTCGGACCATGAGGGCATCTACGCCCTCAAATGCCTGTACATTTCCGTCGGGCATCCGAACCTGCTCGGCTCGCAGGCTTACGTCGAGGCGATCACCGGCGCCCTCAACGAATTGGGCATCCTCGCCACATCAGGTGATTGACGCTGCCCAGACAAAAGAGCCAGCCGGCGAGATACCAACGCTTGGCATGCAAGTGACCGCCAAGCGGCAAGTCGGTAGCTGACTCACTCGCTTGCCTGCCGGGTCACGGATTCGTGCACTCGCTGCTCTGCTGCCCTGCCGCCTTCTCCAGCAACACCGGCAGCGAGTCGGGCTCGATGAGTTCCTCGCGACGGCCGGCCTTGCAGCGGGGAACCCAGCGGTCATCCTCGAAGACCCGCAGGATGTCGCTGGTGAAGGTAGCGAAGTCCACCCACGAACCCGTGCCGATGGTATCCATCGGCGCCCGGCAGGCCTTGAACGCCCGGACCTTCTCCAGATCGAACCCGCTGCTCACCGCGATCTTGGTGTGCCTGGCGTTCAGCGAATCGAGCAGATCGCGGATGGCATACACCGACTCGATGGTCACGCCCGGCCCAAAACCGTAGCGATCAAGAGCCTGCTGAGCGGCGGCCCGGTCGGGCGCCTGCGAGAGAATGCGCATCTCCAGAGCCCGTTGAGGACGATCGTGCCCGCCCTGGTGCACGCGATTACCCGGCACGTCCAGCCGCACCGCCGCCAACTGGTCCCCGAACGCCTGCACCGCGGCCGCGCAGACCTCACGCTCCCGCCCCTCGAAGTCCAGCGTCACCGTCAGCGGCACCTCGGGGACACGCTCGCGGTAGGCCCGGGCGCTGGCGATGCTGTCGCCCTGGTACACCGCGTTGAGGGCATGCGGGATCGAGCCGTAGAGCTTGAAGGGCCGCGACTCGCGCTGCCCGACGCGAATGCGGTCATGCCCCGTGCCGTAACGGTCCATCACCACCGCGTGACCGGCCCGCGTGCTCGTGCCCGCCGCGCCACCGACCGCCGCCGCCAGAGCGATGCGTTCAATGAGTTCCGGCGGATAGTGCCGGGCACTCATGTCCACCACCGGCACATCGCCCACCGCCTCACACATCGCCGCCATGTTCGCCGCCGCCGCAGACAACGACAGCAACCCTAAAAGCACCGTTTCGAGCACCACCAGTTGGCCAAACGGCCCCTCGATCAGCAGGACAATCTCGCACGGTCCGTACCGATCGCCGTCCGACAGCCCTCGAACGATCACCGGCCCGGCACAATGGGCGTCCACCACCTCGACCACATCCTGCACGCCGCACAGCAGACCCGACCGGCGACAGAACACGCCGTAGACCACCGGCTGGTCCGCGGTCGGCGTACCCTGCACCGTCCGATAGGATCGATTGAAGTACTCGTCCGCAAACTCCAACTCGCCCATGGTCCATCTCCCACCCAAGCCAGACACGACGGCCGCCACATGGCGGACGGCCACCCTCAGTGAACCGCTTTCCACTCCTGTGCACAAAACCCCGCCAGCGACTATACTGACGCCATGCGGACACGGCGAGAATCGACCACAAACCGACCGATGCATGCGGTCGCGGGAGCATTGGTCATGCTGGCACTGACCTTCACCGGCTGCGGCACCGACCCCAGCATGCGCAATGACTTGGCCGCCCTGCCCACCGCGCGCATCGCCATCAACAACCAGACCTTCGAAGTCTGGCTGGCCACCACCCAAGAACAGCAGAGGCTCGGGCTGATGCAAGTGGAGGCGGATGAGCTGGCCCCGATTGTGCCCGATGCCAGCCGGGGGCTGCCCGATGGAGCACACCGCGGCATGTTGTTCGTGTTCGACGATGATCGCCTTCAAGCCTTCTGGATGTACAACACGATCACCGCGCTGGACATCGCCTATATTCGCAGCGACGGCCGCATCGTCAGCACGTATACCATGGCCCCGCTTGAAACGAAGCTTTACCCATCGATCGAGCCCGCCAAGTTCGTTCTAGAGGTTCCGGCAGGCCTTCTGGCTGAGCTGGGGATCCAGCGCGGCGACCACGTGGAAATCCCGCCCGCGGTACTCAAGGAACTTCCCTGAACGGCCGAATGGTCCACAAGAGGCCGTACAGGCAACCGAAAGGCCGGCCAACCCGAACTCCAGGGAGCACACCACTGTCCAGGTTATCGGCACAACCCGTTGCGCGTGAGATCCAACCTTTGCGCCTGCTGGTGGTCAACGAGCAAGGCGACTGGCCGCTGGCGGTTCACGAGATGATCGGCGTCCACGGGATCAAACCGCTCGGCGTCCCCTCCTGCCGCAAGGCCTGCGATCCGGAGTTGCTCTCCCAAGTCGATGCCGTCCTGGTCTGCGAACCTCCCGACGATCTTGACGCCGAAGCCTGGCAGAAGGACCTCCAGCTACTCGCCGATGCGTTGGCTTCCCAGCGGCTGACCGGAATACGGTTGTCGCCGGACACCGCCGGGGTGGCGTCCGGCGACGACCATGCCCTCATGGTAACGCCGGCCGACGCCTCCGCCGAGGAACTGTGGGGCCGCGTCGCTACGATCCGCCAGTACCGACCATTCCTCCTGCAACTCGATCAGCAGGTGGCGGCCATGCAGCGGCTGGGCAAGAAGCTCAACCAGCAGTTCGTCGAGGTCGACCAGGAGTTGCGACTGGCCAGTCGTTTACAGCGGGACTTCCTGCCCAGGAGTTTTCCACAATTGGGCGAGATCCGCTTTGGGGCCATGTATCGGCCGGCCGCATGGGTTTCAGGCGACATGTACGACGTCTTCCGCATCGACGAGAACCACGTCGGATGCTACCTCGCCGACGCCGTCGGACACGGAATCGCGGCCGGTCTGCTGACCATGTTTATCAAGCAGGCGGTCATCGGCAAACGTATCCACCAGGGCGGTTACACCATCGTCCCTCCTGCCGAGGTACTCGCCAGCCTCAACGCCGAGCTGGCCCGACAGGAACTGCCCAACTGCCAGTTCGTCACCGCCTGCTACGCTCTGATCGACACGCAGACGACTGAGATCACCTTCTCGCGTGCGGGCCATCCACACCCCATTCACGTGTCCGCGAGCGGCGAATGCTCCGAAGTTCGCACCATCGGGGGCCTGCTGGGCGTATTTCCCGAGGAGAACTTCGTGTCCGCCCGGCTTGAGCTCCTGCCCGGCGAGAAACTCCTGCTTTACAGCGATGGTCTTGAGGACAAGATCATCGCCGGCCGTAACCGCCAGCAAGGCCAGGTCCAATTCACGCCCGAGTTCCGCGAACTCGCCCGCCAGCCGCTCAACGTCTGCCTGCGATCACTGGGCGCACGCCTGGACGGGCTCGAAGGCAGTCTCCAACCGCTCGATGACGTGACCTTGGTGGGCATCGAACACCTCGGTTAGGCGATTGTGCCACAGCGTCCCTTACGCGACGCTCATCTTGAACCGGCCAATCCGCACCACAGTGAACACCCGACAGGCGGGCTGGAAGTCCGCGGTTTACGTACCTTTCGGATTGACCGGCCGAACGTGAACACAACCCCCCGCTCGCCCCTCGTTGTCGCGATTTAACAGACTGGTAAAACCCGCCACGAGCCTTGAATCTCACGAATGCGGTTCGCGCAAAACGCCGAAAAAAGCCCGAAAAACATGAACTTTTTGGCCGTCTGTGCCGTTCCAACCTCTGGACATTCGGCCTCCATCATGGCACAATGGCGGTTGGTTGATTGTGCCGGGGCGGTGTTTCTGCCGATCTTTATGGAGCGAGCCAGACGTCCCGGTCCACCTCGAAATCGTTGCGGACAGCCATGTGGTACGGTGACAGACAGATGGGGTTCGACAACACCTATGCCGGCGGCCATGAGAAGCCGGAGGTTCCCCGGACGTACAGCGGAGCCTTTCCGCGGCGGCGAGGGCAAATCAACAGCACCATGGTGCTCGGCATCATTGGGGGTGCTATCATTATTGTGGGCGTGGCTTGGTTGTCGTGGCGGTCCGCGAGCGGTGGGAGCGGCGAGCAGGATTTGCCCATGACGCTGATCTGTGCCGCTTGCGGCCACGCTGTGCCAACGACGTTCACCGGGATGACGCAGCTTGTCCAGACAGCCTACGACCAGGGCCACACCGAGGCCGGCCAGACCCCGCGATCCCCGTTGGGCCTGTGCCCGAAATGCGGCAAGTTGACTTTATATCGGGCCGAACCGTGCCCCAAGTGCGGCCAGCCAATGGTTCCGGCACATGCCCGTGTCGATGGAAAGCCGGTGGCAGGCGGTTGTCCCACATGCAAGACTTCCGGGAAGCGTCCGGAAGGGAGTGCAAAATGAGACGCAATACACAAGACCGACAGAACCGATTGGCGTTCACCCTCATTGAGGTTCTGGTGGTTGTGGCCATCATCGCTCTGCTGATCAGCATCCTGCTGCCCAGCCTGGCGAAGGCCCGCGATCAAGCTCGGAAAGTGGTCTGCATGAACCACCAGAAGCAGCTCGCCAACGCGAACTACTATTACAGCGCCGATCATCGCGGCCGGCTGCCCCACTTCGACTACTGGCTTTATACGCGCGATAGCTCGACCGGGCTGCCGGCCGGTGCGGTTCCCGAGTGCGGACAGCTCTTCGGCCTCAAGACCCCAGACAGGCCTCGTGGGCACGCCCGCAACTACGCTGCCACCGCGCAGATCTACCTGTGCCCATCGGACAAGGGCCATCGATGGGATCCGCCCGGGCGAGCCGTCGCCCTCCGCCCCCCGACCTTCAGCTACACCCGTAACAAGTATGTCATGAACCGGCTTGGATTCGCACCCAGTGACCAGGGCGGAATCGAGATCGCCGCCAACTACTTCCCCATCAACAAGCCCAAGCGACCCGCCGACACCCCCCTGCTGCTCGAGGAGTATGAGTACTCGCCGATGAATGACGGGCACTTCGTCAACGAGTTGGACTCCGGCGGGCAAAACAGCCTCGACTACCTGACCACGCGACACGGCGGCCGTGAAGTCGCCACCGCCGAGAAGATCGCCGATTTCGCCAAGCCCCTGCAAAACGACAGCGCCGGACAGGCCATGGTCTCCTTCCATGACATGCACGTGGCTTCGTACAGGTCGGTGAGGTTCAACACCGCTCGCGCAGACGACCCGGTCCGGCACCACTTCCTCGCGCCGGGAATGCCGCTGCCGACGACCACCACCGGCACCACCGCGGCCGGAAAATGACGCGGCGCTCGCCGCGGACCACCCCAGCCGCCCCCGCAGCTGGTCTGCGCGCCTGAACCTCCCCGGTGAGCCGTGCCGTGTTCGCCACCATTGCCGCCCCGCACAGGATGCCGCCACGCCGTGATGTGGGTAGAATCCGCCTGCATGAGTGGGTTCCTCATCCATCACAACCTGACGGTCGGCCTGTCCTGGTGTGAGGCCTTGGCTCTCGCCGATTCGCTTCGCCCAATGCCGCTGCATGGGGCCATCTGCTCGGCTGTTCGTGTCGGGACCGGGGGAACGGTCTGCATGTGGGTACTGCTGCTGCTCGGGATAGTCCTCGTGCTGACGGCCGGCCTCCTCTTCGGCCGCGTGTTGACCAGCCCCCTGCGACCGACGGTCGCGTTCTGGTGGCATATCACCTGGTTCTACTGCAAGGTCTGGTTCCGTTTTCGACGCGAAGGCCCCTGCACCGTCCCGAGTGACGGGCCGGTCATCATCGTCGCCAACCACACCAGCTCCATCGACCCACTCCTCCTGATCAGTGGCACGCCGCATCGCGTGCCGGCGTTTCTCATCGCCAAGGAATACTCCGCCGTGCCGGTCTTTGGGGGGCTGACCAGAATGCTTGAGTGCATTCCCGTCCGGCGAGACGGCACCGATGTGGCGGGCACTAAAGCCGCGCTGCGTCATCTCAAGGCCGGCAAGGCCCTGGGGATCTTCATCGAGGGTCGTATCGCCCGGCCCGGCGAAGTGCTCCCGCCCAAGGATGGAGCCGCCCTGCTCGCTTTGCGTACTCGGGCGGTCGTCGTGCCTGCCCACATCTCGGGCACCGTGTACGACAACCATGTGGGCCGGTCGTTCTTCCGGCGGCACCGGGCTCGTGTCCGTTTCGGTGAGCCGCTCGATCTGGACGCTTGGCGATCATCCCAGACTGACCCATCCTCGCTGGCCGAGGTGAGTACCCTGCTGCTGAACCGCATCCGCGAACTCGGCCGTGCCGGCGATGCGCCGAAAGGTCTCGATCGAGGATCGTGACCCCCATTTGTCCGATCCGCGTCCGATAAAGAAACGCTTTAACGCATCACCAGCCGTGCCCACCGCATGAGGTCCGCATTGCCCCACAACGGATGAAGCCCGGGGTGCCCGCAGGCCGATGATACCATCAGCGCATGGGGTATGCGCCGAGGTGACAAGGCATGGGAACGATCTCTTCCGGAACAGGGCTGATCTCCGGCTTGGATATTCAGAGTCTGGTAACCCAGCTTATCGCGTTGGAGACCCAGCCGCTCACGAACCTGCAGACAAGAATCGCCAACACGCAGAACCAGCAGACGGCATACTCGACGCTGAACGCCCGGCTTGCGGTCCTGAAGGCCTCGCTCAGTTCCCTGACCCGCGCCAGCACCTTCTCCGCAGTTGGCACGACCAGTTCAAACGAGAGCGTTCTGACCGCCAGCGCGGGCAGCAGCACGCCGTTGGGCTCCTACACCTTCACCGTGCGGTCACTGGTGAGTTCCCACCAACTGGTTTCCCGCGGCTTCCGCGATCGCAGCACGACCCCGGTGGGAACGGGCAGTATTGCCTTTGAATCGACCCAGGCCAACGTCCTCCCAAGCACGGCTCTCAACGCGCTCAACAATGGGGAAGGTGTTCGTCGGGGCACGATCCGCATCACGGACGGGAGCGGCCAGTTCGCGAACATCGATCTGACCTCGGCGATCACGGTCGACGATGTGCTCACCGCCATCAACTCCCAAAGCGGCATCGATGTCCAGGCCAGCGTGCGCGGCAACGCCATCGTAGTCACCGATCTGAGCGATGGCAGTGCGAGCAACCTGCAAATTGTCGATCTGGGCGGAGGCTATGCGGCCCACGATCTGGGCATTATCGGCAGCAGTTCCAGCGGCGAGCTTGTCGGCCGAGATCTGATCGCCCTGTCGGAATCGACCCTGCTGAGCCAGCTTAACGACGGGACGGGTCTGCGTTTCAACAACACCCAGGCCGACCTGAACTTCCGCCTGGCGGACGGCAGCGAACTCCAGGTCAATTTTTCCAGCACGCTCGGGTTCGACACCGCCCTGGCTCAGCTCAACGATGGGGCGGGTGTCCGGCTGGGCGTGATGCGCATCACCAATCGAGAGGGTGATTCGGCTGAGGTCGATCTGAGCGGTGCTCAGACGATCCAAGACGTGAAGGACGCGATCGGGGCGGCAGGCATCGGGGTCACACTGAGCGCCATCACCGGCTCGAAGCTGGTGCTGGCGGACAGCACCGAGGGGACCGAATCCAACCTGAAGATCGAGGATGTGACCGGATACGCGGCGGCGGACCTGGGCATCGCGGGCGAATCCGACAGCAGCACACTGACCGGCACGCAGGCCTACCGGCTTGATACCGTCGGGGCGATGATGCGAGCGATCGAATACGCTCGCGACGGCAACGGCGAGTTCAATGATGGACGATTGTCGGTGGAACTGTCGGCGAACGGGCTGGTCTTCACCGATCACACCGTCGGCGGATTGGCCACGGAGGTGACGGCCCTGAACGGCTCCCGGGCGCTTCGCGACCTGGGACTCGATGGGACCACCGGCAGCGGCGGCCAACTGCAAACGCGGCACTTGCTGGCCGGCCTGAACACCGTGCTCCTCTCTTCACTCAAGGGGGGCAACGGCCTGACTGCCGGCCCACTGAGTATTACTCGCCGCGACGGCTCCACCGTGAATCTCGATCTCTCGGGCGCTCAGACCCTCTCGGATGTGCTGAACATCATCAATGCCGACGGCCAACTCACCGCCTCCATCGACACCGGCGGAACCCGTCTGCGGATCACCGACTTGACGCAAGGTACGGGTCAGATCTCGGCAACGGGGGCTATGGCCGAGGCACTCGGTCTGACCTCCGCCTCGACGGCCGAGCTGGTCAGCGATGACCTGCAGCTCCAGTACGTCTCGGAGAACACCCGCCTGGCAGACCTGAATCAGGGTGTAGGGGTGACCTTTGGACGTTTCCGCATCACCGCCGCCGACGGCACCTCGCAACTGATCACCCTCAGCGAGAACCTGCACAAGACCGTGGGCGACGTCCTGTCCACGATCAACGACCTGAGCATGGGCGTCACCGCTCGGATCAACGCCAACGGCGACGGCATCGAGCTCGAGGACACGACCGGCGGCAGCGGCACACTCACCGTGGAGGCTGAAGGAACCTCGACGACCGCCGCCGAGTTGGGCATCGCGGGCAAAGCCCAAGCGGGCATACTCACCGGGAGCTTCGCTCGGACAATTGAAGTCTCCGCTTCCGATACCCTGGACACGCTGGTCGCCAAGATCAACCAGGCGGGGGCGCCCATCACCGCCAGCATCGTCAACGACGGTACTGGATCCAATCCTTACCGGCTGGTTCTATCCTCGAAGACCTCCGGCACGGTCGGCAAGATGTCCTACAGCACGGACATTGCCGGCCTGTCGTTCAACACGTTGACCGAAGCCCAAGATGCGGTCGTGGTGGTCGGCGAGGCGGGGTCCACCAACTCCATCACCGTCACCAGCAGCAGCAACTCGATGCAGGATATTGTTCCCGGCATGACCATCAACCTGGTGTCCGCCAGTGACACACCTGTTCGGGTGACCGTCCAGAAGAATCTCGATAACGTCGTGACGGCGGTGCAGACATTCGTGGAGAACTTCAACAGCGCCATGGACGCCATTTCGGAACTGACCAGCTACGATTCCGAGACGGAGACTCGCGGCCTGTTGTTCGGCGAAAGCACGGTCCGGCAAATTCAGTCGCGGCTCTATCGCATTATCGAATCGTCCGTGAACGACTCCGGTCTGACCTACAACCGTCTGCGTTCGATCGGAATCATGGTCGATTCCAGCGGCGGGAGCGGGGTTCGCCTCACCATGAGCCGTACGCTGGCGTCGGGCACGGACCATCAGACGATTGTGGACGGCGAGGCCCAGCTCCGAGCGGCCCTGACGGCCGATCCTGACGCGGTGCGTAAGCTGATGAGTCTGGTCGAGACGGACGATGAAGGTAACGCGACCAATCGCGGGATCATGGCCCGGCTCAACGCGGAACTCGACGCCATCACCAGCTCGGCCAACGGCACGATTGCCAACCAGAACCTGATGCTGAGCCAGAGGATCGAGCAGTTTGAGGATGAGGCGACGCGACTCCAGGAACGGCTGGACGCGAAGGAAGCACGGCTCTACGCCCAGTTTCAGGCCATGGAGACGGCTTTGGCCGATCTGCAAAGTCAGCAATCCTCCCTCTCATCACTGGTCAACCTGATTGGCTCGAGCGGCAGCTAGAGCGGTTGGCTCGACATCTCGAGAGCGACGATGGCCGGGCGAGGGAAGAGGCGACAGCAGAGCGGGTACGACACGTGTCGCTGCTCGTTGAGCCGTCCAGTCGCGCCACCAGAGCCTAAGTGAACGGCTGCGTTGGGGGGCCGCATTGGATTCCCCGCTGCGTGCCGTAGCCGCCAAAGGATTATCGGACGGTATGAGCAGGTTAGCAGACCGATCCAGGGTAAGTCCCGCCAACAAGAAGGTGAACCCGACGCCCCTGGCAACCGATAACAACACCGTCATGGATAACGTCTCCAATGAGTATCTCCGCAACGCGGTCCTCACCGCCTCTCCGGAGCAATTGCACCTCATGCTCTACGATGGGGCAATCCGCTTCACTCGGGCGGGTCTCGAAGGCTTGCGGATCCAGAACTGGGAGACAGCCTTCAACGGCTTCACCCGGGCCCAGAAAATTGTGTTGGAGATGCACAACTCGCTGAATTACGACGTGGACCGGGCGTTATGCCAGCGGATGGCAAGCCTCTATAACTTCATCTACCGCAAGCTCGTCGAAGCAAGCGTGGAGCGCAACCCTGGCATCGCCGAGGAGGTTATCGGCCTTCTCGAATACCAGCGAGAAACTTGGGTCATGCTCATGAAGAAGGCGCAGGAGGAACACGCGGCCGTCCCAAGCGCCCCGAAGAACACCCGGCGTACACCTCCGTCTCAGCCCCCGCCTCAGCAGGTTTCCGAATCCGAGCAGGATTCCACCTACGGCAGCCTGAGCCTCCACGGCTGAGCCACGCGGACAACCCCACACCGGCAGACAAGAACCAGTCCTCGGGAATGCTCAACACGCACGCGGGCTCCGCGTACCGCAGGCGGCGGCCTGGATCTTGCGAACGGGGCTGGACCTGAGGCACTGGCGGACGGTAGACTGCGAGGCGGCGGGCGATGACTCGCGCGTCCCGGATCAGCGTTGTGCCGCTGACAGGCACAAGGAGCAAGCTCATGACCGTGCAGGCGATGTCCCCCTCGACCGGAGCTCCGGGCGGAAGGCCCCGCAGCGTGGTTCTCCTCTGCGCGGTGGCGTTGGTTGCCGCCGTGCTTCACGCTGAGCCGGCCGCGACGCAGAACCCGGCAGCCGCCACAGCCCAAGGCCCGGCCACTGCACCTGCGGTCGCCCCGTCGGTGACGGCGGGCCTGGAGGGCATTCCCGGCGTGCGTGCGGGCATGACCACGAAGGAACTGGTCGAAGTGGGGCTGGAGGCGTTACGGGGCGACCAGCTAGCGATCAGCCGTCAGATTCTCCTGGCCGTGGTGGCTCAGGATCGTCAGAGCGTCCTAGCGATTGGAAGCCTGGGCTATGCGTATGAGCGTTCGGCGGAGCAAGCTCGGGCGGACCGGGCGGACCCTCAGGCCGGCGAGAAAGCGGTCGCCTACATCCGGCAGGCGGTTGACGTGTACATGGAAGCCGGGGATCTGGCCTTGCGGGTCGGAGACAACGCGTCGGCGGAGCAGGTTTACGGGCGGGTACTGGTTCATCGGCCGGGCCATGGCCCCGCGGTTCTGGGGCTGGCTCGGGTCTACGGAAAGACCGGACGACGACTGCAGGCCATCGACCGCTACCGCGTCTATCTGCAGACGCCGGAAGGGCAGGGCAATGCGAAGGCCTACCTCGATCTGGCGGAGCTGTACTTGGAGGATGATCTGTGGCGGCAGGCGTTGGAGCACCTGACGCGGGCGCAGCAGTTGGACGCGACGAACGCAGACGTGGACATTGCGTTGGCGAGGGCCTACCAGCGGGCGGAGCGGTTCAATGACGCGTTGGCGGCGGCGAAGGCGGCGGTGGACCGGGATCCTCAGGAGCCTCGCTACCGCTATGTTCGGGCACAGGTTCTGTTGTCCGCTGGTGAGCCGGAGCAGGCCAGCCTGGAGGCTCAACGGGCGGTCGAGCTTGGCCGGGCAAAACTAGCGGAGGCGCCGGACAAGATCGCCCCCATGCGAACGCTGGCCGATTACAGCGTGGTTTGGGAGCAAACCCTGACGCGGCTTCTGGATCAGCGTCCGACAGACGTTTCGGTCCGCGCGGACCTGGGCCGCGCGGTAAAGGAACTGGCGGTCATTCGGCAGCAGATTGACCTTCACCGCGCGTTGCGCATTCTTTCCGCGGTGCCGGCCGACTCCGATCCGCACGTGAAGTTGCTTGAGCAACTGGCGGAGGTGCAAGCGGCCCTTGGCAAGAAGCAGGAAGCGGCCGAGACTTGTCGACGACTGCTCGCGACGGACCCTGAGAACGCCACGGGCAAGCGTCTGCTGGCCGCGTGCCGCTCCGACGGAGCGCCGCCCCCCGCACCGTAACGAACGCCTCCTGCGACGGCCGGCAGGAAGCCGGCATCGGCGAGACGCCCGTGTCGAGCGGGTCATGGCCCGCTGAGTGAGCCGAGGAGTCGATCAGAACCGAGATCCGCAACATCGTGTTATCGTTGACCGCCCGAGGGCGGCCGTTACCAAGAAAAGAGTATAATCAGACCATGCCAGAATCGCGTATCAATCCATCGCAACGCATCAGTCGGCTTCCACCGTACCTGTTCGGGCGCATCAATGCCCTGAAGCATCAGAAACGGCAGCGAGGTATTGACATCATTGATCTGGGAATGGGCAACCCGAGCGACCCGACTCCCAAGGTGATTGTGGACAAGCTCTGCGAGGCGGCCCGGGATCCACGGAACCACCGCTATAGCGCTTCGCGCGGAGTCTTCAACCTTCGTCGGGACGTGGCCCGCCACTACCGCGAGCGCTACGGCGTGGAGTTGGATCCTGAGACGGAAGTCATTGCGTGCATCGGGAGCAAAGAGGGCATCAGCCACATGTTGCTGGCCATGCTGGGCCCAGGCGACACGGCCGTGGTTGGAGACCCGGCATTCCCGATTCACGTCTACGGTGTGGGCCTGGCTGGGGCGAATGTGATCTCGGTGCCGCTGGGGAACGACGAAGCATTCATCCAGCGGATCCGGTATGTCGTCGCCCACCTTTACCCGCGGCCCAAGGTGATCATCCTCAACTACCCGCACAATCCGACGGCTATGACCGTAGATCCGCCGTTCTTTGATCGGGTCGTGGAGCTGGCCAACGAGTTCAACGTCGCGGTGATCCACGACTTCGCCTACGGCGAGACGTGTTTCGACGGGTACAAGGCGCCGAGCTTCCTGTCGGCTGCGGGAGCCAAGGACGTCGGCGTCGAGTTCACCACGATGAGCAAGCCCTACAACATGGCCGGCTGGCGCATCGGTTTCTGCGCGGGCAACCGCACGATGGTCGACGCCCTGGGCACGATCAAGGGCTACTACGACTATGGCATCTTCCAGCCGGTGCAGATCGCCTCGATCATCGCTCTGCGTCACTGCCAGGAGGAAGTGGAGCGGCAAGGCGAGATCTACCAGCAGCGTCGAGATGTGGTGCTGGCGTGCTGCCGGCGGCTCGGCTGGAAGGCGGAGATCCCTCGGGCGAGCATGTTCGTATGGGCCCGGGTCACGGACGAGCACCTGGCGGGGCAATCCACGATCGACTTCGTGATGCGGATGATGGAGGAGGCGGAGGTGGCTCTGGCCCCGGGCCGGGCGTTTGGCGAGAATGGCGAGGGCTGGGTGCGTATCGCTCTGGTGGAGAACGAGCAACGGCTGCGTCAGGCTTTCCGGCAGATCGACCGGGCGTTGAAGAAGCGTCGGTCGGCGGCTACCGGCCGGAGCGATCAGCCGAGTGCGCCGGAACCCACAGAGCCCTGTTTCCCCGAGCCTCAACTGTCGGAAGGGTGCCTGGAGAAACCTTCATCGTCGAACTCGCAAGGCGGCACGCCTCCGTCGCCCCCGCTCGTTCATCAGCCGATCGACAGCGGAGAGGACGGCACGGATCTCGCGGAAGAGTGATCGCGGTCTCCGCGGCCGGCCCGGCGTGTTGAGCCGACGACGGCGACGAATGCGTGCAAGAAGGGGAGAACGCGGCTCTGGGAGTCCGCGTCGTCTCCGTTCGCCCGCGGCGCGGACGGCCGGAACACTTCGTGCTTAGACAGGGATTGGCGGATGCGGAATCGCACATCAGCAATGGCGGATGGCAGGCAGGAGACTTGCGGGATGCGAACGGCTGCATGGGCGTTGTGGATCACGTGCTTGGTTGGCGGCTCCGCCTGGGGCCAGCCATTAGCGACAAGTGAATGGCTGGTGGAGTTAGGTCGCGATTATCCGCTTTCGCCCGGCGCGGGGGTGTCGGACGCCGACGCGGAGATCACACTGCTGTTTATGGAGGCGGCTTCGCGGCTGGACTCGGCGACAGCGGACAGTCATCTGTGGCAGGCGCACCTGCTGGACGCCTTGGGCCGTGAGGTTGAGGCACGGGCCGCCCTGGAGGCATACTGGCGGCTGGACCTGCGGAACGTGCCGGCCTGTCTGACGTGGCTGGGGGCGACCATCGAGGCATTGCAGACGGCGGAGGCCCGGCGCGACTTCTGCCGGGCAAGGATCGACGCGGGGGATCTTACGCCTGAGGCGGTGAGCGAGCTGCATTACCGCCTGGCGGTGTTCCACTGGAACCGAGGCGAAGCGGCTCTGGCCCGACAAGAAGCGGAGGCGGCCCTCCAGCAGGACAAGAACAATCTCGCGGCCCGGGGACTGCTGGCGGAGCTTGAACCAGACGGCGGTGGGTTCGAGCGGCAAGTGGACCTGTTGCTGGGTCGCCTGGAGATGAGCCCGGCGGACGTGGAGACGGCGGTGAGGTTGGCGGACCTGCTGGCGGCTCAAGGTCTGGCGAGTGATGCGGACCGCTGGTATCAGCACGTGGCACGGGTTCTGGCGCTGGTCGGCGGAGGGTCGACGGCGGAGCAGTTGCGAGGTAAGCAGCCACCCGACGCTGACGCGCCGACCACGAAGCCGGCCGCGGATGCGATCCGGGCAGTGCTGGACGCTTTTCCGGCCGAGGTCTTGGAGTACCCGTTGCACGCGGACAAGTATGTGGCCCTCACCTTGCGTCCGGCGGCCGAGGAGTTTCGCCCGGCCGAGCCGTGGCGGTGCACGATTGAGATTCGCAACAAGGGGCCGTTCGCGGTGACTATCGGCTCGGGGCTGATGCTCGAGCCCGAGCTGCTCTGCCTGATAGAGGCCCAAGGTGACCGTCTGCGTTCATCGGGCCCGGTGTTGCGCGTGCCGATCAACCGGCGGTTGCAGTTGGAGCCGGGCGGCGTGCTGGAGATACCGCAGACACTGGATATCGGGGTCGTGCGGGCGGGCATGATCGGCACGGCACAGATGGCCCACCAAGTGCGGGTGACCGCTCTGCTCAACCCGATGGCGTCACAAGGGCCCGATGGCGGGATGGTATGGCAGGCCGGGCCGGGTGGACTCAAGCAGGAAGCGCGGTTCCGTCGCAGTGCGTACCGGGTCGAGGATCAGAAGGCTCGATCCTTGATGCAGCAGTCGCAGTCGACGGCAATCGCGGAGCGGATCGAGGCGACGGAGTTGCTGGCCATGCTGCTGGCGGAGCATCAGCACTTGGCGGCTGGGCGCTCGCGATACCCGGCGCGTCAGGTGGACGCGGGGACGGTGCAGGCGGTGCTGCTGGCTCGGGCGAGTGACGCGGACTGGCAAGTGCGTGCGAGGCTGGCCGAGTGCATGCGATGGTTCGTTCTGAACTCGCAGGCGATGCAGGCGGCGACGGGGCTGCTGAGCGACCCGCACTGGGCGGTGCGTGGTTTGGCGATGCGCATGCTCGCCGACCAGCGCGGGCGGCAGGCCGAGTCGGTACTGAAGACAGGGGCGGAACGCGACCCGGACGAATGGGTTCGACGGATGTGCGCGGCACTGCTGGAGCAAATGAAAGACCGAACTGTGTCGCCCAGCACCGTGCCCGGGGGGTAGTACGACAGCGATGCCTGGTAACGGCCGTCCCCCCGTGGCGGCCGGCGGAACCGCTTCCTTACTGGCGCGGCTCTGAGGTGGAGGGCAGACCGTGATGAGCGAGAATCTGGCCTGGGGCATACTGGGTACTGGTCGCATTGCCGGCATTTTCGCGAAGGGGCTGGCCCGCAGTCGCACGGGCCGGCTGGTCGCGGTGGGCAGTCGGTCGGAGGGCTCGGCGGAGCGGTTTGGGCAGGAGTTCGGCGTTCCCCGGCGACACGCCAGCTACTCGGCTCTGCTGGCCGACCTGGAGGTTGAAGCGGTCTACATCTCGACGCCGCACCCCATGCACGCGGAGTGGGCGATTCGGGCGGCGGAGGCGGGCAAGCACGTACTGTGCGAGAAACCGCTGACGCTCAATCATGCCGAGGCGATGGCGGTGATCGAGGCGGCCCGTCGCGCGGACGTTTTCCTCATGGAAGCGTTCATGTACCGCTGCCATCCGCAGACCGCCCGGCTGGTCGAGCTGATCCGCAAGAAGGCGATCGGCGAAGTGCGGGTGATCCAGGCGACGTTCAGCTTCCACTCGATATTTGACGCCGCGAGCAGGATATTCAGCAATGAACTGGGCGGCGGAGGTATCCTGGACGTGGGCTGCTACTGCACGTCGATGGCCCGGCTGATTGCGGGGGCGGCCACGGGTCGCGATTTCGCCGAGCCGATCGAACTCAAGGCGACCGGTCAGCTTTGCCCGACGGGCGTGGACGCGTACACGGTGGCGACGCTGCGATTCCCGGGCGGCATCCTGGCGTCGCTGGCGACGGGGATCGAGGTGGACCAGGAGAGCGTGGTGCGTGTTTTCGGCACGGAGGGGAGCATTGTGATTCCCGTGCCGTGGATACCGACCCCTCAGGGTGGCAGCTCACGGATCTTGGTGCAGCGCAAGGGAGAAGCCACACCGGGGGAGATCGTCGTCGAGGATACGCGGGGCTTGTACGCTTTGGAGGCTGACGCCGTAGCCGAGCACCTCGCTCGCCGTGATCCGCCATCGCCGCTGATGAGCTGGGATGATACGTTGGGGAACATGCGAGCGCTCGATTGGTGGCGGGCGACGATTGGCGTGATGTACGAGTCGGAGCGTCCGGAGGCCTCGCGGCCGCCGTTGCACGGTCGCAAGTTGTCGGCCCGGCCGGGGCACGCGATGCCCTACGGGTCGATCGCGGGCCTTAACTTGCCCGTCTCGCGTCTGGTCATGGGGGTGGACAACCAGACGGCGATGCCGCACGCGGCGGTGATGTTCGACGACTTCTTCGAGCGGGGCGGCAACTGTTTTGACACCGCGCACATCTACGGCCGCGGGGCCTGCGAGCGTGTGCTCGGGCAGTGGGTCAAGGACCGCGGCATTCGCGAGCAGGTGGTGATCCTGGACAAGGGGGCCCACACGCCTTGGTGCAACCCGCGGGATCTGTGCGTGCAACTGCTGGAGAGTCTCGAACGGCTGCAGACGGACTACATCGATCTCTACATGCTGCACCGCGACAACCCGGAGGTGCCGGTCGGCGAGTTCATCGACGCCCTGAACCTCCAGAAGAAGGCAGGGCATATCCGGGCGTTCGGGGTCTCGAACTGGACGCCGGCCAGGATCGACGAGGCCAATGATTACGCCAGTGCCCGCGATCTGGACGGCATCGTGGCGGTGAGCAATCAGTTCAGCCTGGCCCGGTTGATCACGCCGATCTGGGCGGGCGGCGTATGCGCGTCGGATCCAGCATCCCGGGCCTGGCATACGGAACGGCAGATACCGCTCCTGGCGTGGTCAAGCCAATCGCGGGGTTTCTTTGCTGGGCGGGCACATCCCGACGATGATTCAGACGCGGAGATGTCGCGATGCTGGTACAGCGAGGACAACTTCCGCAGGCTGGAGCGGGCACGGGAACTGGCGGGTCGGCTTGGCGTGTTGCCGATCAACGTAGCCTTGGCCTACGTGCTCTGCCAGCCGTTCCCGACGTTTGCCCTAATCGGGCCGCGGACGCTGGCCGAGACGCGCGTCGCCATGCAGGCCCTGACCATCGAGCTTGAGCCGCAGGATCTCTACTGGCTCAACCTCGACGCCTGAGGCGGAACCGCCGACGGCGGATGTGCGCCAAACGAGCAAGATGGGTCAAGTTTTCGGTCGTGGCCGGCGGTAGGCTTCTGGCATGATGAGGGCTGACACACGCCTGGACTACCACTCGCGGATTCTGCGTGTACTGCGGCACGTGCACGCGCACCTCGATCACGCCTTGTCGCTGAGCGATCTTGCCCGCATCGCTCACTTCTCGCCCTACCATTTTCATCGGGTGTTTCAGGGCATGGTGGGGGAATCGGTGACGGAGTTGGCCCGGCGACTGCGTCTGGAGCGGGCCGCCCACCTGCTGCGGAGCGGTGACGAGCCGGTGACCCGGATCGCGTTCGGTGCCGGGTATGAGGCCCACGAGTCGTTCACGCGAGCGTTCAGGACGCTGTTCGGCATCTCGCCGTCCGCCTTTCGCAAGGTGGGCGGAGCGGTCATGTTCAAAAGGGTCCCATCGAATATCCACTATCAGGTTGGGGGATGTATCGAGGACTTCACACCTAGAACGAAGGGAGTAACCGCCATGGAAGTCGAGATCAAGAGAATCGCACCGTTTCGGGTGGCATACATTCGCCACACAGGGCCCTACGAGAAATGCGGTCCCGTGTGGGAGCGTCTCATGGCCTGGGCGGGTCCGCGTAACCTCTGCGGTCCGGCCACTCGCTGCCTCGGCATCTGTTACGACGATCCGGCGTGCACGCCGCCCGAGAAGATCCGCTATGACGCCTGCATCAGTATCGACAGCAAAGTGCAGCCCGAAGGCGAGGTTCGGGTACAGGAGATCCCCGGCGGCGATTATGCCGTGGGTCTGCACTGCGGAAGCTACGACAAGCTGAAGATCACCTGGAAGGAGATGTACGGCGAATGGATCCCCGCCAGCGGACGTGAGCCTCAGGATACCCCCACGTTCGAGGTCTATCTCAACTGCCCCGATGATACGCCCGCCGATGATTTGCGGGTGGAAATCTGGGTACCACTCGCCCCGGTAGAATAGGTCTTCTTACCGGACGGCGTCGATCTTGTCGGAGCCGTGGCTGTAAGTGACCGGTTCAACTTGGGGGACTACACGAGACGATGTGACAGCGGCAGGCCGTGGCGGCCGGCGAAATCGTGAGCGATTCGCCGGTCGTCACTGCCTGTTCGCCCCATGCCGGCCTGTTCGCCACGCCACAGCGGTCAGGCTGCCGCGGGGCGGGAAGGCCGCGGTGGGGCAGGAAGCCGGCCGCCGGGGACGAGGTAAATGCCATATTCGCCGGTCGCCACGGGGGGCGACCGCTACTCTGTGATCTGCAATCACAAATCCGCGATGTGATCTGTAATCACAAATCTGAGATCTCAAATCCAGATGTCTGGGCGATGTTCTCCTTGTGGGCTCACTTCGCCGTCACCCGTTCCGCGTCGAACTCGAATCGGTAGGTCCACTCGTCGAAGTACAGGTTGCGGCCGTCGATTTCGACTTCGCCGCGTTGGAAGTCGGCCGGCTCGCTGCGAAGGTCATCCTTGGGTGGATGCAGATCCCAGCCGTAGTCGAGGTTGACGATCAGGCGGTACGAATCCTGATGCCCGAAGTAGAACTCGTGCACCTTGGAGTTCGGCGAGTCCTTGAGGCCGTAAGAGATATCGGTGGGCAACCAGCCCCAGGGCTCGACGTAGATCTCAGCCCAGTCGTGCATGTTGTAGCTTTCAGGGATGGTCTCCCAGCCCGACTGCCACCGGGCGGGCACGCCGGCGATCCTGCACATGGTGATGTAAAGCAAGGCGTGCGTGCCGCAATCGCCGCGCCCGACCTTGAAGAGCTTCTCGGACAGGTTGGGGATGATGGCGTATTCCTGTTCCGCCGCCCAGGGATAGGTGCGCGACATCCAATGGAAGATCTTGCGGGCTCGGGCAAGCGGGTTGGTTTCATCGCCGACGATCCGGTTGACCGTGGCTCGGATCTCGGGGGTAAAGACGATGTGCGGCGGGCGCTCGGCCAAGTAGCCGCCGTGGTAATCCGCGGGTAGCGGCCTGGCCTTGGCGTCGTCTAATTGCGGGTAGTAGGCGAAGGAGACGTACTCGAAGTCGGCCTCGAAGGTAACCGCTTGGCCGGGGTCGGCGAGCTTCTGCTCCAGGTAGATCGTGCGTTGGGGGGCACCGCCCAGCGGCCAGCCGTCGACCGCGTTGGGGGCGACCAGATGCTGGGCCGGTTGCGTACGCAGCAGCTTCACCTGCTTTTGCTGGCGATATTCCTGTGCGAAGGGCAGCCAGCAGCGCACCAGCGAGCCGGCCTTAGCGCCGGGGCGATTGGGACGCACCGACAACCGGTAGCGGATGGTGTGCTTGATGGGTACGGCCTCGACGTCGCCTGTCTGTTCTGCCTCAGCGATCACCTGTTCGAGGTGGGCGAACAACCGCCGCTCCTTGTCCGAGGGGCCGCTGGCGGCCTTGGGGTCGCGTCCCTCATGGCGTGCCCTGCGTTCCTTGGCCTCGGTACAGAACAGCCAGATGTTCGAGGGCTCACGGCGAAAGTAGCAGATCTTGCCATCCAATACGCGGTACTGGACCTGACCCTGCTCTCGCCAATGCTCTACGTCCGCGGCGGTTGCGCTGGGCAGGTTTTTGCGGATGGCGGCCAACAGGCTATCGAGATCCTGGCTGTAATCGCCGCGGATGCGGCGAATGGTCTCCAGGCCCTCGCGTCGGGCACGTTGGCCCTCGGCCGAGGCCGGTGCCTCGGTCAACATCTTCTCCGCCCGGGCCAGTTCGCCCTGATTGACCAGATCGCGAGCCTCTCGCACCACGGCGTCGTCCGAGGTCCAGAACAACGACGCACCGGTCGGCCCAGCGGCGTACACCTGCCCGATTCCCGCCATCATGACTGCCATCGTGAACCATCCCATGAAACGCATGTGATCTGACTCCTTCCAGGCCGCATTCGGCCGCGTTGCTCCCGGCCGTTCCGCCAAGTCGCCATTGTAGCCGCTGGCCGGGGCTTTTCACGCCAGCCCCCCCGCCGCTTGCGGCTTCGCACGACCGCGGGGTAGTCTCGCGGCATGCGCACGACCCTTGACACGCCCGCGGACTTCGAGCTCGGCAGTGCCGTGTGTTCACATGGGTTCTTCGTTCTGTCGCCGAATCGATGGGATTCGGCGGGCCGCGCGCTGACGACGGTCATCACCCTCGACGACGACACCGCGGTGCGGGTCACCGTACGTGCTGTGGGCCAGACGGCCCTGCGAATTGCATCGCCGGCGTCGCTGCCTGCCAATCAGCGGGCGGCCGTCCGCCGGGCGGTCATCCGCATGTTGCGGCTCGACGAAGACCTGGGATCCTTCCATGCTCTCTGCGAACGGCATCCTTCACACCAAGCCGCCGCCCGTATGCGTTTCGGCCGCTTGCTTCGCAGCGCGACCCTTTTCGAGGACTGCGTCAAGGTCATCTGCACCTGCAACGTGGCTTGGCGACAGACGGTGGGCATGATCGAACGGATCGTCGCGACTTGGGGGGTGCCCACTCCAGACGGCCTGCCACGCGGTTTCCCCACGCCGGCCCTGCTCGCGGCCGTGCCGAGCGACGAACTCAAACGCGTGGCCCGCGTGGGTTACAGGGCGGACTTCATCCACCGGCTGGCGACCGAGGTGGCGACCGGCGGGCTGGACCTCGCCGCGTTCGAATCGTTCGCGGGCGACTCCGACGAGCTGCATCACCGACTGTGCCGGATTCGCGGCATCGGGCCCTACGCCGCCGCCAACCTCGCCATGCTCCTGGGCCGGTACGACCGGCTGGCGGTGGATACCGAGCTGGTCCGGTTCTTCCGCGAGCGTCACCCGCGGCTCAACCCCACGCCCGCCCGGATCCAGGCGTACTACCGCCGCTGGCATCCGTACGAGTTCCTGGCCTACTGGTACGAGCTGTGGCAGGGTTACGTGGCCCGCCACGGACCCGCCGACACCTGATCGCCCGACCTCATCGGCCGGGCGATCACCACCCCACCGACGTCCACTCGAAAAGTCAGGTGAGTCCCCAGGACCAAGGCAACTGAGCCCCCAGGTCCAAGGCGACTGAGTCCCCAGGACCAAGGCAGCTTGTTGCTGTTCGTCCCATACGCGTGGACGCGCCCCTCAACAAGTTGATTCGATCCTTGTCGAATCGGCAGCCGGCCTATTCTGCCACGAACCCGCCTCGCCAAGCGGGAGCCCTCGAAGCTGACGGGTGCTCGCAGCTGTTTTGGGGCAAGAACCTGATGGACTCGGCCACCAACGACCGATAATATCCTATGGAAGTCGCAGGGGAGGCGGGATGCTGGCGTCTGAGGGTGTCTCGGGCGCCCAGCAGGACGGGTACCGCACGGTGCGTACCCAGGGGAAAGGGTTTGTCGTCCGGGGCTGGACCCCGGGCTTCGTCGCGGCAGACCACGGCGGTGCGGTCTGCCCCGATGAACGGCCGGCGGCCATCGGACGAACCCCAGAGAGCAGCGGCTCGGAGTTCTCTTCCGACCGATCATGCTCTCTGTTTTTTTGCGCGGAGCGGACAGGTTCTCCGCAGACCGGCGGATTCTCCGTGGACCGGCGAGAGCACCATTGAGGCATCGAGAATACAGCGAGAAGCCCGGTGTTCCTTCTTCTCCGTGTGCTCCGCGCCTTCGTGGTGAGTCCTCCATGCCTCGGCTGATCCTCGCGGCCTAGGAAGACGCGTGGGCCTGGTGTGAAGGACAAGGGGAGGAACAGAAAAACGCAAAGAGAGCAGAAGAGGAATGGCTCAAGGAGACACTCAGCAAGCCGTCCGCAGTCTTCGCTTCCCTTGCGGTCTTCTGTCTCCCGTCCGTTGGTCTCGCCGGCCGCCACGGGGGGCGGCCGCTACAGGCACCGGCGAGACGCCGGTGCCACAGCGCCGTCATCGGCACGCCCGTTCAGGTGTATACGAACTGGGCGGTGGCGGTGCAGGCGCGGTCGGCGGTGAGGCGGACCCAGTGGGCGGAAAAGCCGATGGGGAAAACGTGGGCGCGGTAACCCCGGCCGCCATTGACCCGCAGCTCCTCGCACGCTCGCCATGATCCGTTGCCCAGGAAGTCCACCTCGATGGTGAAGGTGACCGGCTCGGCGGCGTCGTGGGCCAGATGCAGGCACTTGTGCTCGAAGCCGGTCATCAGGAACGGATCAGAGGGTTTGCCCGGCTTGATCGGCGTGTCGCGCCACGGTCCCCCCCAACCCTGCGGTTTGCCGAACCGCCACAGATCGTCGGTGGCCCCGAACCAGAGGTTGGACTGCGGCTCGCCGATCAGCGCATTGTCGCCGACGGCGGAGTTCTGATCGCCCGCCAGCACGAGGAAGCCCTTCCACGTGCAGAAGTCCGGCACCATGCGCAGGTGCTGGCAGACGGGCTTGACGCCGAAGAAGTGTCCGCCGAAAGCCTGACGCGGCAGCTCGTAGAACATGCCGTGCACATCCATGAGGAACCGCTCGGTCTCGACTTCGCGGATGCGCGGCCACTCCGTGTACCAAGCGTGGTCGTAGCAGCGGCTGGCCTTGGGCAGGCGGTAGCGGGTCCATCGGCCGCGGGTGAGCACGTTGAGCAGGACGGAGGCCCGGTCCCAGCCGATGGCCAGGGCGTTGGCGTGGTCGCCCATGGGCGTACCGTTGATGTCGGTGAAGGCGGTTTCTTCGAGGATGCGCCAGTTGCCTCGGCCGTCCCACTCGGCCAGGCGCCCGCCGGTGGAGACACCTTCGACCTCGTCGCGTTCGTGGTAAGTGTTGTTGCCGACGATCACGCGGTCGCGGGTGGTGAATCCGCCCTTGTAGTGCGGCTTGTAGCCGGCGGGCAGGGCGAGGTTGTCGTTGAGCGTGAACAGCAGCTTGACCGCGAGCGTGCGCACATCGACTTCCCAGAGGAGTGACTCCATGCCCAGCATGTAGACTTTGTTCTCCGGGTCGGTCAAGTGGGTCATGGTCGCGGTGAGCCGATGGCCGACGAGATCGCCGATGGTGCGTACGTGGTTGTCGGCGTCGATGACGTGCGGGCCGATGAGCATCTGCTCGGAGGGTCCGTGCACGAAACGGTTGGCGTAGGTGCCGACGACGGAGGCGGGGTGTTTGTGCAAAGCGAGGGCGTCGTCAACGTAGTAGAGCCCGGTGCCGCCGCCGGTCGTTCCGGTGTGGGCGACGTAGGTAATCAACCACAGTCGGCCGGCCCAGGGCATGAGTGCGCCGATACCGCATTCGCTTCGCGGCCCACGCAGGTCGGCACTGACGGTGAGATGGGGCATGACACCGCTGGCCACGAAGGTTTTGGAGGCCGAACCAGTGCCGCCGCCCGAGTTGGCCACCCGTGCTGCCGAGTCTGAATGCTGGCTGCAACCAGTGATGACCCCGGCAACCGCGGCCGATCCCGCAAGTAACCCGTTGCGCATGAATCGGCGGCGGGATACGGGATGCTGGCCATTGTGCTCGGTATTGCGACTCATGCTCCGTTCCTCGCGTGCGTGTTGTGCCCCTGTCGCTTGCGCTCCCTCACCCCGGCGCCTGCGCTTCGGGCTCGTTGGTCCGCGGTTCTGTTTGGGCGGGGCTCATTCCGGCGGGGTGGGCGAGACGTGCAGCGTCGACACATTCCGCTCCGCCACCGCTCTGGCCGGCGCGGTCCGCAGTTGCTCGAGTTCCTGCTGGACGGCGGCGGCGATACCAGCCGCATCAATGCCGCACTCAGCCAACTGGCCGGCCCGCGTACCCTGGGGAATGAACCGATCCACGGGCATGCCCAGCCGCAGAATATGCTCGGTCGGCAGCCGCAGTTCCTGGGCCGCCTCCAACACCGCTGAGCCAAATCCACCCGCCAGCGAGTGGTCCTCCACCGTGATCACCGGATGCCCCGCGCTCAACACGTTCGCCAGCATCCGCGTGTCCACCGGCTTGGCGAATCGGGCGTTGATCACCTGTGCGGACACATGGTCGGTCGCCAGCAGTTCGGCGGCATCCAGGGCGTGACTGACGGTCGCGCCGTACGCCAGAATGGTGACGTCCCGGCCCGGATGCGCGAGCCGCGACTGCCCCAGCTCGAACGGCGGAGCTTCGCCCATCGGCTCGGGCACGTCGGCTCGGGGATAACGGATGGCCACCGGCTGGTTCTGCCGCAGAGCAAAGCGCAACGCGGCCTTGAGTTCCGGCTCGTCGGCCGGAGCGACCAGGATCATGCCCGGCAGCCCCCGCAGGTAGCTCACGTCGAGGAAGCCATGGTGCACCGCCCCGTCGCCGCCCACCAAACCCGCCCGGTCCATACAGAAGATCACCGGCAAACCCTGGAGAGAGGCCTCCTGGAACACCTGGTCAAATGCCCGCTGGAGGAATGTGGAATACACGGCCACAATGGGTCTGAGCCCCGCCCGGGCCATCCCGGCGGCCATGTCCACCGCGGCGCTCTCGGCAATCCCGACATCGAGGAACCGTTTCGGATACGCCTTGGCGAACTTATCCAGTCCGGTGCCGTCGGGCATACCGGCGGTCAGGGCGAAGATCCGATCGTCCTCCGCGGCCAACTCGGTCAGGGCATCGGAGAAGGCCGCCGTCCAACTCTTGCCCGAGCCCTTCTGGATGGTCACTTTCCCGCCCGACTCGATGTAGAACGGACGCGGCGAGTGGAAACGCCCGGGCTCGGCGGTGGCGAAGTCCGCACCCTGGCCCTTGTTGGTGTGCACGTGCAGCAGGACCGGGTGCTGAACCCCGCCGAGCAACTGCAGCAACTCGATGAGGTGGGCCACGTCGTGCCCCTGCACCGGGCCGACGCACATGAAACCCATTTGCTCGAATATCTGGTGCGGCGAAACCGTCGCTTTGATACCGTCGCGGATCGCTCCGATGGCGCCGGCCACCGGCTTGCCCACCAGCGGCACGCAGGACAGCACCCGCTGGGCCCGCTGCTTAACCTCTTCATAGAGAGTACTGGTGCGAAACTTGGCGAGATACTCGGCCATGGCCCCCTGCGTGGGTGCGATGCCCCAGTTGTTGTCGTTGAGCACCACGAGGAACTGCCGGTTCAGCAGGCCCGCCTGGTTGAGCCCTTCGAAGGACAGGCCGTTCACGATGCTCGCGTCACCGACCAGGGCGACGATGCGCCGGTCCAGGCCAAGGGCTTGATCGCCCCGAGCCAGCCCGACCGCTGTCGCGATGGCCGTGCCCGCATGCCCGACTTTGAAGAGATCGTATTCACTCTCGGCGGGCTCCGGAAAACCGCTGACCCCGCCCGCCTTGCGCAACGAGTCGAACCGCTCATGCCGCCCGCTAAGCAGTTTATGTGGGTAGCACTGGTGCCCAACATCCCACAGCAGCCGGTCGCGACGGAAATCGAAGCAGTAGTGCAGCGCCAAGGTCAGCTCGGTCACCCCGAGGTTGCTGGCCAAGTGGCCGCCGTTCTTGCCGACGACCTCGATGATCCGCTGCCGAATCTCGGCGGCCAGCTCGTTGAGCTGCTCCATCGAGAGCTTGCGAAGGTCTTCAGGCTGCCGGATGGTGTTCAACCACTTCATGCATACGTTCCCATTTGACTCAAACCGACCGGTTCACGGATACCCGTGACCGCAACTCCAACGAGCCGCAGGCTTACAGCCCGCGCGGTGCTCGTGCGCAAGGCGACCGCCGATCTCCGCCAAATGGCCGCGCGGGCTAGAAGCCCGCGGCTCGTTGTTGGCAGTCGGCCGGTTGGATGCATTCACTTCTTACGTTCGACGACGTACCGAGCCAAAGCGCGGAGGTCGTCGGCCTGCGGCCCGAAGTCCGCCAGGGCCTCAATGGCCTGCCGGGCGGCATCCCACGCCGCCTGCCGGCTCGCATCCACCCCCACCGCGGCCGGGTACGTCTGCTTGCCCGCCGCCGCATCCTTGGCTACCGCTTTGCCCAGCAGAGCGGCGTCGCCGGTCACGTCTAACAGGTCGTCGGCGATCTGAAACGCCCGCCCCAAATGATGCCCATAGCTCGCGGCCGCAGCCAGCTGGGCTGCCGATGCCCGGGCCGACAGGGCACCCAATCGACCCGCCGCCTCCAACAGTCTCGCAGTCTTGTATCGGTGAATGGTCTCGACCAAGGCCAGATCCGTCGGCTGCTCCTCGCTTTCGATATCCGTCGTCTGACCACCGATCATCCCGCCCCAGCCCGTCCCCTGGGCCAGCTCCACGACAACCGCCCGAGCAGTGCCCGCGTCCGCAATGCGTGTCGCCGCGATCTCGAACGCCAACGCCAGCAAGGCATCCCCCGCCAGAATCGCCACCGCCTCGCCGTACACGCGATGGCAGGTCGGTCGGCCGCGACGAAGGTCGTCGTCGTCCATCGCCGGCAGGTCATCGTGCACCAGCGAAAACGCGTGGACGCACTCCAAGGCCGCCGCCGCCGGCGTCGCGTCCGTCGCACTGCCGCCGCACAACTCACAGATCCTCGTCACGATGAACGGCCGGACCCGCTTACCTCCGCCCTGGGCCGAGTAACGCACGGCCTCCGCCAGTACGGTCGGAACCGCGGGACCGGGCGTCAAGAGAGCGTCGAGCACCGGCTCAAACGACCGGCCCCAGGCGGCCAACTTCCCAGCGATGTCATCACCGCCCGCTCGGCTCTCGGCGTCCGCCGCGCGCCCGCTGCTCTCTGCCGGTGTCAAAGCCATATCGCCTGCGCCCGCCTGTCTGGATCCGAACGAAAAAGGAACTCTCCCCATGCAGGCCGTGCCAGACCCGCAGCCCTAACAGAGCCGCGACCGTAAGGGAGCGGTCCTCTCGCGGGCAGAACCGCTCCCTGACGGTCGCGGCTCTGCTACGGTTCTGCCATGGTCGCCGATGCCTCCGTGCCGGAAGACCAGCACCACATCCCCGCAGCCAAGCCCTCGATTATACCCCGATCCAGCGAAGGCCTACAAACCTGATAGCGGCCAGGGGGTACTGCTGGGGGCAACACACAGCTCTGCGCCGGTATTGCCGTACACAGGGGCCGGGGTACCATGAACGGCCTTGGATCACCGGATGAGGAGTGATATGGCATGACGCAGAATCTGTGCAGGTGTGCTTGGCTGGTCCGAATAGGCCTGACTCTGACGACGGCCCTGGTGCTTGTGGGCTGTGACCGCGGTCAATCAACGTCCGAGTCCACCTCTGCCGACCCGAAGGAACGCAGCTCGACGAGGGTGACGTCCACGGTACCTGCTCCCGATACCTCGCCCTCCTCCCCCATGACGCAACCCGCCCTACCGCCGTCAGCCACGCAGCCGGAGACGACGGCCGGACTCGAAAGCCTGCATCTGGCTGCACGCGAAGGCGACGTGGAGCGAGTCAAAGCTCTGCTGGATGAGGGCACCCCGATCGAAGCCGGCGACGCGAACGGCTCAACCGCCCTGCACTGGGCGGCGGCTGGCAAATCCGCGGAGGTCGTTGCCCTGCTGCTCGACCGTGGAGCGAACGTGGATGTCCGCAATCGCTACCACGTCACACCGCTGCACTGGGTGGCCACCCTCGGCCACAAGGACATGGTCGAACTGCTCATCGCCCGCGGCGCGCAGGTCGACTCGTTCGATATGCACGGCCGCACCCCCCTGCTGGCCGCCGCCGCCCACGGCCTGAAGGATATCGTCGAGGTGCTCCTGCGGCACGGCGCCGACGCCAACGTCCGCGACAACGAGAACCAATCCGCCCTCAGCTTCGCCAAGGACCTGCGTAACACCCCGCTCGTCGAGCTGCTCCGAAGCTACGGCGCCGTCGAGTAAAATGGTGTCAGGATGATTTTTGCGGGGTCTGCAACGCGGTCGCCGGTTTTAACTTAGAGCATCTGAGCGGCGTTTTTGCCCCCCAGAAAATCATCCTGACACCCTTTTTGTGCTTGTGCGGGGTGAGCGGTGTTTGCATAATGCCGGGCATGGCAAACGAGGCGCAACCGGTGATCGTGGTGGCGGAGCGGCTGAGCGAGTCGGCCATGACGCGGCTCGAAGCGGCGGGGCAGGTGGCGGTGCTGGATACCTGCGGCGAAGCGGCCCTGACGGACGCGGTGCGCAGGGCGGACGCCTTGGTGGTGCGGACGTACTCGAAGGTGACCGCGTCGGTGATTGCCGCGGGTCGAGCGGGCGGGCGACTCAAGGTCATCGGCCGGGCGGGCGTCGGGGTGGACAACATCGATCTGCGGGCGGCGGCCGAGGCGGGCATCCCTGTCGTCCATACGCCGGCGGCCTGCACCTTTGCCGTGGCGGAGCTGACGGTCGGGCTGATCGTGGCGGTGCAACGGCGGATCGCGCTCTTCGACCAGCGGGTAAGGCAAGGCGAGTTCGCGTCGTTGCGGGCCGAGGGCGGCCTCACACCTGAGTTGCAGCACCAGACGCTGGGCATCATCGGCATGGGTCGCATCGGCCAAGCGGTGAGCAAGCGAATGCACGACGGCTTGGGCATGCGGGTTGTCTATTACGACATTCGGGAGATTGGGTACCTGCCGTTCGCGGCCCAGGCACTGGCGTCGGCGGAGGCGGTCTATGCCGAGGCGGACGTAATTTCGCTGCATGTGCCGCTGACCTCGCTGACGCGGGGGATGGTGGGTACCGAGGCCCTGGCCCACTTCAAACGTGGGTCTTATCTGGTGAACACCTCGCGTGGGCCGGTGGTGCAGGCGGCCCCGCTGGCCGACGCCCTCAAGGAAGGCCGGCTGGCCGGAGCGGCGATTGATGTCTTCGACCCCGAACCGCCGCCGCCGGACCACCCACTGCTCAGTGCCCCGAATTGCGTTCTCTCGCCGCATGTCGCGTCCCGTTCGCGAGAGGGACTGGCGGCCATGAACGATGTCGTAGATGATGTGATCGCGGTGTTGGCTGGCAAGTCGCCGCGGTATGTGGCCGACCCGCAAGTGCTATGAGAGCGATGATGCACTCCAACAGACGCAACGGGCCCCAACGGACACGACGCCCGGCAATCGGCTCGATGAGTCCCAACGAGCCCGAAGCGCGAGCGCCGGGTCCCGCGGAGCGTCAGCGACGTACCAGACGACGCTTTGCACGCGAGAGGTTGCACGCGGGAGCTTATGCGAGACAAGTTGCACACGGGCGGCTGAACGCGGCGGTCATATACGTTGGCCGCTTGGACTGGGAGGATCTGCATGACGAAGTATCTGGTTACCGGTGGTGCGGGCTTCATTGGGTCGCACATCGTCGAACGGCTGGTACGCGATGGGCACTCCGTCCGCGTGCTGGACAATTTCTACTCCGGCAAGCGGCAGAACCTCGCCCCGTTTGCCTCGGAGATTGAGATCATCGAGGGCGACATCCGGCGACCCGAAGACTGCAAGCATGCCTGCCAAGGTGTGGAGATCGTGTACCACGAGGCGGCCGTGCCGTCGGTTCCCAAGTCGGTCGAAGACCCGCTCACCTCGCACGAGGCCAACATCACCGGGACGTTCAACGTGCTGATGGCCGCCCGCGATACCGGCTGCCGGCGGGTCATCTTCGCAGCCAGCAGCAGTGCCTACGGCGATCTGCCCGATCTACCCAAGCGTGAGACCGCCTGCCCGGCCCCGCTGAGCCCTTACGCGGTCGCCAAGCTCGCCGGTGAGGCCTACCTGCGGGCCTTTCGGACCTGCTACGGGCTCGAGACCCTGGCCCTGCGGTACTTCAACGTATTCGGCCCGAGGCAAGACCCGGCCAGCCAATACGCGGCAGCCATCCCCGCGTTCGTCTCGGCCATTCTCAAGGGCGAACCGCCGACCATCTTCGGCGACGGCGAACAGACCCGCGACTTCACCCACATCGACAACGTCGTGCACGCCAACATGCTCGCCGCCCAGACGCCGAACGCCAACGGCCAGGTCATGAACATCGCGTGCGGCGAACGCGTCAGCGTCAACCAGATCATCGGGCTCATCAACCAATTGCTGGGCAAGAACGTCGCCCCGAAATACGTGGACGCTCGTCCCGGCGACGTGAAGCATTCGCTCGCGGATATCAGCCTGGCCCGAGAGGTCCTCGGGTACGAACCGCTGCTGATGTTCGAAGAGGGCCTCCGTCGAGCCATTGATTGGTATCGCGAGAACCTGTGAGCTTCTTGTGCACTCGGCCGCATCCAGGTCGGCACGACATCGCCGCGAACTGTGGCCCGCCCTCTGGCGTCGGCGACCGGTTCTCGTCGCGGTGATGAGCGTTGCCGTCGGGCTGGTTCTATGGATCCGCCTGCGGACCCCGCTGGGAACCGACCACGACCGTTATCACAACCGCGTCTTCACCTGCGTGCATGTATTGGACGGCGACACCCTGGAACTCGCCTGCCCCGACGGTCGCTCGCATACCACGCGCGTCCGCCTGCTGGGCCTCGATGCCCCTGAGATCGCCCACGGCGACCGGCCGGCCATGCACTTCGGCCCCGAGGCGGCCGCGTTCACCCGCTCGCTGGTCGACGGCCGACCGGTGCGCATCCTCCTGCCGCCACACGAGACCCGCGACCGCTACCATCGGCTGCTCGGGTATATCGAGCTGAGTGACGGCGAGACCATGCTCAACGAGGAACTGATTCGCAACGGGCTGGGCTACGCGGATCGGCGTTTCGACCACGTCTGGCGGGTGCGGTTCACGGATCTGGAGAAGCGGGCCCGCCAGCACGCCGTCGGGCTCTGGGCCGGTCTGACCATCGAGCAGATGCCCGCGTGGCGGCAGCGTTATCAGCCGGGCACAACCACCACCAAGCCCTCATCAGCCGACTGACACGATCGCATACGGCCCGTAGCAAAGCCCGGCCTCAGGCATCACATTTCGCCGCGAAGGGCCCGCTTGCGATCGTGCTCTTTCAGATAACGCTTGCGCAGGCGGAGAGCGTCCGGGGTGGCCTCGACGAGTTCGTCGTCCTCGATGAACTCGAGGGCGATCTCCAGAGTCATGTTGCGTGGGGGCTTGAGCACCACGGTCTTGTCCGCGGAGGCGGCCCGGATGTTGGTCATCTTCTTGGCCCGGCAGACGTTGACCACGATGTCGTTGTCCTTGCAGTGCTCCCCGACGATCTGCCCTTCGTAGACCTCATCGGTGGGACTGACGAACATGATGCCGCGGTCGGCCAGGCCATCGAGCGCGTACGGCCGAACCTGACCGGCCTCGCTGGCGATCAGCACGCCGCAAGACCGACCTGGGATCGCACCGCGAAGATACTCGTACTCATAGAAGTTGTGGTGAATGATCGCCATCCCGTTGGTCGCGGTGAGCAGGCGGTTACGCAACCCGATCAAGCCGCGAGCGGGAATCGTGAACTGGGTATGCGTATAGTCGCCGCGGCTCTCCATGCGCATGCAGATTCCCCGCCGGCCACCCATCAGTTCCATGACCGACCCGACGTGTTGCGGGGGCACATCGATCACGCACAGCTCGATGGGTTCGGTCTTGCGGCCGTTGAGTTCGCGGTAGATCACCTTGGGCTTGCCGATGGCCAGCTCGTAACCCTCACGACGCATATTCTCGATGAGCACCGACAGGTGCAGCAATCCACGACCTGAAACGTGGAATTCCTCCGGAGTCGAGCCCTGCTCGACACGCAAGGCCACGTTGTGCTGCAACTCCTTCTCCAGCCGGTCTCGCAGGTGGCGGCTGGTAAGGTACTTGCCGGAGCGCCCGGCAAAGGGCGAATCGTTCACGCGGAAGGTCATGTGCAGCGTGGGCTCGTCGATCGAGACGATGGGGAGCGGCTGGGGATTCTCGGCGTCGGCGATGGTACTGCCGATATCCACCGACTCGATGCCCACCACGGCACAGATATCTCCGGCAACGACCTGCTCCACCTTGCGGCGGCCCAGCCCGTCGAAGACGAACAACTCGCCCACCTGCTCGGTAGTCCGCCCCCCGTCGCGATGCAGAAGGGCGACGTCGACGGCCGGCCGAAGCGTGCCCGCAAACACCCGCCCCACCCCAATGCGCCCGACATAGTCGTTGTAGTCCAACGTCGTCACCAGCATTTGTAGCGGGGCTTTGGGGTCGACGTCCGGGGCGGGCACGTGACGAAGGATCGTATCGAACAGGGCTGTCACGTGGCCGGGGTGCTTCTGTGGATCCGTGGATGCCCAACCCTGTGTCGCCGAGGCATAAACCACCGGGAAGTCCAGAGCCTGGTCGCCGGCATCCAGCTCGACGAACAGATCGAAAACCTCGCCGAGCACCTCTTTGGGGCGAGCGTCGAGGCGGTCCATCTTGTTGATGACCACGATCGGCCGCAGACCAAACTCGAACGCTTTGCGCAACACGAACCGCGTCTGCGGCATCGGTCCTTCAAAAGCGTCGACCAGCAGCAGGGCCCCGTCGGCCATCTTGAGCACCCGCTCGACCTCGCCGCCGAAGTCCGCGTGGCCAGGGGTGTCGATCAGGTTGATCTTCGTCGACTGATAGTTGATCGCGATATTCTTGGCCAGAATGGTGATGCCCCGCTCGCGCTCCAGGTCGTTCGAGTCGAGGATGCGCTCGCCCTTGAGCTGTGCCTCGCGGAACTGCCCGCATTGGCGCAGCATCTGGTCAACCAGGGTGGTCTTCCCGTGGTCCACGTGGGCAATGATCGCGATGTTACGGATGTCGTTGATCTTCACGTTAGTCTAAAATCCCCAGGAGTCCGGCCGACGGCTCATCGGCCAGTGGCGGCATGTCGGCCTGTCGTGGCACGTTGCCCCATGGCACCACATCGCCACATGGCCTAAAGAGCAACTACTTTACGCCTTTCGGGCCGGTTTGTCCACGCCCCGCCCGAACCGGCCGCAGCCTTACCCCTGAAGGGCACCGGCACGCCCGCGCCAAACCCGCCGGCACGTCGGCGTCACACCGAGCCGCGAGACGCCGGTGCCACACGGTCGCTCCGTTTGACCCGTTGCGACGGCGGGGCTTATACTCCGACAGCGGTTGAGGATCCTACCCGGCGGACAGAAGCGACCATGCCTCAGATCAACGTCTTACCCGACTTGCTGGTCAATAAAATCGCCGCGGGCGAGGTGATCGAACGGCCCGCCAGCGTCATCAAGGAACTCGTCGAGAACAGCCTGGACGCCGGGGCCAAGAGAATCGAGGTCGCCGTCGAACAGGGCGGGGCGAAGCTCATCCGCATCGTAGACGACGGCGAGGGCATGGATGCCGAGGACCTCGCCCGCTGCATCCTGCCCCACGCGACCAGCAAACTGCGGACAGAGGACGACCTGTTTGCCATCCGGACCATGGGTTTCCGCGGCGAGGCCCTGGCCAGCGTGGGGGCGGTCGCTCAGCTCCGCATCGTCTCGCGACAGGCGGCCTCGGACGCGGCCCACGAAATCCGCGTAGCCGGCGACCGCATCGAGCCGGTCACCCTGGCGGCCGGCCCGCCCGGCACCACCGTCGAGGTCCGAGAACTCTTCTTCAACGTGCCCGCCCGGCAGAAGTTCCTGCGCACCGCCCAGACGGAGATGGGCCACGTCACCGAGCAGGTCGCTCGCATCGCCCTCGCCCATACCGCCATCGAGTTTCGCCTGACGCATAACGGCCGCGAGGTCTACCACCTCCGCCCGGCAAGCGATATGCGCTCGCGCATCGCCGACCTCTACGGGGCCGACCTGGCCAACACCCTGCTCGCCTTCGACCGCGACGAGCGCGGGTTGAAGATCACCGGCTATGCGGGCCTGCCCGCCGACGCCCGCTCGTCCGCCAAGTGGCAGTACATCTTCCTCAACGGCCGCTACATCCGCGACCGCTTCGTCTCCCACGCGGTGCGCGAGGCCTACCGCGGTCTGATGGAGCCCAGCCGGTATCCGGTTTTTTTCGTCCGCATGGAGGTCGACCCGGCCGGCGTGGATGTGAACGTGCATCCGACCAAGAGCGAGGTCCGCTGGCGCGACTCGAACGTGGTCTACTCGCAGGTGCTCTCCTCGCTGCGTGACCGGTTCCTCTCCGCGGACCTGACGCCCGCATATCGGCCTGGGCCGGCCGCCTTCGCTTCGGGCTCGGGGGGTGGCGGGACCACCGACGGCGAACCGGATACCGAGGCGGAGGCCCTGCGGCGGCAACGCATCCGCGAGTCGATGGCCGACTTCTTCAAGCGGCAATCGCCCGGCAGCCCGGCCACATCGCCCGAGGCCCGACCGCCGTGGCCGACTTCCGGGCCGCGTCCTGATCGTCCGCCGGGTGCGGGCCAGTTCACCATGCCCGCCGACCCCGGGCTCTGGCCGCCGCCCGGCGGTTACACGCAACCCGCCTCGCCGCCC
>Ga0123328_1000167_pt1 | contig 67936 bp, 52 predicted proteins | sample BioC12SIPDNA_2_FD_89702 | JGI IMG/M metagenome (GOLD analysis project Ga0123328, IMG submission 89702) | Anaerobic biogas reactor microbial communites from Washington, USA - Biogas_R1_A C12 SIP DNA | ecosystem: Engineered > Bioreactor > Anaerobic > Unclassified | place: Washington, USA...
ACGTCTACCCCTCGGCAAAACCCGCGGAACACACGCGCGTAGCCACACCCGTGAAATCGAAATCCCCGCTTAAGCCTATGACGTGCAACGGCTTACCTTGTCCCAGCAAGGGTAAGTTGAGTCTTTTCCTGGGACCGCAGTCCTTCTCCCATCCGCATCATCGTCAGCCCACCCCCGCCGCGGCGGGGATGGGCCCCCCGGCGCAGCGGGGTCGAGGATTAGGAAGCGGACCTCGTATGCGTGGCGTTCGTCCACTCCCTTACGGTCGCGGTACGGAGCTGCGGACCCACCGGGGGCTCGGGTGCGTTCTCAGGTCCGCGGGCTCACTGGCGCTGGGCCTCGCCGGTCATGGGGACGAAGCGGACGGTGCTGATGGTTTCGGTGCGGCGGCCGCCGTCGGGGCGCTTGTGGACCACGACGAGGTTCTGGACCTGATGCTCGGGGCCAACGGGGATGACGATGCGTCCGCCTGGGCGAAGCTGATCCCACAGCGGCCGGGGGATGTCCTCGGCGGCACAGGTGACCAGGATGCCGTCGAAGGGGGCTGCCTCGGGCCAGCCGCGGTAGCCGTCGCCGATGCGGCAGTGGACCTCGTCGTAGCCTTGCTCCTTGAGCACGCGGGCGGCGGTGCGGCCGAGCGGGGCGACTATCTCGATGGTGTAGACGTGGGGCGTCAGGTGGGCGAGGACGGCGGCCTGGTAGCCGGAGCCCGTGCCGATCTCCAGGATTCGCGATTGGGGTGTGACCGCGAGCAGTTCGGTCATGAGGGCCACGATGTAGGGTTGGGAGATGGTCTGGTCGTGGCCGATGGCGAGGGGGCGGTCGGCGTGGGCCAGGCGGGCGATACCGGCGGGCACGAAGACGTGACGCGGCACGGTGCGCATGGCTTCGAGCACGCGCTCGTTGGTGACCGGTAGGCGATCGTCGCGCGGGTTGGCGATCTGCCGATCGACCATGGCGTGGCGGGCCTGGACGTGCATGCGTGCGGCGGGCGGCGCGGGGCGGAGGTACTCGGTGGGCTGAGTGGCCGGGGCGGTGGTGGGCTGAGTGGTCGGGGCGGTGGTCGCCGGTGGTGTGTCGGCCTGTTGGGGCTTGATGGTTTGACCGCTCGGTGCCGTGGCGGGAACGCTGGTCGCGTCGCGACCGCACGCCATGGAGGCGGTCACCACGACCCCAAGAAGCCAGATACCCGGATGGCTGGTTCGTCTCTGCCGCATGGTTTGTCCTCCGGCAGTCGGCACGTGGGTTGTCTCGTTATTGTATGTCCACATGGGACGTGAAGGGTACTGAGGTACGACCGCGAAGCGGCAAGCCGTGAGCGGCGATTGCACGCGCGGGCGTAGCGTCCTGGCGTGATTGCGGATGAACAGTGGAGTGACGTGTCGATTGCACGCGCGGGCGCAGCGTCCTGGCATGGGGGTTACACGTTTGCGTAGCGAACCACGCGGAGAGCGTGCTGGAGCCGCAGCCACCAGAAGAGCAGCGTACCGAGAATCATCAAGCCGCATAGCCCGGCGAAAAGGCACTCACCATCGAGCAGAACACCCAGGATCTGGATGGCCTTGTACTTCCAGAGCCAGGACGCCAGCGGCTCGGTGGCCAGGAGCATAGCCAGCCCGATCGCCAGGAGCGTCGGCCACATGAGCGGCGAGGCGTAGTAGCACACGATGGCCGAGTTGCGGTAGTCGCGGATATCCAGGCGATATTGGGCGACCAGGCAGGCCAGGAACATCATCATCGCCTGGAGCAGGAGGGGGACGATCACCGAGGCCACCGCCCCGAGCGTCACCACAGCATAAGTTTCCTGGTGTATCGAGGTGCATGGCAATACGAGCAGGTGTTGAACGGCTGCCAGGATTCCCAGGCTGCCGAGCAGCATGCACAGAAAGGTCCCCCACCAGAAGTGCCGAGCGGCGGGGAGCCCCTCGTGGACCATGATGCGGCGGAAGAAGTCCGGGTCGCGAAGCACCGGCCACTGCATGCGGACGAGATGGGCCAAGCCCCGCGGCTGGAACTGGAGTGCTTGCCAGGGCAGCGGCCCGCGCCGGCCGCCAGGCAGCGAGACGCTCACCGGTGTGCCGCATTCCGGGCAGTTGGCGTCGAGCGGCAAGCCGATGATGAGGTAGCCACAGTCGTCGCAGCGGGGCTGGCGCGGCTTGAAGGCCGGCCCATCCGGTGGCCCTACGTACCGGGACGCCCCGGTCAACAGCGCCCGCGACACGAGCACCCCCACGATCCCGACCAGTAGCAGGACGATGCCCCCCGCCAGCCATTCGGGCAGTTCAGACCTGTCGAAGGACTCAGACTGCCACAGGAACCCGTAGAGCAGGGCCATCGGCACCAGCAGCGTGGTCGCCCAGTAAACGTTCTTGAGGCTCCGCCGCAGGACCGAGCGGGTACTGTCGCCGCCGGCACACCAGGGCATGAGGGGTACGGCCAGGACGAGAAGCAGCAACTCCGAAAGAGGTATCACCGCAATGGCCAGCAGGACTTCCTCGATGTCCCCCGAGGTTGATGCGTTCGCTGCCGTGATAACTGACTCGGCCAACAGCGTGCGTAAATCGTGCAGCGTTCGTACTTCCGGGTTGGCGCTATACAGCCCAACCGCCAGAGACACGCTAAGTACAAGCCCAACGAGCAGGATACTGAGCACATGAGCGGCCAGAGCACGTCGCCACGAACTTACGGCCAAGTGCGGCCCCAGTCGACCGGGAAACAGCCAATACAGCAGCATGGCCTTGCAGAAGTGGATGGACCGGGCCGGCTCCGGCATGGGCGCGGTGGCGGGCAGCAGGTCCGCGATGACGGTCCGGCTGCCGTCGGCCGGCGGTGCGCTGTGACCCACGATGCTCATTCAGTCAAACCCTCTCTTCGTGGACCACTGAAAAGAATGTCAAGATTCTCATTATCGTCGAAATCCTCAGGTCGCCTGCCCGTGTCCACACCGCCATCGTCGACGCCGTTGAGCCCGACGCTGTAGAGGATGCACCTATGCCCGTCCAGAAGGTAACGCAGCGTTTGGCGATCGCCATAGTCGACGGGCAGGCGGTGCATGTCATGGGGAACCAGTTGATCCAGACTTTCCGGATAGCAGCCCGCATCCCGGCAGTATTCCTCCAGGGCGAGCATGGTAACGGCAGCGTCCAGCTCGCAACGAACCATGTAAGCAAACTTGAGTGCGGAGATGTTGTAATCAACCAGGGGGCAACCATATCCGCTGGCCAACCTGATGAATCCGTCGAGCGCTCCCGGCGGTGGCAGGACTTTGCCGCTGTCCAGACGCACAGTCTGCTGGCAGATGGCGATGTCGGTGCAGACATTGAGGGAGGCGATGTACGCGTCGACGTTGGCTCGGGCGGTGGCCAGGTTGTGGAACAGGGGCGAGGTGAGGTTCCAAAGCCTGCAAACCTGCGAGTCGGTCGGGGGACTGCCAACGCCCCAATAAGCAGACTCGGCGGCTGTGCCAACCGCCAGCCAGTCGCCGCCTTCACGTACGAAGGCTGATTCCAGACAGTGATGCAACCAGAGGCGTTCTCCCTCCAGAACCTGCGAAGGGGGCTCCAGCGGTGCGAGAATGGCATCCACGTCGCGAAACAGGGCGGCGGTATCCACCTCGCCGATTCCCTCAATGACGGCGAGGCGCATCTCGGACGCCACATCGCGTTCCATGCCGCTGGCCACCATCTGCGGCAACAGCAACTGCAGCCGATGAAGCTGTCGGGCCAAGCGCAGGGCGATCAGCCAGTCCTCGACCGCGATGGCGGGATCTCCCCGCGTCTCCCGCACCCAGCGGGAATGAGCGACCAGCCAGCGGCTCCATGTTCGGTACGCGCCGATCGAGGGCAGGAGCCCGGTCGAGAGATCAAGTCTTTCCCGCCAACCGGTCATGGCCAGTTCGCCCATGGTACGGCGGGCCTTTTCGAACTCGTCCCAGGAGAAGATCGCGGTGGCGGCGGCCATGTCCGGCCGGTTTGCGTCCCAGGGCCCTTGAAGAACCGTGGTGATGTCGAGATGCCGATTCGGCACGATCGCGGCCACGGCCGGGCGGGTGCTTACGTCGACACCGGAGAAGAAGTCCGTCGGGGCCTCGTCCCACACCCAGGGCGGGAAACTGAGCAGATCCATGGCCTGCTCGGCGATCGCCGGGTCGTCCGGCGCGGGGTCCAGGGCGAGAATGAGGGCCTCGTAGTGATGCGGCCGGGGGGTCGGCTCGAGGGTGATCCGCAGCCAGGCGAACCGGCCGAACCAGACTCCGAACATGGCTGCGAGCAGGAGCAGTGCCACGCGTACTCTTCGTCGCCTGCGGGGCGGAGAGGATGGCATGTATTGTGTCGTGTCTACCTGGCCCATGGGCGGACTCCGGAAGTAGTGGCCATTGTACACCGGTGGGCCTGGCGACAACACGCCCGGCGGCCGTGCCGCGACACCGCGAAGCGGCAAGCCGGACGACGGCATGGCACGGTGGGTCGCGCAATCTTGCGCGGCAACGTCCCGCAGAGCCGCGACCGGGAGTTGCGGTCAGCTTTGCCGCGTGAGGGCGTCGTAGGCATCGACGATCCGTCGGCCGGCGGGCGACAGAGCGTCTTGAGCCTCGCTCTCGGACGCCGCTCGCTGCTCGCCGCGGGTGCCTTGGAACGTGCTCAGCACATGCAGCACGTCGTCGCGCTCAAGGCCGTAGAGGACGAAGTAGGCGGCATCGAGCTCGGCCAGGAGTTGCTCGCGCTCGGCGGGCTTCCACTTGTGCACCGGCGGCTCGAACCCGCAAGCCTCGGCCAGCGGCTTCATGTCGTCGGCCGTGCACGAGAGCTTGAGCACGCGGTTCGAGATCCATCGCTCCAGCGTCTGCTTGCTGCTCCACGGGCAGCGATCGTCGTACGCATCGGGCGGAAACGTCGGCAACTGCTCGACGATGAAGAAGTTCAGGTGCACGTTGCCCACCTTCTGACGGGCGATGAAGTCGTAGGCCAGGCTGTTGAGATTAGCCAGCAGGCAGCACTGCCGCCGGAGCGAAGGCCCTTCGGTGAACACCAGCGGGGCCGAGTTGACCACGCCCGCCGGCGGAATGAATGAGGCGATCATGGTTCGTTGGTTCGTCGGGCTGGTCACGTCCTTGTAGCACAGCAGGGCCGGCGGCGTCTGCTCCTTGAGGCGTTCGGCCACGACCTCCGCATTGACCCACCAGCGCGGCATGGCCAAGTGTTCGGGGTTCTGGTGCTCGACCAGAGTGGTCTCGACGGTCTGGCCCTGCCTCACCCAGTTGGCCTCGACCACCTCGACGCTGGCGGCCCGGTGGTCGTAAGCCTGCACCATTTTGGCCTCGTAGAGCGGCAGGTACGTGCTCTTGCCCTTGGTCCAGCGGTTGCGGTCCACCTGGTAGCGTTTTCGTTTGAGCTCGTCGGCAGTGGTGAACAGCTCGGCGTCGTTGGTCTGGTGGAACATGGTCATGAAACGGGCGCCCCAGGGATTGCCGCCCTGCTTGCGGTTGCGGTCGATGAGCACGGGAACGCGGCGGTACACGGCGCGGGTGATCTCGGCGCTTTGGCGATCGCGAAAGATCGGGCAGGTCCCGGTATTGGGGTTCATCAGCTTCATGTCCGCCGCGGACAGCGGGATGTGCCGTTTGCGCTCCTCCAACTCCTCGACGCCGTGGGCGAAGAACACGAAGTCCGCCGTGTCGCGCCGTACCTCGCTGCCACCGAAGTCCAGGATGGTGAACTTGAACCTGCCGTCGACGTCGGGGAAGACCCGCCGGCGGTTTTCAAAGTCATACAAGCGGTGCAGGCGCTTTCCAGCCATGATCGCCTCGAAGAACCTGGCGCTGGTTTTATCAGTGGCGATACCGCTGGGGACGAGCAGCCCGACGCGGCCGTGGGGAGCGACGATTTGCGCGGCCAGCTCCGCGAACAAGAGGTAGGCGTTGATGTCGCCGCTGGCGGACAAGGGGAACCGTTCGCAACGCCGCACGTAGGCCAGCATCCGCTCCGCACTCGACTGAGCATCGAGATACCTTGCATGCAGTGCGGGGTTCGCGGTCTTGAGCTTCGCGATGCGTCGCCGGCGATCGGCGGCATTGACCGTCGAGGCGATCTCGGGCGCGGCCAGGGCGAAGAACTCGCGTTCTTGCAGCTTGAGGCGTTCCCAGGGCGGGTTGCCGATGACGCAATCGAAGCCGGGATGGTCGCCGCTGAAAACCCGTGGGAAGGCCTCCTGCCATTTCATCGCACGCGCGTGGACGGCGGGATCCTCGGTCAGACTGTTGCCGCAGATGATGTGGCTCGACAGGTCCGCCAGCGCCCCGCCTGGCTGGGCGGTCCTCAGCCAAAGGGCGAGTTGAGCGGTCTCGACCGCCTCCGGCTGAAGGTCTACGCCGTAGAGATTGTGGGCCAGGATAAGGTCGGGGATCGCCTCACACAGCTCCATGGTGTTTCGGGCGCCGAGGTTCTGCAACTCCGTAAGGATGTGTGCGTAGTGCCGGTAGATGGCTTCGTACGCTTCAATCAGGAACGCCCCACCACCGCAGGCCGGGTCGCACACGGTCACGCGTTTCATCGCTTCCAGGCAAGCCCTCCAGAATGCTTTGGCGGCCTTGGCTTTCCTCGGCTCGCGAAGTTGCTCATCGGTCAGCTTGTGGGCCCTGCGTACGGCTTCCAGACGCTCAGCCACCACCTCATCGACCGTGTACGCGACGATGGCGGAGGTGAACTCGACGGGCGTGTAGTAGATCCCGAAGAGCTTGCGCTGCGGGCTCTTGGGCATCATCGGAGCTTCGGTGTGGCTGGTGTCCTTCGCGAGCAGGGCACCCTCCCTCAGACGCTCGAGCTCGGCTACCGACCGCTCGAACAGTTGCCCGAGCACGTCCACGTTCACCTCGCGGGCGTAGTCGTAGCGGGCAAGGCGGCGAAAGAGGTCCGTCCAGGGCACGTCATCGAGATCGAGCCCGTCGATCAGATCGTCCGTGCCGAAAAGGCTGCTGTGATGACTATCGATCTTCCGGAAGAGCCGGCCTGGGCATCCCACGGCTCGGAACAACTCAAGGAAGCTTCGCCACACGGGGTTGCGGACCTTGGCGAGGCGGGAGGCGCGTCCGACGGCCGTCTCGATGGTCCGCGGCTGGATCACCCCGCGGCCCTCGCAGAACGCGATGAAGAGAACCCGGTCGATGAGCTTCTGGCCGACGCGGATGGCGGTCTCGATATCAAAGCCCTTGTTCGCATGTAGGTGCCGAATGAGTCGGAGGCGGTGGCCGCTGTAATACTCGTAGAACTCGTCGCCGACCTGGCGTTGCCGCGTCATCCATTGCTGATCCGGAAACTGAGAGACAACATTGCCGGATGGGGAGACAAGGTAGAGTCGACGCTCATCGGCGATAGCGAAGGGGTCTCGGCGGCGGCATGTACCTTTTGTTTGCTCTTTCTTCGCCATGCGTAGCCCCTTGGTTTCGCGGATGGTAACCGCTCACGAGGGGCGCATCCACCGAACCGTGGCGGCGGGCGGGCCTGGCACGCGCCGTCGCGTGCCACTGCTGTGTCAGCGTGCCTCTCCCCCGAAAAACACTGCTCACAGCACGGAGCCTTGCTCAGACTGACCGATTTGCGGGTGCTGCTGATCACAACTCGAACGAGCCGCGGGCCTCAGCCCGCGCGGCGTCCGTACGTAAGCAACCGTTGATCCCGGACAAAGAACCGCGCGGGCTGGACCCCGCGGCTCGTTATCCAGCATCGGTCAGTGATAATGCCTTAATGTCTGTGTGTCAGGCTGTTGCCGGTTGCCAAACGAAGCCGCAATCGGCCGCCGAAGGCTTCCGGACGCGGATGAGGCACCCTTTTGACCATGCGGGAAACGTCGGGTAATCTGAGCGTGCCCGAAGCGTAGCTGGAAACCCGGGCTCCGGACCACGCGGCTTATCCCTGGTCCCGACGGCCTGACCTTTTCGCACAGGAGGATAACGGGATGGGTATGAACTCCAATCGTCGAGAGTTTCTTCAGCATTCAGCGGTGGCCGCGGCGGCGGCGGTCGGCCTGGGAGGAACCAGCGTAGCCCGTGCTCGTGCGGACCAGGGTGCTGCCAAGAAAGCCGTTCTGCGACTCTCGAGCCAGGAAGGCCGCGTGCCGGGCGCCAACCTCAAAGAACAGCTCGATTTCATGGAAAAGCACGGGTTCGAGGGGCTCGAAGTCGGCGGTCGCGGCCTCAAGAACCGCGTCAAGGAACTCAAAGACGCGCTCAAGGGTCGGCCGATCAAGATCAGCGCCATCTGTGCCGGCTTCGAAGGCTGGCTGATCGCGGACAAGAAGGAAGTCCGCGACCAGGCGATGGCCACCATGAAAGAGATCCTCACTGCGGCCGGTGAGTTGGGGTCGGTAGGCATGATCATCGTGCCTGCCTTCAATCACCAAGCGGCGGTGCCTCACAAAGAAGCCCGCGAGATGCTGACCGGCTTCGTGCGATGGGACCGTCGGGCGGAGAAGCCGCCGACCGGCGTGCTGGTCGAGTTGGCCGACTTTGCCGCCAAGGCCGGTACCTCGGTCATCCTCGAACCGCTTAACCGCGATGAATGCTACTTCATGCGCACGGTGGCCGACGGGGCCTCGATCTGCAAGGACATCGAGAGCCCCGGGCTCACTGTCATGGGCGACTTCTGGCATATGACCTGGGAAGAGACCAGCGACATGGGTGCGTTCCTGACCGGCGGTCGCTACCTGAGCCACGTGCACATGGCCAGCCGAGGCACGCGCAATACTCCCGGCGAAGACGGCGAGGCGGACAACTACGTGGACGGCTTCAAGGGCCTCAAGATGATCGGCTACCAGGGCTATGTGAGCCTGGAATGTGGCTGCAAAGGCGATAAGAGCGTGGTCGTCCCCGCCGCCGTCAAACTGCTCCGCGAGCAGTGGGGACAGGCGAAGGTGTAACGAGTTACATACGCCCAGGGTTACGGCTGCCCAGCCAAAGCTCAGGGCTCCTCCCGGACGAGACGGATCAGCCAAGCGGAGGGCACTTGCGTCTGCACCGTGAGGCGGGCCAGGTTCAGCCAACGGGCACATCGGCCGAGGATGACGCTGTCGGCGGTGACGATCACCTCGTCGGCTGCCGCGAGCAGCGCGTCGGGGTTGTCGCTGAGTTCCACGGTCCAGGGCCACTGATTCGCGGCCGCAAGTTCAAGGATGTTTTTGCGAAGCCGCCCGCTGTTCGAGACCGGTCGGTCGAGGTACCAGACGCAGCTCTCGACGGCCAACGATTGCAGCACGCCGCCGATCAGTGCGATGGCCGGTGCCGTCTCGTGGACCTTGCGGAAGGTGCCGTGCATGCTGGCCAGATCGCGCAGGCAACGGTCGCGACCCTCGATGATGACTCCGCCGGCCAGGGCTGACTCGACGGTGGTGAGGATGTTGTAGCCGTCCAGCAGGACTGGCAGGCCCGCGACATTCTCGGGCGCTACTTTCCGCTCTGCGCGACCGGCCAGGGCATCGTCCGCACAAGCGCACCGCCATACCGCCGTTCGCTGCCGCTCCGTTAGGCTGTATCGATCGCCCACCAGCTTGATCGCCGACTTCTCCGCATAGCCGCGAGTCAGTAGCCAGGAGAACTCCCCCACCGCTCGGCGCAAGGCGGGCCAGTGTGCGGGAGCAAACGCGGCGGCGTCCTCGGGATGCGGGCCGCGATGCACTCGCTTGTCGGGCAAGACTCACCTCTGGTAGGTGCCGATCAACTCGCCCTCGGCAATGACGTGGCCGGCCATGGCGTTGAGCAGGGTGGCCTTGGGCTCGCCGGGGTCAAGGGTCAAAGGTTGATCCAGGGCGTAGAGCTTGAAATGGTAATGGTGCAGGCCGTGACCTCGCGGGGGAGCCGGGCCGCCGTAGCCCACTTTGCCCCAGGAGTTCTTGCCTTGCAGTAGCCCACCGGGCTGCGAGACACGCAACGAGGGAGCCACATTCTCGGGCAACGCCGTCAGGGCGGCGGGGATCTTGTAGAGCACCCAATGCACCCAAGGCTCGGGCGCCGGGGCATCAGGGTCGTCCACGATCAACGCGAGTTCGTGCGTGCCGGGCGGCGGGTCGGACCACTGAAGCGGCGGAGAGACATCCTGCCCGTCGCCGGTGTACTTGCGGGAGATCGTTTGGTTGTGCAGAAAAACACCGCTCTCGATGGTGAGCGTCTTCATGAGGATGCCTCCTGGTCAGGAAGCACGCCAGGTCCGATCATCGCGAGCCCACGCCGCTTGCGGGCTCGCGCGAGCGGGAATCTGCACACCGCCCCGCACTGCTCACAGAGCAGCGCCACACGAGACCTTGCATGGCGCCCGCGTTGCCCGCGGAACAGCGGCACATAGCCACGCGGGACGCGCGCATCACGGGGCAAGCCAACGAGCCCCGAGCGCGAGCGAGTGGGTTACTTGCGGCGGCGGACGCCGTACTTGCTGCGGCTGCGGTTGCGAGGCCGGTTTTCCTTGTCGCCCTGCACACCCACGCAGTCCAACGTACCACGGACGATGTGGTACCGGACACCCGGCAGATCGCGGACACGACCCCCTCGCACCAGGACGATCGAGTGCTCCTGCAGGTTGTGGTCGATGCCCGGGATGTAAGCCGTCACTTCCTTGCCGTTGGTCAGTCGGACACGAGCCACCTTACGCAGCGCGGAGTTCGGCTTCTTGGGGGTCTGTGTCTTGACGATCAGACAGACGCCGCGCTTCTGCGGCGAGCACTCCAGATCGCGGACCTTGGACTTGCGGACCTGCTTGGGGCGGCCGCGTCGAACCAGTTGATTGATCGTCGGCATTCGTTTCCTCGATTCCAAACTTCAGCCGGGAGCACGCCTGTCCCGCGCGGCGACCGGATCGCCGGGCGGACCGGGGGGGCCGCTCGAACCGCCGGCCAAACCTCACATCATACCTATCTTCGTACCCACATGCTACTGCTGGCTACGCTGCTCCTCCAGGACAGCCGCACCGGACGGGGCGACGGCCGTACCGGCGGTCAGGGAGGCGGTAACCGCTGCCATGCTGCCCGCGGCCGTGGCCGCCTCCTGCATCATCGCGTGGGCCTCCTCGGGAGCAACCTGCCGCTCCGGCACGGGGCGACCCAGATGCTTGATCCGCATATTCAGGTACGGCTTGAAGGCGGTTCCCGCGGGGACCAAGTGCCCCAGGATGACGTTCTCCTTCAGGCCCACCAAATCGTCCGACGCCCCGCCGAGGGCCGCCTCGGTCAGCACCTTGGTCGTCTCCTGGAACGACGCCGCCGAGATGAACGACTCGCTGCCCAGCGAGGCTTTGGTGATACCCAGCAGCAGGGTCTTGGCCGTCGCCCGCCGCGGTTTGCGGTCCTTGGTCGGCGGGGTTCCGCCTTCTTCCTCGATCTTGGCCACCAAGGCGTCGAACTCCGCCCGCGGCAGGATCGCACCAACCTCCAGCTTGCTGTCGCCGGGATCCTTGATCTTCACGCTGTGGTCCAGGGCGTTGTTCTCCGCCCGGAACCGGAACTTATCCACCACCTCGCCCGGCAGGAACTTGCTGTCGCCGGGGTTATCAATCTTCACCTTGCGAAGCATCTGCCGCAGGATGATCTCGACGTGCTTGTCGTTGATTGTCACGTTCTGGCTGCGGTAGACCGCCTGCACTTCCGCCAGCAGGTAGGTGAACAAAGCCTCGTCGCCCTTGATCCGCAGGATGTCGTGCGGCACCAGCGGGCCGTCCACCAGCGGATCGCCCGCCTCGATGCGGTCGCCGGCATGCACCAAGAGCTGCTTATCCTGCGGCACGTGGTGTTCCTTGGTCATGCCGCCCTCGGACTTGATCACGATGGTCATCTTGCCGCGGCGCTTGTCGGCCACGATCTCGACCTCGCCGGAGATTTCGGCCATCACAGCCGGCTCCTTGGGCTTGCGAGCCTCAAAGATCTCCGTCACCCGCGGCAGACCGCCGGTGATGTCCTGCGTACCACCCATGGCCCGCGGCTGCCTAGCCAGCAACATACCCGGTAGAATCTCGTCGCCCTCGGCCACCTCGATCCGAGCCTTGGCGGGCAGATAGTGGTAATCGAGCACGTTGCCCTCGCGATCCTCGACGATGATCTGCGGGTGCTTCTCGCCCTTATGCTCGATGACCACGAACTTGGCACCCTCACGTTCCTGCTCCAGCCGGACGGTTTCGCCCTCGGTGATATCGTGGAATCGGACGAAGCCGGCCTTCTCGGCCAGAATCGGCGTCAAGTGCGGATCCCATCGGGCGAGCTGCGTACGCGCGGCAACCTCCTGGCCCGCCTTGACCAGGATCTCCGCACCGTACTGGATCTTGAACCGCTCGAGTTCGCGGCCCTTGGCGTCCATCACCGCAATCTCGCCATTGCGCTTGAGCACCGTGGTCCGAGCGGGAATCTCGCCCTTCGCGGGGACTTCCACCGCGTTGAGATCATGAAACGCGATCACGCCCGGCAGGGTGTTGGTGATCTCATGCTCAACCACCGCACGGGTCGCCACGCCACCGGTGTGGAACGTCCGCATCGTGAGCTGCGTGCCCGGCTCACCGATCGACTGGGCGGCAATAATGCCGACCGCCATCCCTTCTTCAACCACGCTGTTCGTCGACATGTCGATCCCGTAGCAGCGAGCACACACGCCCAACGGGCTTTCGCAGGTCAGCGGGCTGCGCACACGAATCGTGTCGAGTCCCAATTCTTCGATCTTAGCGGCGATGTCGCGCGTGATGGGCTGATTCTCGGCCACGATGAGCTGGTCGGTGATCGGGTTCCGAATCGAATCGCGAGCGGTTCGCCCGACGATGTTCTCACGCAACGGCACCGCCACCTCTTCGCCCTTGTAGATCGCCCCCTTGGTGATCCCGGTGATCGTGCCACAGTCCAGCTCGTTCACAATCACGTTCTGGGCCACATCGGCAAGCTTGCGGGTCAGGTAACCCGAGTCCGCGGTCTTGAGGGCGGTGTCCGCCAACCCCTTACGGGCACCGTGCGTCGAGCTGAAGTACTCGAGCACGCTGAGGCCTTCACGGAAATTGCTCTTGATCGGCGTCTCGATGATCTCGCCCGACGGCTTAGCCATCAGAGCCCGCATGCCGGCCAACTGCCGAATCTGATCCACCGAACCGCGAGCTCCCGAGTCGGTCATCAGGAAGATCGGGTTGAGGTGCAACCGACCGCGATCCTCGACCATGGGCACATAATCGCCCTTCTCGTCGCGGCGGTCGTTCTTCAGCTCGTTCATCATCTCCTTGGTGACTTGCTCGCGGGCATGCACCCACACGTCGATCAGTTTGTTGTGTCGCTCCATGGGGGTGATTGAACCCTGCTTGAACTCGCGCTCGGTGCGATCGACGATCTTCTGGGCAGCGGCGATGATCTTGGGCTTGGCGGCGGGCACGCGCAAATCGTGCACACCGATCGACAGCCCCGCCAACGTGCTCCACTTGAAGCCCAGCTCCTTGATGTTATCCAGCAGATCGATGGTCGCGCCCCGACCGAGCAGGAGGTGGCAGTCGGCGATCACCCGGCCGGCACCCTTCTGACTCAGCGGGTAGTTGTAGAAGGCCATCTCCGGCGGCAGGACATCGTTGAAGATCAACCTGCCCACCGTGGTCTCCAGGATATGATTGGCCGGCACCGCCTCGGCACCGCCCGTCTGTGAGGTGATGACCCGATCCTGCCGAACACGGCACAGGATCTTCTCGTGAACACTGACACGGCCCAGGTAATGGGCCAGGAATGCCTCATGGGGATGGCTGAAGAACCGACGTTGAACCGACGTCCCAGACCGTTCCGGAGCATAGTCGCACGTGAGGTAGAAAATACCCATCACAATATCCTGCGACGGGGACATGATCGGGCTGCCGTTGGCCGGGCTGAAGATGTTGTTCGTCGACATCATCAGCACGTGGGTCTCTGCCTGAGCCTCGATGGAGAGGGGCAAGTGGACGGCCATCTGGTCGCCGTCGAAGTCCGCGTTGAAACCGCGGCAGACCAGCGGGTGAATGCGGATGGCGTTGCCCTCGACCAAAACGGGCTCGAACGCCTGGATACCCATCCGGTGCAAGGTCGGAGCACGGTTCAGCAGAACCGGGTGATTGATGATCACCTCTTCCAGGATGTCCCAGATCTCCTGGTCGCGGCGCTCCAGCATCTTCTTGGCGCTCTTGATCGTGTCCGCCAGGCCGCGCTCCTTGAGCTTGCGAATGATGAACGGCTGGAAAAGCTCCAGGGCAATCTTCTTGGGCAGACCGCACTGGTGCAACTTCAACTCCGGCCCGATCACGATGACCGACCTCGCCGAGTAGTCCACACGCTTGCCCAGCAGGTTCTCGCGGAACCGGCCCTGCTTGCCCTTGATCATGTCCGTCAGCGACTTGAGCGGACGGTTGCTGCTGCCCAACACGGGCCGGCGGCACCGGCCGTTGTCGAACAGGGCGTCCACCGCCTGCTGCAGCATCCGCTTCTCGTTGCGAATGATCACCTCGGGAGCGTTCAGGTCGACCAGCTTCTTGAGCCGGTTGTTCCGGTTGATGATCCGGCGATAGAGGTCGTTCAAGTCGCTGGTCGCGAAGTTCCCGCTCTCGAGCAGAACCAGCGGGCGGAGGTCCGGCGGGATCACCGGGATGACCTCCATGACCATCCACTCCGACTCGTTCCCGCTCTTGCGCAGGTTCTCGACGATCTTGAGCCGCTTGCTGAGATCCTTGATCCGCTGCTTGCTATTGGTCTTGGCCAGGGCCTCACGCAACTCGACGCTTGTCGTGGCCAAGTCGAGCCGTTGGAGCAGGTGCTTGACCGCTTCCGCGCCCGTCTCCGCCAGGAACCCGTGCTCGCCATACTTCTCGCGCGCCGCCCGGTACTCCTCCTCGTTGAGCAGTTGCTTGGGCTTGAGCGGAGAGTCCAGCGGGTCAACCACGATGTAGTCCTGGAAGTAGACCACCTTCTCGAGATCGCCGGTCTTCATGTCCAGCAGGGCGCCTAGCCGGCTTGGCATCGCCTTGAAAAACCAGATGTGCACCACCGGGGCCGCCAGGTTGATGTGCCCCAATCGCTTACGCCGTACGCGAGAGTGGGTGACCTTCACCCCGCAGCGGTCGCAGATGATCCCCTTGTGCTTCGTGCCCTTGTACTTGCCGCAGGCGCACTCCCAATCTCGTTCCGGCCCGAAAATCCGCTCACAAAACAGACCGTCCTTCTCCGGCCGGTAGGTGCGGTAGTTGATCGTCTCCGGCTTCTTCACCTCGCCGAACGACCAACTGCGAATGTCGTTTGGAGAAGCCAGCGAGATCCGGACACTGCCGTAATCGTTGATCCGATCATATACGCTGTCTGCCATGGGTTCAGGCTCCCATTCAAGGGTGACCAGTGCCGTCCCCTGTCATGCCCGGCTTACGCCGGAACCCCGGGAACGAACAGGATCTTCTCGTTTTCGTTGCCTCTGACTCCCGCCTCTCTGAGACGGGCTACGCAGTCGCATGACCACACGCGATCGCAAGCACATGCGACCGCGGCCCAGGATCAGTCCTCATCAGAACGTCCGGGCCTTCTCCAACTGGATATTCATGCCCAGGCCCTTGATCTCGTTGCACAACACGTCGAACGACACCGGCGTCCCCGCCTCCAACGTGTTCGTGCCCTTGACCATGGACTCGTAGATTTTGGTCCGGCCCTCGACATCGTCACTCTTCACTGTCAACAGCTCCTGGAGCACATAGGCGGCGCCGTAAGCCTCCAGCCCCCAGACCTCCATCTCACCGAACCGCTGACCGCCCGTTCGGGCCTTCCCGCCCAGTGGCTGTTGCGTGATCAGCGAATATGGCCCCGTCGACCGCGCGTGGATCTTGTCATCCACCAAGTGGTGCAGCTTCATCATGTAGATGTAGCCGACAGTCACCGGCTGATCGAAAGGCTCCCCGGTCCGTCCATCGTACAGCGTCGTCTTGCCGTCGCGAGGCATCTCCACGAGGCACTCGCGAGAATCACCCGCATGCTGCACGGCGGCCGGGTCGGCCTTGCGCTTGCGAACGTGTTCGTTCGCGGTCTCAACGCTCCCCTTGATCTCCGCCTCACGAGCACCGTCAAAAACCGGCGTCACCGCCTGGAAACCCAGAACCGAAGCCGCCCAGCCCAGGTGGGTCTCCAGAATCTGTCCCACGTTCATCCGCGAGGGCACGCCCAGAGGGTTGAGCAGAATGTCGACCGGCGTACCATCCTCCAGGAAGGGCATGTCCTCTTCCGGCAGAATACGGGCGATCACGCCCTTGTTGCCGTGCCGACCCGCCATCTTGTCGCCAACCGCCAACTGCCGCTTCGTCGCAACGTACACCTTCACCATCTCGAGCACGCCCGACGGCAGCTCATCACCCCGCTTCATCTGGGCAAGCTTGCGGTCACGCTCCTCGGCGATCTCCATAAGCCGCGGCCAGTACCGATCAACGACCTTCTTGGCTGCCGGCCGAGCTGACGCGGGCTTCACCCACTTCAACTCGCCGCCTTCCACCAAAGCGTTGAAACTCTCAAACTGCTCCATGATGACTTCGTTGGATTCCGAGTGCCCCACCTTCTGCTTGGTGCTCGGGTCAACCATCACCTGACCAGTCGCCGCCTCAACCTCCAGGCACATCTTACGGAAGATGGCGACCATCTTGTCGTCCTGGACTTTCCTGTAGTCCTTCATCATCTTGTGAAGCTGCTTCTTCTGCTCATCCGTGAGATGGGTGCGCCGGCTGAACCACTTGGTGTCGATGACCACTCCCTCTTCGCCAGCGGGCAGTTCGAGCGAATCGTTCTTCACATCCTCGCCCGCTCGCCCGAAAATCGCGTGTAGCAGTTTCTCTTCCGGTGACAATTCGCTCTTGCTCTTCGGGCTGACCTTGCCCACCAGGATGTCGCCAGGCCCGACCCGAGTGCCCACCCGCACGATGCCGTTCTCGTCCAGATTGGCCAGAGCTCGTTCGGACACGTTCGGAATGTCCCGAGTGAACTCCTCACGACCCAGCTTGGTCTCGCGAATCTCGATATCGTATTCGTCGATGTGGATGCTCGTGAACACATCCTCCTTCAGCAGTCGCTCACTGATGAGAATGGCATCCTCGAAGTTGTAGCCGTCAAAGGTCATGAAGCCGACGAGGACGTTCCTTCCCAGCGCCAGTTCCCCACGGGAGCAGGCCGGCCCGTCCGCGATGATCTGACCCACTTCCACCTTGTCGCCAATCTTGACCAGAGGCTTCTGATTCAGACAGGTGCGTTCGTTGAGGCCCTGGAACTTCCGCAACACGTACTCGTCCGTGCCGTCCACCTCGATGCGCAGGGCGTCCACCGCCGTCACCGTGCCGGCCCGCCGGGCGCGTATCACCATGCCGCTATTCACCGGGATCAACTGTTCCATGCCCGTGGCCACGACCGGCGGCTCAGTCCGCAGCAAGGGCACCGCCTGCCGCTGCATGTTCGAACCCATCAATGCCCGGTTCGCGTCGTCGTGCTCAAGAAACGGAATCAGGGCCGCCGAGACACCCACGGTTTGCTTCGGCGATATGTCTACGAACTCGATGGCCTTGGAATCCACCACAGCCACATCGCTATTCGCCCGGCCCAGCAAGCCTCCCTCAACCAGCTTGTTGGTCTTGGCATCCACAACCTCCGGCGGAGCCAACACCGCCCGCATCTCCTCATCCGCCCGCAAGTAGACGATCTGACCGTCGACCTTGCCTCGCTCAACCTTCCGGTAAGGCGTGACCAGAAAACCGTAATCGTCCACCGTGCTGTAGATGCTCAACGAAGCGATCAGACCGATGTTCGTGCCTTCCGGCGTCTCGATCGGGCAGATTCGTCCGTAGTGGCTGATGTGCACGTCGCGGACTTCAAAGCCCGCCCGCTTGCGGTTCAGACCACCAGGACCCAGGGCACTCAACCGACGTTCATGCGTCAACTGACTCAGCGGGTTCGTCTGGTCCACGACCTGCGACAGCTCACCACGCCCGAAGAAGAACTCGATGCTCGACGAGATGGACTTCGAATTGACCAACTCCGCAATCTTGCCTAGCTGCTCCGGGTCCTTCAGGCTCATTCGCTCCTGAACAGTGCGGCGAAGCTTCAGGAAGCCCTTGCGCATCTCATCGGCGGCCAGCTCGTCAATCGTGCGAAGCCGCCGGTTCCCGAGATGGTCGATATCGTCCACCTCGTATGAACTCTCACCGCTCCGCAATTGCAGCAGATAACGCAGCGAGTTGACCACATCCTCGACCCGCAGGGTCATCGCGTCCTCGCCCACGTTCTGGTCAAATTTGCGGTTCAGCCGGAAACGCCCGACCCGACCCAACCGATAGCGATTCTCATCGAAGAACTTCTCGGCAAACAGCTTCTCAGCCTTGTCCTTCTGAGGCGGGTTGCCCGGACGCAGTCGGCCGTACACCTTCAGCAAGGCACTCTCGTAGTTGTGGCAACCATCCTCGGCCATGGTGTTGAGAATCAGCGGGTCCGAGACCTTATCGATCACCGCTACGCTCTTGATGCTCTCGCTCTTCTGGATCCGACCCACCGCATCCCCAAGCTGGCATCCACCCTTGACCAAAACCTCCTCGGCACCATCCTCCACCACGTCGCTCACCGCGTACATCTCCGGCTTGAGCGAGGCCGCCTTCACATTCCGGATCTTGTTGCCGTAGAACGTCTTGATGATCGCTTCGTTCGTACCGTAGTTCGCGTCCATGGCCCGCAGGAAAGTGGTCGCCGCGATCTTCGCCGACTGGTCGATGCGAATCGCCAGAATGTCACGCTTGGTGACCACGATTTCGATCCAGCTTCCGCGCTCCGGGATAATTCGGCAGGCATGCAGAGCCCGGTCTCCCTCCGCCTGCTGCTTGACGAAGTCCACACCGGGCGAGCGGTGCAGCTGATTCACGATCACCCGCTCCGCCCCATTGATGATGAACTCACCCCCACCCATCATGATGGGAATCTCGCCCAGGTAGATCGAGTCTTCCGCGATCTCATCCGTCGTCTTGCGCACCAGCCGGACGCGAATACGGAAAGGCATCCCGTAGGTGAGGCGAAGCTGGCGACATTCGTCCGGCGTGTAGCGCGGCTTGCCCAGCTCGTACGACACATACTGCAAAGAGGTGTTGCCATCGTAACTGTCGATGGGGAAGACCTCGCGCAGCAAGGCCTCCAGCCCCTCGCTCTTGCGATGGTGCGGCTCGGCATCGAGTTGCAGGAACCGAGCGTACGAATCCGTCTGGATCTGCGTGAGAGCCGGGATCGGAGCCGCGTCACCGATCTTGCCGAAATTCCGAATCTCCTGCATCTGGAGCATGATTGCCGATCCTTTCCTGGGGGAGGTTTGAGCGGGTGCTCCCAATCCTTGCCTGAGTCCGCGTGGCCACTGGCCGCCGACCGACCTCAGCCGGACCGGCGAACCGCCCGACGACCCGACCGCCCACGAGAAGACCGCGACGACCGAGCCATCCATACCGACATTCATTCAGGACGGGATCCCCGCGGAGCTATCCGTTTGGCTGGCAGTCCTGCAAGGCCGGATCAACCGACCTACCAGCCGTTCCCGCTCCGCGGGAGAGGAAGTCTATCAAGCCCTTGCGTGCAGGCTCGCTCTCGCAAACCCGGGCGCAGGAGCTTGCACTCCTGCCGTTGAAGGGCCCGAAGACCCTTCAATATGATAGGGCCCGCCCGGCATGCGGGGTGTCGCCCCGCCGCCGAACAGACTCCAGGGTGTTCCAAGACTACTTGATCTCGACCGTCGCGCCGGCCTCTTCGAGCTCCTTCTTGAGCTTCTCGGCCTCGTCCTTGGGAAGGCCTTCCTTGACCGGCTTGGGGGCGCCTTCCACCAGGTCCTTGGCTTCCTTAAGACCCAGGCTGGTCGCCGCCCGGACCACCTTGATGACCTGGATCTTCTTGTCGCCGCCCGCCTTCAGGATCACGTCGAAGCTGGTCTTCTCCTCGGCAGCTTCCGCGGGGGCAGCCCCGCCGGCCGCGGCCATGACCACCGCTCCGCCACCGGCCGGCTCGATCCCGTAACACTCCTTGAGGCAGTCCACCAACTCCTGGGCCTGCTTCAACGTCAAATTCGCAATCTTCTCCGCCAGCGCTTTCGTGTCGGCACTGAACTCCTTGGCTGGTGCCTCTGCCATTGTCGCCTGCTCCTCTTCTTCTCTATGCAACCGGTTCGCGTCGCCTGATAGGTGGCGTCCCATTGACGCCTATTTAATCCGGACTACCGGACCAATCCGCAGCGACACACCGACCGCCAACAAGTCTTCTCAAACCGCGATCGCCCACCCGCGGCATAACCCATCAACCTGCCCACACCGGCCGAAGACCAACGCCCCTTGGCCCCCGAGCCCAATGGACTCAGTTCGCGCTCGGCTCGGCACCCTCGGCGCCGCTCTCCGTCTTCTCAATGACCGCCTTGACGCAGCCGGCAATCCGCCCGCCGGGGCTGAGCAAACACCCAGCCAGCCGGCCACCAGGACTGCGGATCAGCATGGCCACCTCAGACAGCGTCTGGCCCCGATTCTTCATTTGGGCGAGCTTCTCGACCGTGACCAGTTCCGGGTCGCCCTCCAACATGCCAACTTTCAGGTCCAGCTTGGCGTAGGTCTTCTTCAGGTCCACCAGGGCCTTGGCCACGTCGATCACCGACTCGCCACCGGTAACCAGGGCACACGGGCCGGACAGGACCGCGCCCAGCGGAGCCATCGCGCTGTCCGCGAACGCCCGACGGGCCAGACTGTTCTTCACTACCTGGAGCCGGAGCTGACGGGCCCGCAACTCACGCCGCAACAGGTTGGACGACACCGCGTCCAACCCGATCACGCTTACCACGCACGCCCCGTTCAGATCGCCGTAACGCTCCTCGTATTCCCGCGTCATCAAGTCCTTGACTGGCTTGCTCATCTTTTCTCGCCTTTTCCTGCTCGCAACCCAACCGGTCTACCGCACCACCGCCCGACCCACAACCGCCGTTCAGCTCACATCCAGCATCACCGAGGGCGTCATCGTGGCCGCGATGCACACCTTCTTGATGTACTGCCCCTTCGATGTCGCGGGCTTGAGCCGCCGGATGTGATCGATGAAGGCCTCGATGTTGGCCTGCAGATCCTCCACCCCAAAGCTCAGCCTGCCCACGACCGCGTGGATGTTGCCGCCAGCGTCGTTGCGGTATTCCAGCTTGCCCGCGGCATACTCGGTGACCGCCTTGGCCAAGTCGGGGGTCACCGTACCCGACTTGGGCGAGGGCATCTTGCCCTGCGGCCCCAGAATGCGACCCAACTTGCCGACCTTCCCCATCACCGCGGGGTGGGCAATGGCCACATCGAAGTCGCTCCAACCGTCGGTCACCTTCTTGACCAGCTCGTCCGCCCCGGCCTCGATCGCACCGGCCGCCTTGGCTTGCGCCGCCAGCTCGTCCGGGCAGAAGGCGATGACCTTCTTGGTCGCACCGATCCCCTTGGGCAACGACACCGAACCGCGGATCATCTGATCCGCCTGCCGAGCATCGATACCCAAGTGCATGACCAGCTCGACCGTCTGGTCGAAAGCCTTGCGGGGACGGGCCCCCTTCTTGTTCTCCACCTTCACCGCGCCGACCGTCTTGAGCAAGGCGACTCCCTCGGATACGGAGTATCGCTTGTCTCGGTCGCCGGACTTGGCGAACTGCTCCCTGTAAAGTTTGCTGCGTCTCGGCATCACATGCCTCCCACTGTGGTGTTACGCGGGCCCGTGGTCAGGCCCTTGATTGTCAATCCTGCCGACTCGGACCCCGCCGCGCGGGCCTCCCCGGCCGGTACTGCGTCCCGGAATCCCCAAGCCGACTCGCTATTCCGAAATCACCTCGATGCCCATCGACCGGGCGGTGCCGGCAATGATCCGGTCCGCGTGATCCATGTCGAAGGCGTTGAGATCCTTCTGCTTCCGCTCGCTGATCGTCCGGACCTGAGCCCAGGTCACCTTGCCCACCTTCTCCTTGTTGGGCACGCCGCTGCCCTTGGCCACCCCGGCCGCTTCCCGCAGCAGCACCGCCGCAGGCGGACTCTTCACAAGGAACGAAAACGTCTTGTCCTTGTAAACCGTGATCTCCACCGGGACCGTCATGCCGTTCAGCGACGCGGTCTGGGCGTTGAACTGCTGCACAAACTGCCCGATGTTCACCCCGTGCTGACCGAGTGCCGGACCGATCGGCGGGGCCGGCGTCGCCTGCCCCCCGGGCGCCTGCAACTTGATTACCTTGGCGATCTCTTTGGCCATAACAACCTCGTCACATCTTCTCGATCTGCCAGTACTCCACGTCAACCGGCGTTGACCGGCCGAAGATGGTCAGCAGAACCGTCACAATACCCTTGGTCTCGTCGATGCTATCGACGTTCCCCTCAAAGTTCTGGAACGAGCCTTCCTTGATCTTGACCCGGTCGCCCTTGACGAACTCGAGCCCTTGCAGAGCCGCCTCGTCATCCACCTTGGCGGCCGCCAGGAGCATCATCTCCACATCGTGCTCCCGCATGCTGGTCGGCTTGTTGTCCGACCCAATGAAATCCCCGACCCCCATCGTCTCCTTCACCACGAACCAGACATTCTCCGGTATGGAGCCGTCCGCCTCCGTGGCCATCTCGACGAAGACGTATCCGGGATACAGCTTCTTCTCGATGATGGTGACCTTGCCGGCCTTCATGCGCTTTTCCTTGGCCGTCGGCACCAACACACGCCCTACGCGCTCACCGAGATTCTCGATGCGAACCTTGCGCTCCAGGGCCTCGCAGACTTGGTCTTCCTTGTTGCTCGCCACGCGGAGCACATACCATTTCATGCCCGGACGGGTCGGCTCCACCCCGCTCGCCGCCGGGGCCTTGGACGACTCGGCAACAGACGGCGCCTGCGCCGTCTCAGTGCCGGCGGCTTCGTCGGCCGGCGCCTCCACCTTCACGCTGTCGTCTGGCTCTACCGCACTCATGATCCGCTTCCGAAGATCCGCTCGAGTCCCGGACCCGCCTTCAACACCTTGATCGCGGTGAAGAACAGCATGAATAGAATGTCCGTGATACAGAGAAAGGTCCCCAGCAGGACCGTGAGCACGATGACCACCTTGGTCGAACGGATCACATCCCGACGAGAGGACCAACTCACTTTCTTCATCTCCCCGTCGGTCGCGATGAAGAAATCGTTGATTCTGCGGTTCAGGCCCACGACCCAGTACAGCAGGCCGGCCATCACCGCCAGAAACACAACCGCCGCTCCGTACTGCACCGGCAAAGCGTACGGCGCCTTCGGGTCAATGTAGCCTCCGAGCTCCGAGAACACGAAGGCCGCTCCAGCCACGACCAGAACCCCACCCCCGATCGCCGTTCCCACGCGGGTGTAGAAGCCCTGACCAGGCTTGTAAATCCGCAGCCCGCCACCGCCCAGCCGCCCTTCGCTGCGCGAGACCTTCGCCCGACTGCCGGCTCCCGGTGCTACGTCACTCACGGAAGACTCCTCTTGATGGCCCCGTCCCCAACAACCACATTCCACACTCGCCCCTGACAGGAGCGGAGGGACTCGAACCCCCAACCGCCGGTTTTGGAAACCGGTGCTCTGCCAGTTGAGCTACGCTCCTACGCACACCATCCTACTTCCGCTTGACCTTGTGCAGCGTATGCTTGCGGAGCCGCGGACAGTGCTTCTTCAGCTCCAGCTTCGGCACCCCGCCCGAGACGTTGACGGAGATACGGTAGTTCAGGTCACCCGTCTCGGTACACTGCAACCATACATACTCGCGTTTGCTGGCCTTGGCCATCGCTCACCATCCTGAAGCCTAGGATGGAGGCAGGCATCACCCCGCCTCCATCCTTCACGTCTCTAACAGTTACCCCGTCGTCAGGCAACGATCCGGGCGTCCCGCGAAGGCTCGCCCATCGCACCGTGACTACTCGATGATCTTGATCACCACGCCCGAACCGACCGTGCGGCCGCCCTCGCGAACCGCGAACCGCAGGCCCTCTTCCATGGCGATCGGCTTGCCGAGCTGGACCTCCAGCTCAATATTGTCGCCCGGCATACACATCTCGGCGCCGCCCAGCAGGGTCAGTGCACCGGTCACATCCGTCGTCCGGAAGTAGAACTGCGGACGGTACCCGCTGAAGAACGGCGAGTGACGACCACCTTCCTCCTTCTTGAGAACGTAAACGTTCGCGTGGAACTTGGTGTGCGGGGTGATCGAGCCCGGCTTGGCAAGCACGTGCCCACGCTCCAGCGCGGTCTTCTCCACGCCCCGTAGCAGCAGACCCACATTGTCGCCGGCTTGCCCGGCGTCCAGCGTCTTGTTGAACATCTCCACGCCGGTCACCGTCGTCTTACGCGTCTCGCCCAGGCCGACGATCTCGACTTCGTCGCCCACCTTGACAACGCCACGCTCGATACGCCCGGTGCCTACCGTGCCCCGGCCCTTGATGCTGAACACGTCCTCGATGGACATCTGGAACGCCTTGTCCACGTCACGCGTCGGCTCAGGAATGTACGCGTCGATCGCGTCCATCAGCTCCTGGATACACTTGGTGTGCTCAGGATCCTCGGGACTGTTGAGCGCGTTCGAGGCCGCCCCTTTGATGATCGGAATGTCATCGCCCGGGAAGTCGTACTTGCTCAGCAGCTCGCGAATCTCCAGTTCCACCAACTCCAGCAGCTCGGGGTCATCCACCAAGTCCACCTTGTTGAGGAACACCACGATGGCCGGCACGTTCACCTGCCGAGCCAGCAGGATGTGCTCGCGAGTCTGGGGCATCGGACCGTCAGCGGCCGACACCACCAAAATCGCCCCGTCCATCTGGGCGGCACCGGTGATCATGTTCTTCACGTAGTCGGCGTGACCCGGGCAGTCCACGTGCGCGTAGTGACGCCTTTCCGACTCGTACTCGACGTGCGAGGTCGCGATGGTCAGAATCTTGGTCGGGTCGCGGCGGCCTTCTTTCTCCGACGCTTTGGCAACTTCGTCGTACGACTTGAAGGTGGCCAGCCCCTTCTTCGACTGCACCATGGTGATCGCGGCGGTCAGGGTCGTCTTGCCATGATCTACGTGGCCGATCGTCCCCACGTTCACGTGCGGTTTGGTTCGCTCAAAAACAGCCTTGGCCATGTAAGCAACTCCTCCACTCTAGCTTGCTGTGCAAGTCTCAGTCCCGGACTCGCCGACCGCTTGGACGCGATTCGGCCTCGGTTCCACGCCTTCTGTTCGATTCCAAAGCCGCTTGCCCATCCAAGGACACCAGCGGCACCATATTGCCTTCCACCTCGACAACGACGAATTCTCTGTCCATCGTTGGGCCCGACTCAACCCACCGGCTGAGCGGTCCGTGCCCCGTCAGAACAGCTGCTGATGGGGGTTGAACCCATGACCTCGTCCTTACCAAGGACGCGCTCTACCACTGAGCTACAGCAGCGGGTACCGCGACCCCAGCCGCGCTCACCGCACGCCCAGCCACCGACACGGCGGCCTACGGACAGACCGAAAGCGCCACGCCACGAGCCGAAGAACCGCACAGTATACGCTTTGCGCGGCGGCTGTCAAACAGCGCGGCCCGCCCTTGAACCGCGCAGAGCACGGCTCCGGGCCGCACGTCCAGCCGTCAGCCAGAACCCGGCAGACAGGCACGGGTGTCGAAGGCAACAGGGCCGTGCGGAAGCGATAGCATACAACCGCACCCCACCCCGCGCCAAGTGCGAAATCTTCGCCCGCCGATACCGTCAAATCGCTCTCCGGCGAGCCGCCCATCGCATCGCCGACCGCGCCAGAGAAGCCCTGCCGGCTCCCCGCGCTCCCCGCCCCGCCGCCATGGCCCGGCCAACCTAGTTGGCAGAAGATGCAGAACTCATGATACAGAATGAAGTTATCGCTAATCGACGCGATCCTTCGCGGCGACCGGGTACAGCCATTCACGACCGACGGAGACGACCTTGAGGCGGTTGAGACCGCCTACTTGGGAGTCGCCCGCACAGTAGCTGAGAATCACGCGATCGCCCACGAAAGTCATCGAGGTATAACAGTACCAACCGTCGGGGTCGCCCTCGATCACCCGGCTGGGACTCCAGGTTCGGCCTTCGTCACGGCTGACGGCCAGGCAAAGCGGGGTTCGCTTGCCGGTCGGGAAGACATGCCAGCCCGAGTGATCGTTCCAAACCGCAAGCAGGTCTCCTGTCCACGGGACGCGTCCGACCGTCGCCGGGCTGAGCGGCGAGGCCAGCGGCCCGGGGCCGGGCGCAGTCCAGTGAACGCCCCCGTCATCGGAGAAACACTCGTATTGTGTGCCCTGGTTGGTGCGGATGTACATCATCGACCGGCCATCCTTGAGCTCGATGATTCCGGGCTCCTGCAGCATGGGGGACGTGGGACTTGGCGGTGCGGGCGCCATCGCGTCGGCCTGCCAGGTACGCCCGCCGTCGTCGGAGAAGAAGACCCGCATGATCGCCCGCGGCTGGAAGGTCTTGGCGGTACCGTCGAGGCAAGGGTGCAGCGCGGCAGGCACGACAAGTCGGCCGGTGCGAAGCTGCACCACGCGCCCGTTGTTCACGACATGGTAGCCTTCGCCCAAGGTCACACGAACCGGCTCGCTGAGCGTCGCCAGCTCGTCGGTCGAGCGGCGAACGAACATAGCCAGATCGTCCCACCCGTGCTTACGGAGATAGAAGAGCAGCAGTTCCCCCGTCTTCAGCCGGGCGAAGCTGACGGACATGACGTTGGCCTGGCCTTCGTTGGGGACGATGACGCGGTCGGCGGACCAGGTCTTGCCGCCGTCGTCGCTGGTGCGGGCCACGATATCCGCCGCCGAGTGGTCCGCGGTTCCTCCGGTAAACCGCGTGTACGCCAGGCAGAGTCGTCCGTCGGCCAGTTGCACAATGTCGCCCTCCGAGTTGCGCGGATGCTCTTTCGTGGGCTCAATCACCAGCAAGGTCTCGAAGTCGGCAGCCCGGCCCATGCCGCCCGGCCCAAGACAGGCCACAAGAAGCACCATCACCAGCGTGCCTGTCGGCCGCGGCCCAACCGATGCACCCACACAACCGCAACGTGACCGCCGGTGATGTTCGCCGGGCAAACGCATCATGGGGAACCAGTGTTTCTGAAGGGTCCTCATAGGCATGTGTTCGATCTCCACGAAGGCAGCGTCGCACCGATGATGGAGCCACGGAGGCATGCATTGAGCAAGTCGTGGCGCGGGCATTCTACAGCGACCGTGGGTGCGAGCCAAACCATCCCTGCCTCACGCGACGGTGGTGGAGTTGAGGACGGCTCATCGAGTGGACGGATCCTCGGCCGGTGCGGTCGCCGCGGGTGGGCCGATGTCCTCCGGCACCGCAAGGATTACCTCGCGAGTCATCTCCGCCCCTTCGCGCCGCAATCGCAGGGGCACCCATTGGCCGGCCGTGTGGCCTCGCAGAATGCGGCGAAGATCGGCAAACGAAGCGACCGGTTGGTCGGCGGCGGCGATGATCTCATCACCGGGGCGCAGATCCGCCCGCTTGGCCGGCGACGGGTCGCGCAGCCCGATGATCCGCGGCGGCCGGCCCGGCTGGGCGTCCAGTTCCAGGCCGAACATCCCCCGCCGCAGAGTGTGTCCGACGGCCAGATCGGTTGCGGATCGACTCACCTGGACGTACGGGACGGCGAATCCGATGCCCGAGTCGTACCACTCGACCCCCGCGATGGGGGCGTCGTCGAGCCCGAGAGGCACACAGAGGCCCAGCACCCGGCCGCGGATATCGATCAGCGGGCCGCCAAAGTTGGCCGGCGAAAGCCGGGCGTCGGTCTGGATAGCCAGACCGCTCATGCGGTTGAGCCCGCTGACGATGCCGACTCCGAGCGAGCAGTCTGGCCCGGCGAACCCGCGGCCCAGGGCCAAAGCCCATTGACCGACGCGGATCTCGGCCGGCGACTCGACCCAGGCGGGCACGGGCAGATCGGCGGCGTCGATCTTGAGCATGGCCAGCCGGCGAACCTCGTCGCGGGCCAGCAACTCGGCGACGAAGCGGCGGTCGTCGGCCAGAATGACAGTGATCGAGACCGGCTCGCGTACGAAGTTGAACGTGCTGGCCAGGATGAGCCCATCGGCTGAGTAGACCAAGCCGGTGGTGGGCCCTTCAGCGACGATGAACCGCGGCTTATCCGGCTGGCCGCCGGGTTCGACGGGCTGCGTCCCCCCTACCGTCTCGATCCGCACTACCGATGGGGCAACGTGCTTCGCGGCTTCACCAAACGCGGCGGCTTGAGCCTGGTGCAGCACGACGGCAGCCGAGGCTCCCTCGACCGGCTCGATGCCCTCGATCAGGCGAGCCGGATCCTGCGTCCAAGCCGGCAGCACAGTCAGCAGCAGCGGTAGAACCATCATGGCTGCGGCTCCGTCAGCGTCATGGTCAGGGAGATGAGTTCCTCGCCACGCTTGATCACCAACGACAGACCGTCGCCCGGGGCCAGCCGATCGCATACTTCGGCAAACACGCGGGCCTGGGGCACGGCGACGCCGTTGGCGCTGATGATCAGATCGTCGGCCCGAACGCCGGCTTGGTGGGCGGGAGAACCCTCGGCCACACTACGGACAAAGGGCAGTTGCCGTCGATACCCGATACTCGATAGCCGGATGCCGTGGTAACCGGGGCCGCGCTCCTCAGCGGCCGAACGCGAGGCGGCAGGCGGGTTCGTCGTACGCGGATCACGAAGGAACGCGGCGACCTCCTCGATCGGGTAGGCATAATTCAGGTCGGTATGCGTCAGCCGCGAGGTGACGACTTCGCCCACCAGGCCCACCCATCGGCCGGCCAAATCGATGACCGCGCTGCCCGGCGTGCCGGGGTTGCTGGTGACCGTATCTAAAAGCAGCACTTCGCCCTGATAGGGATGCGGCTGGGTTCCACGATCAGCCAGCAGCGGAGCCCGGCCGGCAATGACGCCGCGACTCACCGACACCGGCTCCTCGCCGTCGGCCACCTTGAAGGGATTGCCCGCGACGAGCACCCAATCCCCGACCGCCGGCGATGCGGCGTCACCGACGGGGAACGGCTCCCACACCGCCGGCTGCATCTGCGTCCGCAGCGGGGCGGCGGTGTCCGGGTCCTCCGGCCGGGACGCCATCTTGAGCAGAGCAAGCTGTCGGCGATCATCGCGATGAACGACTTCGCAGCGGTAGACGTGCCCGTCGTGGGTGACGGCTCGCAGGTGCGTGGCCTCGAGCAGCAGCGAGAGAACGGTGACCACCTCACCCTCGGGCGAGACGATGACCCCGGTGCCGTAGCCGACCTGCGTGCCGATCCGCCCGCCGTAGAGCTTGACCGTGTGCCGCTGGGCCCGATGCAGGGCCTCGGCCCAGGGATTGGTGCCGCTCAGATCTACACCTGCTTTCGCGGGCGCGGCCATCTCCCGTGCCGCTTGGCGCGTGACCTCTTCATCCGTGGGAAAGCGTTTCCGTAAGGCCGGGTCGGCCCGCACGGCCAGGCGATCCAACTCGATCACCTGCGACGACTGCTGGCCTTCGTGCTCCCAGACGACCGACACGGGCCAGGCAGCGGGGAACGCCCCGAGCAGATTACCGAACTGGTTGGCGCTGTAGACGGTCTGATCGGCAAAGGCGATGAGCCGGTCGCCGGTGCGGATGCCGGCCTGGGCGGCAGGCGAGTTCGCGAGCACCCGATCGAAAACCACACGGCGGTAGCCGGAGTCCATCACCGTGGCCCCGAGCGAGGCGTGTTCGACCAGCAGGCCCGCCCGCAAACCAGGCATGAACCGCCGGATCTGGTTGATGGAGATGGCGTAAGCGAGCCCGACATTGACCCGCCCGCGACGCTGGAACGAAGCCCGGCCGTTGATACCGATGACCCGGCCCTGGGCATCGAAGAGCGGGCCGCCGGAGTTGCCCGGGTTGATCGAGGCGTCGACCTGGATGCAGTCGGTGTAGACCAGGGTGCGTGCGTCCGCCCCGTACTGGTAACGATGCAGTCCGCTGATGATGCCCGCGGTGACCGTGGGCGTGTAATCCTCGGCGAGCATGAAAGGGTTGCCCGCCGCCCAGACCGAGTCGCCCACCCGCAAGAGGTTCGAGTCGCCCAGTTCGGCCGCGTCGAAGGAGTCGCGTCCGGTCAGCCGGAACATGGCCACGTCGCCGGTCGGGTCGATGCCGATGACTTCGAGCGGGTAGCGTTGCCCGTCCGACAACGCTCCGCAGCCCGGTTCGCCCTCGGCCTTGAGTATCTCCGCCACGACGTGGAAGTTGGTCAGCCCGTAGCCATCCGGCGCGATGATCACCCCGGACCCGCCGGCCGTGCCGCCGGGATCAAGGATGCAGACCACGGAGCGGCTCGCTGCCGCGATCACCTCGACGCGGGCTTGCTCCTCGGCCAAGACGGCGCCGAGATCGGGAGTCTCCTGCGCTGCGGCGGTGATCGCGGGAACAGTCAGCCACGCAACGAGGACTCCCACGATGGCGGTGACGCAAAGTTGCGGCATCTCTATCAACCCATGTTTAGCGGTGCCGCTTGCGGTATCTCCAACAACCCATGTTTAGCAGTGCCGCTTGCGGCACCGAGTCGCAAGCGACACGGCTAAACCGGCAAGCTAAACCAGCAATCTTACCCTCATCGCATCACCCGGGCCTCCGCCCAGTTGGCGTGGTCGCTCACGTCGAGTTCCTCGCCGAAGTCCACCGCCAGTTCCAACGTGCGACCGCCGGGGATCGGCACGCTGACAGCGCGGACCGGATCGCTCCCGGTGACCGGCCCGCTGTTGAAGGTCTCCTGTCCGTCGACCAACACGCGGAAGATGACATGACCCCGCGGTCGCACGGCCGAGTCGATGCCGATCGCCGCCGCGAACCGGGTGTAGTCGCCTTCAAGTCGATAGGTCAATCGCGATTGCGAGTGCACGCCCAACCCGCGTTCGAATGTCTGCTCCGCGATGCGCAGTGGCCCGTTGGACACCGAGCGGTTGCGTCGCCATGGCCAGCGGGTGACGCCGAACGGCTCAAACTCATAGGCGACCGGCTCCAGCTCATCGAGGAAAAGCACCCGATCGTTCCGCACACGCAGTTCGGCCAGGTCGGCGACCGGCAGCAGAACCGTCGGCCCAGCGGCGAGCTTGAGGCGAAGCTGTCGCTCGTCGCCATGCTCAAGCGTGCCGCACCAGACGGTGCCGTCAGACAGCGTGCACGCCATCGGCGGCGGTTGCTCACGGAGCAACCCGGCGGCAAAGACGACGCCCAGCACTCGATCCGCTCGCAACGGCACCGACCGGTCTCGCCAGCGGAACGACCCGCCCTCCACGTGCAGCGACTCGGTCGCCCCACGAAGGCTCTGCACCTTCTCGCCAGCGATGACCAGCAGGGTATCCTGCGAAGTCTCGCGAGCGGCCAGGGCCTCGTCGAAAGCCTGCAACGTCGCCGGCTCGCGATGCGCCAGGAAGCGCATCGCCGCGAGACCGTTCAGCGGCAGTGTCAGCCGATCCGCCAGACGGGTCTGCAGCTCGACGTGCCTTGGGTCGCCGCCGGTGACGCGGGCGGCCATCCGGCCGGTGTCTTTGAGGTAGACCAAGAGCGGCCATTCATCCTCGGCAGGCAACGACGCGGGCACGGGCGAGGCGTCCCAACGGATCGACATGACCTCGTCGCCGGCCAGCGCAACCTCGCCATCGCGAGTCGTCAGCAGAAAACCATGCTTCGCGTCATACCCACGCCAAACGCCGGCAGCTGTGCGGCCATCCAAGCATGCAACCCGAACCTCGGGCGAGGCCGCCGCGGCCAGCACCGCAACCATCGACATCAATAGGCAGAAGGCACCCACGGCTCACGGCTCCTTGGCGAGTTGGCGGTAGTACTGCTCGACCAGTTGGCGATAACGGCTGGGGAACCGCTCGCGTAGCGACTGGAGGATGCGTTCGCGTTCCTCGGGTCGCGTCTGGCCCCACATCTCGCCCGGCCGGGCCGTCGGGGCCTGATTCAGCGGGCCTTTGGTACCGCGGCCGCCGGGCAACGCGCTCACGTCGGCGGGCGAACCACCGGCCCCGCGGGGAGGGCCACCGCGACCAGCACGGCTGCCGCCCCCACCGCCGCCGCCCTGCTGCTCACTGTCCTCGGCCTCCTTGATGAGCTTCTCCAGGAGTTCGACCGCTCGCTGCTGTCGGCCCTGGACGGATTCGTCGGCCACGCCGCCGGCCAGCCGCCGACCGGCGTACACCATCAGGTCCGAGACCTCGCCCAGGCTCTCGGGCTCGTGGGCCGCCAACTCCTGCAGCATTTGGCGAGCGGGCAGCCGAAACTTATCCGGCGCGTCCGGGTGTCGTTCCTCGAAACGCCGTAAGGTCGCCAGGGCCTCGGCGTAACGCAGGCTGGAAAGTTGGCAGTAGCCGAGCAGGAAGTCCACCTCGCACGCCAGAAAACTGAGCCGATCCAGTTCCTCACCGCGGGCCGCCAACGCCGCCAGGATGGGCTCCGCATCTTCGGCCCGATCCTGCTCGACCAGCGAGCGTGCCAGCAGGCCCGCCGCGTGCAACGACAGATAGGGGTCGGCATCTTCGAGCAGCGTCCGCAGAGCGGCATCCGCGGTCTCGTGATCCTCGCGATCCAGCGCGGCCAGCGCGTTCTTCAAGGGCTCCGACACGATCGCCAGACCGGCCCACAAGAAGTCCTCCGGACGGTCGCCCTCGCTCGACCAGTCGTCGTCTCGATGAGCGGACCAAGCCTGCGTGACCGCCTGCCGCGCGGTCTCAGGGAACGCGGGCGATGCCTCCACGTGCCGTACGAACCGCCCGACCAGCTCGCGGGCCCGGGCCAGCCGGGCCTCGGGGGTGAGGATAGGCTGAGGCGCAGCGACCGCGGGCTGGGTGGCGGTCACGCCGGGTGCGGCGATCTGGATCGGCGCCTGCGCCCAAGTCGATCCACCGATCAGCACCACACTGAGAACGATCACAGACTTCATGGTCAAACTCTCGTTACCGCGTACGCGTACTGGCTTCCCGCGAAGCGGCAAGCCGGTAGCAGAGTCCAGCTCGCTTACTCACTTGCTCACTCGCTTACCGCCCGGTCATTCTTTCGTTCATCTTGCGGGCCATGTCGGCAACCTCCTGCTGGCGTTGGGCGAGCCGCTGCAGACGGTTGGAGGCCACGGGTTCGCTTCCCGGTTCACCTTCGAGCGTCGCGGCCAGGCTCTGCGTATGCCGATTCACTCGCACCTGACAGGCCTTGAGCAATTTGAGTTCCGCCGAGTCCGGCAGCAAAGGAGCCCCCTGCTGGCCGGGGCTGGGGTCGCTGGGCGCGTTGCCCTCGCTCAATTGCCGCCGCATCTGCTCGACCGCCTCGATCAGTTCTTCGAGAGTGGCCGCGATCTCCGCCTGGACCGCCTGCGTCACCTGGCCGGTGTCACGCTCGCGCAACAGGTCCGCCGAGGTCTGCATGTCATCCCGCAGTTGCTCGACGATCTGCGGGAACACGATGGCCGTCCCCTCCTCCCGCAAGATGTAGAGAGCGTCGGCCGCCTCGCGTCCCAGGGCGGTCTGCTCTTGGGCGAAGCCGGCCAGCTGCAATTCATCCGCGTGCACCCAGGCGGCCGGCCCCTTGCTCTCGAGCGCGACCGTGCCCTCGTTGACTGCCGTCTGCCGCGTCAGCATCGCCCGGAAGCGCGATTCGAGCCCACGCAGAATCTCCTCTTGCTGCTCGCGGCGAAGCTGTTCGAGCGTCTCCTGCAGTTCGCGCAGAGCCTGCTCGAGCTGCTCGATCGCCTTCTGCTGCTGTTGCTGGGCCTCGCCCGCCTGCTGCTGGCCGAGTTGATCGGCCGCTTGGTCCATGTGCTGCTGGGCCTGCTGCACGTTCTGCGTACCCGGCGCGGCCGGCGAGCTGGATTGCCCGCTTTGGCCAGGCTGACCGGACTGCGGCGAGGCATCACCTTGCTGCGGCGATCCATCCTGAGGCGGGGATTCACCCGGTTGCCCAGATGCCGCGTCCGCACCCTCTTTGCCCGCGGCCGGATCGGCCTGCCCACCCTGCTCGCCCGGCCGCGAGGTCGCGTCAGCGTCTGCGGACTGGTCGGCTCCATCTTGGCCGGCTCCGTCCCGGCCGGCCATGCGCCGGGCCAACTCCGCCGCCTTCTCGCTCAGCTCGCGCTGCTGGCGGGCTGCCTCGGCCGCATCGCCTGGTGCCTCGCTATCAGAATCCGCTGGCCGGCTGGTCGCCTCCGTCCGAGCCTGCAAATCACGCTGCTCACGCCGCAGGTCCTCGACCTGGTCACGGAACTCACGCAGACGTTCCAGCTCCTCCTGGAGCTTCTCCGCCTGGTCGGTGTCCTCCATGAGCACCTTGAGCAGGTGTTCGAGGTTCTTGATGACAGCCTGCTGGCGGTCCCCGGCCGTAGAAAGGTCGCCCGCCTCCAGCAGCTCGACGGCCTGCTCCATGTGCCGACGGATCAGCAACTCGCGAGCCCGCCGCAGGGCCTGCTCCATTCGTTCCGCCTGCTCGGGCTCCGTCTCACGCAGCTTCTCCGCCAGGCGGTACATGCGGTCCTCGAGCTGCGTCATGCGGTCGCGAGCGATCTGCTGCCGAGCGGCCAGCGGATCCTGCCGCCCCGACTGCGCGGGCGGCGATACCTGCGCAGGCGACGATACCTGCGCGAGCGACGATACCTGCGCAGCCGACGACGCGACCTGGGCGCGGGCCGACAATGGCGCGCCCAGCGAAATCACCCCCCCAAGCAGCGTCGCGAATGCGAAGAGCACACGGTGCGTCGGCGGAAGGACCACGGACACGGCTCGCGCGCGATGAGGCATCGTAAGAAGACGATTCATATGGCGTCCCCGCGAAGCGGCAAGCCCGCCCCCGGATTGGACTCGCGTATCAGGCATCTGCTCATCACCGATCTGTCATTCGCGGTCCGCAATCCGCCATCTCCAATCTGTAATCTGCGATCTCCAATCTCCAATCCGCGATCCGCGATCTCCAGTCTTCAATCTCGAATCTGCGATCTCCAATCTCGAATCTGCAATCTCCAATCCTGAATCTCGAATCTCGAATCTGCAATCTCCAATCTTGAATCTCCAATCTCCAATCCGCGATCCGCGATCCGCGACCCCTCTCACCTTATCCGTCCGCCGCCGCCGCCCTAGAATCCCACCGCTTTCTCCCGTCGCCCGCACTCCGGTTGTCTTCGCCCTACTCTTTCTCCACCACGCACATGATCCTGAACCCACACAGCGGCGCGAGCCAATCCAGTCGGCGATCCAAGGCCAACGCCAAGTCGTACAACCTCGGTCGGCCGACGAAGGCATAGGGCTTGAACCCACCGGCCAACTGGAAATCCAACAGGCTGAAGCGATGCCGGCAAATCACCCGCAACCGTGGATGCCGGGCCGGCCAAGCCGACGCCTCGCGCGTGAAGATCAGGTTGGCGATGGCCATGTTACCCGCCCACGGATCGTCCTTCTCCGGATTACGGTGGTACCCGCCAAACCACACATCCTCGTGGTGCATCAACCGATACGCCACCCGCGACGCGAGCGTGATGTACGGCTCGATGGCCAGCACACGCCCGCCCGGCCGCAAGACCCGGTCGGCTTCATCGAAGAAAATGTGTGGATCACGCAGATGGTGCAGCAGGTCGGTCACCAGCAGATTGCCCAGGCTCCCGTCCGCAAAGGGTAACCGCAGCCCGTCGGCCACCAGATCGACGTACGGCGTGAAGACCACATCGCTGGTGATCAGCCCCGGCCACAGATCCTGGTAGCAACCGGAACCCGCCCCGATCTCGACGCTCGGCCCAGCCACGATGAACGACCGCAGCCGCTCGTACCAGCCGCGATAACAGGCCCGGATGGAGTATTTGCGGTCCCAGATCCGCCGGCGCTGCAGATGTTCACGGGCGGGATCATATTCCCCATCCTGAACGCTCTGCCCCGCTCTGGTCGTTTCGTCCTGACGCGTGAGGGTCGCTGTCGGCCGCATAGATGGTGATCGCTTCCCCGGATCGGACTCCGGTCATCGCCCGCGACGTGCGGCCGATCCGTCGGCCACACAGGTCACCCAACCATTATAGCCGCACAGCGCGTATCAGCTGTAGCGACGCATACGGCAACACCCGGGTATCGATACCATCTACCTTGACGAACCCCGAGGGCCAGCGAGTTCGCTTCCGCCTTCCCAATTGCACCTCATCCCTTCTTCCCCTGTGCCCGCTGGCGAGCGAAGAAATCTCGCAGCAGTTGGGCGCACTCGTCCCCCAGCAACCCGCGCTCCACCGCCACCCGGTGGTTCAGGCGGCCGTCCTCCACCACGTTGTACACCGACCCACAGGCCCCCGCCTTCGGGTCATCGGCCCCGAACACCAGACGTGGAATGCGAGCGTTCACGATAGCCCCCGCGCACATCACACACGGCTCGAGCGTCACATACAGCGTGCAGTCCAGCAATCGCCACGAACGCAACGCCTCCGCCGCCGCGGTCAAGGCGATCATCTCGGCATGGGCGGTCGGATCCTTGAGCAGCTCCCGCTGGTTGCACCCACGACCGATGATCCGGCCGTCATGCACCACAACCGCGCCCACCGGCACGTCGTCGGTCTCCAACGCCGCCGCCGCCTCTGCCAACGCCTGCACCATCATTCGCTCGTCGACGCTCTTCATCCACGTCATCCATCGCCACACGTCAGAAGCCATGCACCACGATTCCAGGGGAACCGCCCGCGTGCCACTGCTCCGCAAGCGGTGCATGCGTGCAACGCGCTCTCGCCTTTGGCCAGCTTCGGCCAGCAGGCCGCGGCGGAGGGGGCGACCGCTACATCCCGGTCAGTCGGGCAATGTCCTCGACAAGCACCTTGATCCGGGCGGTTGCGTCTTCGCGGGCTTCGTCCAGGTCTTTCAGTGCACTACGCGTCAGCACGTAAAACTTGATCTTCGGCTCCGTGCCGCTCGGTCGGGCAATGACCTTGCTACCGTCGGCCAGCACCAGCAGCAGCACATCCGCGGCCGGCAGATCGTAGCGACCCGCCTCCTTGCCCGTGGCCGCCTCGCGGATCTCGCCGGTCATCAGATCCGCCACCGTGATCACCTTGATCCCGCCGATCGCCTGCGGCGGGTTCTTTCGTAGGGTCTCCATGATCTGCTTGATCCGGTCGGCACCCTCCTTGCCCGGCAGCGTGAAGCTCTTCGCCCCCTCCTGGTAATACCCAAACCGGCGGAACAACTCCTCCAGCCAATCGTACAGGTTGAACCCCTGGGCCACCGCCACCGCCGCCATGTCGGCAATGTACGCCGTCGCGGTCACCGCGTCTTTGTCGCGCGTATAATCCGCGGGCATGTAGCCGTAGCTTTCCTCGGCCCCGAAGATGTAGGTCTTGCTCGGTCGGCCGGCGACCCGGTCCGCCTCGAATTGTGAGACCCTCTCCCCGATCCACTTGAAACCTGTCAGCACCTCGATGACCTCGGCCCCATACGAGCGGGCGATATCCTTCATCATGTCGCCGGAGACAATGGTGGTGATCAAGGCCGCGTCTGCCGGGAAGCGCCCCTGCCGCGTCAGCGTCTCGCAGATGAAGTAGGTCAGCAGGGCCGCCGTCTGGTTGCCGGTCAGCAGCACAAACGCATCGTCCGGCCCACGCACCGCGATCCCCACCCGGTCCACGTCCGGATCCGTGGCGATGACCAGATCCGCCCCTTCCTTGCGGGCCAGCTCGATACTCAGGTTGAGGGCCGGCCCTTCCTCAGGGTTGGGGAACTCGACGGTGGGGAAGTTGCCGTCGGGCTCGCACTGCTCGGGAACTTCCAGAACACTCTCGAAGCCGCGACGCCGCAGGGCCTCGGGGACCAGCGTAGAACCCGCACCATGCAGCGGCGAAAAGACGATCTTGAGCGTGCGCCCCTTGCGGCGAACGATATCCGGCAACAGACACGACGCCTGCACCTGCGCCAGAAACGCCTCGTCCACCTCCCGGCCGATCATGCGGATCAGTCCTTGGGACTTGGCCGCCGCCGGGTCCATCACCCGCACGTTGCCGAACCCGCCGACGCCGCGAACCTCGTCGGTGATCGCCCGGTCGTGCGGCGGGACCACCTGCACGCCGTCGGACCAGTACACCTTGTAGCCGTTGTACGCCGCCGGATTGTGGCTGGCGGTGATCACCACCCCCGCCGTGCAACCCAGGTGCCGCACGGCAAAGGAGAGCTCGGGCGTCGGTCTCAACCGCTCGAAGAGATAGGCGGTGATGCCGTTACCCGCCAGCACCGCCGCCGTACGCTCGGCAAACAGATCGCTGCATCGCCGCGAGTCATAGGCGATGGCCACGCCCGCCTTCTTGGCCGCCTCGCCCTGTCGAGCCACGTAGTTCGCCAGGCCTTGGCCCGCCGCACCCACCGTGTAAACGTTCATTCGGTTGCGGCCCGCGCCGATCAACCCACGCATGCCGCCCGTGCCAAACTCCAGGTCGCGGTAGAACCGGTCGGTCAGCTCCTTCTCGTCACTGGCCCGCAAGAGCGAGCGGATCTCTTCTTTGTCGGCTTCCGCGATCGCCGGCTCGTTCAGCCACTCACCCACCGCCTTCTCGATCATTGGGTCCATGATGTTTTCCACCTGTTCCTTATCCGCGTCCACCTGCGTGATCTGTGGGCCGACACCTTATTTTGACGCCCAGGCTTTGATGCCCGGCTCATCCAATACGCCCCAATACAGGCGCACATCCTCGATCAGGCCGGTGAACCCCATCGGCGACCGGTACGCGCCCGCCGCCGTGCCAATGTCCGCCCCGACGCTGAAACCGTCCAGCGGGCCGCCAGTCACCAGGAACGCATCCTCCAGCCGGGCGACCGCCACACCGTCCACCCACAACGTCAGACAATGCTCCGCGTCGACCGTCGCCGCCAGATGCACCCACTCGTTCAGCGGGACCGTCCGCGGCCCCTCGACCAGGTAAGGGTTCTGACCCGCCTGCACGTTGAAATGCGGTCGGCCATCCTGCAGGTACAGACTGTAGCCGAAACATTCCTCGCCATGCGAGATGACCACACCATCGCCCGACGCGGGCTTGCACCACGCCCCTACCGTAAACGGCCGATACGTCGGGTCCAGACTGCCCGGATACCGCGTGATCTGAATGGCCCCTTTCCCGTCAAAGGCAAACGCCTGCCCTCGCCGGCCGGCCACTGACGCCACCTTCACCCGCTCGCCGTCGTGGCCTCGCCCCGATTGGTCCGGCACGCGATCGTCGGTCATCTGAGCGGCATCGTAATGCACGATGAGTTCCAGCTTGATCGTCCGGGGGTCCGGCGGCACCGGCGGCTCCTCGAATTCATCCACCCGGTACTTGCTGCGCAGACGACCCAGTTCCTCCTTCATGGTCTTGACCACGTCGGCATAAAACGGATTGGTGTACGCGCTACGCAACTCATGGGGATCGAGTTGCAGATCAAACAGCTCCCACTCGTCAATGTCGTAGTAGTGAATCAGCTTGTAACGGTCCGTTCGCACACCGCAATGCCGTCGCACATCGTGCCAACCGGGGAACTCATAGTAATGGTAGTAGATCGAGCGGCGCCAGTCCGGCGGCGTCCGGCCCTGGAGCACCGGCACGAGACTGCTGCCCTGCATGTCCGCGGGGATCGGCACGCCCGCCATCTCCAGAAAAGTCTCCGCAAAATCGAGATTCTGCACCAGATCGGTGCTCTGCGAGCCGGGTTTCACCACACCCGGCCAACGCACGATCAGCGGCATGACCAGCGATTCCTCATACATCCACCGCTTGTCAAACCACCCGTGCTCGCCCAGATAGAAGCCCTGGTCCGACGAGTAAACCACCACGGTGTTGTCCGCCAGGCCCGCCTCTTCGAGATAAGCCATCAGCCGGCCCACATTATCGTCCACCGAGGCGATACACCGCAGGTAATCCTTGATGTACCGCTGGTACTTCCAACGCACCAGATCGACACCCTGCGGATTCGCGTCGCGCATCGCCTTGTTCCGAGGCTCGTACGCCGCCCGCCATACCGCATACTGCTCATCATTCATCGCCAACGGCCGCACCAGCTTCAAGTCCCTGGCGTTCATGTGCCGGGCGATCTCCATCGTCTGCATCCGGGCGGCGGAGGTCCTGCCCTGATAATCGTCGAAGAGCGTCGGCGGCTCGGGAATCGTCTCGTCCTCGTACATCATGAGATGGTCGAGATTGGGCTCGAAATGCCGGTGCGGGGCCTTGTGCTGGCTCATCAACAGGAACGGCCGCGACGGGTCAGAGCGATTCTTGAGCCATTCAATCGACAAGTCCGTGATCACGTCCGTCGCGTATCCGGTATAGGTGACGGTCTCGACCTTGCCATCCACCGGCTTGAGGAAGTTCGGGTTGTAGTACCGCCCCTGCCCCGGAAGCACCTCCCAGTAATCAAAGCCGGTCGGATTGCTCTTGAGATGCCACTTGCCGATGATTGCCGTTTCGTAGCCCGCCTCGCCGAGCAACTTGGGCAGGGTCGGCTGCGCGCCGTCGAACGTCTCCCGGTTGGAAATCATCCCGTTGATATGGCTGTGCTTGCCGGTCAGGATCACCGCCCGGCTCGGGGCACAGACCGAGTTCGTGCAGAAACAGTTGCGAAAGAGCATGCCCTGCGACGCCAGACGATCCAGGTTCGGCGTGGTATTGATCCGCAAGCCGTAAGCCCCGATCGCCTGGCGTGCGTGATCATCGGTGAAGATGAACACGATGTTCGGCCGACGAGCACCCGCCGGCAGATCCGCCGCCCGAACCAACACCCGCCCGCCAACAATGACCAACACGATCGATAGGAGCTGCCACATCGCCGTCATGCGTCGCGTCATCTCGAAACCTCCTGCACGGCGTGACAGCCTCGCCTCACACCGGCCACAAACCCCGGCGACCACAGGCGACCTCGTGGAAACCGTCGCTGAAGACGCGGCCCGACGATGTCACACCAACGCGCTCTTGAAGTACTCCACCGTCCGCCGAACACCTTCTTCCAGCGAGACGGCCGGCTCGTAGCCGAGGATTGTACGGGCTCGCGTCAAATCCGGGCGGCGACGAGTCGGATCATCCGGGGGCAACGGCTTGTGGATAACCTCCAGCCGGCGATCCAGCACCTTCGAGATCGCTTCCACCAGCTCCAGCATCGAGATCTCGCGATCGTTGCCCAGGTTGACCGGCTCCGGCGTGTCGCTGGCCATCAGCCGGCACAAACCCTCCACCAAGTCTGACACATAGCAGAAGCTGCGCGTCTGCTCGCCGTCGCCGTAAACCGTGATCGGCTCACCTCGCAAGCCCTGGCAGATGAAGTTGCTCATCACCCGCCCGTCGTCCACCGACATCCTCGGACCGTACGTGTTAAAAATCCGGGCAATCCGCGTCTCTAACTTGTGCTGGCGGTGGTAATCCATCATCAGCGACTCAGCCACACGCTTGCCTTCGTCGTAGCAGCTTCGCACTCCGATCGGGTTCACGTGCCCCCAGTAGCTCTCCGGCTGTGGATGAACCTGCGGGTCGCCGTACACCTCGGACGTGCTGGCCTGCAAGATGCGAGCCCGCACCCGCTTGGCCAACCCCAGCATGTGGTACATCCCGATCACGTTCGTCTTGATCGTCTTGACGGGGTTGTACTGGTAATGCACCGGGCTCGCTGGGCAGGCCAAATGATAGATCTGGTCGACCTCCAGCACGATCGGCTCGATCACGTCGTGCCGGATGATCTCGAATCGGCCGCTCAGGAGCAGTTCCTGGTAACGCGGGCCAAAGTTCTCCAGTCGGCCGGTGAAGAAATTGTCCAGACAGACAACCCGATGGCCCTCGTCAAACAGCCGCAGGCACAGATGTGAGCCGATGAAACCCGCGCCGCCCGTCACCAGCACCGTCTTGCATGTCATGAGTCACCTCATCCTCTCGCCGCCGGAATCCAACGAAGTTGCCGTCCCCCCAGGACCGAACGAACTTGTTCGCGGTCGGGTTGTCCGTGAAGCGGCAAGCCGACCGCAGAACCCAGCTCGCTCATCCGCTCACTTGGCCATTTGCTGTCCCGCCGGCCAGAAGCTTACCACACGCCCGCCACCGCGGCGAGTCGTTATCGGACGCCCCGGCAACACGTTGACCGCCGACCCATCGGAAGGGTGTATCGTAGACTTGAGGGCATCGCGGGCCTAACATGAAAATCAGAGCCCGCGCGACACGCCCGTTGCGGCGAGTCAGATAACCATGACGGAAGATACGATGGAGAAACCCGCTTTGGGACGGACAGGATAGAATCACGGGTATCGCAAACAGCGTACCTGATCCCGGGAGAATGGGTTTTGCGTTTGCTCAAGACCGTCTTTCATGTGCACACCGACTTCTCCGACGACAGTAACAACGCTGTCGAGCACCTGCTGGACTGCGCCCATCGCTGGGGGATCGACTGCCTGGCGGTGACCGACCACGACACCATCGAAGGGGCTCAGGCCCTGGCGGCCGCGGCCGGCCCTCGCCCGCGGGTCATCGTCGGCGAGGAGATCTCCACCCACGACGGCCATCTCATCGGCCTGTTCCTCAACGAACACGTCGGCCCCGGCCGGTCCGCCCGCGAAACCGCCAAGGCCATTCGGCAACAGGGCGGCCTCGTGGTCGTGCCCCACCCCTTCAACAGCATCTTCGGTTGCGGCCTGCGCAGCACCACGCACGACCTCCTCGACCTCATCGACGCCGTTGAGGTCGCCAACGCCCAGAATTTCTCCCCCCTACCCAATCGCAGGGCCCGACAATTCGCCCACCGGCATCACCTGCCCGCCCTCGTCGGCGTCGACTCGCATCATCGCCACAGCGTGCACACTTGTTACCAGCACATTCCGGAATTCGACGGGCCGGAGTCCTTCCTGGCCGCTCTGAGACATGCCCAACTGGTGCCCGGACGCCATACGCTCGGATACTTCGCCCGCTCCGCGTGGCTGCTCGCACGTTACCACCTGGGCCTCGGCACACCCGCCGACTACGGCCGACGCTGCCCCATGGCCCGCCCCAAACACCACGCCCGCTCTCTGCCCGTCCCCATCGAACCCTGAGCCCTAGCCGCCCGCCCCCTCGGATCAAAGCAGCAAAGGCGATCACACCGCATCCCGAGCGGCCTCTCGAAATCAGGCAGACACCCACGCACGCGGGATAGCGCCGGCCTTCGTTCCCACCACCGCCACGTAGTGCAAGGGATCACCGTTGGTCGCGATGCGATGCTGGTAACGACGCTGCGTACGCAGCACCAGCAAACCCTCCGCCACCATACGACGAATCAACCCCGAGAAACCCGAAGGATCCTGGTCGTCCAGAAAATCCTCCTTGATGTTGAAGGCGATCCAGCCACCATCCGCCACGACATTGTACGCCTCGGCGAACGCCAGCGTGGGAATGTCACCAAACCCCAAGGCCGCCACGCACGTCAAACAGTTGAACCGGTAGCTCGCCAACAGTTGACGCTGATCCGAGGCCAGATCGGTCAGATCCAGCACCTGGTAGTCCGCGTAGATCCCAGGGCGATCCCGCTTCGCGGCCTCGGCCGCCTCCTCCAGGATGTCAATACCGACGATGAGCTGGGCTCCCAAATCCGCCAGTTCTTCGCCGACCATTCCGTTTCCCGCACCGACGTCCAGCACGCGCAACCCCTCGGCCGGTTGACCGACTCGCCGCAACTGGTCCTCAAGCAACTTGCGGACCATGGTCGGCGAATTGCACTTGAGAATGTCGTAGAACAGCCGCTCGTACAGCCCGGGGATGGTGTACAGCTCACCGTAATCGTGAAACCGGATCTCGCGCCAGCCGTCGTCCTCGCGGATGACGCACCACTCCGCGTCCTGCTCCATGCTCAGATTCGGCTCCGGCAAGGCAATACACGGAATAGTCTGTGTGGCGGTACTCAGTGCCGACGATTGACCGTGGACATGTGTGGCCATGTCATTTCCTCCAAACAAGTTGCCGCCTGGGCGGCGATTAGATTGCGTCTTACTTGTCCGCTGCCGGCAGGTTGGGCGGGTGCCCTTCGCCAAGAACCTCAGTGGAGGATAGGGACGGCATCTGTCCTTTGAGGTCTGCCGCACCGGCCATGACGCAACCGGTGACCAGCAGCGGGGCGGCGTCGAGATCCTCAGCCGCCATCATGTGGGCCATACGTTGCAGGGTCGCCAGGATCGTGGTCTGCTCCCACTCCTGCAGCCGGCTCAATTCGAGCCGAAACCGATCTTGCAGCAGCGACGGGGCCTCAGCCAACAGCCGCTGCCCCACCTCCGTCACCGAGACCGCCACGCTGCGACGATCTTCGTTGTCTTGATAACAAGTTGACCCGCGAAGCGGCAAGCGGGTGGCAGGTTGTCTATGCTCGCGTGGCTTGCTGGGGGGGCTTGAGGTAAACTGCTGCCTTCGGCTGGGAAGGGGGACGGCACCACGGGTGTGGCACCGGCGTCGTATGTGTTTGGCGTTCAGGGGAAGGGGGACAGGCACTTTTTTGCCTTGGAGCTTTTCTGGCGCGGCGGCATCGCCGTGCCGTCATGTGACTGATCCGCGTAGAAAGCCTCCAGACCGGCAAAAAAGAGCCAGTCCCCCGGCCGCTACAGGAGGTATCCCTGAGGGGCGGGCGATACGATCCGTGTCGGTGGCCGCGGGCGGGTGTTGCGGCGAGGAGGATTCTGATGGCCAACGTGATTGCGTGTCGTCTGTTGAGCTATGGCAAATATCAGGCTCGCGGGTGGTCGCACCTGCCGGAGATCGGCGTGCGGAACGTCGAGCTACCGGTACCCGCGCCGGCGGAGTTGGCCGGGGTGCGCAAACAACTGGCGGACCACGGCCTCAAGGCAACCTCGCTGCAGGCGAAGTGCGACGTGACCCAAGCCAACGCCGTCGAGGTTATGCGGCCGCAGTTGCAGGCCTGTGCGGATCTCGGAGCGAAGGTCTGCTTCCTCAGCGCCAAGGCGGGTGACACCGACCCGGGCGTGGTCTGGTCTCACCTGCGGGCGATCGGAGACATGGCGGCCAAGCTGGGCGTGACCGTGGCCCTCGAAACGCATCCCGACCTGATCACCAACGGCGACCGCGGCCGAGCGACCATGGAAGCGATCAAGCATCCAGCCGTGCGCGTCAACTTCGACACCGCCAACGTGTACTTCTACAACCAGAACGTCACCGCGGTCGGCGAACTGGGCAAGGTGATCGACTACGTGGCCTCGGTGCATCTCAAGGATACCACCGGCGGTTACCAGGATTGGACGTTCCCCACGTTGGGCACCGGGGTGGTGGACTTTCCGGAGGTCTTTCGCATGCTGAATGCCCGCGGCTTTGCCGGCCCGTTCACCATGGAGCTCGAAGGCACCAAGGGTGTGGAACTCGATGAGGCCGGGCAGCTCAAGTACATCGCCGACTCGGTAGCCTACCTGCGACGCATCGGGGCCTTATGATCGCGATTGACACGATCGAGATCTATCGGGTGCGCGTGCCCTTGGTCTACCCGTTTCGCACAGCCTACGGCAGCGACGACGCGGTGGAGTCGGTGCTTGTACGCATGGCGAGCGGCAGCCTCGCGGGGTGGGGCGAAGCGCAGCCTTTCAGCTTGCCGGCGTACAGCCCGGAATACTCGGCCGGCGTGTACCGCACGATCACGGACGTGCTGGCCCGCGGTCTTGTAGGCCAGCGTATCGCCGGCGGCGAGGACCTCCAGGCCCGCATGGCGTGCTTCAAGGGCAACTACTTCGCCAAGGCCGCTCTGGACATGGCCTGGTGGGATCTGGCCGCCCGGCAGCAGGGCCTGCCGCTGTGGAAGGTGCTGGGCGGAGTGAGGGACGTCGTCGAGGTCGGAGCCGACTTCGGCGTCATGGAGAGTCTGGACGCCTTGCTCGGCAAGATTGACGAGGCGGTGCGAGCGGGCTTTGCTCGCGTCAAGTTGAAATATGCTCCCGACTGGGATCTGGCGATGGTCGCCGAGGTCCGCCGGTCGTTTCCCAAGCTGGTCTTCCATATCGACTGCAACAGCGCGTACACGCTTGCCGATCTGCCCATGTTCCGCGAGTTGGATCGTTTCGGCCTGGCGATGATCGAGCAGCCGCTGATGCATGATGACCTGATCGACCATGCGACGCTGCAGAAGCAGATCGCGACGCCGATCTGTCTGGACGAGAGCATCACCTCGGCGAACAAGGCGCGCAAAGCGATCGAGATCGGCGCGTGCCGCTGGGTGAATATCAAACCGGTCAGGGTTGGCGGGCTGACGGAGGCTTTGAGAATCCACGATCTATGTGCGGCGGCGGGTGTGCCCTGTTGGGTAGGCGGCATGCTGGAGACAGCCGTCGGGGCGGCGCACTGCATGGCCATGGCGACGCTCACGAACATCCGGTATCCCAGCGACATTTTCCCGAGCAGCAGGTTCTTCGCGAAGGATTTGGGCAGGCCGGAGATCGCACTCTCCGGGCCCTCGCGGGTCACGCTGCCGACAAGCGTGGGCTTGGGGGCGAAGCCGGACGAAGAGATGCTCGGGCGGTGCACGGTCGAGCACGCCCGGCTCAGTGGCTAAGACCCGTTGCTCGGGCCATGAAGTCCGCGAGCGATGCGTACGGCGAGAAAGGATCGACAAGATGGCGATCAGGATCGGCGTGATCGGCGGCGGGGTTTTCGGCGAGACGCACATGCAGACTTTCGCGCAAGCCCAGCGTGAAGGCCGGTGCGAGTTGGTGGCTCTGGCCGAACTGAATGAGGAGTTGCTGGCCAAGCGGCACGAGCAGTTCGGCGTGCGGACCTACACGGATTACCGCGAGATGCTGGCCAAGGAGGAGCTGGACGGCGTCACGGTGGTGACCCCGGACCACACCCATCGCCCGATCGTGGTGGCGGCGATGAAGGCCGGCTGCCACGTCCTGGTGGAGAAGCCCATGGACGTGACCGTCGAGGGTTGCGAGGCGATGATCGCCGCGGCCCGCGAGGCCGATCGACTGCTCGAGGTGGACTTCCACAAACGCTACGACGCGTACCATATCGCCCTGCGCGAGGCGGTGACCGCGGGCAAATTGGGGCGCCCGCTTTACGGATACGCCTGGATGGAAAACCGGGTCGAGGTGCCGCGCGACTGGTGGCCCGGCTGGGCGGTGAAGTCGTCACCGGCATGGTTCCTCGGGGCGCACATGGTGGATCTGTTCCGCTGGCTGATCGGCGGGCCGCGCGGTCGGCGGGTGTACGCCAGCGGGGCCAAGCACAAGCTCAAGTCGCTCGGCGTGGACACCTTTGACTGCGTGCAGGCCAAGATCGACTTCGACAACGGCGCCAGCCTGTCGCTGGACACCTCCTGGGTACTGCCCGAGGGGTTCGAGGCGGTGGTCAACCAAGGCATCCGCGTGGTCGGCACCGAGGGCATCGCCGAGATCGACTCGCAGAACCGCGGGGCGGAGGCCTGCTTTGCCGGCAAAACGCAAGAGACGATGAACCTGGGTTTCAAGCTCCACGGCCAGGACAAGTGGGGCCGTCCGCGATACACCGGGTACGGGTTCGAGGCCATCGCCGATCTGATCGAGAACATCGCCTACCTCAAGAGCGGCGGGAAGATCGCGGACCTGCAGGGCAAGTACCCCGACGGCCTGGACGGCCTGGAGAACACGCGAATCCTCTGCGCAATCCACGAGAGCATCGCCACGGGCAAGTTGGTGGAGTTGGAAAAGTGAGCGAGGCAGCGAGTCAGGAAGCGAGTTAGCTTTCCCTACCGGCTTGCCGCTTCGCGGTGCACAAGCCGTCACTCGATCAAGCAGGTGGATGGTTCGTCTCCTCCCACGCCGCGATCACGCGGTCGGCGAGATTCTCGGTGGCGTCGGCCTCGGTGGCGTCAACCCATCGTACATCGGGAATGCGGCGAAGCCAGGTGCGCTGACTCTTAGCCAGACGCCGGGTGCCGATTTTGATCTGCTCGATGGCCTCGTCGAGCGAGAGTTCTCCGTGGAAATGCCGGATGAGCTCGGCGTAACCGACGGCTTGGGCGGCCTGCTGGCCGATCCCGCCCGGCCCGGCCAGCAGCGACCGAACCTCGTCGGGCAGCCCGGCGACCATCATCTGCCGTACGCGGGCGTTGATTCGCCGGTTGACCTCCTCCTTCGGCCGACGCAGTGCGACCACCCGGCAATCATACTGCGAGCAGGATTGCTCCCACTGCGTCTGGAGCTCGGTGATCGGCCGGCCGCTGAGATGGTAAACCTCCAGGGCCCGCTCGATGCGCCGCAGATCGTTGGCGTGGATGCGTTGAGCGGCCTCGGGATCGACCTGGGCAAGTTCGGCGTGCAGGGCGGGCGTTCCCTCGCGCTCCGCCCGCTCGCGGAGCGTTCGCCGGAATGCCGGGTCGGCGGCCGGCCCGTCAAACACCCCCGACAGCAACCCGCGCACGAACATCATCGAGCCGCCCTCGGCCACAACGGGCAGATCACGGCTCGCGATATCACGGATGGCTCGGTCCGCGTCACCAACAAATCGGCCCAAGTTGTACTGGTCGAAGGGCTCGATGATGTCGATCAGGTGGTGGAAGACGTCGCGGCGTTCTTCCGGCGTGGGCTTGGCCGTCCCGATGTCCATTCGCCGGTAGATCTTCATCGAGTCAATGGAGACCAGTTCGGCCCCCAGTTGTCGGGCAGCGGCGAGGGCCACGGCACTCTTGCCGCTCGCGGTACAGCCGATCAGCAGGTTGACCCGAATACGCACGTTTGTATTCCCGTGGCCCATCCGTGTCGCAAGCGACACGGTTGAACCGGCTGGGCAGCCCAGGTCGTCTGCCCATCGGTGTCGCAGGCGACACCGCTAAACCGGCTGGGACGCCGCCGCCTCCTCCTGGCGGAGCATTTCCGCGTACTCGGGTTTGGGCTTGCCGAAGTACACCATCGCGTCGGCCGGGCACTTGGCGATTACCTTCTCGCGATCCTCCTCGCCGGCGTAGTGCTCGTAGTCGATGTACGCCAGGTTGTCCTTGATTTGGAACATATCGGCCAGCAACTTCTGGCACATCTTGCACCCGACGCACCCGACGGTGCAGACCTGCTTGACCAGACGGGCAGGCTCCTTGTTCGAGCAGGCGATGACCAGCATGCGCTCCTGCTTGAAGGGGATGCTCTCGATGATGTTCCGCGGGCAGGCCCGTACGCACGCTCCGCACCCGGTGCACTTGGCGTAATCGATGACCGGCAGGCCGTCCTCCATCCGCATCGCGCCGTAGTTGCAGCTGGCCACACAGTCGCCGAAACCCAGACAGCCGTAAATGCACCCCTGGGTCACGCCGACGACATTGGCCTCGACGCAGCTTCGTACGCCGTCGTATTCCACCACGCCCTTTTTGTCTCCGGTCTTCGCGCCGCAGTGGATCACCGGGCGGTAGGGGTAGCTCTGCACGACCTCGATACCGAGGATCTCGGCAATGCGGGCGGCGGTCTTGAAGCCACCGACGGGACAGCCGTCACAAGCGACGCGCTGTTCGACGACCGCCTTGGCGAAGTCGGCACATCCGGCAAACCCGCACCCGCCGCAGTTGGCCGCCGGAAGAGCCTCGGTCACCGCCGGGATGCGAGGATCTTCCTCGACGCGAAGCTTCTCCTTGGCGATGCCCAGCAGGGTGGCGAAGACCAATGTGATGCCGAAGAGCACGGCGGCGGCCAGTAAAAGCGTCATATCTCGATCTCTCCATCGGACCGGGGTCTACAGCCCGTGGGCCCGTTACTTACCGATCCCGGTGAAGCCCATAAACGCCAGGGCGAGCATGCCGGCCATCAGCAGGGTGATGCCCGGCCCCTGGAGACAGCGGGGCACGTCGCTGAAGCGAATGTGCTCGCGGATGCCCGCCATGATGGTGATGGCCATCATGAATCCGATGCCCCCGCCGAACGCGAACACCGTGGCGTTGAGCAGGTTCTGGTACTCGGGCTTCATATCGATCAGCAGGCACGCCCCCAGGATCGCACAGTTGGTCGTGATCAGCGGTAGAAACACGCCGAAGGCGGTGTACAGAGAGGGGAAAAACTTCCGCAAGTACATCTCCACCAGTTGCACCATCGACGCGATGACCATGATGAAGATGACGTACTTGAGGAAGTAGAGGGCTTCCGGGTTACCGAACGCCGCGCCAATGGGCGTCAGCACCGCGTGTACCAACAGCCAGGTGACAACCCCCGAGACAGTCATGACGAATGTCACCGCGCAGCCCATGCCGACGGCCATGTCCACCTTGCGCGACACGCCGAGGAATGGGCAGATACCCATGAAGCCAGCCAACACCATGTTGTTGACCAGGGCAACACCAAGAAAAATGCCGATCAAGGCGCCGAAGCTCATGCCGCACCTCCCTTGACCTTGCGGTAACGGAGTTGGTTGACGATGCCAATGACCACGCCGAGCGTCAGGAACGCACCGGGTGGTAAGACCATGATGATCCAGGCGTGCGGCTCGAACGCGGCCGGTAGTTGCACCAGCTTCAGGCTGGTAGCACCGCCCGGCAGGGTAAGCGAGCCGGAGCCGAGGATTTCGCGAATCGCTCCGAGGATGCTCAGGGCGGTGGTGAAGCCCAGACCCATGCCGAAAGCGTCGGCCAGCGAACGGGCCAAGCCGTTCTTGATGGCCACGACTTCCGCTCGGCAGATGATAATGCAATTCACGATGATCAGCGGCACGAACGGCCCGAGCTTCTTGCTGACCTCGTACATGTTCGCCTTGAGCACGAGGTCCGCGATGGTCACGAACGTCGCGATGGTCAGGGTGAAGACCAGGATGCGGACGTGCGGCTTGATCTGGTGGCGCAGCAAACTGGTGACCAGGTTGGACATGACCAGCACGAAGGTGACGGCGGCGCCCATGACCAAGGCGTTCTCCAGCGTGTTGGTCACCGCCAGTGTCGGGCACATGCCCAGGAGCTGGACCAGCACGGGGTTGTTGCCGATCACCCCATCCCGAAATTGCCGGAAGTTCGAGCCGTTTTCTTCAGCCATCAATGCAGTCTCCTGCACGGATACGCACGTTGCGTGCTACACACGTTGATCGATACACACATTCAGTGCTAAACGCGTTGAGCAACGCGCACGCTTAGCGACACACACGTTCAGCGACACACACGTTTAGCGATACACGCGTTTAGCGGTGCCGCTTGCGGCACCATCCCGGTCGCAAGCGACCGGGCTAAACGACATCTCTCTCATGTCTTACCCGCGTCTCTCTAGTGTCTTGCCCGCGTTTCTCTCATGTCTTCCCAGATCTCACTGATGTCTCACCGATGCTCCGCCAGTTTGGGGCGAACGCGATTCGCCACCTCGTTCACGATGTCGGTCACGTAGCGGCTCGACCAGGTCGCCCCGGTGATCGCCTGAATCTGATTGCGGGCGGGATCCGGCGGGCCCTTCTCCACCTGGATGGCCTTGGCGAAACTCAGCCCTTCATACTGACTCGCCCACTCCCCTTCGATCTTGTTGCCCAGGCCGGGCGTCTCCACGTTCTCGATGACCTTCAACCCGGTCACCCTCTCGCCGTCCGGGCTCAGGCCGACCACCAACGTGATCTTGTCGACGAAGCCGGACCCTGAAGCCCTGACCGCCCAGCCGCTGAGCTGGCCCTGCTCGTCGTGGCACTTGAAGACCTGGTAGCCTTCGATCTCGATCACCTCAGTGCGGCTCACATGGGGCAAGACCTCGCCGATGGCCTCGTTGAGCGCCCGTTGCTGGTTCTCGCGAATGCGAGCCGACAGGGTAGTCTGCGCGCCCGCCAGCATCAGAGCGAAGACCACGCCCAGCAGCAGGATCAGCCAGGATTCTTCGACGAATTTCTTCACGGCAGTATCCTTCCTCGAAGCATGACACCTCTAGCGGCATCGGTGTGGCACCGGCGTCTCGCCGGTGCTGCCGCAACCACACCTCTATCCCTTATCCCGCAGCCGCCACATGCCCGCCGAACGGCGTTGGTACCGTCCATCGCTCAATCAGCGGGGTCAGCGCGTTCATGATCAGGATCGCGAACATCACCCCCTCGGGGTACGCCCCGAACAGGCGAATAGTCATCACCAGTCCGCCGACGCCGATGCCGAACAGGATCCGACCCACCGGGGTGATCGGTGCCCCGACGTAATCGGTGGCGATGAAGAACGCCCCGAACATCATCGAGCCGGCAAACAGGTGGAACATCGGCCCCTCGAACTCGGGATTGATCCGGTGGGCGATGGCCGCATACACGAACGCGGTGGCCAGCATGCCCAGCACCGGCCGCCAGTCGGCCACGCGACGGAACACCAGGAACAGCCCGCCGATCAGCACCGCCAAGGCACTGGTCTCGCCCAGGCTGCCGCCCACGCGCCCGCAGAACAGATCCCACAACGACGGGATGAGGACGCTCGGATCCATCGCCGCACCGAGCGGCGTCGCCATAGTCACCCCGTCCACGGCGGTATCGCCGATACGCGCCAGCGTGACCGGCTCGGTCCAGATGCCCATCGCCGCCGGGAAGCAGATCATCAGGAACGCTCGCCCGACCATGGCCGGGTTGAACAGATTCTGCCCCAGCCCGCCGAAGATCGCCTTGGCCAGTGCGATGGATACTACCCCGCCGATGAACGCCATGTACGGGTTGAGATCCGGCGGCAGCGAGAACGCCAGGATCAGCCCGGTCACGATGGCCGACCCGTCGGTCAGCGAACGCTGGTCCCGGCCGCGCATCGCGTTCGCGACCGCCTCGGCGATCAGGCACGCCGCCACCGTGACCAGCGGCAGAATCAGCGCATCGAGCCGATAGAAGTACAGCGCCGCCAGCCACAGCGGCACCAGCCCCAGCACGACCTGAAACATGATGCAGCGCGTGGATGTCCCGCTCGCCAGGTGCGGCGCGGAACTCACCAGGAAGGACCGCGGTCCTTGTGGTTGCTCCGCATTCGCGTTCTCCTGGGTTACCGTCGGTGCTTCGCTCATACCCGTTTCAACTCCTGGTTCTCGGGTCCATCGTCCCATCGTGTGCCTTCATACAGCGGTCCACGCAGAGCCGTGCCCGTAAGGAAGCGGAAATCGCGTCGACCGCTCCTTCTCGGTCGCAACTCTGCCAGTGTCGCAACTCTGCCAGTGTCGCGGCTCTGGCCGGCTTCCTCGCACACTTGCTCATTTCTTCGCCGCAGCCTTCAGACGCACTTGGTCCTTGCCCGCTCGGATGTACTGGGCCAACGGTATATGGGCCGGGCAGACATACGAGCAACAACCGCATTCGCAGCACGCGTTCATGTCGTACGCGCCGGCCAGACCGTAGTCGCGGAACTTCACCGCGTGCGCGATCTTGGTCGGCGAAAGATGCAGCGGGCAGTTGTCCACGCACAACCCGCATCGGATGCACGGCGTCTCCTGCCAGCGGGCGGTCTCGGCCTCGGTCATCACCGTGATGCCACTGGTACCCTTGACCACGGTCACGTCGAGGTTGGGCACCGTCGGTCCCATCATCGGGCCGCCGGCCACCACCTTGAGCGCCGCCTCGCTCACGCCGCCGCAGTGCTCGATCAGCTCGCTGAACCGCGTCCCGAAGGGCACCAGCCAATTCCCCGGCCGCGATACGCCCAGCCCGGTCACCGTCACCACGCGATGGGTCAGCGGCTGACCCCGCACCACCGCTCGGGCAATACTGTGCGTGGTCGCGCAATTGACTACCACCACGCTGACATCCAGCGGCAACCCCTTCGGAGCGCTGGGCACCGTCCGCCCGAGTACTGCCGGTATCAACTGCCGCTCGCCGCCCATCGGGTACTTGGTCGCGCAAACGGCCACCTCGACGCCCGGCCGATCACGCACCACCTGACGCATAACCTCGATCGCGTCGGGCTTGTTCGCCTCGATGGCCACGATCGCCCGCTGCGCCCCGCACGCCCGAGCCGCCAGTTGCAGCCCCACCACGATCGCCTCCGGCGACTCCAACATCAGCCGATGGTCGCTGGTCAGGTAGGGCTCGCACTCGCAGCCGTTCATGATGACTGTATCGATCGGCTTGGCAGGATTGCGCTTCAGCTTGATGTGCGTCGGGAAGGTCGCCCCGCCCATGCCCACCACGCCGCACTCGCGGATCTTCTGGCAGATCTCGTCCGGATCGAATCCGCTCGGCTCGACGCCGCCCCAGTTGCGGTCCAGGTACTGCTCCAGGAAATGGGCCGGGACGGGCTCACCCTCGGCAGCCGGCGTCAGGGGAATGGCCGGCACGCGCCGCCCGCTGGGCAGCACGGCCATCGTACCCGCACCCACCTTGCCCGCCAGTGGAGCATGGATCGGCGCCGCCACCGGTGCAGACGCGTCCGCGATCTTCTCCCCGTAGGCAACGTCCTGCTTAGCCTTGACGATCGGTTCGCACGGAGCCCCAATGTGCTGCACGAAAGGAATCAGCAGATCCTGCTTCGGCGAAAACAGCCGGATGGGCTCCGCCTCGGCGTAGCCCTTGCGATGCGGAGGATGAATCCCACGAGGAAAGCTCTTGAGACCCTTCAGACCGTCCAACAACTCGGCGATCATGCCTCATCTCCCAAAGGACAGGCTTGCGGTCGCCACCACCGGGCGATCAACATTCGAGCCACGATGACCCCGGCGGCCAGCCCGGCCAGCAGCCCGACGCCCTGCCACACCGCGGAGCCGGCCCAGCGATCCGCCAAAAACGCACCCACAATCCCACTTGCCAGCGGCATCAGAAACACGGTGATTGAAGGCAGAACAAGACTCGGGCCACTATCGATCGGCGTGTCCTCGCCCGACTCGGGGGCGTCGCACGTGGCCGGACACCTGCCTCGTTGAAGGCAATGCTCGCAGCCAAAACGCATGTTCTCCAGAAATGACACCTGCTCTGCTCCTGCCTGTCGGCTCTGCGCCACGGCGACACCACATCCGCATCTATGCCGACATCGTGTTCAATGAGTGGGCCCGTCCGCTGTGCGGGTGGGGCCAGCACAATTGCCGGGGATGCGTTTGCCAGGAGTCTCGGCCGTTATTGTATGGCCACCCAGCCGCATTGCAAATTGGCCCGCCGTCGCTGAGAATGCGTTCACCCCCAGACCGCAGCGGAGACGATCGGATCGGCCTGGGTGACGCAGCTTTCCTCCTTTTGGCGGGTAGTGTGACGGATGACCGTGCCCAAGACCCAACCCAGGATCGATGGCACCGGCCTCATCGAGCTGGATCCTTATCTCGAACCATACGCCGATGCCCTGCGCAGTCGGTATCAACGCTACCAGTCAGCCCTTGCACGCATCGCCCGGCTCGCCGGCTCGCTCAATGCCTTCAGCCGCGGACATGAGTACTTCGGTTTCAACCGCGGTTGGCACGAAGACCGCAAGGGGATCTGGTACCGCGAGTGGGCTCCCGGAGCGGACGCTCTCTTCCTGATCGGAGACTTCAACCATTGGGACCGCTACGCGGCCCCCCTGACCCGCGACAAGAACGGCGTCTGGAGCATCTTCCTGCCCGACACCCAGGCAGGCCCCTGGCTCGTTCACGGCCAGGAGGTCAAGGTGCACGTGCACGGCGCCTTGGGCCCGCTGGATCGCGTGCCTGCCTGGATCCGTCGCGTGGTCTACGATCCGAGCACCCACAACGCCAGTGGGCAGTACTGGCACCCGCCCAAGCCCTACGAGTGGCAACACCCGACCCCGCGCATCGCGGGAGGCATCCGCGTCTACGAGGCCCACGTCGGTATGGCCACCGAGGCCGAACGCATCGGCACCTTCACCGAGTTCGCCGACAACATCCTCCCGCGCATCGCCGACGCCGGATACAACACCGTCCAGCTCATGGCCATCCAGGAACACCCGTACTACGCATCCTTCGGCTACCACGTGAGCAGTTTCTTCGCCGTCTCCTCGCGCTTCGGCACGCCGGAAGACTTCAAACGTCTCGTGGATATCGCCCACCGGCACGGCCTGCTCGTCCTGCTCGACCTCGTCCACAGCCACGCGGTCAAAAACGTCCACGACGGGCTCAACTTCTTCGACGGCACCGGGCATCAGTACTTCCATGCCGGCCCGCGCGGGCAGCATCCCGCCTGGGACTCCATGCTCTTCGACTACGACAAGGACGAGGTTCTCCGCTTCCTGCTCAGCAATGTCCGCTTCTGGCTCGATGAGTACCACGTCGACGGCTTCCGCTTCGACGGCGTCACGAGCATGATGTACCGCGACCATGGCTTGGAACGGGGGTTTCACTCTTACGACGACTACCTCCGGTCGGACAATGTGGATGCCCAGGCCGTCACCTACCTCCAGCTCGCCAACCAGGTCGCCCACGACGCCAATCCCCACGCGATCACCATCGCCGAGGATGTTTCCGGCATGGTCGGCATCGCCCGCCCGCTCGATGAGGGCGGATTGGGCTTCGATTACCGCCTGGCCATGGGCATCCCCGACTATTGGATCAAGATCCTCAAGGAAAAACGCGACGAAGAGTGGCCCATGGGCGAGCTGTTCAGCGTGCTCACCAATCGCCGGCAGGGAGAGAAGCACGTCGCCTACGCCGAGAGCCACGACCAGGCCCTCGTCGGCGACAAGACCATCGCCTTCCGCCTCATGGACGCCGACATGTACTGGCTGATGAGCAAGGGTTGCCCGGGCAACATGATCATCGAGCGGGGTATCGCCCTGCACAAGATGATCCGTCTGATCACCTTCGCCCTAGGCGGCGAGGGCTACCTCAACTTCATGGGCAACGAGTTCGGGCACCCTGAGTGGATCGACTTTCCGCGAGAGGGCAACAACTTCTCGTACCAATACGCCCGCCGCCAGTGGTCCTTGGTCGACGACCCCGCCCTGCGCTACCGCGACCTCGACGCCTTCGACCGCGAGATGCAGAACCTCGATGAGAAGTACAACCTCCTGGCCGAGCCGCTCATCGAACTCATCCAGGTGCACGAGGACCACAAGATGCTCGTCTTCCGCCGCGGGGCGATGGTCTTCATCTTCAACTTCCATCCGCACCATTCGCAGAGCGGATACCGGTTCGGCGTCCCCGAGCCTGCCAACTACCGCCTGGTGCTCAATACCGACGAGTTTTGGTTCGGCGGACACGGCTTGGTCAACACCGGCCAGGTCTACCCGCGACAGACCATCCCCGCCGACGGCCGCAACCAGTCTGTCCAGATCTACATCCCCTGCCGAACCGCGCAGATTCTGATGCCTGTTTGACCCGTCCGCTGCGGGGCGATCATCGGGGGTCCGCCGCTTTCCGCGCGGTTACCCTGGCGTGCACTGAGTCTCGGCTTTCTGGAATCGATCCCCATGGGCGGTAAGATGGCTTCTTGGGAAGTGGACGGTTCGGGAGGATCGGTGATGGCGAAGTACCGCGTGGCATGGCTGCCCGGCGATGGCGTGGGCCCCGATGTACTGGCGGCCGCCCGCGTCGTGCTGGACCGCATCGGGCTCGATGCCGAGTACCTCCCCGGCGATGTCGGGTGGGAGTTCTGGCGGCGCGAGGGCGATGCGCTACCCGCCCGGACCATCGAGCTATTGGGCAACACCGACTGTGCCCTGTTCGGCGCCGTGACCTCGAAAACCAAGTCCGCCGCCGAGGAGGAACTTGATCCGCGACTGCAGGGCAAGGGCTTCTCCTATCGCAGCCCGCTGGTCCGTGTCCGCCAGTTGCTCGATCTGTTCGTATGCCTTCGACCGTGCAAAGCCTTCCCCGGCAATCCGCTGAACTACCGCGATGACACCGATCTGGTCGTCTTTCGCGAAAACACCGAGGATCTCTACGCGGGTATCGAGTTCAACGGCGTGCCTGAGGAAATGAAGCTTCTTCCAGGCATGGACCGCGTGCCCCCGGACGCGGCCATCTCACTCAAGATCAACACCCGCGGCGGCTCCAAACGCATCGCCCGTGCCGCCTTCGAGTACGCTCGCAAGCATGGCCGGCGCCGCGTCACCTGCGTACACAAGGCCAACGTCGTCCGCGTCAGCGATGGGCTCTTCCTCGATACCGTTCATCAGGTCGCTCACGAATACCCGGACATCGCCTTCGACAACGCCGCCGTCGACGCGATGTGCATGAGCATGATCCGCCATCCGCAGAACTACGATGTGATCGTGGCCCCGAATCTCTACGGCGACATCGTCTCAGACTTGGCGACGCAGCTTGTCGGCGGACTGGGCTTCGGCTGCACGGGCAACATCGGCAAGCACTACGCCCTCTTCGAGCCGTCCCACGGATCCGCCCCTAAATACGCCGGCCAGAACAAGGCCAACCCCATCGCCGCGATCCTGGCCGTGCGCATGATGCTCGAATGGCTCGGCGAAACCGACAAGGCCGCCCGACTCGAAGCCGCCGTCGCCGACACTATCCACGAGGGCCAAGTCCGTACCCACGACATGGGCGGCAGCGCCACCACGCAGGAAATGACCCAAGCCATCGTCGCCCGGCTGTGACCACTGACCGTGTTCACCCCGTCGCCGCAGACTCTCTCACCACAGAGGAACCGCCTTTCCCACGACTTCGTCTCTGAAGTACCGACTGAGGTCTCCCGGCGTTCGGAGGTCAACCGTCCGTCCCAGCATGTCGGAGAGTTCGATCTCCAGCCATGGTGAACAGGCTCGGGGTCTGTCCCGGCTCGAACTCGACCAGGAAATCGACGTCGCTGTCCGGCCCGAAGTCGTCCCGCAGAATGGAGCCGAACAGCGAGAGCCGCTGGATATGATTGCGCCGGCAGAACTCCGCCAGCCGTGCCTTCGGTATCTCGATTCCGTGACAGCCCATGGCCATGCCTCTTGGCTCGTCGCATTCCAGCCCGAATTGCCCATCGGAACCACTGATGCACACAGATGAACACGGATAGAAGAATGGGCTGGAGATCACATCACATCCTGAGCCCGCAGCGGGCTGTGCTTGGTGCCGATCTCCTGCTTCATCCGTGTTTGTCCGTGTTCATCTGTGGTTTGTTTTCAGTCGTGCACAATCAGGACTAGCCGACTTCGATTTCCGCCGTCCACGGGCTCTGGCCGGGTATCTCACCGTGGCCTCGTGCGATCCACCTGTGCCGGAGCGAGTGTGCCGGGGCCGGCCGGGGCGGCGGATGGCGAAGTCAGTCAGTCGGCGCGGGGGGCTTCGACGACCTTGACGCCGCCGAAGCGACGGTCGCGAGCGGCGTAGGCGCGGATGGCCTCGTTGAGGTCATCCTTGCCGAAATCGGGCCACAGGGTTTCGGTGACGTAGAGCTCGGCGTAGCTGATCTGCCAGAGCAGGAAATTGCTGATGCGCATCTCGCCGGCGGTGCGGATGAGCAGGTCGGGGTCGGGGACGCCCGCGGTGTAGAGGTGGTCGGAGAAGCAAGCCTCGTCGATGGCGGCGGGGTCCAACTCGCCAGCCTGGACGCGCCGGACGATGACCCGGACGGCATCGAGGATCTCATCGCGGGCCCCGTAATTGATGGCCAGACACAGCCGCAGGCCGGTGTTGTCGCGGCTCAGAGCTTCGGTCGCGTCCAGCTCGCGGAGCACGGCTGGCGGCAGACCCTCGCGCCGCCCGATCTGCGTGAGCCGGACGTTGTTCTCCATGATCTCGTCCCGCTCCTTGATGAGGTACTCGACGTAGAGGTCCATGAGGGCGTCGATCTCGGCCCGCGGGCGTTTCCAGTTCTCCGTGCTGAAACTGTAGAGCGTCAAGGCATCGAGCTTGAGGCGGGCGCAGTGGGTGATGATCTCGCGGACGTTGGCGGCTCCCTCGGCGTGCCCGCTGACCCGGGGCAAGTTGCGCAGGTTCGCCCAGCGCCCGTTGCCGTCCATGATGATGGCCACGTGCCGGGGGAGCTGGTGACGCTCCAGCCCGAGTTCCTGTCGGGGATCGAGGGGCGGTTCTGGCATGGCGTCTATTATATCGACCGGATGAGCGTTTGGGTCCGATCCGGCCCGACACTGGCGATGGCCACAGGCACCCCGACGAGGGCTTCGATGCGATCGAGGTACTGCCGGGTTCGGGCGGGCAACTCCTCAAAGGAGCGGACCTGACGCAGATCCTCGTCCCAACCGGGCAGAAACTCGAAGACCGGCGTAGCTCGTTCCAGGAGCGAACAATCGGCGACGAAGCCCGATAGCGGGCCTTCGGGGGTGGTGTAGCCGGTGCAGATGCCGATCCGCTCAAAGCCGGCCAAGGTGTCCAGGTGCATAACCGCCAGGTGAGTGATACCGCTCAAGGCGGCGCTGTAGCGGGCGGCGACGGCATCGAACCAGCCGCAGCGGCGCGGGCGGCCCGTTGTCGTGCCGTACTCGTGACCGCGCTCGCGAATGGTGTCACCGATCTCGTCGCGCAACTCACTGGGGAAAGGCCCGGCTCCGACCCGCGTGGTGTACGCCTTGAGCACGCCGACGCAGGATTGCAGCGTGCTGGCGGGCACGCCCGCGCCGGCCGGCACGCCGATCGCACTCGTCGTGCTGCTGGTCACATAAGGGAACGTGCCATGATCGATATCCAGCAGTGTGCCGTTGGCCCCCTCAAACAGCAGCCGCTTGCCGCCGGCGATGGAATCGAGCAGCAGGCGCGTCGTATCGCAGATGTTCCCGCGCACCCGCTCGCCGCAGGCCAGGTACTCATCCGCCATCGCGGAGGCGTCCATCGGCTCCCGGTCGTCGTACAAGGCCGCGAACAGGCGGTTCTTCAGCTCGACGATGCGGGTGAGCTTCTCGCGGAACTCATCGGGCCGCAGCAGATCCCCGGCCCGCAGAGCCGTGGATCGAAGCATCTTGTCGGCATAGCACGGGCCGATGCCCCGAGCTGTCGTCCCGATCTTCGCATTGCCCAGGGCCGCCTCGGACAACTGGTCCTGCCGCTTGTGGTAGGGCATGACCAACTGGGCCCGGTCGCTGATTCTGAGACTGTCGCCGACATGGATGCCGCGCGCCCCGAGGGCCTGGATCTCCTCGAGCATGCGGGGCAGATCCAGGGCCACGCCGGTACCGATGGCCGCCATCTTGTTCGGGCTCAGCACACCAACCGGTAAAAGGTGCAGAGCGAACTTCTCGCCCGCGATCTGCACGGTATGGCCCGCATTCCCGCCACCGTTGTAGCGGACCACAAGGTCGAAATGCTCGGTCAGCAGATCGACGATCTTGCCCTTGCCCTCGTCGCCCCAGTGCAGACCAACGACGCATGTATGCCCCAGCCTGGTGAGATCCATCGTTGCAGATTCCCGTTCAAGAGGTCCGCGATTCGGTGGGTTGACCCGGAATACCGCCCAACGTAGCGGGCTTCGGGGGGCAGGTCAAGCAAGCCAGTGCCCCGTTTGCGCAAACTCATGCTCAACCGCCGCTTAAGTTCTTGATCTTGTCGACCGCTCGGCCGACAATAGGCCCCAGCGGAGTGCGAAAATCGTGTTGTTCTTCGTAGGATCCACTGCCGGTGCCCGCTGAAGTTGCCAACCCATCGCTGAGTTACCTCGAGCAGCGGATGCTGCTGCGCAGCCGGCCCGAACGACGGCGAGACCTGCTCGTATCCTGTGGCTTGCTGCTGGTGGTGCTCGCTGCGCACGGAACCAGCCTGTGGGACGGCCTATTCCTGGAGGACCACTGGCACCGGGCGGTGATCCGGACATCGGGCTGGGGGATGGACGCTCAGCGGCAATCGGCCACGTTCGATCTGCCCGGCCAGCTCGCTCAGCTCTGGTGGCAGGAGCAGCCGTTGCACCAGAGCTGGGCACGACCGGTGGCCATGCTCATTCTCAAAACCGAGTACCACCTCGTCGGGGGCTCGCCGGTCGGCCTTCATGCCTTCGGCTTGCTGTGGCACACGGTCGCAGCCATTCTGGTCTTCCATCTCGCTCGCTGGATGATGCTCAGTCGCGGATGGTCCTTCCTGGCCGGCACTTGCTTCGCTCTCAATCCGCACTCCGCGGTGACCGCCAGTTGGATCTCCGCCCAGGCAGCCACGATCAGCACGTGCTTTCTCATGGGTGCGGTGCTCGCCTACGCGGCCGCCTCGGCAGTCGAACGTACCCGGCGATCGCGCCGCTCACATCGGCTTTACCAGATCGGATGGGTGCCCATCCGTCTCGCTTGGCTGGCCACCGCCCTGGCCCTGTGGCTGCTGGCGGTCCTGAGCTTCGAGGCAGCAATCATCTTCCCGATTCTGGTGATTGCTCTGGACGCAGGCTATGGCCGCTGGCCGCTACTGCTGTACCGCCTGCCCATCCATGCCGCGTTCTGGTCGCTCAGCCTCGCGTATGCCTACTGGCGGCTCAGAATCTTCCCCGGCACGACGGCCCCCCAGATGCCGCTGCACATGCCCGCCGACTGGTCTCTTGTGCCCTGGGCCGCTTACCGACTCGTGCAACTCGGCTTCAGCCTTATTTCGGGCCTGCCCATGTTCGCTTCCGGCTTCCACATGTCGGCGCTCACCCAAGACCACGTTGCCCTGCTCATGGCGATGGTCCTCCCGGTCGTGTTGGTGTTGGCGTGGTACGAGTGGTCCTCGCGCACGTCGCGATGCCGCCTGCTCTGGCCCATGTGGGCTTTGGCCGGGCTGGCGGTCACACTGCCGCTGTTCACCACCCCGATGTGTGGGTATCTGCCGTTCGCCGGCTTCGCGATCATGCTCGCCCTCATGCTCTCGCGATTGCCGCTTCACGCACGAGCCGTCGCGACGGGAGCGTTGATTCTCGCGATGCTGGTGCCGCTGACCGTCCAGCGCAGGCTGTGGCGGGGAGTGTTACGCTCGGAACAACTGCTCTACGCCGACGTCCCGACGAATAAGTCAGCACCACAGCCCGGCGGTAAGGCCTTCTTCATCAACCTGCCGCTCGTTGGTCTATACGCCCCGGCGGCTCTGCGCGAGATCTGGAACATGCACGACCTCGCCAACCCGCCGGACCTCGAAGGCCACATCCTCACCCTGTCCCCCCACCCCCTCATGATGGACCGTCCCTGCGTCGTGGAGCAGACAAGTGATGACACGCTCATCGTCTCCCTCCCCGCCCCCGGATATTTCGCTGAACCTGTCGGGCGGATGCTCCTGGAATGCGTCCGACCACACTCGCCGCTGACCGTCGGCACGGTGATCCATGGCGAGGTGTACGACACAACCATCCTCGAAGCCGATGAATCCGGCATCCAGCGACTCAAGTTCACCTTTGTCCAGCCGCTAGACAGCCGGCATTACCACTTCTACTTATCTTCGTCCGCACACCCCTTACATCGCCTGCGCTTCGACCGGGCGACAGCCCCCATCGCGGACGCGCACCGCGAGCTGTTCGGCAAGGCCCGCTCCGGCGACGCAACCAATCAAGCCAGGCAAGAGCTCGTGAACCTCGCCCGCCCGATGGCGATACAACAAGGTAATCCCATTCAAGAGATGCTATCCGAAGACAGCCCCATCTCCGACGAGAACCTCGACCGGCTGGAGCTCTGGTGGGCGTCAACGGGCACGTCCGAACTACTCGCCGAACGCGAGCAATCACGCGGTCGATTGCGCTCATTCCTGGCTGAACAGCAACGAGCTCTGAACCTGATCCGCCTGGCTCGGACCGTCGCGCCCGTGGACCTGTTCGTGCAGGGGCGGTCTTCGCCTGAAGAATGAGTATGATGGCATCCTGACGTCCCCCCATCACGGGTACGCCGTGCGGGGCTGCATCCGCCATCAGACAGCGCTTCTCGGCGGTCACGCGCGAAACCGTAGAGGGAACGAACCGGAGCAACGGTCATGAAAACGATTCGCGTAGCGGCGTTCGGCGATCCAGAGGTCATGCGGCTTGAAGAGGTACCCGATCCAGTACCGGCAGCCGGGCAGGTCGTCGTCCGCATTCACGCCGCCGGGGTCAATCCGGTCGATACCTACATCCGCGCGGGTTGGTATCCACACTCTCCAACCCTCCCGTACACCCCCGGCCTGGATGCGGCCGGCGTGGTTGAAGCGACCGGTGACGAAGTCTCGCGCATTCGGGTCGGCGATCGGGTCTACCTTTCGGGCTCGCTGACCGGAACCTACGCGGAGATGGCCCTCTGTACCCAGGCCCAGGTCCATCATCTGCCCGATCGCCTCTCCTTCCAGCAAGGAGCGGGAGTGTCCGTGCCTTGCGCCACCGCGTATCGGGCCTTGTTTGACCGCGCGGGTGCGCGGGCAGGCGATGTGATCCTCGTGCATGGAGGCAGCGGCGGAGTCGGCACCGCGGCCATCCAGCTTGCCCGCGGGGCGGGTCTGACCGTCATGGCCACCGCGGGGACCGAGGAAGGTCGCCAGCTTCTCGCCCGCCAAGGGGCCCATTACGTGCTCGACCACAAGGACCTCGAGCACTTCAACCAGGTGATGGCTCTCACTCAGAACCGCGGCGTCGATGTCATCCTGGAGATGCTCGCCAACGTGAATCTGGACAATGATCTCAAGATCCTGGCTCGGGGCGGACGTGTCGTGGTCATCGGGAGCCGTGGCCGAATCGAGATCGACCCCCGAGCCACCATGGCCCGCGATGTCGGCATTCTGGGTCTGAGCCTGATGAACGCCTCGCCGGAAGACATGGTGCGAATCCACGCAGCCGTCGGGGCCGCCCTGGCCAATGGGACACTCTGCCCGGTGGTGGGCCGCGAATTGCCGCTGGCTAAGGCACCCCGTGCCCACCATCAGATCATGGAATCTCCCGCCCAGGGCAAAATCGTGTTGATCCCGTAAGCCAGTGAGTGTCGTTGCCGCGGTGTGGCCACCCGGATAGGATGGATCCAGCATTTGTTGACGCGAGGCAATGGCCGTCTGACCAAGACATTGGAGGCTCTACCCATGCAACGTCTCGGAATGCTGTCGATCATAGTATGGATGAGTGCAACCCTGGCAAACGCTCAAACCGACAAGCCGCCCGTAGTTGAAGCGATGTTCAGCCCCAAGGGCGGATGCACGGCCGCGATCATCAAGGCCGTCGAGCAGGCCAAGAAACGTGTGCTGGTCCAGGCCCGCGTGTTCACCTCGCCGAGTATCGCCAAGGCCCTGGCCGACGCCGCGGGGCGCGAAGTCGAGGTGGTCGTGCTGCTCGATCGGTCCAGCACCCTCGATAGCCGGTGCATCGCCCCGATTATCATGCAGAAGGGCGTCAAAGTACTGGTGGACACCAAGCACAAGGTCGCCAACAGCCGCAATATGATCATCGACGACCAGACCGTGTATACCGGCAGCTTCGAGCTGGCGCCCGAGTCGGAATTGTCGAACGCCGAGACGCTGGTGATCCTGCGTGGCCCCGAAGAAGTCGTCGCCCGCTTCATCGAGCACTTCGACAAGTGCTGTGAGGATGCCGAGGAGTTCAAGCCGGCCAAAGCGGTAGCGGAAGGCGAGAAACCCGCCGAGCAGCGCAAGACCAACACCCCTGCCGCCCAAACCGATGCCGCCGCCAAGCCCGCCCCCGCAAGCCGCACCCCGGCCGTCGCGGGCGCCAAGATCAACCCCAACACCGCCACCCAGGCGGAGCTCGAACGCCTGCCCGGCATCGGACCCGCCAAGGCCCGCGACATCATCGCCTATCGCGAGGCCAATAGCGCCGCCGGCCAGCCCGCGTTCGCCCGCGCCGAGGATCTCGCCAAGGTCAAGGGCATCGGGCCCGCCACCGTCACCCGGCTGGCCTCCATGCTCGAATTCCCCGACGACGCAGGAACACCCGAGGACAACACCAAGAAGGAGTAGCCCCCGGGCAAGTCGCATCAAGAAGATGGCTCTTGGACGCCCTGCGGATCCGACGTGAACGGCAAAAAACCACGCTACTACCTTTGCCGCTTGGCGGCCAGACCCCACAAACCCATCTCGCCCGACGGCTCAATCTACCCTGCCGCGTGCTCTTCCCATGCCGCATTGAGCTCCGCCAACTGAGCGCGGAGCTGATCCGTCTGGGCACGCAACGCCCGCGCTTGATCCGCGTCACGGTAGACTGCCGGGTCCGCAAAGCGATGCTCGGCGTGAGCCAGCTCCTTCTCCCTGGCGATAATCGCCTCCTCCAGGCGCTCCAACGACCACGACGCATAGGGCGAGGCCGGTCCCGCGTCTTCGGCATTCCCGGCCCGCGCACCGCTACGCCGCTTCGACGACCGGGCGCTCTCCCGGGCCAGCCGCCTCGCCGCCTCGATCTCCTCGCGACGCTTGGCCTCCTCCTGTGCCAGACGCTCCTCGTAGGTCGTCCAGTTGCCGTCCATCATCTCGTGACGGCAACGCTCAGGCAGAATGAGCAGCCTGTTGACCACACGGTCCAGGAAGTACCGATCGTGACTGACCAGCAGGATCGCCCCCTCGTACGAAATGAGGGCGTCCTCCAAGGCCTCGCGGGCAGGAATGTCCAGATGGTTCGTCGGCTCGTCGAGCACCAGCACCTGCGGGTTCGCCCAGACCAGCTTGGCCAGCATGACCCGGCTCTGCTCGCCACCCGACAAGTCGCCCACCCGCTTGAAAACGCTGTCGCCTTGAAAAAGGAACCGGGCAAGGAACGAGCGAATCACCGCCACCCGCGGGCCCGAGGCCACTGGGTCGATCTCCTCGATCACCGTGTGCCCGCGGTCCAGCCCCACATGCTCCTGGTCGTAGTAGCCGACCGACAAGTTCTCGAAAAGCCGAACCTGCCCCGCGTCCGGGTCCACCTGCCGCATGGCCATCTTCAGCAGCGTCGTTTTGCCCACCCCGTTGGGGCCGATGATCCCGATCTTCTCGCCCCGGTAGATCTCCACCTCGAAACCGTCGAACAGCACGACCTCGCCGTAGGCCTTACGCACGCCCTCCGCCCGCAGCACCATGTCGCCCGCCCGCCGCGAGGGCTTGAACTGAAGAGCCATCCGGCGACGCGTGTGCGTCGGCTGCTCGATCAGCCCGCCCGTCCGGGCCTTCCGCTCGACCTGCTTGAGCCGCCCCCGGGCCTGACGCGAACGCGACTTGTCCGCCTTGACCCGCTCCGCATACTCCCGCTGGTGACGCAGCCATTCCTGCTGCTTGGCGTACTCCCGCTCCGCCGTGAGTTGCCGAACTTGCTTGCTCTCCGCGTAATCCGAGTACGCACACGGGTAGACCGTGATTTGCCGATTATCCAGATCCGCCGTCTTCTCCACCACGCGGTCCAGCAGGTAACGATCGTGCGAGACGATGATCGCCGCCCCGTGATAGCCCGCCAGGAACTTCTCCAGAAACCGCGTCGCCTCGATGTCCAGGTGGTTGGTCGGCTCATCGAGCAGCAGCAGGTCCGCCTCCTGAAGCAACAGCCGGGCCAACGCCGCCCGGCACTTCTGCCCGCCCGACAAGGCCGCGATCGGAAGATCGTAGTCCGCCGGCGAAAAACCCAGCCCGCCCAGCACCTCGCGAACCGTCACCTCGTAGTCGTACCCACCCGCCGCTTCAAGGCGATGGGCCAGTTCGTCATACTCCGCCAGCAGCTCGTCGAGATTGTCGCCTTCGTGCTGCTCGGCAATCTCCTGGGCCACCGCCGCCACCCGCTCCTCCAGCTCGCGGACATGGCCGAACGTGGCCGTCACCTCTGTCAGCAGCGTGCTGGCCGTGTCCAGCGTCGGCTCCTGCGGCAAGTACGCAACCTGCAAACCCCGAGCCCGAGTCACCGTCCCCACCTGCGGCTTGAGCTGCCCGAGAATCAGCTTGAACAGCGTCGTCTTGCCCGAGCCGTTCGGCCCCACCAGCCCGACCTTCTCGCCACGCTGGATCTCCCAGTCCAAACCGTCCAACACGGTATGGCCCGCAAACCCAATCTGCACATTCTGGAGCCGTACGATCCCCATGGGGCAGGAATGATAGCTTCTAGCCGCCGAGGATGATACCGTCCGGTGCCTCGTACTCACCGCACCGAACGCCTCGCGGCAAATCAATCACGATGGGGCAACGGATGCAGCATCTCGCTCGCCAGGGAAGACCCGTGCGAGTCACGAAGGGTCGAAACGCCACGGGCCTTCCGCCAACGCGTGTTTGTGGAGACCCTGCTCAATCTGCTGGAGCGACTGGCGAATGCCCTCAAGCTGCGGATGAAGCTGAAGGGTAGCCCGATAAGCATCCAACGCGGGCTCAAGCCGGCCTTGCGCAGCGTGGCAGTGCCCAAGACCCGCCAA
>Ga0123328_1000171_pt1 | contig 67061 bp, 54 predicted proteins | sample BioC12SIPDNA_2_FD_89702 | JGI IMG/M metagenome (GOLD analysis project Ga0123328, IMG submission 89702) | Anaerobic biogas reactor microbial communites from Washington, USA - Biogas_R1_A C12 SIP DNA | ecosystem: Engineered > Bioreactor > Anaerobic > Unclassified | place: Washington, USA...
CCCACCCCCCCTCCCCCCCCGCATGGTCTAGACCCGGTTCAGCGAGCCGTCCCGGCCGGCCGTGATTGAGGAAATCGGCCGCCGGTCGCCTGCACGACGTATTGAGGTTTATGCCGCCAAAAATTCGCCCCGGGCACGACCGACCAGGGCATGTCCCCGCAAACGGATGGTGCTGTATACTTAATTCGGGTGGTAATTCACGGACGATAAATTATACCACAAGAAGTACCCATTGCCAATCGGTTGTGCATTGCATTGCGGCAAGTACAATAGAGCCCGGTGTCTTTTTACACATTTCTCGACTCTGGCACGGGCAGAAACGATGGCCTCAGCACTTACACCTCGGGAAAAGGAAGTTGTCCGCCTGGCCAGCCTGGGGTGCACTTCCGTAGAGATTGGCAGGATCCTCAAACTCGTTCCCAGCACCGTGGTCAGCCACAAGGCCCGGGCGATGGCCAAACTCGGAACGGACAAGGTGACCCTGCTGACGCGTTTGGCGATCAAGCTCAAGATCACCGACATGAAGGACAAACTGACCCCCATCGAGCAGCGGAGGTCCGGCCGCAGCAACGACGGCTGGAATTGACCGCGAAAGGCTGCCTTTCGCCGCCCGATCCCTCCCCCCCTCCGCAATCCGAGCACCTGGCCATCCGTCTCCGTGGTCCCCATGCGCGACCAGGCAGGTTGGCTCACTGGCCGAGCGGCCACGTCGTCACCCGTTCGTCCAGGCGCGTCCCCCCCTCGCCGGATTGGATTCTTGGCCTATAATTGGCTCATCGGGCAGTTTGCCTATTTTTTTGGGGTAGAAAGAGCCCCATTGGCTTGCGTTTTTCGTCATATGGACTAAAATAACACATCGAAATTTCCACAACAACTATTTTCCATGGGGCATGCTATTATGGCATCCGGACTTACCCCTCGCGAGAAAGAGGTCGTTCGTCTTGCAAGTCTCGGCTGTTCGCGCGAGGACATCGCCAAGATTCTCAAACTCGCGCCAAGCACGATCGACGCGCACAAGGCCCGCGCGATGGCCAAGCTGGGAACCGACAAGGCAGCCCTGCTGACCCGCTTGGCGCTCAAGCTGAAGATCACCGATCAGAACGACAGGCTGACGCCCACCGAGCAGCGGAAGTCTGGCCGGAAGAACGACGGCTGGAACTGATCCTGCGTGCCGGGAGCCCTCGGCCTCTTCGCCGGCAGGCCATCGGCACGCCGCGGGGTCCGCACCGGTTTCGTTTCCCCTGATTCGGCGCAAAGGAGAGACTCCTCGGATGTTGAGGCATGACTCCTGCAATTGGGCGTTCTCGCCGTCCATCGCGCTCAAAAGGTGGCGGAGCAGCGATCGCGCTGCCGATCGGGAAGCTCGAAACTGGCTCTGACGGGTCGCCCATCCATCTTCTGCGCGACCGGCAATTCTCATCCGTGGAGCAATCCCCCGCTTGATAGCAGCTAAAACTGGCATTGAGGCTGCGGTTTGACCCGGCGATCAACCAAGGTCGACTCGTGTGGCCTGCACGGGGCCTGGTCGATTACTCCCCGCCGGCTTCCACGGCCTCCCGGATCGCCGCGAGGTGCTCGTCGTACAGGTGATCGCGGTGGAAGACGACGAATCCCTGGGCTCCCAGCTCCCGGGCCGCGGCGATCTCGGCCTTGATCACCTGCGGGTCCTGCCGCTCCGGGTAGATGCCGCTCCAACTGGCAGCCATGCCGGTCACCAGGCCGCAGTCGCCCAGGCAGCTCTTGGTCGCCAGCCCCCGTTGCCGGAACACGTCGACGCTCTTGGTGTAGAGTTGGGGCACGTAGAAGTCGAGGTAACCGCGGCGCGCCCAGGTGGTCCAATCGCGGCCGATGTACCAGTCCGGATTGGCTCCGCCCGAACCGTTGGCCGAAAGCCACATGCCCGGCCGCCTGGCGAGCACCATTTCCTGGAGCCGTGCGAAGAAGTCGCTCGACATGAAGGCGGCCAGGTTGTGGAGCGTCGGCCGGGCGGCTTCCGGGTCGTTGCAGATCTCGATCCCGAACCACTCGCGGCATAGCGCCTGGCAGTGCTCGCAGTAGCAGTAGTCCGCCCCCCAGTTGAAGCCCGGCTCCTCGATGTGGATTCCAGCCAGGTCCGGGTAGCGGTCGACGAGCCGCGCAAGCAGGTCCAGCTCGAACTGGCGGACCTCCGGACGGATGAAGCAGAGGCCCCTGGCGTCGGGCTTGCCGGCGGAGTCGACCGCCGCCCACTCGGGATGATCGCGCAGTTCGACGGCCCGCGAAGCGTTCTTGTAGACCCAGGGCGAGAACCAGGCGTGGACCTGCATGTCCCGCTTCTTCGCCGCCCCAAGGATTTCGCCGAACGCATCCCATGCGGCCTGTGGCTGGTCCTGCCGCAACTCGGGGCGATCCAGGGCGGCGATGTAAAGCGAGGAGGTCGAGACCAGCAGGCTGTTCAGGCCGGCGGCTCCCAGCTTGTCGAGGCTCTCGTCGATCTCGCGTCGCCCGGCGTCGGCCTCCTCGGCCTTGACGAACCCCCACCAGACGCCGCGCAGTTGGCCATCGGGGAACTGCTTGGCCTCGAGCCGGGCGTCGTCGACGCAGAGTCTGCCCAGCCGGAAACCCTTGCTCTCATGCCCCGAGGCGAGGATCAACACGACGAACCGTGCGACCCCGGCGGGGATGCGGAGGCTGCCGGCAGACTGCTGCCATTGATCGCCGGGCCGCAACGCCGCCGCGCGAACCGGGATGGTGATCCGCTCCTCGGAGCCCGCATCCTGGGAAGGCCAACCGGTCGCGATCACCTTGGCCGAGGGGATCGTGCCCTTGTACCAGAAGGAAAAGGCGTACCGCGCGCCGGCAACGCAGGGCAAGGCGCCGCCGGCCCGATAGCCGTCGTTTTCCGCAAGGATCAGCGCGCCACTGGCGCTGCGGTTCTCCGGCGAGTCCTGTTTGTCCGGCGGCGTGTACCACCTGTTCAGCTCCAGGCAGGCCGCCGACTCGCCGGAGTGCTGCTCATCGGTCGCCTGGGCCAGTCGCACTCCGCCCGCCCCGACGTACCTCCCCCAACCTTTGGGCGCGCCGCTGGCGGCCGCTTCCTCGGCCGAAGGGTTTTCCACCAGGTTCTCGGCGCCCAGCGCCGAACGGGTGGCGAGGAAAAACAACGCCCCGATCATCAGCAGGCAACGCATCATACGTGGTCTCCCCTAGTGCGACGGGTCCGGCGAAGCCGGTTCAACGAGTCTCGGCCGCGGTCAAGATGCCGTCCCAGCCTTTCCGGTACGGGCGGCGGATGAACTGGTCGGCTTCCGGGGCGTTGGTTGCCCGCAGGTTGACGTAGTCCCAGTCGAGCTTCTTTCCGGTCCGGTAGGCGACGTTGCCCAGGTGGTTCGACTCGGTGACCCAGCCCGAATAGAGGAAGTTCGACCCCGGCGCCGGCCCCTGGCCCTTGCACGCCTGGATCCATTCGATGTAGTGGCCGGGCGAACGGGGGAGCGTCTCCGGCGGCATCGGGTAATCCTTGAACTTCTCTTCGGGCAGCAGTTTGGGCCCGCCGCCCCCGCCGTTGTAGAGCATCCCCTCATCGCCGATGAACAATTGGGCCCGCTGGCCCATGATGCTCGGGTCGAACTGCGGCGGCCGGCCCTCGCCTTGGTACCAGACGAGCTTCAGCGGCGGGGCCGAGCCGCGGGCCGCGAACTGGTAGGTCACGGTCATCGACGCCGGCGCCAGTTCCGGGTGGGCCTTGCCCATCGGGCTGACCGACTCGATCGAGAGCGGCTGGCGGATGTCGAGCACCTGGAAGACGACGTCGTTGTCGTGGCCGCCCAGATCGCTCATCGTGCCGTTGCCGAAATCCCACCAGCGGTACCAGCGCGGGCCGGGCAGATACGTCGCATGGAACGGCCGCATCGGCGCCGGCCCGATCCACAGGTCCCAGTCGATGTTCGGCGGGACGGGCATCTCTTCCTTGAACCGGTCCGTGATCTGGATGCCGTTGTAGAATCCGTGCGGCTTGTCGTATTTCTCCGCCGCCGCCGCGCTCTGCAAGCCCCAGGCGCGGCCCGCCCAGACGTGCACCTCGCGGACCGGCCCGATCGCGCCGGCCATCAGCAGCTCCTTGATCTGGCGGCGGACGGGCGAAGCGTGGCCCTGGTTGCCGGTCTGCGTGGCCAGGTGCGGGTGCTTCGCGGCGGTCTGGCGAATCAGCCGCGCCTCCCAGACGTCGTGGGTCAGCGGCTTTTCGCAGTAGACGTGTTTGCCGTGCGTCAGCGCCAGATAGGTTGCCAGCGCGTGGGTCTGCTCGGCCGTGCTGACGATCACCGCATCGAAGTCCTTGGGGCTGTCGAACACCCGCCGGAGATCGTTGTACGTCTTGGCTTTCGGGAATCTCTGGGCCGCGGCGTCGACGGCCGTCTGGTTGACGTCGCAGAGGACGGTGATGTTCTCGGCCGGAATGCCCGTCGGAGGGCCGGCCGCGGCCTGGCCGCCTCCCTCGCGGCGACGGCGGCCGCCATCGCCGTTCATGTTCGCCAGGGCACGCCCCCCGCAGGCGATCATCGCGATGTTCAGTTTGTTGTTGAGGTGCTGGCCCCGCAGAAAGGCCGGCGCGCCGGCAATCGCGCCGACCGCGGCCAGCGAGGCGCCGACCATCTCGCGCCGGGTGATCCGACACGCCTGGCTGTTCTTGGCAGTCTTCTTCATCGCGCGCTCCTTGGTTTTGCAGCTGAAACGAGCACTCTTCGCACGGGCAATCATTGCCTCCGCAACTTCTCGCGCATGATCGGCGCGAGGAATTTCGCCGTCTCGTCCTCAAGATCGGTGCCCCAGGGTATGTTGGTCGTGGGGAAAAGGACGGCCGCGGGATGGTCGCGGCGCAGCCCGGCGAGCAGCTCATGGTAATCCTTCGGGAAGTTCACCTCGAAGTTCTCGCGCTTCTTGAAGTCGTTGCCGCCGCAGCGGATGAAGACGTAGTCCAGACCGGGCCGCTTCGCGACCGCGCGGTCGTATCGCCCGGAATCCAGCAAGCGGCGGATGAACTCGCCGCTAAGCCCGGAATTGATCACATTCGTCGGCGGCAAGTCGCCCGCGGCGGCGAGCAGGATGCGGACCACGTCCTCGAACTGTGCTTCTTGAGGCGCGATCTTGCGGGGGATGCTGGCCTCGGTCGCACTGTCGCCAAGCAGCAGGATCTGCACTTCGCCTTCGTGCTCCGCCCGGGCAAGACTCGGCAGCAGCATCAGCCACACCAGGGCGATCCATGCCCCGCGGTTCGCGCCCGGCAACAATGCCGTGAAAAGTGGCATCATGAGGGAAGAACTCCTGTTTGCATCCTGGCTGGGCGAATTCTCCGCGGCAAGCTGGCCCGCGGCCGGCGGGGCCGCCGTTTCCGCGAACGTCTTGCCGCCGGCCCGGCTTCTGCCATATTCTGATGCCGAGCGCTCTGGTAGTGCAAGACCCGCGGCCCGAAAATGACGGGCAACGTCCGGCCAGTCCGTCGGCGATTTCCGGGGCGGGCCCCTGGATGGCCAGATCGTGCCGATCGCGCCGGGCCGGCACGGTTGGCGGAATGGAACTCTCCACCTGCACTCCTCGCGGGGCGGATCATGAGACGACGCGGTACGCCTTGCCGTTGGCTGCTATGCTTGGCTCGGTTCAAGAAGTGGTTCGCAAGTCGCCGCCAAGAGCGAGGACCGCCAGACTCTCGAGGAGGTCGAGGTGCTGCCGGGCGCCACCGGCCCGGCCGCTCAAGCCCTGGAGGGCCGCGGCGACGCCGGCTGGGCCAAGGGCGAATTCTGGACACGGCCCGCGCCGTGTGCGATACTTCGCCTGTGCGGGCGGACCCTCGCGGTCGCCCCGCTTGCGCGGCACGGCCGTCAAGAAGTCTGATCTGCATTTCTCAATTCCAGGAGCACCTTCCATGACCTCCATCGATCGTCGCGCGTTTCTTGCCCGAACCGCTGCCGCCGGCGCGGCCGCCGGCCTGGCCGGCATCGGGCTCGGTCCCGCCCTGGCCGCCGAACCGCTGGTCAAAGGCCTGCCCAACGTGGAGAAGCTCGGCTGGCGAGTCGGTTTCTCCGCATACACGTTCCGCGCCTTGACGGCGTTCGAAGCGCTCGACAGGATCGCGGCCACCGGGCTGCGCTACGCCGAGATGTTCGCCTGGCAGAAGCTCAGCCCGAAACATCCGCAGGCGACAACCAGCCCCGAGCTTTCAACGGCTCTCCGCGGCGAGCTGAAGGCCAAGGCCGGCGACTGCGGCGTGAAGATGATCGGCCTCTACAGCGCGATGGGCAATCGCCCGACGGCCGAAGCAGCGTTCGAGTTCGCCGCCGACATGGGGTTCGAGGTGATCGTCGGCGAACCGCCGGCGGACCTGTTCGAATACATCGACTCACTGGCCGAGAAGCACAAGGTCGATTTCGCCCTGCACAACCACCCGAAGCCGTCGGGCTTCTGGAACCCGGAAACGGGCCTGGCCGCCATGAAGGGCCGCTCGGAGAGGATGGGGTTCTGCTGCGACACCGGCCACTGGTGCCGCTCGGGGCTCGAACCGGTCGAGATGCTCAAGCAGATCGGCTCGCGGGTGAAGACGTTTCACCTCAAGGACCTCGACCAGTTCGGCATCCCCCAGGCGGGCGACGTCGTCTGGGGCGAAGGCAAGGGGCGGATCGCCGAGATCCTGGCCGAGGTCAAGCGGCTCGGCGTTCAGAAGCCGTATTTCGGCATCGAATGGGAGCGGACCACCAACGAACCGCTGGAGACGCACGCCAGATCCGTGGCCTTTTTCGAGAAGGTCGCCGCCTCGCTGGTTTCCCCGTGACCCCAGGCCGCCCTGGCGGCAGCCGCGAACCAGACCCGGGTTTTTAACCTGGGCGCCGGTCTTGAACCGCAGCCGCGCACAGGGAAGCGGTGGGCCCGGGGAGGGTGTCGAAAGTGAAGACCTGTCCCGCCGGGCGGTCGCCACGCCCTTGGAGGGAGTCTATCGCCACGTCCAAACCTGTTTTGAGGAGACGCTCATGAAACGCCTCGTTGCCCTGGCATTGATCGGGAGTCTGCCCGCGACTGTTGCCGCTCTTGCCGCGGATGACTCTCCGCGGGCGGCGGAGTTGGTCGAGGTGAAGTGCATCTGGAACAAGGCGCCGCACAACGCCTTCACGGACCTGGTGCGGTTCCAGGACCGATGGTTCTGCGTGTTTCGGGAAGGCCAGGGGCATGTTTCGCCCGACGGCGCGCTCCGCGTGATCACCTCGGAAGACGGCGAGGACTGGGAATCGGCCGCCTTGCTGACCTCCGAGAATTCCGACCTCCGGGACGCCAAGATCACCGTCGCGCCGGGCGGCCGGCTGATGCTCTCTGGCGCCGAAGCGATGAACCGGCCGGTCGGCTACAAGCACCAATCCCTCACGTGGCTGTCGGAAGACGGCAAGAGCTGGAGCGCGCGCCATGAAGTCGCCGACCGCGACTACTGGCTCTGGCGGATCACCTGGCACAAGGGGACGGCCTACGGATTTGGCTACGGCTGCCGGAACGACAACCACAATCTGCGTCTCTATGCAAGCCGTGACGGGCGGCGATTCGATCCGCTGGTGGAAAGCGCTTTCCGCGAAGGCTATCCGAACGAGACCTCGATGGTCTTTCTGGACGACGACACGTGCTACTGCCTGCTGCGGCGCGACGGGGGTTCGAGCACGGCCCAACTCGGCGTGGCCAAGCCGCCCTACACGGAGTGGTCGTGGAAGGACCTCGGCGTGCGGATCGGCGGACCGCAGATGATCCGTCTCGCCGATGGGCGTTTTGTCGCCGCCGTGCGACTCTACGACGGCAAGGTCCGCACCGCGCTCTGCTGGCTGGATACGGAAAAAGGAACGCTTGCCGAGTTTCTCACGCTCCCCTCCGGCGGCGACACGAGCTATGCGGGGCTCGCCTGGCACGAGGGGCTGTTGTGGGTCAGCTACTATTCGAGCCATGAAGGGAAGACGAGCATCTACCTGGCGAAGGTCAAGTTCGCCCCGTAGGCAGCGCCGCGGCGGCGCGTTCGGCAACCGCCGGCGGGCTGTCTCGATGCACGAGGGGGCCGTGGCCCCGGCGTGACGGGTCGCGGCAGGGCTCGATTTGCGTCGAGGCGGCACGGTCCGCGAGCGGTTGTGCCGCGGGGGCAATGCCCGGACACCTCGCCCGACGCAAGACAAGTCAGGATGCCGTTGCCAGGTCGCCGGCCGGCTCCGTCGCCGGCCCGAGGGTCGGGCTGGGCGCCAGCTCCGCTGCAAGTGCCGGGTTCGACGCCGGGACGGGCGCCGTGCTGACGGACACTTCCGCAAGGCGAACAGCCGGGGCATCGATCGAGGCGGTGATTGGCCGAACGGCGATCGCTGGGATGGGGATGCGGGGGGCCGCGGGCTGCGGAGCCGGCACCCGCCTGAGCAGCAGCAGGGCAAACGCTCGAGCGACCGAGGATATGCCGAACAGCAGCAGGTAACCCAACGGGCCGGTCCCCAGGCTGAGGAGCACAAGCCCGCCGAGAGTCGAACCGAGCACCCAGGCGGTCGTATTGCCGAGGTTGTAGAACGTCAGCACGCCGGTCCGCTCTTCTTCGGGGATCGACTCGAAGAACATCAGGAAGAAGCCGAGTTCGTACGCGCCCCAGACGACGCCGGAGAGGGCCTGGGCCAGCAGGAGCCAGGCGAACTGGTCGGAGACGATCCACAGCGCAGAGACCGGCACGATGCCCGCCCCGCCGATCCACAGCAGCCGCAGGGCGCCGAGGCGGTGGGCAATGCTGCCCCAGGCGGGCAGCATGGCGATTTTGGTGGCGTATGCCGTGGCGATCAGGATCATGTAGCCGAGGTAGGAGAGCCCCAGCCACTCGAACATGAAGGGGGTGAAGAACGGTCCGGCGATCTGGACGGCGCCCTGTACGGCTACCAGGTAGAGCACGAGCTGGCCGCTGCCGGCGTGGCGAATCCTCGCCAGCACCTTGCCGATCGAGGCGGACGGTCGCCCAGCCCGAAGTGGCAGCGGCTCCCTCTGAAGGGCGAGCATTCCCAAGGAGACCAGCCGGCAGAGACCGGCTCCGAGGAAGATCAGGGCGAAGGCGTACGTGGCGGCGCCCCGGTGGCTGGCCCATTGGAGCAAGCAGCCGCCGACGACAAATCCGGCCAGCACCGCCAGCTGCATCATCCGCGTGCGGTAGGCGAAGAAGTGGGCCCGCAGCGGTCGGGGCACCAGGGCGCCCATCCAGGTATTCCAGGCCGGGCCGATGGCCAGACCGCTTCCCCAATAGACGGCCGCCACGATCAGTATTCCGGCGGTGGAAATCCGCCCGGCGACCGCCGCCAAGGCCAGCGGAGCGAAAGAAAACGCCTGGACCAGCGCGCAGAGGAGGACCCACCGCTTATGGGAGCCCAACCGGCGGATCGCCAGGGGGGAAAAGGTCTGCATGAGACCGCCGACCAGCAAGGGCAGGCTGGCCACCAGACCCGCCGTGATCTCGCCAAGCCCCACGGCAAGGGCGAACGCCGGCAGGTAGGTCTCGCCCAGGCCGGTCATCCCGCCGGCGGCCGCCCCCTCGGCATGGCCGGCAACCAGGTCCTTGCGCAGACTCCGATGGGGGTCGCCACCGCGGACGCATCCGTTTTCCATCGCCAATCAAGCCCGATCTTGTACTCTGCCAGAACACCGTAGATCCGCGGGCTTTATCCAAGTCGGGATTGACGGGAGGTTCGCATCTTGGTGAGGCTGTTTCAGGAACGGTCGGACCGAACGCCGGGTGCGGTCCAAGGTCCAAGGTCCGGAATCCGCTGCCAGAACGAAGCCAAGCGTCGCCCGCTGCTCGGCCACTGGAAATCGCCCCTTGAACCGGTGCCGAACATTGTCCCCACCGACCGCCCCGGCAGCCTGTTCTTCAAGACCCACGCGCCAGGTGCATTCGGTCTATCGTATCGAATCATCGGCATTCGGTCCACGTGGAACCTTGACGATCTTTGAAAATTGGCTGGAGCCCATGAAAGCCCCATCCGCCGACAGCGCGGCGGCGCCGTTTACGACCGGCCGCCGCCGCAGGGGAGAACCAGGACGAAGCACGCACCTTCCCCAGGACGCAGGCTGCGGCAGAAAAGTTCGCCCTGCATTCTCCGGGCGAGCCGCCGGCTCAGCGCCAGTCCGAGGCCGACTCCCGGCGCGCTCCGTGCAGCGGCGGCGGCGGACTTGGAAAACGCGCGGAAGAGGTGGCGATGCTCGGCGGCGGAGATTCCCGGCCCGTGGTCGCGGACCCGGAGCTCCACCTGGTCGCCGACCCGCTCGACCGCGAGATGGATCCGCCGATCAGCGGCCCCTTGGGCGTACTTGCACGCGTTGTCGACCAAGTTGACCAGAATCTGTTCCACCGCCGAGGGATTCGCCAGGATCGGGTCGTCTTGGATCAGCTCGCTGATTTCGACTTCGAGGTGCATTCCGGCCTGGCCGGCGTAGCCGGCGAGCCGGTCGGCAATCGGTTGGAGGAGCTGCCCGACGGGCAGGCACTCGATCCGCCCATCGCTGCGGCCCCGTTCCAGGCGAGCGTAGGCGAGGACATTTTCGACCAGGTGGGTGAGCCGGCCCGCCTCCCGGTGGAGCGTTTGGAGATACTCGCGGCGCGCCCGCGGGTCGGTGACCATCCCCTCTGCAAGCATCTCGGTGTACATCTGAAAGGTGGTCAGGGGAGTGCGGAGCTCGTGGGTGACCGCCGAAACGAACGTCGCCCGCCGCTCGCTCAACCGCAGGACCCCCCAGAGAAGCAGTCCCACGGCCGCCACCGCCAGCGCCGCGCCCGTCCAGGCGATGGCCAGCGACACCTGGGTGGGCCAACGGTCGGACGGGATCGTCGGCAGCCAATCGCCGGGGACCAGGCGTGCCGGCAGCGCGGCCAACTGGCGCGGCTGGCTTGCCTCATTGGCCTGGGCGAGGGGTTCAAGCGACGCGCCCGGGACCAGGTCGGCCGCCAGGCTGACCAGCCACGCTTCGATCTTGGGCCAGTCGAGCAGGCAGCCTTGAAGGTAGGAGCCGTCGCTGAGCGACACGCGGCGCGCGAGCAAGAGGTCTTCGCCGATCCAGAGCGGCGTCATCGGGACCCCGCTCGCCTCAGAAGGATCGATGCCCGGCTGGCCCGGGGGCAGGACGGCGGCGTTCTGCATGAGAACCTGGGTCTGGGCCATGACATTGCTGCTGGAGACGATAGCGCCTCGCTTGCGAAACTCGATGTTGCCGCGGCTGAACGGCTCGGCGCGCTCCAGTTCGCCCCCCTTGGCGATCGGTTCTGATTGCGCCAGGCGACGATCCGGCTGGAACGGCTCAGCCGCCCGAACGCCCGGTGCGGGGAGCCGCGCCATGAGCTGGTCGGGCTTGACCGTGCGGGCGAGATGTTCCAGGCGCCGCGAGAACGCCTCGATTGCCTGGAACGAGCGGCCCTCCGGCGACGCGCTCGGAATCGGCCGCGCCGGCACCTCGGGCGAGCTCAGCCGTCCATCGGGCCCGAACTGGAAATGCACCCGCACAAACGGCGAGGGGTAGGCCAGAAAGGCCGAGGGGGAGAGCCGCCTCGCCGAGTCCCCCGCGGGGTCCGCGCTCCGGTATGCCGACACCGGCTGGGCGCTCTCCTGTGCCACGATCGGTGCCAGGGCGGAGTCCATCCGCCAGAGGGCGAGGCGGACGTTTTCCTCAATCGCGGCGGCCCGCAGGGCCGCCGACTCCGCCCGCTCCAGCCTCAGCGCAGTCCACGTCGCCCAGCCCATGGCCGCCATGACCAGGGTGAAGCACGCGATGAACGGCAGCCAGATATGCCAGGAACGCTTCATTGCCCTCAACGTCCGATCCCGTAGCACGGGTCTCCCGGCCCGTTGCCCCTCGTTTGCCGGCCCGTTGCCCTTCGTTTGCCGCCCGTAGAACGGGTCTCCCGGCCCGTTGCCCTGCTTTCGATCCTTGTACTAACAAGAGACGCTCCGATTGAATTTGTATCCTCTGCCCCGCACCGTGACCAGGATGGTGGGCCGTTGTGGATCGTCGGCCAGTTTCTCGCGAAGCCTGGCGATACACATGTCGATCGTCCGCGTGGCGATCCCCTGGGGCGAGATTCGCCAGACGTTGGCCAGGATCTCCTCGCGGGAGACGGTTCTGCCGGCGTTGATCGCCAGGTACCGGATCAATTCGATCTCGCGCTGCGACAATTCCTGGCAGCGCCCGTCCTCGAAGCGGACCTCCCGGCGGCTGAAATCGATGCAGCCGCCGGGAACGGCGATCTCCGCCAGGTCGGCCGGTCGTTCGGCCGACCGGCGGAGGACCGCCTCGACCCGCGCGAGCAGCTCCTTGACGCTGAACGGCTTGACGACATAATCGTCGGCGCCGTCGCGGAGTCCGCGGACCCGGTCGGCTTCGTCGCCTCGGGCGGTGAGCAGGATCACGGGCATGGCGGGGCGCAATCGCCGCACCTCGGCCAGAATCTCGAATCCATCGCGTCCCGGAAGCACCAGGTCGAGCAGCAGCAAGTCGTACTGCCGCGACCGCGCTGCCTCCAGGCCGCCCGTTCCATCCGCCGCCTGGATCACCGCGTAGCCGGAAAACCGCAGCGCGTCGGCCACCGCGCGGCGAATGGCCGCATCATCTTCGACGACGAGAATCTGGCGTGTCATGGTATTCCCGGGAGGGAAACTCCCGGCCCGTCGCGTCACCCCGCCGTTGGCTGATCGTGGGGCGGCGCTGCCGCGTTGGCCGTGTGGATGTATTCGGTTTAAGGAGACAATTGTTGGCCGCTGCAGCCGCCTGGAATCGGGCCGCTCTCGACCATCCTGCGGCAATCTTGTCAGCGCGATGGGACGTAGCGCTCGTAGCGATAGGTGAGTGTCTTCTCCTCGCCCGGCTTGAGCTTGAGACTCCAGCGGATCATTCCGCGCCGCTCGGCCAGTTTGAGTTCATCGGGCGAGAGCGACATCTGACCTCCGCTCGCGACGGTGGGTTTGCCGGGCACCGGATTGTCGATCAGGATCTCCACCGGCTGGGGATCGAAGTTGCGGATTCGCAGCGTGCCCGCGAGCGTGACCAGGTCGTAGCTGACGCTCGAGCTTGGGGAATGAATCTTCAGCTGGCGATCGACCTCCTGCTCGGACTTCTCGTGGACCACGTTGATCGCCGTCGTGACTTCGAGCTCCGACTTGCCCGACTTGGGGGTGTAATAGAGCAGGTCTTCGCTCAAGGGGCGGTGGCCGTCGATCGCCAGGCATGGGCCGGTGGTCCAGGCCGACGGCGAGTCGTTGTGGAGCACGAGAAAGTGCCGCATCTTCTCCGGAGGCGACCAGCGATACACGTGGCCGTAGCGGATCGTCTGGGCGAGCAGCGTGAGAAGCGCTTTTTCCCCGCGCCGCAGCGTCAGGTCCGAAACCGTGTAGACCGTGTAGTCGGTTCCCGCGGGACCGGCCAGCTCGGGGAGCTTCCCGATCGCCGCGCCGAGGTCGCCCGGCGGTTCGACCGGCTGGTCGGCGGCCCCGGGCGGTTGGTTGAACTGCGGCGCCACGGCGGCGTTGGAGACGATGCCCGCTCGGCTGATGATTTGCTGGGTCATGGCCTGCTGGGGGACGTTGGCGGCGACCGCCGCGCCGATCGTGCGGATCACTTGGCCGACAGCGACCGGCGCCAGGTAATCGGTGTGGACGAAGTGGGGCACGCCGACCACGAGGTGCACGTCCGTGTGGATCAGGTCCTCGGCCTCGTTGACGAGCGTGCCTCGGAGCGTCAGCCGGGCGGTCTGTTCGTCGACGATTTCCAGCGTGTAGTCGGGAATCCAGGTGATGCCCTTGCGGAGGTAGGCCATGCCGATCTTCGACTTGCCCACGGGCTTCTTGTCATCCGCGGCCACGTGGACGCGAAGCGGCAGATCGAGGATCTGCATCCGCTTGAGACCGGCGATCGGCACCGCGAGCGCCTGCTGGTCGTCGTCGAGGACGGCGAACTGCGGGCCGACGGAGAGGAGTCTGCCCGCGGCGGCGCGCTGCTCGCCACGGTGCTGGTAGCGGAGCTCGACTTTCAAGCCAATCGCCGGCTCCAATCGCGCCCGCCGCGCCGCCTCGTCATCCGCCGCGTCGCGCCCGTCGAACTCGACGAGTTCACCGGGGCCAGACCCGACCATGTCGATCGATTGCCGCTGGTCGATGGCGTAGATCGCCAGGGTCCCGAAGACGGCCGGCGGCACCTGGCTGGCCAGGCACCAGCCGTCGCGCAGGGCAACGTCGCCCTGGCGGATGAAGAATCCCAGCCCGTTCTTGAACACCGCCACCGACGTGGTCTGCGGCTGCCAGATATGGGGATTCTTGAAGTCGGCCGCGAGCCCGGCGGGTTGTTCCGCCTCAGGCGCCGCGCGGCCCTCAGCGCGGCCCGGGACACGCTCCGGTTCAGCGCCGCCGGCAATCCGCGCCGGCGCCAAGGCAGCCGCCAGCAAGGCGGCCAATCCGAGAGAACAACCGAAACGCGTTCGCCCTGCGATACGGGTCATGGCATGCCTCCTGACAGGAGTGTTGGAAGAACCGGGCCGTTGACGCAACGAGCCCTGATATTCACCACTTTACCAGGGGAGACCGCGGGCGCGTGTAACGAATTTGTAACATGGCTTTCAGTAGTCAGCCATCCGCCGTCAGCCGTCAGCCGTCAGCCATCCGCCGTCAGCTTTCGGCCGTCGCGCGCCAACGGCACCCGACGCGTGAGCCAGGCCAACTCGGATTAGCCGCGCTTTCGCCACCCTGGACGGGCTGATTGGCGCGCGGCCCAATCCGGGGCCTCTTCGGGGAGTGCCTGTCTGGCTGCGCGGTGCTCGGAGTCCAGGTGCGCTGCTCCGCGCCGACGGGAAGGCTGTGTTGTGACACGCGCTCCGCGCAAAGCAGCCTCTTGTGTCCCACTCAGAAGATTCCCATCGACGGCCCACTGACGGCTGACGGCTGATTGTAGGGCCAAGAACGGGCCAAGGGGCGCCGCCTTCGAGGGGGCCGCGCCCCTTGGGTGATTCGCCAACCGCTTGTGCCCGGCGGCTATTGCTGTTCCGGCTCGTCGGAGGACGGCTGGTCGCCGGCCGCCTCGTCCACCGTATCGGGCGACTCGCCGGCGGCCTCCTCGTTCGTGACGTCTTCATCGGCCACGGTCTCCTCGTCGAAGACGGGCCTTTGACTCTTCTCGCGGACGCGGTCGCGGACGCCGACAAACTCGAGGATCGCCTGCGGCCCCGCGTCGCCGAGCCTGGGGGTGGCCAGCTTCAGGATTCGCGTGTAACCGCCCGGCCGATCAGCGAACCGCGGCCCCAATTCTTCGAAGAGAATCTCGACGGCCTTCTTGTCACCGAGCAATTTGAGGGCTCGCCGCCGCGCGGCGACCACAGGCGCAACCGCCTGATTCCAGCTCTGCCACTCGGGGCTGTTGCGCCAGGCGCGCCATGTGTCCGAGCCGCGCTCGGCGCCGCAATCGAGCCGCTCGGCGGCCTCCTGATGGGGCAGGCTTTTCCGTGCGATCGTAATGCACTTTTCCACGAGGGGGCGGACCTCTTTCGCCTTCGGCAGGGTGGTCACGATCCGCCCCTTGACCTTGGGGGCATTCTCGTCGTGCTCGGCGTCGCGCTCGGTGAGGATCAGCGCCGAGGCGAGGTTCCTCAGCAGGGCCCTTTGATGGCTCGGGTTGCGGCCGAGCTTGCGGCCTTTGTTGCGGTGTCGCATGGTTCTTGAATCGATCTGAAAAAGGTGTTTTGCAGGATGCGGCCCCGGGGCGTATCGCCCGCCGGGGGGGCGACTGGCGGTCCGGATCGGCCCGCGCGGGGCCGTTCTTGTCAGAGCAGGTTCGTCGACGCGGGCGGCACGCGCATGCCGAGCCGCAGGCCGAAATCGGCGAGCTTCTCGCGGACTTCATTCAACGTCGTTTCGCCGAAGTTGCGGACCTCCAGGAGCTGATCCTCGGCGCAGGACACCAGGTCGCGGACGGTGCGGATGTTCTCCGACTCCAGGCAATTCGTCGCCCGGACCGAGAGGTTCAACTCCGCCAGGCTCATCGAGAGCTTGGCCTCGGTCGCCGGGTCGAGCCCGATTGCCCCGGAAGCCCTGGCTTCCGCATGGATTTTGCTTCCCAGTTCCGTGTATTGGACGAACGGGTTCAAATGCTTGCGGAGAATCTTCGCCGCCTCGACCAGGGCCATTTCCGGCCCGATCGAGCCGTCCGTCCAGATTTCGAAGGTCAGCTTGTCGTAGTTGGTCTTCTGGCCGACCCGGGTCTCTTCGACATCGTAGCGGACGCGGACGACCGGGCTGAACGCGGCGTCGAGGGGAATCGTGCCGATTTCCTGCACCTGCTCGATCTGCTCGGCCGCGGGCACGTAGCCGCGCCCATTTTCCACGACCATCTCCATCACGAACGGCACGTCGTCGGTCAACGTGGCCAGCACATGGTCCTTATTAATGACTTCCACGAAATTGTCCGTTTGGACGTGGGCGCCGGTGATCACGCCGCGCTGGTTCCGCTCGACGCGGAGGACGCGGGTTTGCGGGCTGTGGTTCCTGACGATCAGCGCCTTGACGTTGAGCACGATCTCGGTCACGTCTTCGACGACGCCGGGGAGCGTGGTGAATTCGTGCTGAGCGCTGTGCAGCTGAATCCTCGTGATCGCGCTGCCTTCGAGGCTCGAGAGCATGACGCGGCGCAGGCTGTTGCCGATGCTCGCCCCGAATCCGCGCTCGAACGGTTCGGCGATGAACTTGCCGTAAGTCGCCGTCAGGGTGTTTTTGTCGCACGTCACTTGACTTGGAAGCTCAAGGCCGCGCCATCGAATTCGCATGGGAACCCTCCGATGATTTCAAAACGTCGGAAACGACGATCACCCGCAACTACTTCGAGCAGAGCTCGACGATCAAGTTCGGCTCGACGGGAATCGACACGTCCTCGGCCTCGGGCAGCCGCACGATCTGCCCCTCGGGCTTCTCGCCCTCGACCCGGACGAGAAAATCTGGAAGTTCACGCTGGAATTCCGACATATTCGCCTGGACGAGTTCCGTACTCTTCTTCCGCAGCTTGACCCCGATCACGTCGCCGACGCGGACCTCGTAACCGGCGATATCGACTGGCGAACCGTTGACGGTAATGTGTCCGTGACAGATCATCTGCCGCGACTGCGCCCGCGACGGGCCCCAGCCGAGCCGGTGGACGATGCTGTCCAAGCGCCGCTCGAGGAGGCTCATGAGGACCTTGCCGGTGTTGCCCTTGGCCCGCTCCGCGCGCTGGAAGTAGCGGCGGAACTGGCGTTCCAGGACGCCGTAGAAGTGCTTGACCTTCTGCTTCTCGCGGAGGTGGATTCCGTAGTCGGTCAATTTCCCACGACGAAACGTGTGCATCCCCGGCGGTGTCTGCCGCCGCTCGAACGCGCACTTGTTCGTGTCGCAGCGGAGGCCCTTGAGGAACAACTTCATCCCCTCGCGGCGGCACATCCGACAAACCGGTCCCGTATTTCGCGCCATGCCTGTCTTCTACTCCCAATCACTGTGTTTCCACATTAAGTTGTCGTTGTTCTGTTTCCCGCCGGGGCGCCGGCGGACCGCCGCTTGCACCGCGGGGGCGAAGAACTCGGCTCTCCGCGGCGTTCGGCCGGTGCGGCGAACTCACACGCGGCGGCGTTTTTTCGGGCGGCAGCCATTGTGCGGCAACGGCGTGACGTCTTCAATGGACTTGACCGTCAGGCCGGCCGCCTGGAGGGCGGTGATCGCGCTCTCGCGCCCGCTGCCCGGCCCCTTGACCTTGACGTCCACTTCCTTGACGCCGAACTTGATCGCTTTCTCGGCGGCCTGCTGTGCGGCCATCTGGCCGGCGAAGGGCGTGCTCTTCCGGCTGCCTTTGAAGCTTGCCGTGCCCGCACTCGCCCAGCAGAGCGTATCGCCCTTGGTGTCCGTGATCGTCACCGTGGTGTTGTTGAACGTCGCCCTCACGTGGGCCACGCCCACCGTCACGTTGCGACGAGTCTTGCGTCGTTTCCCTTTTGCCACCGCTCGCTATGCTCCTTGTCAGTCGCGTGTTTGTCTCGCCCGGATTCCGTCTACCGCCTCCCCGGCCCCCGGCCCCCGCGCCGAGGACCAGCCGCCCCCCTAGTGCAGGTCCTTGACGCCCTTCTTTCCGGCAACCGTCTTCTTCGGCCCCTTCCGCGTTCGCGCGTTGGTCCGCGTCCGCTGGCCACGGACCGGCAGGCCACGGCGATGCCGCAAACCACGATAAGAACCGATGTCTCGCAGGCGGCTGATGTTCTGGTTGACCTGGCGCCGCAGGTGCCCCTCGACCACGTAGTCCTTGTCCAACAGCGCGGCAAGCCGGCCCAGCTCGTCCTCCTTCAACTCCCGCGCGCGGACGAGCGGATCGACGCCGGCCTTGTGGCACAACTCACGGGCAGTCTTCGGACCGACGCCGTAGAGATAGGTCAGCGAAATGAACGTCGGTCGATCGTTCGGAATGTCGACACCCAACAGACGCGGCATAGGATTTCTCCCTCTCAGTGGCCGACCGGCGGCCACGCGTTTACCAATCGGACCTGCGCACAACCGGCATCCGCCTAGCCTTGGCGCTGCTTGTGACGGGGATTGCTACAGACCACGTAAACCGTGCCCTTGCGGCGGACCACCTTACAATTTTCGCAAATCCGTTTCACGCTCGCTCGGACTTTCATCACGACCTACCTTATTATCACAAAACGCAGGGCAAAGCACCTCAGTATAAGCGCTGCGGCAGGGGACTGCCAAGGGCCCCGGTCGCCACCAACACGGCCAGTCTCGCAAAAACCGCCGGAAATACCATCCCCATCCGGAGAAGCCAAGCTCCCCAGATTTCCAGGTCGCACCCGAGCCAACAGCAACCCACAGCCCTCCCTCGCGAAGGGGGACGGCTCGCTCCCCACCAAGGGCTCAGAACAGCCGCTCTGCCTCCGACGTGGGACCCGCGGTAAGGGCCACCGGCCCGGATTCGGTGATCGCTATCGTGTGTTCGAAGTGCGCGCTCGGTCTCTTATCCGCAGTGATTTGCGTCCAGTGGTCCGGCATCGTGCGGACCCGCTTGGTCCCCATGTTGACCATCGGCTCGACCGCGATCACCAGCCCGGGGACGAGCCGGAAATCGCCGTTTCGCCGCAGTTGGTCGCTGACGAAATTGGGGACCTGGGGATCTTCGTGCATCTCCCGGCCGATTCCGTGGCCGACGAAGGCCTCGACGACCGAGAAGCCCGCTCCCTTGACGAGTCGTTCCATCTCGGCTGCCACCTCGCTCCAAAACGTCCGCTTGCCCATCAGCTCCAGGGCCAGGTTGAGCACATGCTCGGTCACGTCGACCAACCGCTGCACCTCCGGATCGGCCTTGCCGACGACGTAGGTCACGGCCGAATCGCCGCACCACCCGCCGACCTTGCAGCCCGTGTCGATGCTCACGATATCTCCTTCGACCAGCTTCCGCGGCCCGGGAATTCCGTGGACGACCTCCTCGTTGACCGAGATGCATGTGACCGCCGGAAACGGCACCCGGCCGGGGACGCCCTTGAACAAGGGTTCGGCCCGCTGGCTGGCGAAAAACTCTTCAACCGCCGCGTCGATCTCCGCGGTCGTGACTCCGACGCGCAACCTCGACTTGGCCACCTGAAGTGCGTGCCAGACCACCAGGCCGGCCTTTCGCATCATCTCAATCTCGCGTTTTGAACGCAGGATCTGCACGCCTCAACAACTCCTTTCGGACCTCAGCCCTTTGCGGTCTGGCGGGGCGGATCGCGCTCTGAAAGGCGCGCCGCCGTTCAACTCGCCAACCGGTCCAGCACGCTCTCGACGCGCTGGAAGATCTCCTCGACCGTTCCCAGCCCGTCGATTGTCTTGAGCAATCCGGACTGGCGATAGTAATCCAACAGGGGCGACGTCTGCTCCCGGTAGGCGACGAGCCGCTGGCGGATGACCTCCGGCGCGTCGTCGGCCCGGCCGCGGCCGGCCAGCCGCCGGAACAATTCGTCTTCCGGGACGTTCAACTCGAGCACAGCACCGAGCGGCGTGCCCTTGTCCGCCAGCATTCTGTCGAGCGCTTCGGCCTGGGCGATCGTCCGCGGAAATCCGTCGAGCAGGTAGCCGCCCTGGCAGTCGGGCTCCGCCAACCGCTCCCGGATGATCTCGATGATGATCTCATCCGGGACGAGCTTCCCGCCGGCCATGTAGGTTTCCGCCTTCTTCCCGACCGCCGTCTGGGCATCGCGGGCGGCACGCAGCATGTCGCCCGTCGAGAGGTGGGCCAGGCGGTATTTTTCAATCATTCGCTCGGCCTGCGTGCCCTTGCCGGCACCGGGCGGGCCGATGAAGACGATTCTCATATGTTCACTCCACTCGTGGGGCCGCCTGGCGGCGGGCCGGTTGCGGCCTGCCAGGCGGGCCTATTCCAGCAGGCCCTTGTAGTTCCGCATCACCAGGTGGCTGTCGATCTTCTGCACCAGGTCGAAGGCCACGCTGACGGCGATCAGCAGGCCCGTCCCGCCGTAGAAACTGGCAACTGTGTAATCGATTTTCATCCAATTGGCGATCAGCGTGGGGATCACCGCGACGACCGCCAGGAAGCCCGCCCCGACATAGGTGATGCGGACCATGACCTTCTCCAGGTAATCGGCTGTCCGCTTGCCCGGCCGGTACCCCGGGATGAAGGTGCCGTAGTTCTTCAGGTTGTCGGCCATGTCCTTGGGATTGAAGGTGATCGCCGTCCAGAAATAGCAGAAGAAGTAGATCAGGCCGATGTACATGATGTTGTAGACGAAGCCGCTCTCGCGCTGGAACACGTGCGTGAGCGATTCCATGATCCCCCCGAACCGGGTCGTCGGATCGAAGAAGCCGGCCAGGTACCGCAGAGCGACCGAGGGGAACAGCAGCAGGCTGCTGGCGAAGATGATCGGCATCACGCCGGCCTGGTTCACGCGCAACGGGAGATACTGGCGGGTGCCGCCGTAGACCCGTCGGCCGCGGACATGCTTTGCGCTCTGGGTGGGAATCCGGCGTTGCCCCTGGGTGATGAAAACGACGCCGGCGACAACGCCGACGAACAGGGCCGCCAGGACGAGCAGCGTCTCGACGCCCAACTGGCCGCCGCTGCTGCCCAACTCGAACCCGTTCTCGACCATCGGCTGGAGCAGGCTCATGCCGGCCGACGGCATCCGCGCGAGAATCCCGGCCATGATCAGCAGGCTGATGCCGTTGCCGATGCCGTATTCGTCGATCTGCTCGCCGAGCCACATCAGGAAGGTGGTGCCAGCGGTCATCGTCAGCACGGCGGTCAGTTTCCAGGCGAACGAGAGGCTGCCGTCGACGAGGAACTGTTCGCGGATCACGCCCCAGGAGACGAGCAGGTTGATCCAGAACCAGCTCTGGATCAGGCAGATCCCGACCGTCGCGTAGCGGGTGTATTCGTTGATCTTCTTCCGCCCGCTCTCCCCCTCCTTTTGCAGGCGTTCGAGGGGTTCCCAAACCGTTCCCAGGAGCTGGAAGATGATCGACGCGGAGATGTAGGGCATGATTCCCAGGCCGAAGATCGTCGCCTGGCTGAGCTGGCTGGCGCTGAACACGGCAACCCGCTCCATGATGTCGGCAAACTGGCTCGTTCCGGACTCAAAAATGCCGGTCATCTTGTCGGTGTCGACGATCGGCAGCGGAATCCACCAGCCGACGCGGTAGATGGCCAGCAGCAGGAGCGTCAGGAAGATCTTCTGGCGCAGTTCCGGGACTGCGAAAACGACACGAATCTTCTGCCACATCGTTCGCTCCGTCCTTTATCATCCCGGCGGTCGCCCGCGCTGTCGTTCGATCGCCGAGAGGCGGTCCCTTCCGGCGGCAGACCGACGCCGGATTGTCCCCTCGCTCGAATCTCCTCGGCTCGCAGGGATCGCTCTATTTGACCTTCTGTTGATTCTTGACCACCGGCTTCTTCGCGGCAAGAACGATCACCTCGCCGCCGGCCTTCTCGATTTTTTCCCGCGCGGACTGGCTGAACCGATGGGCGCTGACTGTCAGTTTCTTGGTGAGTTCACCGTCGCCGAGGACTTTCAGGGCGTCGAATCGTCCCTTGGCGAGGTTCTTGGTCTCGAGCGACTGGAGATCGACCTCGTCTCCGTCGTTGAAGTGGGTCTCCAGGTCGCCGACGTTGACGATCGCGACGGTCAATCGCCACCGGTTGTTGAAGCCCCGTTTGGGGACCCGGCGGACCAGCGGCATCTGTCCGCCCTCGAAGGTCGGGTGCATGGAGAACCCGGCCCGCTGGCCCTGCCCCTTGTGGCCTCTCCCGCTTGTCTTTCCATGCCCCGAACCGGGGCCGCGGCCGAGACGTTTGCGTTTCTTGAACTTGTGGATTCCATGATGTACGTCGTTCAGATTCATGACAGGGAAACTCCTCGCAGCCGCTCGACGTCGCTCTGCGTCCGCAGTTGCTGCAGCGCCTCGATCGTCGCTTTGACCAGGTTGATCTGGTTGCTTGTTCCGTAGCTCTTGGTGAGAATATCGCGGATGCCGCAGGCTTCGCAGACGGCGCGGACCGCCGCGCCGGCGATGATTCCCGTTCCGGGGCCGGCGGGGACAAGCACGACGCGGGCGGCCCCGAACCGGCCCTTGACCTCGTGTGGAATCGTCGTCCCGGCGAGCGACACCGCGACCATGCTGCGGCTGCCGTCCTTGACGGCCTTTTCAACCGAGGGCGGCACCTCGTTGGCCTTCCCGTAGCCCCAGCCGACCTTGCCCTTGCCATCCCCGACGACCACCAGGGCGTTGAAGCTGAAGCGCCGGCCGCCCTTGACCACGGCGGCGCAGCGCCGGATCTTCACGACCTTGTCGATCAATTCCCCTCGCGTTGATTCGGTGGTAGCCATGTCTTATTCGACCGCCTTCGTCAGACCTCGATTGGTTGATGATTTCTGCTTCTTGCTCTTTTTGGGCTCTTCCTTCGGCGGCGGCTCGGGCTCGGCGCGCTTCGCGCCCAGGTCGAGCCCGGCGTCGCGCGCCGCGTCGACCAGGGCGGCGACACGGCCGTGGTAACGGTACTCGCGGCGATCGAAGGCGACCTGTTGGATGCCGGCGGCCAGCGCGCGCTCGGCAATCGCCTTGCCCACGGCCTCGGCCGCCCGGCAATTCCCGCCGTAGCCGAGCGCCCCGCGGAGCTCCTTGTCGGCCGTGCTGGCCGAAGCCAGCGTCTTGCCGTTCTCGTCGTCGATGATCTGCACGTAGATGTGCTTCAGACTCCGGAAGACGCTCATCCGCGGGCGGACGGAATCGCGTTTGACGCGGTTTCTCACCCGCTGGCGGCGTCGCCTGCGCTGCAATTGGTTGACTTTCTCGTGTTTCACTGCTGTGCCTCGCTGGGCAAAGGAACTGTTCCCCACACTCACCAACCGACGGTCCCGCGGCGGGGCTTATTTCGCCATCACCTTGCCCTGCTTGCGGCGAACGGCCTCGCCGTCGTAACGAATGCCCTTGCCTTTGTAGGGCTCCGCCTTGCGCAGCGCACGGACCTCGGCGGCGAACTGGGTCACCTGCTGTTTGTCGATCCCCTTGACGAGGACGTGTTGCTGGTCCGGGCAGGTCACGGTCAGGCCGGGGGGGATTTCCTTGTGCAGTTCGTTGGCCAGGCCGACGCGGAGTTGAAGCTGGCTCCCCTGGATCGCCGCGATGTAGCCCACGCCCTGGAGCTCCAGCTTCTTCTCGTAGCCCTGCGTGACGCCGACGATCATATTCCGGACCAGGCTGCGGACCAGCCCGTGAAAGGCCCGAGTCTGCCGCTCCTGGTCGAGCGCGCTGACCACGATCTGCTGGTTTTCCTCGTCGTGGGCCACCGCGATTCCGCTCGGCGGCCGGTACTCCAGCTTGCCCAGCGGCCCTTCGATCGTGATCATGCCGTCGGCGAGGTTGACTTTCACGCCGCCGGGCACCGCCACCGGTTTCTTACCAAGTCGAGACATGCCTGTTCACCTTGCATCTGCACTGTCTGCGCGACAGCCTGCCATCCGTCCAACCGCCGCCGGCGGCCCGCCTACCAGACCTCGCAAAGGACCTCGCCGCCGAGTTTCCGCTGCCGCGCCTCGCGGTCGCTGACCACGCCGCGGCTCGTGCTGAGGATTTGAATCCCCAATCCGTTGAGCACCGGCTTGAGCTTTGCCGCACGGCTGTAGACTCTTCTGCCGGGCGTGCTGACGCGCTTGGCATGTTGGATCACCCGCTCGCCATTCGGCCCGTACTTCAGATACAGCCTGAGGACGTGCACCGGCTCGGCCTGGACCTCTTCCCAGTCCCAGATGTAGCCTTCGCGTTTCAAGACCTCGGCCAGCCCGCGTTTGACCTTCGAAAGCGGCATCTCCACGTGAGGCCGTTCGACTCGCACCGCGTTGCGAATCCGGGTCAACATGTCGGCAATCGGGTCAGTCATCATGGTGTTTGCGGTCCCTCTACCAACTCGCCTTCTTGACGCCAGGAATCAGCCCTTGGTCCGCCAGTTGGCGGAAGCAAATCCGGCAGATCCCGAACTTCCGGTACACGGCCCGCGGCCGCCCGCACAGGCGGCAGCGGGATTCGCGCCGCGTTGAATACTTTGGCGTGCGCAAAGCTTTTGCGATCTTGGACTTACTTGCCATCCGCTCGAGTCCTTTTCCTCGGTTTGCACCAGTTCCGGGCGCGGCCGCACGGGCGTTCCGCAGCGCTCGGCCCAACCACCTCGTCTAGCTACCCCTGCGGCGAATCGTCCTTGCGAAACGGCATCCCAAAGGCCCGCAACAGCAGCCGCGCCTCGTCGTTGCTGTCCGTGGTCGTGACCAGCGTGATGTTCATTCCCTGCGTGCGCGTGTACTTGTCGGGATTCAATTCCGGAAACACCAACTGCTCGGTGAGCCCCAGGCTGTAGTTGCCGCACCCGTCGAACGCGTCCGGATTCAAGCCGCGGAAGTCGCGGACTCGGGGGATCGCGATCGAGATCAGCCGGTCGAGAAACTCGAACATTCGCCGGCCGCGGAGCGTGACCTTGCAGCCGATGGCCATGCCTTCGCGGAGCCGGAAGCCGGCGATCGATCGCCGCGCGAGCGTGACCACGGGCTTCTGGCCGGTGATCAGCGTCATCGCGTCGAGGGCCTCCTCGAGGTGCTTCTTTTCGCTGATCGCGCTGCCCACACCCATGTTGACGACGATTTTTTCCAGCCGCGGGAGCGACAGCCGGTTGTCGCGGCCGAGCTCCTGTTTGAGGGCGGCGAGGATCTGGTCGTTGTATCGCGTTAAAAGTCGGGGGATCATGATTGGCTACGGCTACTTCTTGGCTCGACTCGCCTTGGGCGGGGAAATTTGGCCGATGCCCGCGCTGCACTTTTTGCAGAAGCGGACCTTCGCACCGTCCTCGAGAAACCGCGCTCCGGTCCGCGTCGCCGCGCCGCAAGCTTGGCAGATCAACAAAACGTTGGACAGCTGGATCGGCATCTCCTTGGAGAGCCGGCCGCCCTGCGGGTTGCGCTGGCTGCGGCGGACGTGCTTCTTCACGCGATTGACGCCTTCGACGACGAGTTTGCCGGCGGCGTGGTCGACGGTCAACACCCGCCCGCGCGTCCCCCGGTCGTCACCGGCAATCACCAATACGCTGTCGTCTACTCGAATATGCATCAGACCACCTCGGTTGCGAGGCTGACGATTTTCATGAAATTCTGTTCCCGCAGCTCCCGCGCCACGGCGCCGAAGATCCGCGTGCCCCGCGGATTCTTGTCGTTGTCAATCAGCACCGCGGCGTTGCTGTCGAACCGCACGTAGCTGCCGTCGTGCCGGCGCGTCGGCTGCTTGCAGCGGACGATCACCGCCCGCACGACGGTCCCCTTCTTCAGATCGCTGCCGGGGATCACGGACTTGACGCTGCACACGATGATGTCGCCGACGCCGGCCGTCCGGCGATGCGTGCCACCCAACACCTTGATGCACTGCAATTCCTTGGCGCCGGTGTTGTCGGCGACCGCCAGGCGTGTCTGCATCTGGATCATGTTTGCCACCCGACTCCAAAAACCTAATTGTCACCTTCGTCGTCCGGGCCGGTCTTCGCCGCGGCGCGCATCGCCGCCAGGTCGATCAACGTGCTCTCGGTCACGACCCGCACCAGTTCCCATCGCTTGTTCTTCGACATCGGGCGGCATTCGACGATCTCCACCGTGTCGCCCTGCCGGGACCGGTTCTCCTCGTCGTGAACGAAACACACCGTTCTGCGCCGGACAAACTTGCCGTATTTCGGGTGCTGCACCAGACGCGGGATTTCAACGCGACGCGTCTTGGCCATCTTGTCGCTGGTGACCACGCCAATCGCAACTCTTTTGGGCATCGCTCGTTTCCTCTTGGCGCCCCGCCGCGGGGCGGAGCCTGACAATTCCCTCGAATTCCACGTTTCCCGCTTCAGGCGCCGCGCTCCGCCGCGGCGGCGGCCCGGGCGCGTTCGCCTTGGAGCGTCATAATTCGGGCGATCAGCTTCCGCTGCTTGCGGAGTTCGCTGGGCGCGTCGAGCCGCTCGGTCTGCGACTGGATGCGGAGCCGGAACAGGTGCTCCTTCGTCTCGTGCAGCGTTGCCCGCAACTGCTCTTCACTCATTTCGCGAAGCTCGGAGGCTTTCATAACTGGCTACTCGACTCTGCTTGCCGTTCTGCTTACCGTACGGTCTGGAATGCCGCGCCCGCCGCCTGCCGCGGCCGCGCGGGGCGGATTTGTCACACGGGTCTCCGCTTGAGGAATCGCACGCCCACCGGCATCTTGTGCGCCAACCGCGTGAAACACAGCCGCGCGGCCTCTTCGGTCACCCCGCCGATCTCGTAGAGCACGGTTCCCGGCCGGACCACGGCGGCCCAGTATTCCGGCTCGCCTTTCCCCTTGCCCATGCGGGTTTCCAGGGGGATCGAGGTGATCGGCTTGTGCGGGAAGACGCGAATGTACAACCGGCCCTCGGTCCGCAGATACTGCTGCGCCGCGATCCGCCCGGCCTCGATCGTCGCCGCACTGATCCAGCCGCCTTCCACGGCCTGCAATCCGAAATCGCCGAAGACGACCCGGTTTCCGCGCGTCGCGTCACCTTTTATACGTCCTCTTTGGCTTTTTCGATGCTTGACCCGTTTGGGCATCAACGCCATCGGTCTCGTCCTCGCTATAAACGCCCTGATTGATCCAAACCTGCACGCCGATGTGCCCCTGGGCGATCATCGCCTCGGCAAAGCCATAGTCGATCTTCGCGCGGAGGGTGGACAGCGGGATCGAGCCGGCGATCTGCTTCTCGCGCCGCGCCATTTCCGCCCCGCCGAGCCGCCCGGCCAACTGAATCTTGATCCCCTTGGCGCCGGCCTCCATCGTCTGTTCCATCGTCCGCTTCATCGCGCGGCGGAAGCTGGCCCGCTTCTGGAGCTGCTCGCAGATGTCCTCGGCCACCAGCTGGGCGACCAGCTCGGGCCGGTTGACCTCCTCGATCTTGATGTTGATCCGCCGCCCCGTGAGATTCTGAAGCTCCGCCTGGAGCTCCTCGACGCGCTCGCCCTTGCGGCCGATGAGCACGCCGGGGCGGGCCGAAAACAGGACGACCTTGACTTCGTCCCGCGTCCGCTCGATCTCGATCTTGGCGATCATCGGGTACATCGGCTTGCCGCCCCGATCCTTGCGCTTCTTGATGAAGTCGCGGATCCTCTTGTCCTCGACCAGGAGCTCGGCGAACTCGCGCTTCGAGGCATACCAGCGGCTTTTCCAGCCGGTCATCACTCCGGTGCGAAATCCCGTGGGATTGACTTTCTGACCCATCTTGCGCTACTCCAACGCGACGGAAATGTGCGACATTCGCTTCTTAAAAATCGAGGCCATCCCGCGGGCTTTGGGCCGCATGCGTTTAAACATCGGACCGCCGTCGACGCGGACATCGACGACCACCAATCCCTCGACATTCGGGGCCCGCCGGTCTTCCGCGTTCGCCAGGGCGCTGCGGAGAACCTTTTCCAGCATCCTCGCGCCCCGATTGGGCTGATACCGCAGCAGATCCAAGGCCTCGTCGGCGCCTTTGCCGCGGATCAGGTCGGCCAGCGGCCGCACCTTGCGGGCGCTGATCCGCGCGAATCGGTGTTTTGCCTTGTATGCCATCTTGCCGTGTCCTCAAAACAACGTTGCCAGGCGCCGATGCGGCTGGCCGCTCCGCCCCGCACTCCAGCGCCGCCTTGCCTCGCCGTTACCGCTTCCCTTTGCCGCCGTGGCCGCGGAACGTGCGGGTCGGCGCGAACTCGCCGAGCCGGTGGCCGACCATCTCCTCGGTGACGAAGACCTTGATGTGGACCTTGCCGTTGTGCACCATGAACGTGTGTCCGACAAACTCCGGCACGATCGTGCACGCCCGGGCCCACGTCTTGATCGGCTGCTTGGTCCCCGCTTCGTTCTGGGTCTCCACCTTGACGTAGAGCTTCGGGTCGACAAACGGACCTTTTTTCAGGGATCTTCCCATAGTCGCTAGCCGTCTCGCGTATTCTGGTACCTAAAGTCTTTCGCTCCATCGGGCGGCCGGCGGCCTCGCCCGACGGGGCCTCGCCATCGCCTATTTGCGCAACTTGAGCACGCCGTACCGCTTCGATCGGCGACGGCGGACAATTGCCCGATTCGACGCCTTGTGCCGCTTGCGGGTCGCCCCCCCCTTGGCCGGTTTGCCGGTCGGGCTGACCGGGTGCCGACCGCCCTTGGTTCGCCCTTCCCCACCGCCGTGCGGGTGATCGATGGGATTCATCGCGGTCCCCCGGACCCGCGGCCGCCGGCCCAGCCACCGCTTCCGGCCGGCCTTGCCCAGCACGATCTTCATGTGTTCCGGATTGCTCGTGGCGCCGATCGTCGCCCGGCATTTGGCCGGCACGCGGCGGATTTCGCCACTCGGCAGATTGATTTGCGCCCAGCCGGCGTCTCGTGCCGCCAGCGTCGCCCGAGCGCCCGCCGATCGGCACATCGCCCCGCCCCGTCCGGGGTGAACCTCGATATTGTGGATGTCCGTGCCCAGGGGGATCTCCGCCAGCGGCAGGCAATTGCCCACGGCCGGCGCGGCCCCGGGCCCGCTCATCACCTGGGCGCCGAGCTTCAGGCCGTCGGGCGCGAGGATATAGCGTTTCTCGCCATCCGCATAATGCACCAAGGCGATTCGCGCGCTGCGGTTCGGATCGTACTCGATCGTCTTGACCAGTCCCGGGACGCCGTCCTTGTTGCGGCGGAAGTCGATCAGACGGTACCGCCGCTTGTGGCCTCCGCCCCGGTGGCGGACCGTAATCCTGCCCTGATTGTTCCGCCCGCCCGTCCGCCGCTTCGGCCGCAGCAGCGATTTCTCCGGCTGGACGCCGGGGGTCAACTCGGCGAAATCGCTCCCCGTCGCGTTGCGTCGCCCGGCTGTCGTCGGCTTGTACTTTCGAACTCCCATCGTGGCTTACCTTCCACTCGCGGCGCGTGATTCAGAAGAAATTGATGCGGTGCTCGGGATCGAGTGTCACGATCGCCTTTTTCCAGGCCTTCGTCTGCCCGTAGCGAGCCCGTGTCCGCCGCGGTTTTCCCTTGCGGTTCTGCGTATTCACGCGGAGAACCTTCACCTCGAACAACTCCTCGACGGCGGTCCGGATGTCCTCCTTGCTCGCCAGCCGGCTGACCTCGAACGCATACTGGTTGAGCCGCTCCGCCTTGTGGAACCCTTTTTCCGTGACCAGCGGGCGGAGAATCACCTGGTAGGGCTCCAGGCGGACCTTGGTCTTGGCGACGTCTTCTGCCATGGTCTCACGTTCCCTTCGCTCACGATGCCTGTGTTTGCTGTTTGACTTTCCCGCGGAAGGCGTCCAAGGCGGCCTTGGTCATCAACATCCGCTGCGGCCGCAGTACCTCCAGGGCATTCAGCTCGCCCACCGGCAGGACCGAAACGTCCGCGATGTTTCGCACGCTGCGGAACAGGTTCGGGTCATGCGCCTCGACGGCCACCAGCAGCGTGCCTTCGACCCTCAGAGCCTTGAGAATCGCCGCCATCTGCCGGGTCTTCGGCTCGTCGAAGGCGAGCTGGTCGATCACCACGACCTGGTTGTCCTCGATCTTCGACGCCATCGCCATCCGCGTCGCCAGCCGGATCGCCTTCTTCGGCAAGCGGTACGAATAATCGCGCGGGCGGCGGGCGAAAATGTGCCCCCCGCCGCGGCGCACGCCGCTCCGCCGATGCCCGGCCCGTGCATTCCCGGTGCCCTTCTGGCGATACATCTTCTTGGTCGATCCGGCGACCTCGCCGCGGCCCTTCGTCTTGGCCGACCCCTGGCGCTGATTCGCCTGGTACATCACCACGACATCGTGAAGCAATTGCTTCGAAATCCGCGGCGCCAGCTCGGCCGGGTCGATTTCGTAGGCACCGACCTCCTCGCCGTTTCGATTGTAGACAGGCAGGCTTACCATGGTTCCGAACGTCTCTTCTGTTACTGTTTTTCCACGAGAACCGCCGTGCCGATCGCACGCGGCCCCCCTTTGCCAACGACCGCTATTCGGGCGCCGCGGGCACGGGCACGGGCACCTTGTTCGTCGGCCGGACAACCACATACCCGCCACTTGGCCCGGGAACCGCACCGCAAACCAGCAGCAAGCCGTTCTCCTCGTCGACACGGACGACGCGCAGGTTCCGCACGGTGCTGCGGGCATTGCCATATTGGCCCGCCATCCGCTTTCCCTTGAACATCCGCGCCGGATAGGCGCTTGAGCCCTGACCGCCGATATGCCGGTGGACCTTCTTGACACCGTGGCTGGCCCGCTGGCCGCGGAAATTGTGCCGCTTCATCGCGCCCGCGTAACCGCGGCCGATGCTCGTGCCGGTGACGTCGACAGCCGCCACGTCCGCAAAGACGCCGACCTTGATTTCCTGGCCGACCTGGTAGTTTTCCGAAGAGACGCGCAGCTCGCGGACAAACCGCTTCGGCTCGCAACCGGCCTTGGAGACGGCGGCCACCCCGGCCGCCCCCCGGGACCTCTGACGCTTGCTGTCGAGCTTGGCGACATGGCCGCGCTCGCTGCGTCGGGCGAGTCGGCGAGGCTTGTCCAGGTATCCGAGCTGCACAGCCTGATAGCCATCGCGCTCCGCGGTCTTCAACTGGAGCACGTGGCAAGGCCCCGCCTGGATGACGGTGACCGGGATCACGTTTCCGGTCGGATCATAGATCTGCGTCATCCCGACCTTGCGGCCGAGTATTCCGATACCCATCGTTCTCGCCTCTCACCCGTCGCTGGCCCGGGAGCCGCCGGCCCGCGGCCGCGCTTACCCGCCCAGCTTCCAGATCATAGGAAATCCCGGAGAAACCACCACCAACCGCCCCGCCGACTCAGTGCCGCGCCGAGGCTTTGATCTTAATATCGACGCCGGCCGGCAAGCTGAGCTTATTCAGCGCCTCGATCGTCTTGGCCGTCGCCTGAACGATATCCACCAGCCGCTTGTGCGTGCGAATCTCGAATTGCTGCCGAGCCTTCTTGTCCACATGCGGGCTGGACAGGACCGTGTATCGTTCGACGCGCGTTGGCAATGGAATTGGGCCATGGACGATCGATCCGGTCCGTTTCGCCGTATCGACAATCTCGCCAGCGCTCTGGTCGAGAATGGCATGGTCGTAGGCTTCCATGCGAATCCGGATAATCTCAGTCGTTTGACCAGCCACAGACTATCTCCCCGGTCACCCAATTCCAGATTGCCAAAGACAGGCCCCGCTTCGTGGAAGCGGGAAACTACAGATCGTACCACCGAACGCAAAACGCGTCAACCGGCCGGAGAGCGTTTTTTTCCTCGCCCTCGCGGTGAGGCCTCGCAGCCGGGCTGCGGATCGGAGAACGCGCCAGCCGGCTGGCGACCTCCTTGCCCCTGCTGCACTTGCCCCTGCTGCAAAGCCGCCTCGGCCGGCAAGCCTTCGCCAGGCCCGACAGCTTGCCCAGCCCCTCCGCTCAACCGCCGTGCGGAAGCGAGCCCGTCAATTTAGCACGGCAATGCCGCCTTGAAAATGGGTGTATCGCCCAATGGCAGCCGATTCTTGAGAAAACGCCCGGTAGACTGCCTGGCCACCGCCAAACGCGGCAGCGCGCGCCCGGAGCCCAAGGGGGCGGCGCCCGCACGCGGCGGGCTGGGGCGATTCTTGGACCTGAAGATGGGAACATCCCCCGAAAGGAGTACAGCAGCCGCCCCAAGTCCGCCCGGCTGGACGCCGCGAACCGCCCGGCTGGGGTTCTCGATCGACCGTGGCTGGATTTCCTGCCCCTCCGTCTTTGAACCGCGTGCCGGGGATGATAGGATTCGTGGCGGGAAGGTCGGCGATGGACGCAGCGGCCTGCCAATTGGGGGGCTCACCGGATGCTCGAACACGAAAAATTGACAGAGCAACTCCTCTCGGAACTCCGCGAACTTCGACAACGGAATGCCCAACTGGAAACGGCGGACGCCCAGCGCCGCCGCGCGGAGAAGGAAATCCGCGACTCCCAGGCCCTGTACTCGTCCCTCGTCGAGAACCTGCCGGTCCAAATCCTCCGCAAGGACCTCCAGGGACGTTTCACGTTCGCCAGCCAGTCGTTCTGCCAATTGCTCGGCAAGTCGTCCAACGAGATTCTCGGCAAGACGGACTTCGATTTCTATCCCCGCGAGCTGGCGGAGAAATACCGCGAGGACGACATTCGGGTAGCGGCAACCGGTGGGTTGCTCGAGGACGTCGAGCGGAACACGAAGGACGGCCAGACGCGCTACGTCCAGGTGATGAAATCCCCCGTGCGGAACGCCTCGGGGCGGATCATCGGCGTGCAGGCCGTGTTCTGGGACGTGACCCATCGCATCGAGGCGGAAGCGGCTCTTGAACATGAGCGCTACCTGTTGCGCGCGCTGCTCGATAATCTGCCGCACAACATCTATTTCAAGGACGCCGAAAGCCGGTTCATCCGCGTCAACCGTGCAATCGCCAAGTACTTCGGACACGACGATCCGGCCGAAGCCCTGGGCCGCACCGATTTCGATTATTTCAGTGAGGAGCACGCCCGCCAGGCCCGGGCCGACGAAGAGCGGGTGATGCGGACCGGCGAGCCGCTCGTCGACCGCGAGGAGAAGGAGACCTGGCCCGACGGCTCCAGCACGTGGGTGAGCACGACGAAGCTGCCCCTCCGCGATCAGGAGGGCCGGATCATCGGCACGTTCGGCATCTCCCGCGACATCACCGAGCAGAAAGCGGCCGCCGAGGCGATGCAGAGAGCCAAGGAGGCGGCCGAGGCGGCCAGCAGGGCCAAGAGCGATTTCCTGGCCAACATGAGCCACGAGATCCGCACCCCCCTGAATGCGATCATCGGCATCACCGAGCTGGTTCTCGACACGCCGTTGAGCGATTCGCAGCGGGAGTATTTGGGGATGGTGATCGAGTCGGGCGACGCCCTGCTCTCGCTGATCAACGACATTCTCGATTTCTCCAAGATCGAGGCGGGCAAGCTCGATTTCGACCACGAAGTCTTCGATCTCGAGGAAAGCCTCGGCGACACGATGAAGTCCCTGGCCCACCGGGCGCACGCCAAGGGTCTGGAGCTGGCCTGCCGCGTCCACCCCGACGTGCCGGCGATCCTCGTCGGCGACATCGGCCGGCTCCGCCAGGTGATCGTCAACCTGGTCGGCAACGCGATCAAGTTCACCGAGCGGGGCGAGGTCGTCCTGGATGTCTCGCGGCGAAGCATCTCGAAGGAGACGGTCGAACTGCTGTTCCGCGTGGCGGACACGGGCATCGGCATTTCGCCGGAGAAGCGGCTGACGATCTTCGAGACCTTCGAGCAGGCCGACTCCTCGACGACGCGGAGGTTCGGCGGCACCGGCCTGGGCCTGGCGATCTGCCACCGCCTGGTCGCCGCCATGGGCGGCCAGATCTGGGTCGACAGCGTGCCCGGCCGCGGCAGCCAGTTCTACTTCACCGCCCGCATCGAGCTGGCTTCGGGCGCGATCCTCGAACCGGCGCGGCCCTGCCCGGTGATCGTCGGCGGGACCCGCGTCCTCGTGGTCGACGACAACGCCACCAATCGCGTCATCCTCGAAGAGATGCTCGCCAACTGGGGAATGAAGCCGACGGTTGTCCCCGACGTCGTTTCCGCCCTCGAGGCGCTGCGCGAGGCGTTCCGTGCCGGCGAGTCCTTCCCCCTCGTGCTGACGGACGCGAATATGCCGCAGTACGATGGTTTCGTCCTCGCCCAGCGGATCAAGCAGGACTCCGAACTGTCCAGCACCGTGATCATGATGCTGACCAGCGGCGATCGGCCGGGAGACGTGTCGCGCTGCGAGGAACTGGGGATTGCCGCGTACCTGCTCAAGCCGGTCAAGCAGTCCGAGCTGTTCGACGCGATTGTCGTCGCGCTGGGAGTCACCTCCGCCGAAGACGAGTGCGAGCGGGCGATCCGCGAAATGCCCGCCGAAGTGCCCCCCCTGCGGATTCTCCTGGCCGAAGACAGCCTCGTCAACCAGCGAGTGGCTGTCGGGCTGCTCGAGCGGCAAGGCCACACCGTCGCCGTCGCCAACCACGGACGCGAAGCGCTCGCCGCTTTCGAGTCGGGCCCCTACGACCTGATCCTGATGGACGTGCAGATGCCCGAACTGGACGGGTTCGATGCCACGGCCGCGATCCGGGCGCGGGAGGCGGGAACGGGACGCCGCGTGCCGATCGTCGCGATGACTGCGCATGCCATGAAAGGCGATCGCCAGCGTTGCCTCAACGCGGGGATGGACGACTACATCGCCAAGCCGATCCGCGCCCGGCAGCTCTACGAGACAATCGCCGGCGTGCTGGGGTTCTCCCCGCCCGTGGCGGCGGACGCGGCGCTACCGAACAGCCAACCGGACGCGGCGGGCGCGCCCTGGAACCAGGCCGCCGCGCTGGAGTCCCTCAAGAATGACCGCGACCTGCTCGGCATCGTGATTGAGACGTTTCTCGAAGAGACCCCCGAGCTGACCGCCCGGCTCCGTAGGGCCGTCGCCGAATCAGACGCCGCGCAGTTGAACCTGGCGGCCCACACCCTCAAGGGCACCTTGCGTTTTCTCGCCGCGGAAGAAGGGTTCCAACTCGCCCTCCAACTGGAGATGATGGGCCGCGAGGCGAAATTCGCGCAGGCTCCGCGGACCTTGCAGTCCCTGGAAGACCTTCTCGCCCGGCTGGTCGCCAGTCTCGGCGCCTATTTGGAGGATTCTCGCAGGACCGCGTAGGACAAGGCCGCGCTCAACGGGTCCGGCGATCGGATTGCGGCGGAGGTCTGCTCCGCCAGCAACCGCTGGCTTGCCATAGGCAACCGGGAATGTGTACGCTGGGGCCCACGGCAGAAGGGTTCAAGCTACTCGCCGCAGGAAGGGAGCCATCATGATCCAGCGCGTCTTTCTCGGCTGGGACCGGCCGGCCCTGGCGGCGGCGGCCGACTGGCTGGCCGCCCGCTACGCCACGGGCGATTCGATCGACATGAGCCAGGTGATCGTGGCCGTGCCGGGCGGCCGTGCCGGACGGCGCCTCGAGGAGTTGCTGCTGGACCGCGGCGAAGCGGCCGGGCTCCCCTTTGCCCCGCCGCAGACGACGACCGTCGGCCACCTGCCGGAGATGCTCTACCTCGCCCGCAGACCGTTCGCCGACCGGCTGACGCAGCAATTGGCCTGGATCGAGGCCCTCGACCGGACCGATCCGGCCCAGCTTGCGCACCTGGTGGCCGAGTTGCCCGCCAAGGCCGACCTGGCGGGCCGTCTCGCCCTGGGGGAGATGCTGGCTCGGCTGCATCGCGAGCTGGCGGCCGACGACCTGGATTTCCGCCGCGTCGCCGAGTGCGGCGCGGCCCTGGAAGACTTTCCCGAGGAGGCCCGCTGGGAGGCCCTGGCCATTGTCCAGGACACGTACCTGCGGATTCTTGACGAATTGGAGCTGTGGGACCTCCAGACCGCGCGGCTCTACGCAATCCGCAATCGCGAGTGCCACACCGACGGCGAGGTGATCCTTGTCGGCACGGTCGACCTGAACCTTGCCCAGCGGCGGATCCTCGATCAGATCGGCGAACAGGTCACAGCGCTCGTGTTCGCTCCCGAATCGTTCTCCGACGGGTTCGACGCGCACGGCTGCCTGGCGGTCGAGGCCTGGCAAGACGCCCGGCTGTCGTTGCGCGACGACCAGATTGAAATCGCCGGCGGTCCCGCCGACCAGGCGGCGGCGATTGTCCGCGCGATCGCCGGCTTTGGGGGGCGTTTCGCGGCCGATGAAATCACCGTCGGCGTGCCATCCGAAGCGCTCCTGCCGTACGTCGAGCAATCCCTCGCCCAGTGCGAGATCCCGGCGCGCTACGGGCCGGGGCGCTCGATCGCCCGATCCTCGCCGTATCGCCTCCTGGCGGCCACGGCCGACTATCTGGAAACCCGGTCGTTTTGGGCCGTAGCCGCCCTGTTGCGGCACCCCGCCGTGGCCGACTGGCTGGTTTCCCAGCAGGTCCGCGGCGACTGGCTGACCGAGGCGGACGCGTACCAGACCGCCCATCTGCCGGCCAGCGCCGACGGCTCGTGGTGCGGTCCGGCGGAGTCGTACCCAGCGCTCAAACAAGCCGATGCGGCGTTTTCCGCGCTGCTCGAGTCGCGTTTTGGCCGGTTCGCGCCCGCAGCGGTCCGGCCCTTGAGCGAGTGGGGGCAGCCGATCCTCGATTACCTGGCGGACGTGTTTGGAGTCCGCCCCCTGGAACGCGACAAGGAGCCCGACCGGACGCATTGGCTGGCCTGCGAGGCGGCGCGCGAAGCGCTTGCCGGCCATGCGGGGCTGAATCGCCTGGGCTCGCTCCAGCCATCGGTCTGCGCGGCGGATGCGATCCGCCTGGCCCTCCGGCAGCTGGAGAGCCAGGCAATCGCTCCGCCACCCGACCCGGGCGCTGTCGAGTTGCTCGGCTGGCTGGAGTTGCCTTGGGACGACGCGCCGGCCCTGGTCGTTTGCGGCCTGAACGACCAGACGATCCCCGACTCGGTCAATGCGGACCTGTTCCTGCCCGACCGCATCCGGCGACAACTGGGGATCGAAGACAACGACCGCCGTTACGCGCGCGACCTCTACGCCCTCTCCGTGCTGATCGCTTCTCGGCAGGAGCTTCGGGTGATTGCCGGGCGGACCAGTCCGGAGGGGAGCCCCTTGGCGCCAAGCCGGCTGCTGTTCGCCTGCGACGACGAGACGGTCGCCCGCCGCGCGCTGGACTATTTCGGCGAACGGCCCAGCCCGCGGGTGTTGATTCTGCCCGGCTCGCTCCGGCCCGGGCAGAGTCACTGCACCTTGCAGCCCCCGCAGCCGCGCCCCTCCGAGGGCGAGGTCTCCTCGATGCGGGTGACGGAATTCCGCGATTACCTGGCCTGCCCCTACCGCTATTATCTCAGGCACCGATTGGGCCTGGCGGCGGTTGCCGACAACAGCGCCGAACTGGACGCGGCGGCCTTCGGTTCGCTTGCCCACGACGTCTTGGCCGACTTCGGCGAAAGCGAGCTGGCCGCCAGCACGGACGCCGAAGAGATCGGCTTGCTGCTGGACGAATTGCTCAGCCGGCGGGTGTTCCAGGAATACGGCAAGCGGCCCTTGCCGGCGGTCCACGTCCAGATCGCCCAGCTCCGCCACCGCCTGGCCAGTCTGGCCCGCTGGCAGGCGGATTGGGCCGGGCAGGGATGGCGGATCGTGCACGTGGAGAAAGACATGGCCGCCAACGGCGTCGTGTTGACGGTCGACGAGCGGGAGCTGAAATTGCGCGGCCGGATCGACCGCATCGATTTCAACGACGCGACCGGCGCGTGGGCGATCCTCGACTACAAGACCTCCGAGAGCGGCAAGACTCCGGAGCAGACGCACCAGAAAGGGCGCGCGTGGATCGACCTCCAACTGCCGCTCTACCGGCACCTGGCTTCCGCCCTCAAACTGGAGGGACCGATCCAACTCGGCTACATCGTCTTGCCCAAGGACGTCGCCAGGATCGGCGCGCTGATTGCCGGTTGGAGCGAGGAGGACCTGGAATCGGCCGACGGCGCGGCCAAGGAGGTGGTCCGCAAGGTCTGGCGGGGGGAGTTCTGGCCGCCGAAGACGCCGCCTCCCCCGTTTTCCGAGGAGTTTGCCGCGATTTGCCAGGATGGGCAGTTCGGCGCGTTGGCGGAAAGCCTGCTGGAGGAAGGAGGCGATGCGGAATGAATCCCACCGGAGATCGTTTTCCCAACCTGGTCGTCCATGCCTCGGCGGGCACCGGCAAAACGTTCCAGCTCAGCAACCGCTACATCGCCCTGGTGGCCCGCGGAGATTCGCCGGACACGATCCTGGCGACCACGTTCACGCGAAAAGCCGCCGGCGAGATTCTTGACCGCGTCCTGTTCCGGCTCGCGGAAGCGGCAAGCGAGGACAAGAAGCTCAGCGAACTGGCCGGCCACATCGGCGATCGCGGGTTCGACCGGAGCGGCTGCCTGGCGCTGCTCTGCCGCCTGGCGCGGTTCATTCACCGCCTGCGGATCTCCACGCTCGACAGCTTCTTCATCCAGGTCGCGCAGAGCTTCTGCCTCGAGCTCGGGCTCCCCCCCGGCTGGACGATCGCCGAGGAGACCGACGACGCGCGGCGCCGCAACGAGGCGATCCAGATGGTCCTCCAAAGCGAAACGACCGACGACGTGCTGCGGCTGATGCACCTGTTGAGCAAAGGGGAGGCCTCGCGGTCGGTGGCCGAACAGATCCGCGGCATCGTCGACAGTCTGTATCCGTTCTACCAAGAAGCCCCCTCCGAGGCCTGGCAGGCCCTGCCGCGCCGCAAGCCGCTCGATTCCGACCGGCTCGAGGCGGCCCTGGCGGCGCTGGCCGCCGTCGCCCTGCCCGAGAATCAGCATTACGCGAACGCCAGGAGCGGGGATCTGGCGGCCGCCGAGGCGGGTGACTGGGAATTGTTCCTTGGCCGTGGCCTGGCGGCCAAGATTCTCGCCGGCCAGGAGAAGTATCAGCGGGTGGTGATTCCCGCGGAGGTGGTGGCGGTCTACAAGCCGCTGATCGAGCACGGCCAGGCGCTGCTGGTCGGCCGCATCGCCGACCAGACGGCGGCCACGCAGGGCCTCCTCGCCAGGTTCGATGCGGCCTATCGGCGGATCAAGCTGCGGCGCCGCGGCCTGCTTTTCGACGATGTCACGCGGCTCCTCGCCGACTCGCTCGACGAGCGGAGGCTGGACCGCGTCGTTTACCGGCTGGACGCCCGCGTGGCCCACCTGCTGCTCGACGAGTTCCAGGACACTTCGTCCCAGCAGTGGCGGGTCCTCCGCCCATTTGCGCGGCGGATCGTGGCGCATCCCGGACGGCAGTCCTTTTTCTGCGTCGGCGACGTCAAACAGGCGATCTACGGTTGGCGCGGCGGGGTGGCCGAAATCCTCGAAACGCTCCGCGGGGAACTCGACGGGCTCGCCTTCCGCTCCCTCCAGGCCAGTTGGCGGTCGAGCCGGCCGGTGATCGAAACGGTCAACCGGGTCTTCGCCAACTTGCCGGCCAATCCAGCGCTGCGGGACCATCGCGCCGCGGCCGACCGCTGGCAGAAGCGTTTCACCAGGCACACGACGATGCGGAAGGCGATCCCCGGCCATTGCCGGCTCAGCGTCGCGCCCCGCGTCGAGGAAGGGGGAGACCAGGGGACCGCGACGCTGATCCATGCGGCCGAACTGGTCGGGCGGCTGGCCGGGGAGGCCGCGGATTGTTCGATCGGCGTCCTTGTGCGGAAAAACACGGCGGTCGCCCGGCTGATTTACGAGCTTCGGCGGCGCAACGTCGAGGCCAGCGAGGAGGGGGGCAACCCCTTGACCGACTCGCCGGCGGTCCAACTCCTCGTCTCCCTGCTCACGTTGGCCGATCATCCGGGCGACACGGCCGCTCGGTTCCACGTGGCCCACTCGCCGCTCGCCGCGCCGCTGGGCCTGTCCAACCATGGGGACACGGGCGCCGCCCGGCGGTTTTCCGCCGCCGCCCGGCGGCAGCTCGTCGAACGGGGCTACGGGCCGGTCCTCCGCGGCTGGACGCAGTTGCTCGCCCCGGCGGTCGACAAGCGCGACCTGGACCGCCTCCTGCAACTGGTGGAAATGGCTTATGCATATGAACCCTCGGCCACGCTGCGGGCCGATCGGTTCATCGAGATCGTCGCCAGCCGCCGGGTGGAATCGCCCAGCGCCGCCCGCGTCCGCGTGATGACCATCCACCAGGCGAAGGGCCTCCAGTTCGACATCGTCGTGCTGCCCGAGCTGGACGCCAGGCTCAGCGGGCAGGCGCCGTCGCTGGTCGTCGGCCGCCCCGGCCCCACCCAGCCGATCGAGCGGGTCTGCCGGTATGTGAACGAGAAGATCCGCCCCGTGCTGCCCGAGGCATTTCAGCAGATGCACGAGGATTGCTCGCGGCAGAGCATCGAGGAAGCGCTCTGCGTGCTCTACGTGGCGCTGACCCGCCCGATCCACGCCCTGCATATGATCCTCGCGCCGGCCAGGGCAAACGAGAGGTCCGTGCCCGCCACGGCCGCGGGCATCCTCCGCTGTGCCCTCGGCTCGCAAGGCGCCGAGCCGCTGTCGATCCTTTATGAGTACGGCGACCCGGACTGGATCGGAAAGCGCGCCGTCGAGCGCCGGCCGCAAGCCGCCGCCCGGGAAGAACCGCTGGTTGTCGAACTGGCTCCCTCGCGGCCCCGGCCCCGCCGCGGGCTGGAATCGCAAAGTCCCTCGGAACTGGAGGGGGGGCCGCGGATCGACCTGGCCGCCGCGCTTCAGATCGGCAAGTCCGCGGCTTTCGACTGGGGCACGGCGGTCCACAAGTGCTTCGAGCAGATCGCCTGGCTCGACCGGGGCGCGCCGGACGACGAGACGCTGAGGCTGCGCCTCCAGGGGTTGCGGCTTCCGGAGGTTGACTTTGGCGCGGTCATCGCACAGTTCCGCCGAGCCCTGGCATTCCCCTCGATCCGCGCGGTCCTCAGTCGCTCCGCCTACCGCAAGGCAACGGCCGCGGCCGATGCTCCCTTGGCCCCGATCCTGGCCGCGTTCCCGGGAGACCTCGATCCGCGGGTGTGGAACGAGCGCTCCTTCGTCGTCCGCCAGGGCAAGGCGATCCTCCGCGGAACGATTGACCGCCTGGTGGTCCTGTTCGACAGGGAGACGCCCGTCGCCGCCGAGATTCTCGATTTCAAGAGCGATGTGATCGATGCGAACGATGCAGCCGCCCGGCAGGCCAAGCTCGCGCTCTACCGCCCCCAATTGGAGGCCTACCGGTCGGCGGTCTCGCGCCGCTATGGGCTTGCCGCCGACCGGGTCTCCAGCCGGCTTGTATTCGTCCAGTCCGGCCTGGTCGTTGCGCTGGAGTGAGGTTGGCGCGTCTCTTGGTGGGCTGGCGCCGGCGGCCTGATGGGCGCGAGGCGGTCTGCCCTCCCGCGGCGGTGGCCGCCGCTCAGAGCGGCTCGGGCCCGGTCCGCTCTGCACCACCCCACGGCCGTTGCGGGCTCATTCGAATCCGGCCGGCACCGGGGGGAGGTCGGCCGTCAACACGGCCGGCTTTCGCCGGCCTGCCCGGCTGTAGTCGAACGGCTCGAATCCGACCTGGAGAGCCGGCGAATCCGGCTTGAGACGATAGTCGTCGCGCGACGGATCGACGAACCCCGGATCGGCAATCAGCGAATGCCGGTCCTGCCCGCGGTCCTTGCGCCACTGGTCCAGGGTCAGATTGCCGGGAAACACGACCGGTTTGCCGGCGTGCCAGTAGACGTTGTTGTCGAGCCGGAAGTTGTTGTCTCTCCAATTCGAGCCCAGCAGGGGGCTGTCATTGTCCCAGAAGACGATGTTCCGCTCGAAGAAGAACGACGTATGCTCCTCGGTTCGGCTCCGCTGCACCTGGTGCTCGCCGCCGAAGGCGAAGATGTTGTTCTCGATGCGGTTCTCCTTGCCGTAGTGCTGGTGGAACCCGCCGCGCGAACAGCGGTAGACGAGGTTGTTCTTCATCACCACGCCGGTGGAGCCTTCGTCGGTGTACAACCCCCAGCCGCCGTAGCTGTAGGAGACCACGTCGTGAAAATGGTTGTCGTGGATCGTCGTGCCGGGCGAGACGCCCAGGGTGTAGATGCAGCCCATGTCGCTGAGCACGCCCTGGCCGATCTGGTGGGCGTGGTTGAATGCGACTTCGTTGTGGTGCGCCTGGCTCGCCGCGTAGCCCCAGACCCAGCCGACGGAAAACGCCGAGTAGTAGAGGTCGTGGATCTCGTTGTGGCGGATGACGTTGTACGGCGAGTGGCCGACCCAGACGCCGATGCCGGCCGAATGCAGCCGGCCGGCGTGGGCGATCAGGCAGTCTTCGATCGTCTGATGGGAAACGAGCGCTTCTTCGTCGCTCGGCGCTGCGAGCGTATTGCCCCACGTCGCCGGCAGCGCGCTGCCGATCTTCACCCCGCCGGCGCCCAGGTCGACCAGCTCGCAGTTCGAGACCAGGTTGTGGCGGCAGCCGGGCCCGAAGCCGATGGCGTATTCGCCCACGTGGCGGACCGCGCAGTCGGCGATCGCCACGTGGCGTGCGCCCATCGCCGCCACCGCCGCGCCGAGATTGATCTCCGCCTGGGGAAACGACTGCCCGGTGGGCGGCGTGACCCAGTTGGCATCGGCGAAGGTCAGCCCTTCGAGCCGGACATGCTCAACCCAGCGGCGCGCCGACACGTCTCCATGGAACAAGACGAGGTTGGCGATCCGCGGGGCGACGACGCGGGTGTTCTCCAGAGTCTCGCCCTCCTTGGGGATGTACGTCAGGCGGCCCGATGGCCGGTCCAGGTACCATTGGCCGGGCGCCCCGAGCGCTTCCTTGACGTTCTCCAGAAGGAAGCGGTGATCCTTCTTGAATTCGGCCCACGAACTGGTGCCGGTCGTGTGGCCGGCGAGCGTGACCGTGTTTTCCACGGTGTCGACCTCGGCGATCGGAATCCGCGAGGCGGTCCACTCGTGGAAGGCAATCACTTCCACGTCGTTGAGGTTCGCCCAGTCCGCGCGAATCTCGCCCGGGCTGAAGCCGAACCGGTCGTGGCCCTTCTTCCCGGACCGGGCCGACGGATCGAGCTTGCTTGCGATCTTGTAGTATCCCTTCTGCGGCAAGCGGGGGCGGAATCGCCGCTGGTCGTTGACGAACAGTTGCGTAAAGCTCCAGCCGCCTTCCTTCACGCCGGCAAGGTCCACGTTCCAGCGGCCTTGCGCGTCGACCTGCCAACCGGTGATCTCCTGCCCCCCGCTGAAGATCGGACGCTCTCCAGCGCAGGCCCGGTAGACGACCGGCGCCTGCCGTGTGCCCGAGTCATCGGCAGAAAACTCGATCGGTTCCGCCAGCCGGTAGGTTCCGCCGCGAATCGCCACGACGATCGGCCGCTTGCGGTCCGGCTCCGCCTGGCGAATCCGCCGGACCGCCCGCTGCGCGGCGGAGATCGTCGCCAGCGGACCGTCCGTCGCCGCCGCATTGGCGGCGGACAGTCGCCCCGACCAGGCGTCGTTGCCGCTGGTGGAGACAAACAGGTCGGCCCGCCCCTCGGAGGACGCGGGCTCGCCGGCCAGCGCTCCGCCGATTCCCGCAGCACCGCTGGCCAACAGAATCAGGACAAGCGGGATCGCGATCCGCAAGGCAGTTCTCATGGTTGGTTCCCTTCTGTTCAATGTCTTGACCGTAGATGCCGCGCGAAGCCGGCAAGGAGTCGATTGGCCTGCTGTAGGCGGTCTCCCGTCCAGTCCGATCCCGGCCTTGCCGCACGCAAGGAACTACAACGGGCCTGGAGACCTTGTCCTACAAATCGTCCAGACGGGTTGCAGACCTTCCCAGACTCAGCTCTACACTCTTAGCAGATCGTCGCTCGAGCGGCAACCAGGACGGAGGTTGTACAACGCCTCGCGCACAGCCACAATCAGGGGTGAGGTGACGGCTTCCCCCGCTGACCGCGCCGTGAAAGGAAAGGACGGCCATGGATTCCTTGCACACCGAACGACCCACAACAAGGCAACGGTCTCGACTCGTCCGCTGGATTGGCGGCATCTTCCTCTGCGCGCTCTGGGCGGCCGGTGGAGAGGGCGCCGATCCGCCCGGCAACGTGGCGACGGTGCCGCTGGCCAAGGGGGACGACGCCCTCAGCGCGGAACTCCAGTTCGGCGACGCCGAACAGTGGGCAACGCTCGCCGTGCATCTCGACGACGGCACGTCGCATGTCTTTCGCGCGCGTGTGGAGCCGGAACGGATCCGGAGAAAGACCACGGAAAACGGCGCAACCGTCTGGAAACAGGAGACCCTGCCCGAGGCCGCCGTCAACTTCTCCGGGCTGGTCCGCTACCACAGCCGGCCGCGGTTGGCCCGTTACACCAACGAACAACAAGACGACCTGATTGCCCGCTGGTCCCAGCTTCCCGCCGCTTCGCAGCGATTCATCACCTTCGAAGCGAGACAGGATCAGGGCGGCGTGGAGATCTACCTGGACGGCCAATACGCCGGGCGGCGCGACGCGGCGGGCAGACTCCAGCGCCTTGAAATCTCCCTGGCGGAAACCGGACAGGTCCGCCGCGCACGCTCCTTCAAAGGCGATCAGGATGCGGCAGCGTTTCTCCCGCTGGATCTGAAGTGGATCGCCAGGCCGGGGGCGATGCGGAACGCCGCCGTTTCGCTCCCGCCGGGCCTGCGGACCGTTGGCGGCGTGCCGATCCTGGTCGCCGCCGGCGAGGCGAGCGTCGATGTCGGTGTGGTCAAGGAGTGCAAGGGCTCCTGGGCGCTGGAATGCGACGAGCACCTGGCCCGAACCGCGCTGGACGGCATGCCGGAGACGGCCCATTTCTCCGTGCCGCAAGCCGCCTACTGCCGCGCGTGGGTGTTGTGCGCGGTGGATCCGGCCCCGGACCTTGATCCGATCCTCACGGCCCGCCTGACGCGATTCGCAAGGTCCGGCCGCGGCGACGCGATTGCCGACACGACGATCGTGCTGCCCCGCCCCGGGGAACCGCTCCGCCCCGGCCTGGCGCAAGTCGGCTCGGTCCGCTTCGAAAGGAACGGCCAGGCGATCGAGGTCCCTTTGCTGCTGGTGGAATTCCAGCTCAAGCCGGGCGAAATTCTCGACCTGTTGTCGATGGAGGAGGATCCCAACGCATCGATGACCCGCGCCGCCTACCTCGACTTCGAGTTTCTCGGCAAGCTCGACGGCCTCTCGGCCCAGTGGGACCGCCGCCACAAACCAGACAAGAAATCAACCAGCGGAGTGCACCTGTTCGGCGCGACGCTCGAGCGCAGCCCCGTCTCCCTCCGCCTTGAGAGCGGCCAGCCGGGCAACATCTTCCACAACGGCGAGCGGCCGGAGATGACGGCCGTGCTGAGGGCGAGCTGGCCCTCTGCGGCCGTGTTCGGCTGGAAGATTCGCGACGTCGATGGCCGCACGACTGGCCAGGCAAGCGAAAAACTCGTGTTCGCGGCGGCCGGCGAAGAGAAGACCGTCCGCATTCCACTAAAGATGAATGCCCTGGGCTGGTACGGCATCGACCTTGCCCTCGACGACGATCGCGGCCGCCCGTTGCTCGCGCACTCGGCCGCGTGTGCCCTCTTGGGCGACGACACCCGCAAGGCCGGCTACGATTCGCCGTACGGCACATGGTGGTTCGCCGGGGCGCACTACGGTGCGGGCGCAAAGGAAATCGCCGGGCCGATGCTCTTCAAGGCCGGCCTCCGCAAGACGACGTTCGGCTGGTCCGACTACTCGGAAGCGGACATGGCGCCGTGGAAGATCACGCTGAACCAGTTGGGCTGGAGCCTGGCGCCGAAGGACCTGGCGGACAAGAACAAGGCCTACGACGAAGCCGAAGCGCTCGTCCGCCAGATGAGGGAGCGGTTTCCCCACTGCCGCAGCGCCGACATCTTTCACGAGAGCTATGCCCACTATCTGCCGGCCGAACTGGTCGGCGAACAGCCCGCCGAAGACGAACAGGCGGTGCGGGACGGCAAGCTGCGCGTCGAAATCGGCCAGTTCGCCGCGCAGTTCTATCGCGAGCGGTTTCCCGAGGTCGAATTGCTGGTCGGCAACACGAGCAGTTCCGCGTCGATTCTGGCCGCCCTGCTGCGGCACGGATTCGATGCGAAGTACATCGACTACATCGGCGTCGAAGCGGTCGGCCAGACGGGCATGCCGGAGCTGCTCTGGGAAGGTTCGACGCAGGGCATCTGGCTGGCGCGGGAGGTAGCGCGGAAGTACGGCCACGATCTGCCGCTCACCGGCTGCTTCGAATTCACCGCCCGCACCGATCGCAACCTGGGGGCCCGGCGGCAGGCCGAGTGGATCGTCCGCGACATGCTCCTGTGCCATGCGTATCGGTTCAAGCACATCAATCCGGCGATTCTTCACGACGCCGGCAACGCGTACTTCAATACGCTCTGGGGCGCCGGAGGGCTGTGCCGCCGCAATCCGTTGCTTTACCCCAAGCCGGCCTACGTCGCCGTGGCCACGTTGACCAAGGTCCTCGACCAGGTCGGAACGCCGTCCCGGATCGCCACGGGGTCGACAACCGTGTACGCATTGGAGTTCCCACGATCCGACGGCAAGCTGGTCTATGCTCTGTGGACGGCGTGCGGCGAGGCCCGGCTGCGGCTCGCTTTTTCGAAACGCGTCGCGCCGACGCTCGTCGGCTTGTATGGCGCTCCGGCGGCAATCGGAGAGGGCAGACGTCTCGACGTCGACTGCGGCACCGCGCCGCTGTACGTCGTCGCGCCGCTGGCGTGCCAGTCGATCGAGGTCCGCCAGCGCCGCTTCGCCGCTCCACCCGACTCGTTCCGGGTCCTGGATCCAATGAACGACCTTGCGCAGTGGTCGATCGCCGAGGGGGACGCCCGTCTGGCCCAGCCCACTCCCCGCGGGCTGCCGCTTCGCGTCGCCGGCGAGTTTGCGTTGACGCAGGTTGACGATGAGGAAAAGGGGCCGAGCCTACAGCTCGCGCTCCGCCGCAAGGGGCAATTGCCCGAGATCGTCGGCGAGTATACCCGCTTGAAACGCGCTCAGCCCGAGTTGGCGCCGGGGAGGCCCGCGGCCGTTGGCGTCTGGGTCAAGGGCGACTCGGGGTGGGGCAAGATCATCTTCGAGATCGAAGACGCGGTCGGCGCGGTGTGGCGGACCGAAGGCGTCTGGCACGATTGGCCGGGCGACCTGGCGATCTGCCACGACGGCTGGCGGTTCATGAGCTTTCCCATCGACGGCAACACGAGCGTGCCGAACATCTCGCCGGGCGCCCGCTGGACCAGCACCTCGCCGGGCAGAAAGGACCGCATCCAGTTCCCCATCAAACTGGTCGGCCTCAGCCTGGCGATCAACCGCAAGGCGCTCGACCTGACGGAAATGAAACCGGTTGCCGGGGTGCTGCGACTGCGGGACCTGGGCGTTTGCCGGCAGCGCGATTGATCGAAGTCGGCATCAAGAGTGACTACGACCGCCTGACGCTCACGGGCCGCCTTGAGAAGACCACGATCGGCCGTGTTCGCCATGCCCAAGTCGCCGACGTGCTCGAGCACCGCACCGTCCGCCGCGTGAAGGCGGGCGCCGGCATCGCCAAGCCATCGATGATTTTTTGCCGAACCAAATCCTTCATTGATCCTCCCATCAAGGACATTATACTCTATTATTGTCCTTTTACGAAGGATAACTTGGCGATCTCGAGAGCGGTCGCTCGGGGCGGGGCGGCGGGCAGCATTGAGGTTCTGCCGCAGGTTGGACGCAAGACGGCCATGCAACCGGCGTGCGCCTGGCGTTTCACCGTGACGTGGTATTGCCGCGGGTGGCCCGCCGCTCCCGCCGTGGCCCTGCGGGCTTTCCTGTTGATCCAGGGCGGCAGGGCAACTCGGCCCTGCCGGGGGTGGGCCGCTCTGGTCCACCCTGCGGGCTAGAATTCGCCGACGGTCTCGCCGCCCTGCCGGGTGCACAGGGCGTTGTAGACGTCCACGTTGATCGTTTCGGCGATCATCTGCACGTGTCCGTCGCAGAGCAGGAAGTTCGTGCCCGAGGGGTGGAAGCTGCTGAAGTTGTGCGTCTTCTGCTCCACGTTGGCCTCCGAATTCGGTGGGAACTCCGCGGAGGCCACCGCAACCACGCGGGCCGGGCTGTGCCAGCCGCCGGGGACCACGCCCGTCCATGTCGAATACATCCATTTCGACCAGCGTTCGCCAACCATGAACGTGGCGCTGAGGCCGTCGACGATTTCGTTGAAGGGCACCCCGCGGTTGAGGTGGAACACGCCGTTGCCCTGGCACGCGTTGTAGGCCGGCGCGCCGGAAACGCAGATCGCGTGCAGGTCCTCGGTGCCGAAGACTCCGGGGTAGTTGCTCGCCGCCAGCCGGGCGAGCACGTTCGTCCCTTCCGTCTCTTCGTCGACGGCATCCTTCAGGTCGAACAGGTCTTCGCCGATGTCCGACGGGCAGCGGAAGGTTCGGATCACCGTCGTTCGAGCCTGCGCGTTGGCGCCGTCAACGACCGGCAGACGCATGTCGATCAAGTTGTCGTAGAGCGACTGCTGTTCGATGAACGGCAGAATCCGGGTGCTCCAGGCCCATCCCGGGTCCCCCTCGAAGTGCGGCTTGCCGCTGGAATCGAAGCCCAGCCAGCCGATCGGCAGCGTCTTGTGCACGTCGTGGTACATGTGCAGACCCAGGCCGAGCTGCTTCAGGTTATTGGTGCACGACATCCGCCGCGCCGCTTCCCGCGCGGCTTGCACGGCCGGCAGCAACAGCGCGACGAGGATGCCGATGATCGCGATCACCACCAACAGTTCTACTAGTGTAAACGCCTTGTTTCGCATGAAACGCCCCCTGGTTGCGGAGGAATGATCGGAAGCAATCCACGGAAGCAGGCCCCCGCGCGCAGGGGCCTGCTCAGGAAGAAGCGCCAAGAGGGGATCAAGCGAGCGGAGGCGGCCCGCGGCTCCAGACGGTGACTGGAATTTGCGCGATCCAGACGGTCCCGGGCAAGAGTACCACCGGTTCAATCGCCCCGGCGGACGCCGGACGCACGCCGGCAACGGCGCCAATCGGCGTCTGGGCGAGAAAATCGCAGATCGGGCAGTCCGCGTGGTCGACGGTTCGGCCGGATCGGACCATCTCTGCGGGGGACCCGGCCCGGTGCGACGCCGCGACGCCGCACGCGTGGCAGCCGACCAGCGCGTGCCGGCCGACCGGATTCGCTTCGCCCGTCGTAGCCGAACAGGCGGAACCGCGATGGGTATGGAACGCCCCGCCAACCGTCACGGCCAGAAGATAGCCGCTGAGGAGGACAAGAACGCTCGTTTTGTGGAGGAGGATCTTCATCAGGGTCCGCAATTCGCCCGCCATGCAGCAAGGGGCGGCGCCGACTCTCACGGTCCGCGGGCTTGCGCCCCGACCGCGATCTGCCCGGTCCGCGCGGTGAGCCGTCTCCCTCAGCGTCTGTCCGGCGAGGGGCACAAATTCATGCTAAGCAAGTACTACCGTCGCGTCAATCGGTAAGGCGATGGGCCGGCCCGAACCGCCCGTCTGACGAGGGAGAATCAGCGGCCCGTTAGAGCAGCTCCGCCCGGCGCGTCCACCGCCTCAGCCGCAGCCGGCAGCGCCGCGAACGCGAGAGACTCGATGGCGATGTCGTCGAGGTAGGCGTCGCCAAGGCCCGAGAGGGCGAACGTCACGCGGACCGGACCCGACTGCGTGCACACCCGGTAGAGGGTGAACTCTTGCCATTGTTCGGCGACTTCGATCCGGTCGGCGAGGGCCCGCCCGGCAATCGAGTCGAAGATCAGCAGTCCATCCGGGCTGCCGGTGATCGGCCTGGGGACGCGGACCCAGCCGCGAATGGCCAGCAGGGTCCCCGCTTCGATCTCGACCGGCGCGGACGCGATCCAAACCGGGGGGGTTTCGACCAGCTGTGGAACCTCCGCGGGGTCGGACGGCCGGACGGAGATTCTCAGCCCCAGTCCGCCGGAGCGGGCGGCTTCCGGGGCGAGATTGGCTTCCGAGTGGACCGCCGGAACGGCGTGCTGGAAATGATCCCAGCCGGACGCAAGCCAGGTCCGGAGGTCTTCGAAGTCGCCCCCCGGCAGCCGGCTGGGGGCCGACTTGGCCTGCACGACGCTGTGGAGGAGTCTCCAATGTGCGGGCAGGCCGGCGAAGCTGATCGCCGCCGGGCTGGTGACCGGGCGGGCGACGCTTTGCGAAGCGGCCAGCCAATGGGCCCGCTCGAAAAGCATCAACGGGCGGAACGCCTCTTCGGCCGCCGCATAGGCGGCGCCGTAGTCGCGGGCGGCCAGCCGTCCGGCGCACGCCTGGCTCGACTGGCGGGCCGCCCGGCGGAGGACCGGCACGTCGTTTTCCAGCGTTTTCAGTTCCGCGGTGCGGGGCGCGGCGAGGCTCAGCGGGATCAGCGTGCTTTCGAACTGCTCGATCTTCAGCTCGACCAGCGCGCGCTGGAGTTCGGCGGCGCGGCGGCCGATCTCGGCGACCCGCCGGTTGCAGCTGTTGTGGGCAAGCGGGTCTTCGGTGAGCAATACCTGGGCGGTCAGGCTGAACGATTCAAGCGTGATCCGCGTGCCGCCGGTGACGCGCTTGCGGCGGACCGGGTGCAGCCTGCCCGGGATCATCTCGTAAGCCGTGTGCGATTCGGGCACGCCCGGCACAACCACCGAAATCGTCCGCTGGGAGGAAGGGCCGGGCGCCTGCTGGGCGCCCCGCCCCGACCAGATCGGCAGCAGTAGGCTTGCCCGATCGGTGCGGAAGACGGCGGCGGCGATCTCCGGGTCGCTCGCTTCGGCGAGCGTGACGAACGTGCCGCCGGCGAGCCACGGCTCGGCAATCGAGAGTTCGAGGTTCAGCAGCTCGAGCGCCGCGCTGCGGATTCGCGAAGCCCGATCGCTGCGGTCAAGGGGCGTGAACGATTCGAACAGCAGCCCCCGCGCCCCGCCCGAGGCCGAGGCATACGTGATCAGCCGCAGTTGTTCAGCGGAGAAGCCCGCCGCCGCCGGATCGCCCGGCGCAATCGCCTCCCATTGGGCGCGGACAAGCCGGTCCGGCTCGGTCGACACGGCGACCCAGACGGGAGTGCCAGGCCGGGCAAGCTGCGGCCGCTGGCGAAGCCAGCCGGCATAGTCGCCCAGTTCGAAACTCGAGCCCAAGACCGTCCGCCCGATCACCAGGACATCGACAATCCGGCTGTAGGCGCGCAGATCGCTTTCCGGCCGGGCAATCAGCGGGCGGCGGACCTGGCTGTCCGCCGCGCGAATCTGTTCCGCCCAGAGGCGCGTCGTCTCCACCTGCCGACTGCCGAGCCCGTCGCCCAGGTCCCACGCCAGGACCGGCCGGCACTCCGGGCCGATCTCCGCAATCGGCGCCGGCGAACCGTCCGGCAGCGTCCCCTGCGGCATCGGGGGCGCGGGGCTAATCAGCCAGATCCCCGTGCGCTCGGCTTCTTCGAGCAGCCCGGCATCCGGAAATCGATCGAGCCATACCGTGTTGAAGCCCAGCACCTTGAAGACGGCCAGCGGCTCGCCGCGGCGCCGCGCCGCGCGAACGAACATCGGGCGATCGCCGACCAGCAGCACGGATCGGTCGAGCCGGACGGGGCGGACCTGGCCCTCGCCGGTTGCAGACAAGGCGGCGCTGGCCCACGCCGTGGGGGTCTCGGCCAGCGGCGGGAGCGGTTGCGGCGCGGCGGCGATTTCCACATGGCCGGCCAAGTCGAGGTCGTCGATCCACAGATTGGTCTGGCCCGGCCCGCCGTAGACATTCAACACGATCCGCGACAGGTAGCTCTGGCGGGAATCGACCGACGGCCCGAACTCGCTGCGAAGAATGTGGGTCTGGCGGACGAGGAGTCGCGGCAGGTCGTCGATCCGCAGCTGTTGCCATCGCCCGACGGTCGAGTAGCTGGTTCCCCGCAGCAACGCGGTCAGTGGTTTGCCGGTCTCCGGGTGGCGGGTCCGTGGGAGGGTAATTTCGGCGAGGAGCTGGATGCCCGCGCGGTCGGCGAGGATTTGGACGGACGGGGCGAGTTCGGCAATGACTTGCGGCCGGCCGACTTCGTGACCGAAATAGACGTGCGTTCCGCCGTCGCCGACCAGCTGGATGAACTCGGAACGTTCCCCCGTGCGGCGGACGTCGGCCGTGCGGCGATGCTGCTTGACGGTGAACCGCGCGTCGCCGCCGAGGTTCTGCCACGAGACCTCGGTGCTCTCAAAGCCTTCGTACCAGGCCTGTGCCAGGACGGCGGCGGGACACCAGGCCGCGACGGCCACGGCGGCCGCCACCAGCGCAGCCCGGATGGCGACGGCCGGTTTCCCGCGGCTCGGGCTGATCGATTGGCTGGAATTGCGGCACAAGATGGTCGGTCCCCGCAGCATTGTCCGGTTTGGGAGGGGAACTTGTCGTTCTGCCGGGGCGTCTTAAGAGAGAGAATATCGACGCAACACGCGCTTCTATCACGATTTGCCACATACATCCAGGCCAAACGTGGCGAAATGTCACCGCGGGCGAAGCCGCGAGGCGTCTGCTGGAATCACATAACCTGTTTACAGAACGGGAGTTGCATCACATGACGAGCATCAGACCGCGGTGTGGCACAATGGATGCGTGTCTCTCCGATCGTCTTACCGAGTGAAGGAGACATCCATGGCGAGTCATTCCGACAACCCCCACGACAAGGCCAACGATATTCCCACCGAGTTAGCTGACCTGGTCGAAGCGATTCGCAAGCTGCCCGCCGAAACCCGAAATCAGGTCGAGACGGCCCTCGAGCGGGTGGTCGACAACACCCGTCGGCGGCGACGCATTCTGACCCTGGTCCAAGACGCCCTCAGCCAGTTGCGCTTGGATATGAAGTACTTGATGTTCGACCTGGAGGCGACGCGGCGCGAACGGGACGACTACCGCCGGCAATTGGAGGAGGCCTCCTGAGACCCGCCGAGCGAACCGCAGCGTGGTATCCGCCAGAACTCCGTCGGGGCGTGTTGTCGCGGCGGAGTTTTCTCCTTTCTTGGGGGGCTGGTTTCCGAGAATCCCGCCCGCGGATTGCGGGTTTCCCCCCCTCGGAATACGATGGAATGTAGAAGTTCTGCGCCGTTTGGGATAATCGAGGAGTCACACCGCATGGCCGAAGCCAAAGCCGAGCGATTGGCCAACCGGGCCGTCGACCTGGGATTGGTCACCGATCGCCAGGTCCAGGATATCTGGACCGAGCTGGGTAGCCGCAACGTCGCCACGGACGACTTCTTCCAGTTGTGTGTCCGTCGCGGGGCGTTGACGAACTACCAGGTCGAGTTGCTGACCAAGGGGGAGCGCCGCGGGTATTTCTACGGCGACTACAAGATTCTCTACATGGTGGGGGCCGGCACGTTTGCCCGCGTGTTCCGGGCGAGCCATCGCCAGACCGCGGAGACCTATGCGGTCAAGGTCCTCCGCCGCCGCTACAGCGACAGCAACACGCAGTCGAGCCAGTTCGTCCGGGAAGGCCAATTGGGCAAGTCGTTGCAGCACCCGAACGTGGTTGCGGTGCACGAAGTCACGTCGGCGGACCGCGCGCACTTCATTGTGATGGACTTCGTCGAGGGCTGGAACCTCCGCGACTTCGTCAGGATTCGCCGCCGCATCGAGCCGCTGGAGGCAACGCGGATCATGGCGGACGTGGCGCGCGGCCTGGATTACGCGCACCAGCAGGGGCTCGCCCACCGCGACATGAAGATGACGAATGTCCTGGTCTCCAGTCGCGGGCAGGCCAAACTGGCGGATTTCGGCCTGGCGTCGATCAGCGACGAGCTGAGCAATGAGATGATCGCCGAGATGGACATCCCCAACACCCGCACGATCGAATACGCGGCACTCGAGCGGGCCACCGGCGTCCGCCGGGACGACACGCGGAGCGACCTGTTCTTCCTGGGCTGCATCTATTACCACATGCTCACCGGCCAGTCGCCGCTGGCGGAGCCGAAGGACAAGTACCACCGGATCAGCCGGGCCCGGTTCGAGGACATCGTGCCGATCCAGCAGGTTCTGCCGAACCTCCCCCAGCCGGTGCTGCTGGTGGTCAAGCGGGCGATGCAGCTCGACCCCGATCGCCGCTACCAGACGCCCGACAAGATTCTCAACGACTTGGAATCGCTTCTTGGACGGATGACCGGCAAGTCGGTGGAATCGGGCGAGGGGGCCGCCGCGGCCCAGGCCGCCCACGCGCCGGAGCAGCCGCTGAAGAACCTCGTCCTCGTCGAGGGCAACCCGAAGCGCCAGGATCTGCTCCGCGGCGCGCTGGGCAAGGTCGGGTTCGCCGTCGCCGCGTCCGCCGACCCCTACGGAGCGATCGGGCGGTTCTTTGAAAACCCGCTGGTTGCCGACGGCCTGGTGATCAACGCCCAGGATGTCGGCCAGCCGGCGCTCGACGCATTCAACCGGCTGGCGCGGAACGAGAAGACGAAGCAGGTGCCGATCGTTCTCTTGCTCGACGAGCCGCAGAAGGACTGGGAGGCCAAGGCCGAAACCAGCCCCAATCGCGTCGTTCTGCACATGCCCGTGAAGGTCAGCGATCTTCGCTCGACCCTCGACAAGATCATCCCCGAAAAACCCTCTACGTAAACGGTCCCCTCAACATCATGCCCGAATTGCAGCTGACACCCGTCGAAACCCGCGCCCTGGAACAATCGCCCCTCGATCCGATCTACACCCCCGACGAGAAGATCCCCGTGATTACGGTGAGCAATTTCCCGGCTCTCGGCCGGCTCATCGCGATGCGGTTTATCGAGTGGGTCCAGGCGAACCCGGGAGGAGTCATCGCTCTGCCGACCGGCAAGACTCCCGAGCACTTCATCAAGTGGGTCGAACGCCTGCTGACGACATGGGACGCGCCGGAGACCCGCGCTCTGCTCGAAGAGAGCGGCGTCGACCCGGGCCGGAAACCCGACATGAGGAGCCTGCACTTCGTCCAGATCGACGAATTCTACCCGATCCCGCCGACCCAGAAAAACAGCTTCTATCATTACGTCCGGAAGTACTATCTCCGCGGCTTCGGCCTCGACCCGAAGAAGGCGATGTTGATGAACTGCGCGGAGATCGGGCTCCGGCCCGGCGAGACCCTCGCCTCGGCCTGGCCCGATTCCAGGGTCGATCTCTCGTTGCGGACGCGGCACGCCGTGACGGACCTGGAACGCGTGCAGGAGGACGTAATCGCCAGAATCGACGACTGGTGCCGCCGGCACGAGGAGCAGATTCGCTCGTTGGGCGGCCTCGGGTTCTTTCTCGGAGGCATCGGCCCCGACGGCCACGTGGGCTTCAACATCCGCGGCTCGGACCACCTCTCCACGACGCGGCTGATGGCGACCAATTACGAGACCCAGGCCGCCGCGGCCGGCGATCTGGGGGGCATCGAGGTCGCCCGCCAGCGACTGGTGATCACGATCGGACTGGGCACGATCACCTACAATCCCCAGTGTGCGGCGATCATCATCGCCGCGGGCGAAGCGAAGGCCGGGGTGATCGCCGACGCCGTCGAGGGCAAAGAATCGATTCGCATCCCCGCCAGCGCGCTCCGCACGCTCCCCAACGCCCGGTTCTATGTCACGCTGGGAGCCGCCAGGAAGCTCGGCCGCCGGCAGGTGGCCCTCGTCTCCAAGGCCGGCCAGTTCACCGACGAGCAGTTGGAGCGGGCGGTGATCGACCTGGCCCTGGCCAGGAACAAGCGGATCCTCGACTTGACGGAGGTCGAGGCCGGGCAGGCTCCGATGCTGCGGATGGTCCTCGGCGGCCGGCAGCAGTCGATGGCCGACGCCGCGGCGATGGTTTACGAGCGGATCGTCGAGAGAATCAACCGCGGCAGCCAGTCCAGCCAGGAAACGCGATTCCTCCACACCGAGCCGCATCACGACGACCTGATGCTCGGGATCATGCCGCACATCGTGCGGAACATGCGGAACCCGACCAACGACCATTACTTCGTAACCCTGACCAGCGGGTTCACCGCGGTCACCAACCTGTTCATGCTCCGGCAGTTGGAGGGGCTCAAGGAGTGGATCGATTCGGAGACGTTCCGCGCGCTCTACGCGGAAGGCTATTTCGACGCCGACAGCGAGCAGGGCCGCAACCGCGACGTCTGGCAGTATCTCGACGGCATCGCCGCCAAGAACGAGGACATGCGCGCCGAGGGCGCCGCGCGGAGGCTCCTCCGCAACCTCATGGAGGTCTACGACGAGAGCAGCCTCACGGCGATCCGCGATCGGATGACCGAACTGGAGCACTACTTCAGCAGCGTCTACCCGGGCAGGAAGGACCCCGAGGCGATCCAGCGGCTCAAGGGGATGTGCCGCGAATGGGAGGCGGAGACCTTGTGGGGCTATTTCGGCTGGCAATGCTCCCACATCCGGCACCTCCGCCTGGGGTTTTACACCGGCGACGTGTTTGTCCCCGAACCGACCGTGGAACGCGACGTCAAGCCGGTGCTCCGCCTCCTGGAGGATGTCCAGCCGGAGGTCATCTCCTGCGCGCTGGACCCCGAGGCGAGCGGCCCCGACACCCACTACAAGGTGCTCCAGGCAATTAGCGAGGCGGCCGGACAATACATCGAGAAGTGCCCGCAGGCCAACCTGCGAATCTGGGGCTACCGCAACGTCTGGTACCGGTTCCATCCCAGCGAGGCCAACGTCTACGTGCCGGTTTCCCTCAACATGTTCTCCAACATGGAGAGCGCGTTCCTCAACACGTTCGTCTCGCAGAAGGAAGCCTCCTTCCCCAGCTACGCCCACAACGGACCGTTCTGCGAACTGGCCCAGTCGATTCAGGTCGAGCAGTACCAGATGCTCAAGACCTGCCTTGGCCGGGCGTGGTTCGCCGAGCATCCCAGCCCGCTGATCCGCGGCGCCCGCGGATTCGTCTACCTCCGCGAAATGGACATGGCGGAATTCCGCCAGACCGCCCGGACCCTCCGCAAGGCGGCCGAAGACGTCTGACAACGAATCGATGGCATCCGGCAGGCGCCTGGCTGAGGCGTCTTCCGTCCCGCTGGAAATCCACGATGAACCAGAACTACTGCCCGGCGTGCGGCGAGCCGATCTCCGCGGAGCAGATGAACCTGGCGGAGGGCGTGGCGCTCTGCCCGAGCTGCGGCCAGTTGTCGCGGCTGGCAGACGTGCTCAACGCCGCCGGGCCCGCCGCGGAGCTTCTCGAGCAGACGCCGCCGGGGTGCCGGGTCAGCATGTGGGGCCAGGAAATCCGCGTTCTCGCGCCGCTCCGCTCGGGCGGCGCGCTGATCGGAACGCTGTTCTTCGCGCTGTTCTGGAACGGCATCGTTTCGGTCTTCCTGCTGATCGCGCTGGCCGGCCTCTACACGAACCTTGTCGGCCCCCTGCCGGTCTGGTTTCCCGCCCCGAAAATGGATCATCCGATGCCGCTGGGCATGACCCTGTTTCTCTGCGTGTTCCTGCTCCCGTTTATCGCCATCGGAGCTTCGCTTCTGGCCACGGCGCTGCTCTACGCGGCCGGCAAGATCGAGGTGCGGATCGGCCACCAGGAAGCGGTCGTCCGCACCGGGATTGCCTTTCTCGCCTGGAGCCGCCGATTCGATCCGACCCAGGTCCGCCGCCTTGAAGTGGGAACCACCTCGTGGGAAACCAACGGCCGGCCCGGCCGAACCGTCGTCGTCGAGGCGGACCGCCAGCTGAAGTTCGGCTCGCTCCTGACCGACCAGCGCCGCGAGTGGATGCGGGCGATTCTGCATGTGCTGCTCGTTCAGCCCGGGGCCCGCCAGCGCGACGAGATTCTCGCCCGGGCCAGGCAGGCGTTTTGAGTTCTCACCCGCCTGCCGGTATGCGATCGCGGTCCGAAAAACAGGGCGGACTGCCGCGGGGCGGGCAGCCGGCCATCATCCGCCCGGTTCCCCACTACCGCCTTCCCGCGACCTGCTCTCCGCACCGGTCGCCGCGTAGGCCTGGAGCAGAGCGAGAACGAGGCCCGCGGCGGCCACGCCGGCAACCACGATCACGGCGAGCACGAAATAGCCCACCGCCTCGGTCATCCCCAGCCAGTTGAGCACGCCAAAAGTCACCCCGATCGCGGCAATCGCCCCAAACAGCCCGGCAAGGCTGAACTGCGGCGGGCGGACGCCGAGCCGGGTCCGGCCCTGTTCGATCGATGACGGTTCCATGGTCTCGATGCTCCCTTTGAAGACGGCCGTTGTTCAGCGTTTGGTCAGATCGCGTCCGTTCCCCGGCAGGAGATCGCGCCGCTGCCAGTTCCAGAACCGCTCGAAGGTCTCGAGAATCTGTGGTTTCTTCTTCTCGAACACCATGAAGAAGGCAAAAATGGCAATTCCCAACAGCAGCAGCGAGACCCCCAGGACCCACGTGTGCTGCTGATCGATGCCCGCGTAATAAATCAGCGAAACGATCACCAGCGCCAGCGACGTGAACCCGACGATCACAAACGAGCGGATGCGGAGGAAGACACCGGCCAGGACCCCCAGCACGGCCAGCGCGACGAGCGCCAGCGGCATCCAGGGCGTGCGGCCGATCTCCCAGAGAAACTCGGCCGACGAGGTCAAATAGACGAACGAGAGCGCCATGTAGCGCATGCCCGCGGCAACCCCGCCGGGCAGTTCCCGGTGATGAATCTGCTCGGCCACGAGAATCGCCAGGCCGATCGGGATGCCGTAGAGCTGGACGTGCTCGGCCAAGCCGAGGTCCATCCGTTGCCAGAGCAGGCAGAAGGCGGCCGAGAGGCTGCCCAGGGCAAGGAAGCTGAACGCCTTCGACCGCTTCGTCGCGGCCAGAACCCCGTAGAACAGGCTGGCGAAGAACCAGACCGCCGGGCTGCTGCCGGCCAGCGACGAAGCCGGATGGACCTGGCTGGGAATCCAGTATCCGACGGCCGGCACGAGCGGCAAGAAGACCGCGGTGTTGGCCAGCGGCTCGCCCAGCACCGGCATCCCCAGGCGGTGAAACCATTCGCTCAGGCCGGCGCCGAGAAACGCAATGCCGATCACCAGCAGCATCCAGTACTGCTCCATCAGGCCAAGCTGGAATAGGTTCGGCTCGGCCAGGTAGAGGTGCAGGGCAATCAGCCCGCCGATCGCTTCGCTCGCGTAGACATAGAACGTCCGCCCTCGTCCGCTGAGCCTCAACGGGTCCCGCGCCGGCGAGACGGCGAATGTCAGGAGGGCGACGATCAGGCCGGCCAGGGCCGCCGTCACGCAGACCACCGACCAGGTGGCCATCGGCGCCCCCCCCTCCGGCTCGAAGAGCCACGCTTCCTGGATCAGGATCGCCGCCAGCGCGACGCCGGCCAGGCCGCCAAGCCCCGCGGTCATCCTCCGCCCGCAGACGGCCCAGGGGTCGCCTTCCGCCGCGATCCGCGGGAGGACGACGCCGGCAACGAGCACCATCAAGATCGCCGCCACCATCAGCACGGCCGTCTGGTTGAGCATGTTGACGTCAGCCGCGGGCAGCCAGGCCCAGCCGACCGTCGCCAGGAGGAGCGCGGCGGCGGCCAGCGCCGCATAGCGCCAGCCCGCCTGGAAGCGGCCGGACGTGCCACGAGCCATCAGCCACGCCGCCGGCAGCAGGGCCGCCGCGGCCAGCGGCCCCGACCACCGCCCCGGCCCAAGCCAGGCGAGCCCGGGGCGGACCAGCGCGTCGAACGAACCGGTCAACGCCGTGGCGATCGCCAACACGCCGGCCGTTGCCGCCAGGGCGAATTGCGCCGGCACGAAGCCGTTGCCGCTCTCTTCGACCTCTTCGCCCTCCTCCCCGGCCGGCTCCCCAGCCCAGGGCAAATACCCGCTCCGCAGCAGCCCGAACGCGGCCGCCGCGGCCAGCGCGTAGCCGGCCAGCTCGGGCCCGGCCAACCAGCAGAACGGGCCCGGGCCGGCCGCCCGGGCGTCGAGCCCGCAGGCCACCGCAAACAGGCCCAGACAATAAAGTCCCACAAGCCAGCGCGGCGACCGGTCGATCGCCAGTCGCAGGACCAGCGCCAGCGCAACCGCCACAATCGCCGTCCACGTCCATCGATCGACGATTGGGTGGGCGATTGCCTCTAGATCGAGCGTCACGAGGACCGCCGCCAGGCCGGCCAGCAACACCAGCGCGGCATGGACGGCAAGTTCGGCAAAGCAGACCTCGCGTTCGCCCAGCGGCAGGCGAGCCACCCTTGCCGGCGCCAGCCGGGCGGCGATCGTCCAGAGGATTGCCGCGGCCGCCAGGCAGATCGCATTCGTCTCCACAAGGCCCGCCAGCGGATGCTCCCGCCAGGCGAGCCAGGCGACCGTGCCGGCCACGTTCACGAGCAGGCCGGAGAGGAGGACATCCTCGGCGTGCCGCCGCCAGATGGCGGCGCCGCCCGCCCCCAGGGCCGCCGCCAGCGCGAGGCCGCCGGCCCAGTACGGGCGCTGCGGATCCGCGCCGCACCAGGCAAGTCCGGCGACCACCGCTGAGAGCGCCAGGCCGAAATGCCAGAGCCGCGCCGATTCGGGCTGGAAGACCTCGCCGAGCCGTGCCAAGGCCGGACGGGCGGACGGGCGAGAACCCGCCCGGCCGACCGCCGCGCCGACCGCCAGCAGCAGCAGCGCCGCCACGGACCAGAACGCGATCATCACATGGTAAGGCAGCCACTCGTCCAGGGCAAACCAGGCCGTCCACCGCAGCGAACCGGCCCCCAGCAGCACGCCGGCGGCACCGAGCCCGCCGCCAATCGCGTGGATCACCCGCCGCGGCCGCGTCTCCGACAGGTACCAGCCGGCAGCCACGAAGGCCAGCCCAACGGCGACCGCGCCGGGCCCCGAACCGATCTGCATCAGCCAACCGGCGGGCAGCTCGCCGGGCAAGGTGAGCAGGGCAACCAGCGCCGGCGCGACAATCGCTGCGGCCCCCGCGCTGGTCAGGGCGATTTGGAGAGCCAGCAGCGGCCCGCTCCAGACCTGCCGTTCCTGGAGCCTGGAGAGGCGATTGCCCACGCCCAGCCAGGCCAGCGCCACGGCGGCGCCCGCGATCACGTTGGCTTCGACCAGCAGGAGGAGGCTCGACCAGTCGTCGAGCACCGCCCGGTAGTAGCTGACCGTCAGGGACGCCGCCAGGTTGACGCCCAGCCCGGCGACAAACGCCCACGCCTCTTGTCGCCGCCAGACGCCCATGCTCGCGGCGGCGGCCGCGGCCAGGCCGATTGCCGCGGCGGCCCACAGGCCTTCTTCTTTCGGCTGCAACAGGCCGGCGGCCACAAGCCCAAGCAGCACGGCCAGCGCGCCCGAGGCGATCACCCAGACGTTGGCCGCGCGGACCAGCGCCTGCGGCGGCCCTTCCGCCCCGGCGGCATGCACGTGCGCGGAGAGCCACCACGTCGCAATCGCGATCATCACGGCATAAGCGGCCCACCCGAGCATCATCATGTGGAACCCCCAGAGCTGGCCGTGGGCGGCCAGCCCCAGCGGGCCGCTCAGCGCGGCCACCGTGCAGGCCGCCAGGCCGATCAGCGCCAGCCCGGCCAGTCCGGCCACGTCGGCGGGCACGGGGCGGCCCACGTCCAACTGGTGGAAAACGGTCGCCCCGACCACCGCCAGGAAGGCAAGCCATCCGAGCCAGCCGCCGGCCGCGGCCGAAATCGACGACGGGCTCGTGGGCAAATCAAACAACAGGCCAAACAGGCCGGGGACGAGCACCAGCCCGGCCGCCGCCGCTCCGATCCCCAGTTGCAGCCGCATCAACAGCGAGGCCCGGCCGGGCCGCTGCTCGCGCCAAACGTCGACCCACCTGCGGGCAACCATCCAGGCGGTCGCCCAGGCGGCCCCCGTGATCGCCACAGAGTACCAGACGAGCGCCCACTCGACCGCGCCGAGGCGGCCGACCGGCGGCATCCAGCAGGCCAGACCGGCGCTCAGCTGGGCAACCAGTCCGGCCGAGAAGGCATAGCCGCTCGACGACTCGCGCCAGGCCAACACGACCAGCGCCGCAATCGACACCAGGAGGGGAACCAGGTAGGAAGACGCGGGCGCCAGTTGGCTGAAGAAGCTGCCGGCGGCCGGGCCGGCCGGCGGCGTGCCGCTCAGCGGGAGCAGCGCCGCAAGCACGGTGATCGCCAAGACCGGAACGAGCGTCGTCAAGAGCACGATCGCTCGGGCCAGGCGCGGTCCTGACGGGCCAATTTCGATCCTCGCGCCCGCCGCGGTGGCCAGCCGCTCGAGCGGCCGCCGGCAGGCGACCAAGGCCGTGGCGGCCGCCAGCGCGGCGGCCGAGGCCCAGCGGAGCGCCGAGGCGGCGTCCAGGTTGCTCCCCACCGCCGCGCCCCCAAGCCACGGCGCGGTCCCCAGCAGAATCAGGCCGGCGGCCAAATCCGCCTCGCGCCACCGGCTCCAGGCGGCGACGGCGCAAGTTGCCGCCAATCCGCCCCAAAGCAGCCAGGCGGCCGGCGAGGCGGCCTGCCGCAGCGCGGCGGCGGCAAAAGTCGCCGGCACACTGCCCATCTCATGGCCGATCGCCGGAATCACCGCTCCGGCAGCGACTAGCAACTGCGCTCCACATAGCGCCCCGGCCACGACCCGATCGAGGCTCGGCCACTCGGGATCGATCAGCCTGGCCGCCGGTTCGAACCGGCGCAGGCCCGCCCTGGCCGCCGCCCAGCCAAGGCACACGATCGCCAGCGACGCGCCATAAGTCTGCCAGGTCCGCAGATCGAGAAAGTCGATCTGGCCGGAGGCGTTCCACGGATGCGATTTCATCCAGGCCGACGCGGCAGTCACGCTGGCCAGGCAGATCACCGCCTGCGCGGCGGTCACCAGGCCGGGCCAGCGGTTCATCGCCGCCACCACCAGCCAGATCGCCGACAGCCAGAACAGGCACAGCGACAGGTTCAGCGCGTGATCCCAGGAGGAGACGAGCAGCAGCGGCAGGGCCAGCGTCGAGGAGACGAGCGCCGACTGGCTGACCGGTCCGAGCAAAACTCTCGTGATTCGTTCTTGGGGAGCCTGCGACGCGGCTGTCAGCCCGAAACGCGTCGCCAGGGTCGCCGCCACGGCGAGGGTCGCGTGCAGCAGCGCCGCGTCGAGCCAGGGCTCGCGGAGCGCGCTAGGGTAATTATAGACAAGGCTGTGGGCAAGGCCGAGAAACACCAGGCCCGACCCGATCCACGTCCGTTCCGGCGAGGTCCGCGTCCAGGCGTTCACCAGCCAGGCGGCGGCCGCGGCGGCAAACGCCGCCACGGTCCACGGGGAGCCGGTGATTTGATCAAGCTTGGGCAGCAGGACGACCGCCGCGGCGGCCACGGTCAGCGCTGCCACGATGTCGGCCATGTCGACGACGGGCATCCGGTAGGCGTCAACGAGCCGCTTTGCCGTAACCAGTGGTTTCGTATCAGACGGCGTCCCCCCGGCCAACCGGCCCAAGCCGCAGGCCGCCAGCGCCAGCCCAAGCGCCTCGATGCCCAGCGCGCCGATCCACACCGGCGATGGCGTGGGCGCGATCCAATACAGCCCCCAGGCGAGCGATCCGGTCAGCAGGGCCAGCCCCGCGTGGGCCAGCGCCGGCAGCCTGATCCAGCCGTTAACCGCCAGGGATGCGGCGCCGTAGGCCCCGAAGACGGCCATCGCCATCGGCACGGCCCGGCCGCCTTCATCGCCGGCGGCCCAAGCCGACGCGCTGAGGCTGACAACGGCCGCAACACCGGCGCCGATCGCGTAGACGCGGGCGTCCCCGGCCCGCTTGGCCCGCGCCAGCATCGCGGCGGCCCCCGCCAGCAGACCGCAGAACACCGCCAGAATCGGCCCGCTCGCGCCGCCGGCGGCCGTGCGAATCATCGCCGCGGCCAGCCCGTCGGACGGCACTGCCGGCAGACCGCCGCTGATCCAGTGGTAGCCCACCAGCCAGGCGACCGCCCCGGTGGCAATCGCGCCGCCGTGCGCCCAGGGAAAGCGGCATTGAAAGGCGATCCACGCCAATCCGCACGTATCGAGCAGGGCGACGGCGAGCACCAGCTTCGGCAGGGGCCAGGCCATCGCCAACCCGCCGACCAGGCCGAGGATCGAAGCCAGGGCGACCGCGGTGGCCGCCGCCCGCCACGAGGCCAGGCCCGCGCGGCCCGCCAGCCGTTGGTTGAGCGTCAGCGCGAACGCCAGGACCATCGCCGCCGCGATCGAGATTCCGATCGAAAGCCAATCGGCGGCGGCCGCCACGCTCCCGATCGATCCAGCCCCCAGTTTGCCGGCCAGCCCGAGGGAAAACGAAAGCGAGAACAGCGAGGCTCCGAGGAGCGTGAACGCCCCAATCAACGTCTCCAGTTCGACGGTCTTGAGGGCGGCCAGCACGCGGCGATGCAAAACCACCGGAACCCCGAACACGGCGGCGGCCGCGGCTCCGAACCCGGCCAGCGCCCAGGGGCCGGCGACCAGCCGTGGGGCGACGGACAAGACCACGATCGACGCCGTTGGACCGAGGATCGCGGCCGCGAGGTGCCAGGGCCGGTCGGGCACGAATACGCGGCCCGCAAGCGTCACCACGTAGGCGAACAGGCCGATCGACGCCGCTTCCGCCGCAACCACGGTCCACTGGTCTCCAAAACCCGCCACCGACAGATAGCCGAGCGGCACGAGCAACAGCGAGATGGCCAGCAGCCCGCGGCCGGTCGTCTGCAACTGCCAGCGGTGGTGGGCATAAAGCCCGACAAGCAGGCCCGAGAGAATCGCCGCGGCGGAGGCAGTGAACTTCAAGACCGGGTATTCCTGGAGGGTCTCCCAGAAACTGATCACCAAGATCACCGACGCACCGACGATCAGCAGTCCGCCGAGCAGGACGCCGAGCAGTTCGGCCACCGGGATCTCGCGTTCTTCGAGGAACGCGTGGAGCAGCTCCGCCCAGGTCTTCCGGGGCGGCCGCGGGGCAACCGGCGGCTTCGGCTTGGCCGGCCTGGCCGGCCGCCGTGGCAGAGCGGGCGCGGGCCCAGCACCTGCCGCCGGCGGAGCCAGCGGCGGTTTGGAAACCGGCTTGGGCGCCGCGGGCGGCGTTGCGGGAGCGGGCCGCGCGATCGGTTCTTCAACGGCCGGGCGCTTCGCCGCGACCGGTTCGACCACGATCGCTTCGATCGGCGACTCGGCCGGCGGGCTAACCGCGGCCGCTCCCGGCGCGTGCCGCGCTGCCGGCAGTTCAAGCAGCGCCTGCCGTTCCGCCTGGACCGTACCGAGCAGCTTCTCGGCGGCCTCTGGCTTGATTCTTCCGGTCTCCTGCCAGCGCTGCAATTGCCGCCGCGTGGCAGCCAGGTCGGCCAGCCGGATCGCATTTCCTTCGTAAATCGCCAGCCCGCACCACTCGCATCGCGGCTGGGCGGCGGAAGTGGCCCGCTGGCACCACGGGCAAGGGATGCGGAGAGACTCGCGGGTCGTCGTCGGCCCGAACAGCAGACGCACGGCAGCGGCGATGATCACCCAGATTGCATGGCCGACGAGCGTGATGATCGCCAGCGCGATGAATAGGAAGACGAGGGCTTCGGCCGGCATTGCAAACGCCTTTCTCTCCAGCGGCGGAGACCGAACTGGGCTGGACACTGCCTCGCAACCGGGTTTCAAGAAAAGTGTAGCCCTTCTGCATCGATCAGGCTCAGCATCGCCCTGAATATAACGCATTCCCCGAACTGCCGTTGCCGGCCAGAACAAAGAAGCATCCCGAGGCATCAAGCTATCCCCCACCTCCCCCGAAAGTGGCATGCAGTTCCGGGGACGCCGCAGTTCCGGCAGTTCCGGGGACGCCATACATAACTAGCAGTTCCGGGGACGCCATACATAACTATTGACGGGAAATGAGGGTCTTGGTAGATTCACGTTCATGGCACGACTTGCACGGGTGGTAATTGCTGGTATGCCGCATCACGTGACCCAACGGGGGAACCGTCGGCAGGCCACTTTCTTTTGCGACGAGGACTATTCGGCGTATCTGGAACTGATGGGCCAGTGGTGTCAGGAAGTGGGCGTGGCGATCTGGGCTTATTGCCTGATGCCCAATCACGTCCACCTGATTGCGGTGCCGAAGTCGGCGGACGGCTTGCGGCGGGGGATCGGCGAGGCGCATCGCCGCTACACGCGGCGTGTGAATTTTCGCGAAGGCTGGCGAGGCCATCTTTGGCAAGGCCGCTTCGCATCCTTCGTGATGGACGAGCCTTATCTGTTGGCGGCGGCGCGGTATATCGAACTCAACCCGGTTCGCGCCGGGCTGGTCGTCGCGCCAAGCGATTATCGCTGGAGCAGCGCGCGGGCCCATTTGAAAGGAAAGGACGACGCGTTGGTGCAAGTCGCGCCGTTGCTGGCGATGACGGGCAAGTGGCGTCAACTTCTCACCAGTGCGGTGAGCGAAGAGCAACTTCGACAATTTCGCGAACATGAGCGAACCGGCCGCGTTTTGGGGGACGATGCTTTTCAGCGGCGGCTGGAGAAGAAACTTGGCCGCGTGCTGCGCCGCCAAAAACCGGGCCCTAAACGGCAGACGGCAGAATAGTTGTGTATGGCGTCCCCGGAACTCTGCCGGAACTCGTGCTGAAGGCTGACCGCTGAAGGCTATTCCAAGGCTGCACTCATGAAATACCGTTTGCTCGGCAAGACCGGTTGGAGCGTCTCGGAGATTGGCTTTGGCGGATGGGCCCTTGGCGGCCAGTGGGGAGGGCAGGACGAGGCCGATTCGGTGGCCGCGCTCGACGCGGCGATCGATCGGGGCGTGAATTTTATCGACACGGCCCAGGGCTATGGCGAGGGGCGGAGCGAGCGGGTGATCGCCAAGGTGCTGCCCGGGCGGCGCGACCAGGTCTTCGTGGCAACGAAGACGCCGCCGGCCCCGGGCCCCTGGCCGCCGTCCCCATACTGCAAGGCCGAGGAGCGCTATCCCGAATCGTACCTGCGGGCGAACGTCGAGGAGCGGCTCTCCAATCTCCAGACCGACTGCCTCGACCTCCTGCAACTGCACACCTGGACCCGGGCCTGGAATCGCGACCCGGCGCCGCTGGAGATCCTCGCCCGGCTCCGCGAGGAAGGCAAGCTCAAGCGGATCGGCATCTCCACGCCCGAACAGGACCAGAATGCGGCGGTCGA
>Ga0123328_1000185_pt1 | contig 65419 bp, 55 predicted proteins | sample BioC12SIPDNA_2_FD_89702 | JGI IMG/M metagenome (GOLD analysis project Ga0123328, IMG submission 89702) | Anaerobic biogas reactor microbial communites from Washington, USA - Biogas_R1_A C12 SIP DNA | ecosystem: Engineered > Bioreactor > Anaerobic > Unclassified | place: Washington, USA...
CGGGCCGTCGTGCCCGCGTCCGAACTCCCGGACCCCTCCACGCCGGAGAACGCCTTCTCGATTTCGTCAATCCACAGGACCACCGGGGCCAGGCTCTCGGCGGTCTTCGTCGCGCTGCGCATGTTCTGTTCCGAACTGCCGATATACCCCTGGAAAATCATGCTCATGTCCATGCGAAGCAGCGGCAGCTGCCACTGTCGCGCGATGGTCTTGGCCACGAGGCTCTTCCCGCAGCCCTGGACGCCCATCAGCAGAATCCCCCGCGGCTGGGGAAGGCCGTACTTGCGCGCCTCGTCGCTGAACGCGCGCACCCGCTTCCGGAGCCAGTCTTTCAAGACATCCATGCCCCCGACGTCCGCCAGGTCGGCCGCGACATCGTAATACTCCAGCAGGCCCGACTTGCGGATCACCTGCCGTTTCTCCGACACCACCGCCCGGATGTCTTGCGCGTCGAGCACGCTGTCGCGCACGATCGCCTGCGCGAACGCATTCTCCGCTTCCTTCATCGTCAGGCCCTGGGCCGCCTTGACCAGGGCATCGCGGTCCTGCGGCCTCAGCCGGACCTGGAACTTGCGTGCGGAGCTCGGCCGGCCGATGGACTCGTCCAGGAGCTGGCTCAGCTCCTCGTACGTGGGCAACGGAAGGTCGAGGATCGTCATGTCCTTTTCCAGTTCGCGCGGCAGTTTGAGCACGGGCGACAGGAACACCAGGGTCTTCTTGGTCGGCCCCAGCGCGCTGCCCAGATCGCGAACCTGGCGGATCATCTCCGGCGCTTCCAGGTAGGTGTGGAAATCCTTCAGGACGTAGATGGCCGGGCCATCCTTCTGGAGCACCTCGTTGAGCATCTGCATCGCGTCGCGCGTGCGCGACCCGCTGCCCTGGCTGCCCGCGCCGTGGATACACCGCAACCCGTTCGTGATGGACCATTCGTACAACGGTTTCCGCTGGGTTTCGGCCAGACGCATCAGGATGCGCAGAGCACGGTCCTCTTCCCACGTCACCACGTAGAGCAGCGTGTACCGTGCCCGGATCAGCCGGTCCAGTTCTTCGTTAAACCCGTTGTCCATCACGTGTGAGGCGCATCCAGCGCGGCCAGATCGAAATCGGAATTGGAGCTCATCGCCGCCACCGCCGTCACGGGATGCGTCCGTTCCGCGAAAACGCCGCCGCCCAGAAGAAACTGGCAGGCCTCCGGGGCGGTCTTCGCGGGAAACGCGCCGCTCTGGGTGTCCGACAGCTTGCCTTCCTCGTAGGTGGCCACATAGTAGAACATCCCCGCCTCCAGGGGCATGCGGCGCACGTCCAGGCCGTCTTCGCGCACGATCCCGAGATACCCCGAACCGCCATTGCGCTTGTCGACCACCCCCGCGATGCGCGGCGTGTTGTAGTCGTCCTTTTCGTAATCCAGCGTCATCAGCGACAGCAGCAGTGCGTCCCGGGGGTTCATGCCCGACATGATCTTCTCCGCGATTGGGTCGGTGTGGCTCCCGTTGGTGACCACGGCCACATCGCCTCCGCACACCACCCGCACGCAGTTGTAGGCGATGTACGGATTCTTGTGCACGTCAGCCTCGTGGCCGGGCTTCGGCACGATGCTCACCCGGTTCTCCCGCAACACCGCCGTCCGGTTAGGAAACGAGCGGCTCGACACCCGGTATACGCCGCACAGGCGGCTGTCCTTGGTCATGGCAATGCTTACAATGCGTCCTACGTACATATTCACCCCCAGGTAACGATAACCGGATTCCCATCCACACTGGGCCCATTATAACCAATCCGGCGGTTTGCGAGCATTTTCGCTCCAATCCCGTATAATACTCTTGGAAGGAGGGGACCCCTCGTGACACCGTACCAGCGGGAGCAGGCCCAGACACATATCGCCCGGTTCAAAGGCCGTGCCTACGTCTACGGCGTGCACTGCTTCGAAAAGCTGGGGGAACACGCCCGAACCCTTGGTTCCCGCGCCGTTGTGGTGGCCTCCGGGTTTGGCAAACCGTGGGGACCGCCCCTGCACGAGAGGGTGCGCGAGGCGCTCGCGAGCGCCGGCGTCGCCACAGACGACTTCGTCCCCGGCGCACGGCCCAATGCCCCCCGGGAAGACGTGCTCCGCATCGCCACGGCCCTCGCCGGGCAAACCCCGGACCTGGTGGTCGCCGTGGGCGGCGGCAGCACCATCGATGCGGCCAAGGCTGCCGTGGCCCGGATGGCCCTTGCTCCCGGTCACCCCGGCCTCGACGAGTATTTCGGGACGGGCCAGGTCACCCGGTTGCTCGCCGACACCGGGAAACAGATGCTCCCGATGCTCGCCGTACAGCTGGCCGCGGGTTCGGCCGCCCATCTTACCAGGTACGCGAACATAACCAACGCCGGAACCGCCCAGAAAATGCTCATCGTGGACGACGCCGTCGTGCCGCCGCGCTGCCTCTTCGATTACGCCCAAACCACAACCATGTCGCCGGAATTCACCATGGACGGCGCGTTGGACGGCGTATCGCACTGCCTCGAGGTGTTCTACGGCGCGTCCGGGGACGTTCTCGAGCGGGTCCGGCCCGTGGCGTTGCTGGGCATCGAGCTTCTGGTGCGCCACGTGAAACCGGCCTGTGCGGAGCCGGACGATCTGGCGGCGCGCGAAGCCCTCGGGCTCGGGACCGATCTCGGGGGATACGCCATCATGCTCGGCGGCACCAACGGCGCGCATCTCACCAGTTTTTCGCTGGTGGATGTGCTGTCCCACGGACGGGCCTGCGCGCTCATGAACCCGTACTACACCGTCTTCTTCGCGCCGGCCATCGAGGACCGGCTGCGCGAAGTGGGGGAGATCTACCGCGCGGCCGGATACACCCGCATAAACCTCTCCGCGCTGCACGGACGCGACCTCGGCCTGGCCGTCGCCGAGGCCATGCTGAACCTTTCCCGCGACATCGGGTTCCCGCTCACCCTGGGCGAAGTGGCCGGGTTCACTCCCGCCCATATCGAACGCGCTTTGGCCGCCGCCAGAGACCCCCGGCTCGCGATGAAACTCCAGAACATGCCCGTGCACCTGGCCAGCGAACAGGTCAACGACTACATGGGCCCGGTGCTCGAGGCCGCCCGGACCGGCGATTTCGCGGTCATACGAAATCTGAACACATGAGGATGCGTGCAATGAGAATTCATCTTGTTATTGGGTTGACAATCATGGCCGTGCTGCCCGCGTTCGCGTGGGCCGCCGGCGAAGCAGAGGGAGGGGCCAGCACTGTGGATGTAACGCATGTGAAGGTCTACTACGAAAAAGGCCGGTTCGGCGGGTGGCCGGCCAACTACGGCATGTGGAACTGGGGCAACGAAATCCTCGTGGGGTTTTCCCGCGGATACTACAAGGATCTCGGACCGACCCGCCATCATATCGACCGCGAAAAGCCCGAGGAACACTGGCTCGCCCGCAGCCTCGACGGCGGCGAAACCTGGGCGCTCGAGTATCCCGCCGAAAAGGGCTACCTCATCGCCCAGGGCGACGCCCTGCATGGCACCGAAACGCCCGGACTGCCCGTTCCCGAGATGCGCGCATGCCCCGGCGGGATCGATTTCACGCACCCCGATTTCGCCCTGACCCTCCGCATGACCGACATCGACGCCCAGAGCCCCTCCAAGTTCTACTACAGCAACGACCGCGGCCACACCTGGGAAGGCCCCTTCCTCCTGCCCAATGTGGGCGTCAACGGGATCGCCGCCCGCACCGACTACATCGTCGACGGAAAACACGAGTGCCTGCTCTTCCAGACCGCCGGAAAATCCGACGGTTCCGAGGGGCGCCCCTTCTGCATGCGCACCATTGACGGCGGAAAAACCTGGGAATTCCTGTCCTGGATCATGCCCGAACCCGAAGGATTCGGCATCATGCCGTCCACGGTCCGCCTGTCGGAAAACACCCTGGTCACCACCATCCGGCGCCGGGAAATCTCCAACCGCTGGATCGCCGCCTACATCTCCCGGGACAACGGCCGGTCCTGGGAGTTTCTGAACGACCCCGTCGATACCCTGGGCGAGGGCAATCCGCCCAGCCTCATCAAGCTCGCCGACGGACGCCTCTGCCTGACCTATGGCGTCCGGATGCGGCCGTTCCGCATCGCCGCCAAGCTCAGCAGCGACGGCGGCCAGACCTGGAGCGATGAAATTGTCCTGCGCGACGACGGCTACGACCGCGACATCGGCTACGTCCGCAGTGTGCAGCGCCCGGACGGCAAAGTGGTCACCACCTACTACATCAACGAACGCACGACCGGCCCGGAACGCTACATCGCCGCCACCCTGTGGACTCCGCCCGCGGCCGGATAGCGCCGCCCCCGCAAAACGAAACCGGCCTGCGGCGCCCCGCCGGGCCGCCGCAGGCCGGTATGTCTCAGGTTCCGGACCCCGCTTACGCCGTGTAAGTCGACGCCGCCGTGTCGCCGCCGCGGCCGGTCCAGTTGGTGTGAAAGAATTCCCCGCGGGGTTTGTCGACCCGCTCGTAGGTGTGGGCGCCGAAATAGTCGCGCTGGGCCTGGAGCAGGTTGGCGGGCAGCCGCTCGTGCCGGTAGCCGTCGAAGTAGGCCAGCGCGGTGCTGATCGCGGGCACGGGAATGCCCATTTTCGCCGCTTCGATGACCACGTTGCGCCACGACGACTGCGCCGACGCAACCGCGTTCCGGAAGAACGGGTCCAGCAGCAGATTGACCAGATTGGGGTTATTGTCGAACGCCTCTTTGATCTTCCCGAGGAAGACCGAGCGGATGATGCAGCCGCCGCGCCACATCAGCGCGATCCCGCCGTAGTTCAGGTTCCAGCCGTAGGTCTTCGCAGCCGAACGCATCAACTGATACCCCTGCGCGTACGAGACGATCTTCGCCGCGTACAGGGCCTTCCGCAAGTCGTCCACAAACGCTTTCTTGTCGCCCGAGAAGGGCAGGGTCTGGCCCTTGATCTGTTTCGACGCTTCGACGCGCTCTTCCTTCAGCGCCGACAGGCAGCGCGCGAATACCGCTTCGCCGATCAGGGTGAGGGGCTGGCCTTCGTCCAGCGCGGCGATGGCCGTCCATTTGCCCGTGCCCTTCTGGCCCGCCGTGTCGAGGATGAGATCCACGACCGCGTTGCCATCCTCGTCCTTGTAGCCGAGGATGTCGCGGGTGATTTCGATGAGATACGAGTCGAGTTCGCCCCGGTTCCATTCGGCGAACACGTCATGCATTTCCTCGTTGCTCATGCCGAGACCTTCCTTCATCATCTGGTAGGTCTCGCAGATCATCTGCATATCGCCGTATTCGATGCCGTTGTGGACCATCTTCACGAAGTGGCCTGCGCCGCCTTCGCCGACCCAGTCGCAGCACGGCTCGCCCGAATCCGTTTGCGCGCAGATGGTCTGGAAGATCTTCTTCACATGGGGCCACGCGGCCGGCGACCCGCCCGGCATCATCGACGGACCGTTCAACGCGCCCTCTTCACCGCCCGATACCCCCGTGCCGATGTAAAGCAATCCCTTGCTCTCCACGTACTTCGTGCGGCGGATGGTGTCCGGGAAATGGCTGTTGCCGCCGTCAATGATGATGTCGCCCTGTTCCAGGTGGGGGATAAGCTGCTCGATGAACGAATCCACCGCGTCTCCCGCCTTCACCAGCAGCATGACGCGGCGCGGTGTCTTGAGGTTCTTCACCAGTTCCTCGATGCTGTGGCACCCCACGATGGTCTTGCCCTTCGCCCGGCCCTGGACGAACTTGTCCACCTTCGCCACCGTGCGGTTGTACACCGCCACCCCGAACCCTTTGTTGGCCATGTTGAGCACAAGGTTTTCGCCCATCACCGCCAGACCGATCAGCCCAATGTCTTGCTGCGCCATCGCTCGTGTTCTCCTCAGAATCCGGTTGACTCCACGCCCCGTCAGACAGGGTGTATCTTCCACTAAACAGGCGGAACCGCTACGATACCATACGCCGCGGCGGAAATTCTTCTTTCCCGCGACGCCCGGCGCGCGAGCTATGGGTCCTACAAGACCTATACGCGCCGCCCTACTTGATCGCCACTTCTTTGCCCCGCTTCGAGGACTCGTAGATGGCGTCAAGAATCTGCTGAATGCGCAGGGATTCCTGGGGCTTCACGCGCACGGGCAGGCCGTCGCGCACGCATCCGGCAAAATGCAGGATCTCCATGCGATGGCCTTCCTGTTCGGGCAGCCAGTCATACTGCATGCTCGTCAAGGCGCCGTCCGCCGCGCTGGTGACCGTCAGGGGTTCGGTGCTGACGCCCGCCTTGTCGCCCAGTATTCGCAAGCCCTGGACGTCTTTCGGGATGTTGGCCGCCCAGCTCACTTCCAGGCTCAGCGCAACGCCGTTATCGAACCGGATAAACGCTGCCGCGTGGTCCTCGACATCGAACTCCGTCAACGGATACGGCACCCCCCACTCGCCGTTGCACAGGCCTTCCCGATCCCCGAACTTGCGGCTGACGTGGCCCGTGGCGGACACGGGTTTCGGGCACCCCATCAGCCAGATGATCAGGTCGAGCATGTGCACGCCAATGTCAATCAGCGGACCGCCGGCGGATTCGCGTTTGATGTGAAACTTGCCCCAGCCCGGAATGCCCCGGCGGCGCAGGTAGCGCGCCTCGCCGAAATAGATCTCGCCGAGATCACCCCGTTCGATCATCGCTTTGATGCGTTCGTTGCCCGCTTCAAACCGCATGTTCTGGGCCACCATGAGCTTGCGCTTGCTCTGCTTCGCCGCGGCGATCATGGCTTCGCACTCTTTGGCGTTCATGGCCATGGGCTTTTCGCACAGCACATGAGCCCCCGCATTCAGCGCATCCACTGAGATGCTGCTGTGCAGGCGGTTCTGGGTGCAGACGTCGATGATGTCAAAATCGCCCTGCTTCAGCATGGTCTTGTAGTTGGTGTACGTCTTCGGCACGTCCCACTTCTTGCTCACCATGTCAACGCGTTCGGGGATGATGTCGCATACGGCCGTGATTTCAACGGCCCCCTTGGCCTCGAGTTCCTTCCACGCGTCCAGATGACACACCTGGGCAATCGAGCCGACGCCAATCACACCAACCTTCAGTTTCTTGTCTGCCATGGATGCACTTCCTTCCAGAACACAGGCCTCCCAATGCTGGCCTGCCACCCCCCCGAACCGCTCCCCCGAAGCCAGGCCGCAATCATACGAAAACCCCTCGTCCGGGGCAAGAACGGGAGCCCGCGCCCTGTGCTGGAACGCCGTGCGAACGGACTGGTTTTTCCGGACGCCCCCGTGTGCTACAATCGCATTCTCTGTCCCGGGTCTTCACGGTTAACGGGCGCTTCGCCCGTGCAACAGGAGAATATGCGACCATGAAAACGATGTCTGCGATGCTGATGGGATTCGCGTGTGCGGCGATGCTGTTGACGTCCTGCGCCACGGCGCAGGAGGCGGCCCCGGCGGCGGCCAAGGGCTGTCCCAACGCGGAGAAACTCGGCTGGCACCTGGGCTGCCAGGCGTACAGCTTCAACCGGTTCACCTTCTTTGAGGCCGTCGACAAGAACCAGAGCCTGGGCCTCCACTACATCGAGGCGTATCCCGGACAGAAGTTCAGCCCCGAAAAACCCGATGCCGTCTTCGATCACAATATGCCGGAAGAGCTGCGCCAGGAAGCCCTCGCCAAGCTCAAAGCCTGCGACATCAAACTCATGAATTATGGCGTGGTCGGCCTGCCCGCCGACGAGGCCGAGTCCCGCAAGGTCTTTGAATTCGCCAAGGCCATGGGCATCCAGACCATCTGCAGCGAGCCCGACGCCGAAGCCCTCGATACCGTCGAGAAGCTCGCCGACGAGTACGGGATCAACGTCGCCTTCCACAACCACCCCGCGCCCTCCAAGTACTGGAGCCCGGACGCCGTCCTGGCCGCCGTCGAAGGCCGCAGCAAGCGCCTCGGCGCCTGCGCCGACACCGGGCACTGGCCCCGCTCGGGCGTCGACCCCCTCGAAGCCCTCAAGAAGCTCGAAGGCCGCATCATCACCTTCCATTTCAAGGACCTCAATGAATTCGGCAAGCGCGAAGCCCACGACGTGCCCTGGGGCACGGGCGTCTGCAATGTCGAGGCCCTCATGAAGGAGATCCAGCGCCAGGGGCTCAAGAACATCGTGTTCTCCATCGAATATGAACACAATTGGGACAATTCCGTGCCCGAGATCGCCCAGTGCGTCGCCTACTTTGACAAAGTCGCCGCCGAACTGGCGAACTGACCCGATCGACGTCCACCGCCCCGGGAAACCGCGTTTCCCGGGGCGTGTTGTTGTTGCCCGGCGATCGCGAGGAGGATAGGGTCATGAACCGGCGGACCTTCTTGAACATGTGCGCAATCGGAAGCGCCGCGGCGGCGGGCAACCGCGCGAGCGGGGGAGAGGCAGCGTCCAGGCGGCCGAATATCCTCTTCTTCTTCATCGACGACCAGCGCTATGACACGCTGGGCATCGCCGGCCACCGCATCGCCCAAACGCCCGCCATCGACAACCTCGCCCGGCAGGGGGTCCGCTTCCAGAACGCGTTCGTCACCACGTCGATTTGCGCCGCCAGCCGGGCCTCCGTTCTCACCGGTCTCACCGAGCGCACCCACGGGTTCACGTTCGGCACACCGCCCATTCGCGCGGCCCACCTCGAGACCAGCTACCCCGCGGCCCTGCGCGCCGCGGGATACCGTACCGGGTTCGTCGGCAAGTTCGGGGTCCAGACCGAAGTCCGCCCGGAAGAAACCCTCTTCGACTACTTCAGCGAGCGCGACCGGCCCTACCTGCGCAAACAGCCCGACGGAACCACCCGCCACATCGACGAAATCAACATGGAACACGCCCTCGGATTCCTCGACGGCTGTTCCCCTGAACACCCCTTCTGCCTCTCGGTCTGTTTCAGCTCCACCCACGCCGAGGACAGCGACAAGGAGAACCATTATCCCTGCATTGACGCGGTCAAGGGCATGTTCGAGGATACCATCTTCCCGCCGCCGTTGCTGGACAGCCCCGAGATTTTCGACGCCCACCCCGCGTTCCTCCGCGAATCCATGAACCGCGAGCGCTTCTTCTGGCGATGGGACACCCCCGAGAAGTATCAGAAGAACATGCGGGCCTATTTCCGCCTTCTCGCGGGCGTGGACTACATGATCGCTCAGATCACAGCCAGACTCCAGGAACATGGCCTGGCCGAAAACACCGTCATCGTTTACGCGTCCGACAACGGCTACTACATGGCCGAACGCGGATTTGCCGGGAAATGGTCGCACTATGAGGAATCCCTGCGCGTCCCGCTGATCATCTACGACCCGCGCATGCCGCAAGACCTGCGCGGGCGTGTCCTCAGCCCGATGGCCCTCAACATCGACATCCCCGCCACGCTGCTCGACCTCGCGGGCGTGCCCGCGCCGGAACGCTACCAGGGACGGAGCCTCATGCCCTGGATCAACGGGGAATCGCCGCCGGACTGGCGCACCGGGTTCTTCTGCGAACACCGCATGAAACACGAGAAGATACCCACCTGGGAGGGCATCCGCGGGCAGCGCTACGTCTATGCCCGATACGACGGCCAGACGCCCCCCTATGAGTTTCTCCACGACCTCGAAAAAGACCCGTACCAGCTCCACAACTACGCCGCGGATGAGGCCTGCGCCGCCACGCTGGAGGAATTCCGCAAACGCACCGATGCCGCGGTGAAGCACTATCAGGAAACCCTCTGAACCACCGGAGTGCTGTCGAGGAATTTTTGCCACAGAGGGCTCAGAGGGCACCGAGGGAGAGCTCATGGCAGCAGGCAACCCGGGGATGATCTCCCTTCCGTGGTTTGGGCGACAATTCTATTTGCACTTATGACCTTGATTATATGGCCCCCTTCCTAATATTATGAATTAACTTATGAGCTCTCTGGATGCGCTGTGAAAGGAGGCTTTCATGGCAGACGAACTCACGGAACGCATTATCGGGGCGGCTGTAGAAGTGCATCGTCTTCTCGGTCCCGGACTGCTGGAGAGCATTTACGAGGAAGCCTTGTCACACGAGATGGCACTTCGCGGGATACCGCACGAGCGACAAAAGACCGTGGATGTGTTCTACAAAGGCATCGCGATACACGGACAGCGTCTGGATCTCGTGGTTGAGGACTCTGTGGTTGTCGAGCTCAAGTCTTGCGCACAGGTTAATCCCGCTGTGCAGGCCCAGATTCTCTCTTACCTGCGCGCCACGGGTCTGCATCGAGGATTGCTTCTCAATTTTGGAGAGTCTCGTCTGGTTAACGGTATCCGCCGATTCTCATTGTAGAAATCGGAGTCCGCAAACCACGGTTCGAAACCGACCGGCAAGGCCAGGAGGGGTGATGAAAACACAGCAGCGTGGCTTCTATATTCCTCTGAGTTCTCTGAGCCCTCTGTGGCAAAACCGTTCTTCCTGCGCTATTTTCGCAGGGCCTGCAGGGTGTATTCCGGCAGTTTCTTTTCGGCGAAAACGGGCTTGAACCGGGCGAAACGCTGTCGGCCGTTCACGACCGGCACGCTGGCCCAGTCCTCGCCGACCAGCGGCTGGGCATATCTGACAAACGCGTCCGTGACGTCATACTTGTTCGGAGCCAGCCAGGATTTCGGGAACGCGCGCTCGGAATTGGCGACCTTCTCGAGCGGCACTTTGTCGTAGCGCACGGTGTAGATGGGCCCCGGCTCCCGCAGGATGGTCGACATCCATCCGTTTTCGCCCGACTCGGCGATCAGGGCGGCCTTCTGACCCACCTTGTATGCTTCATCCAGATCCGGAATCGACGCATAGATCGCCGTCATGCGCTGGTCCGTGCCCATGACCTGTCCGCGCGCCTTGCCCGGCACCGGCAGCCCATGTTCGTTCAGCACCGTCACCAGCTGCTGGGCGACAGTCGTCTTCGACGCGCTGAACTGGGTGTGGCCGAAACTGTCCTTCGTCTCGCCCAGTTCACCGACCTCGAATCCTTCGCTGACGACAATGATGCAGCGCCCGTCCCGCGTAAGCTGGTCGTTGACGTTATCGCAGAGCTCCTCGACCGTCACCTTCGACTCGGCCATGTAAATCTGAAGCGGCATTTCGCGCTTCGGATCGGCCAGGCGCGCGGCGGCGGGGATGAACCCGATCTTGCGCCCCATCGCCTGAAGCACGAGCACCGGGTCGGCCGGGGACGAGCCCCCGTTTTCCTCGTTGGCGTTCTGCACGATGCTCATCCAGTACCGGGCCACGCTGCCGTAACCGGGCGTGTGGTCAATGAGCTGGAATTCCGAGTCGCCCACGTCGTTGTCGATGGTCTTGGGCACCCCGACAGCCACCAGGTCAAGCCCGCGCTCGTGCGCCATCTGCGCCACCTTGTGGGCGGTGTCCATCGAATCGTTGCCGCCGTTGTAGAAGAAATAGCCGATGTCGTGGGCCTTCATGACCTCGATCACCCGCTCAAAATCCTCGTTCTGGCTGGCCTTGAGTTTGTAACGGCAGGTGCCAATACTGCCCGCTGCGGGCGTGTACCGGAGCAGCGCGATTTCCTCCTCGTCCTGCGCCGACAGATCGAGCAGTTCCTCTCGCAGCACGCCCTCGATGCCGTGCCAGCCGCCGTAAAGGGTGCCGAATGTGCCGGGGAACATCTTGCAGGTCTCGATGACCCCCCGGAGCGAGCTGTTAATCACCGGGCTCGGACCGCCCGACTGCGCGACAATGACGTTCTTCGGCATAGCTGACTCCCTTGAAAACCGCGCCCGCAGGCGCACAAACTTGCCCGATTTGCCCGCAAAAGCGGCGGGAATGCCGGGACAATACCACAGCAGCGCGCCCGAATTCATATTGCCCGCGCAGTCGAGCCCCGGCCCGCGCCCGGTCGCCCGCCCGTTGCACAGAATCGCTGTTTGGGGTAGTGTATAGACAGGGTACGGGCCGAATATGGGTGTAAAGGCGTCTATGGAAGCATCAGACAACTCTGCGCAAGCGGCGCGGTCGCGCAGGACAGCTTCCGTCCTTCTGGCTGCTCTGGTCGTCCTGTATGCTCTGGCTGTTATGGTCAAGATTGCGCGGGAACCGCAGCATTTCCAGCTCGGGTTCCGCACGTGCTATGCCGCTGCGCAAGCCTTCAGCCAGGGCCTCGACCCCTACGACGTTCCGAACCTCCACAAACTGGATCCGCGCGTGCAGGTCTCCTACGGGTACCCTCCGCTCACGCTGTATTTCTTTCTCCCGTTCGCGGCGCTCCCGTTCAACACCGCGTACCTGGCGTATCTGGCCGTAAAAGCCCTGTGTCTGGCCGCGCTGGTGTGGATGTGGCACAGGTGGTTTCTCAAACGTTCTCTCGACGGGCTCTTCCTGCTGGTCTGCCTGCTCGGCTTCAATTTCGCCCTGTACTGGGATCTGGCCGCCGGCAACGTCACGCTGATTGAGCAGCTCCTGCTCTGGGCGGGCCTCTACGCGTACCTTCATGGCCGCCTCAAGACTTTCGCCGTGCTGGTGGCTCTGGCGGCCAGCTTCAAACTGACCTTGATCCTGTTTCTGGCCCTGCTTGTCATTCGACGCGGCCGCCGGAGACGCTATGCCCTGTTCCTGGGAATCGGCCTGTATGCGGCCATGCTGACGTGTTCGTCGGTGATCTATTCCGAGATGACCATCGTCTTCCTGCAGAACCTCCAGAGGTTCACCCTGGGCCTGCATCGTGCAGACCTGCTCCGTCCGTCCCATCCGCCCGCCTCCTGGTGGCTGTTCAACGAGATCTCCGCGAAGGTCTGTGAACGCCTGGGCGCGCCGATGGCAGCGGAACCGGCCGCCGTGGTGGCCTACCTGACGCTGGTTGCGGTCGTAGGGCTGGTAACGTGGGCGGCTGTGCGCCGGTTTCTCCACGTTTTCCGCGACGACGGCTACCTGACGGTCATCATGGTATTCTGCCTGGCCTACCTGCTCGTGGTGCCGCGGCTCGCGGCATGGTCCTATATTCTGGCGCTCCCGGCGGTCTATTACCTCGCCCTGAAAACGCGGCATGTGAACGCATTGCTGGTACTGGCGGGCGCCGCGGCGCTCTCGACGTCGGCCACCCAACCCCCGGGATTCAACCTGCTCAAGGACATCCTGCCGGCCTACTATCCGCTGCTGCTCGCCTTCGCGTTCTGGGTTGCCGGGATCCGGTTCTGCATGCGGGCCGGCGCACAGGCGGAATCGCGCCCGGAACCCGCGCATCCGGCGCCGGGCTGAATGCGGCCGGCCTACGGCCGGAACGGTTTGGGACAGGGGTTTCCCTCGCGCAGACGGTACAGCACTTCGCCCGCATGCGGCACCAGCAACAGGCCCTCGTCCTCGCGGTCCTGCCAGTCGCAGGGGTGAATGCTGTCGGGATCGCGGTAGCCCAGATTAATTGCCTCGCACTCCGCCCTCGGGATACTTGTGGCCAGCGTCACCTGTACGCGGGGTTTCTCGACCCCGTCGACCATCTCGCCTATCCCCCGGACATGCGTCGAATGCGCCAAAATGCCGCCGGGAATATCGGTGAATTTCTCCATCTTCGACAGGAAATAATCGCGCGTGTGGTAGCCAATCCTCCGGATATAGCGGCCGTGGGTGACGCTCACTTCCTTGATATGCTTCCCGTAGATGATGAGTTCGCCCCCGTCGGCGACCACGGGTTCCAGCTTGTACATGCACTTGCCCGCCACCCAGAGCTCATCGTACATCTCGGGCGCCATGGCCAGCACGCTCCGGAACGGCTTTTCCTTGTACACAATATGCGTGCGCGTGCCCATCCTGGCCGCGGCCTCCCAGGCCGCCTCGGGCGTGCCGAAAAACAGGCCATGGCAGTCCTTGCCCATGACATTCAGCGCCAGGCAGCGTTTCTCGACCGGAATGCACGCGGCCGCACGGTTCACCACTTCGCGCACCGGCGTGTGCATCGTCCCGTTGATCACCGGATTGCTGATCAGCGCCCCCAGCCAGTGAAACAGGTTGATGATGTCCGGCCCCGCGATCCCCGGGAAAAAATACTTGTTGCCGCCGCTGAACCCCACCACCTCATGCGGAAACACCGGCCCGACCACGCACAGCAGGTCGTAGTCGAGGATCATCTTGTTCAAGGTCACGTCGACCGACTGGCGCATCAGCCCGCCCGAGATCTCGAAGATCTCCTCCTCGGAAATCGTCCCGATGCGCGCGAGCTGGTCCGGGTTGTCCCACGCATGGTTGAACAGGCCCACATCGCCAAACACGCCCGCCCGCTCTTCCGGCGTGACGCCGATGAGCGCGTTCAGCATGGCCTCCGTCATGGGCGGATGCGTTCCGAGCGCCACGAGAAAGTCCATCTTCGCCACACGCCTGCTCAGCGCCGCGTGAAGGGCGCGGAACATCGCCGGCATCGGCATGCTGCGCGTCTGGTCGGGAATGACGAAGAGCACCCGTTGGCCATCCGCCTCGACCGGGGCCATCGCCTCGGCGACGAATGCCCGGATCTCGTCGTTCGTAATCGCTTCGTGCTCTTTAATCAGCTCCATGGATGCCTATGCCTCACAGCGAAATCCCACGCCCGAAAACATCGCTTTCAGACCGGGGTTTTTCGGGGTAATCACGGCGCGGGTGTTGAAAAATTCCCGCCGTCGCGGATAGTTCTTGCGAAGCGTGTCGAAAAAGGCGCCGCGCTCCGCCTCGGATACACCAAACAGTCCACGCATGGCCTGGTCGTCGTTCCGGATATCATATACGCTTCGCACGGCCTCGCGCAGGGCGTCCTCGGGGTCTACGGAAGCGCCGTCCACCCGGACCTCCGGACATTCGGGCGCGGGGAGCAGGGGAGAGGGGTCCCAGGCCGGAGCGACTCCCAGAAACGCGCACGCCGCCTCGTAGATCTGCCGCGTGCCGTTCACCTTGCCGTCAAACGAGTAGCCCGCGATATGGGGCGTGCCGATAAAGACCTGCTTCAGCAACTCGAGCTCGACAACCGGTTCGCCTTCCCACACATCCAGCACGCACGCCCTCAGATGGCCGTCCGACAGGGCGCGTTTCACGGCGGCGCCGTCCGCGACGGCCCCGCGCGCACTGTTGATCAGGATGCTGCCGGGTTTCATGCGGCGCACAAAGGCCTCGTCGACCAGGTGATAGGTTGCGTCCGCGCCCTCTTTGGCCAGCGGAACATGCACGGTGACGATGTCGCAATCGAGAGTCTCATCCAAGGGCCGGTAGATTGCGTCGCCGGTCTGGCGCTGCAGCGGGGGGTCGTTCAGCACGCATTCCATGCCCATCGCGGACGCCTTGGCCCGCACCCGCGACCCGACGTTGCCGACGCCCACGATGCCCAGCCTCATATCCCGCAGCCGGAACCCGTGCGCGGCGGCCAGTTCGAGCAGGGCGCCGGTGATGTACTGGCCCACACTGTTCGCGTTGCATCCCGGCGCGCTCGAAAACCCGACGCCGTGCGCTTCGAGGTACGCCTTGTCGACATGGTCCTCGCCGATGGTCGCGGTTCCTACAAACCGGACCTTCGAGCCTTCCAGCAGGGCCGCATTCACGTTCGTAATGGAGCGAATCGCCAGGATGTCCGCGTCCGCCACGGCCGCCGCGCTGATCCGGCGCCCCGGCATGGCGACCACGTCGCCCAGGGTCGAGAACGCTTCGAGCCCGTACGGCATGTTCTCATCGACGATGATCTTCATGGGCGGCCGCTATTTCTTCCAGGGCGGGAGTTCCGGGAGATACGCGTCAAACTCTTCAATCAAAGAGGCCTCGTAGTCCCCGGCGAACTCGCCCGCGAAGAACTTGTCGAGCCCTTCTTCATACAGCCGCTTCCACGACTTGTCTTCGTCGCCCGGATTGATGGGGAAGAAGAGGGCGTTGTTGGCCCGCGCGGCTTTCATGTCGCCCGGAGCATCGCCGATCATGAGCATTTTGGTGTGCTCGTACCGGCCCTGCGCAGCGAATCCGATGTGCTCGGACTTCTTGCCCATTTCCTGGCCGGCAATCGCAAAGACGTATGTGTCTACGCCCTGTTCCTGCCACTCCCGGGTCAATGCCTCGGTGGGCGTCTGCGAGCAGACCAGCATGTCCGCCCGGACATGGGCCTTTTCCAGGCACTCGCGCACATACGGGAACGGCGGCAACCCGCCCTGCACGATGTCCGCCACGGTCCGATTGACCGCCTTGCTCCACTCCAGCGCCCGTGCCATGACCGGATCGTCCGGATGCGCCTTGCAGTAGGCCTCGAGCACCGGATTCCCGAGCTTGGATTCCTTCACCACCCACTCGCGCAACGAGGCCACGTCCGGACACCGGAATTCGCGCTCCCGCACCTTGTCCCAGTCGTTGAGCAGATCAAACACCATCAGCAGCGCCGGGAACCGGTTGATCCCGCGCCACGTTGAATACAGGTTGACGAATTCCGCCGCCGCGCGCGCGTACTTCGACACCGGTTGGAGGTCCCAGTACTTGATGATGTTCGGAATAAAGCACTCCTTGTGCTTGATCTCCATCGTGTCGAACGCGCAGCCGTCGCTGTCAATGGCAATCAGGAACTCATGGCTCGGCTGATGCGCTTTGAGAGAGGCTACCGGATCCATCATGGGCTCAGACTCCTTGCTCTTGTGCTTTAACACCGTTCGTATGCGCGATCACACCCCGGAATAGGCCGAAAACCCGCCGTCAATGGGCACTACGATGCCCGTCACGAACCGCGAGGCCTCCGACGCCAGCCACACCGTCACGCCAATCAGGTCTTCGGGCGTGCCAAACTGGCCCATGGGCGTGTGGTCAATGACCTTCTTGCCGCGCGGCGTCAAGTCGCCGGTCTTCTCGTCGGTCATGAGGAAACGGTTCTGCTCGGTCAGGAAAAAACCCGGCGCGATCGCGTTCACCCGCAATTTCGCCGTGTATTCCTGGGCGAAATGCACCGCCAGCCACTGCGTGAAGTTGCTGACCGCCGCCTTCGCCGCGCTGTAGCCCGGAATGCGCGTCAACGGCGACAAGGCGCTCATCGAGGAGATATTGATGATGCTCCCGCCCTCCGGATTGTCTTTCATTCGCTCGCCAAACACCTGGCACGGCACGATCGTGCCCGCGAGAATGTTCAGATTAAACACCTTCGACAGCGCCTCGGGCGGAAGCTGGAAAAACGACTGCTCGGCCGAAGTCGTCGCCGCCTTCATGTTGCCGCCCACCGCGTTGATCAGGATGTCCACCGACCCGTAGGTGTCGTAGGCCGCGTCGCGGCATCCTTCGATTGTGGACCGGTCAAACGCGTCCATTTTGACGCCCAGGGCCGTTCCGCCGGCATCGGTGATACGTTTCGCGGCCTTCTCGGCCATCTCGGGCAGCAAATCGCCAATGACCACGTTGGCCCCGGCGGCCGCCAGTCCTTCCCCGATTGCGCCGCCCAGAATGCCGCCGCCGCCGGCCACCACAGCCACTTTTCCCTTAAGACTAAACATATCAGCAACTTGCATAGCGCAAACTCCCATGGTTTTGCAGAATGCCCAGATTCCAGATGCGCGGCGAAGCGGATACAGGATGTGCCCGGACGGCCACAGATGCATACGGGGAAAAGATTAGCATACGGTTTTATTGGATGCAACCGCGCACGCGGGGCCGGGCGAAAGGCCCTAAGATCTTGTGAATCGACTGCTTAAGGGCCTGGATCGCTTGAACCTCATCCATGAAATCGATGTCCGCGCGCGCCCCTTCGAAAACACACCCGATCGAATCGGAATGAATGCGCTCTGTCGTCCCGCGTCTCCTTCTCGGGAAACATAAGACACAAATCGTGGGTTTCGTGGTACGGTTAGATGTGAGATCTGCCCAGAACAGCCGCACGAAAGGACCGGTTCGGTCGTGAAGAATACGCATACAGCCTCCGCATCCCGCCTGGCCGCCGCCGTGCTCCTGGTGGCCGCCGTGTCTCTGACGGCCCCCGCGTCGCAAAACGTCTCCGGAAACAGTGCCGACGCGTGCGGCGCGGACCGGTTTCCGGAAGCCGCCACCTTCCTGGCCGGGCACGGCTACCCGCAAAGCAGCTACCGGGTCTTGCTGTCCTGGCGCGAACGGGGACGCAATTTCTCCGCGGGGACCGTGACCGGCTACCGCATAGCTCCCGTCAGCGGACACGAACCGTTCGACCTCTACAGCGACGCCGCCGGACGATTGCTCTCCGATTCCGACCTTGAGCACGCCGGCATCGCTCGCAAAACGTGGGATCTCCCGCCCGCGGAGCAGTCGCCTGAGATTTCCCGGCAGATGTCCAAGTTCATCGCGCCCAAGCCACAGCCGGCCGGTCCCGCCAGGAACGCGCAAGCGGGCGAATGGCTCCTTCTTGATCCCCTCGACATGGGCAAGGTGCTGGCCGAAGACCTCGAGCGCCAACTGCAGGGCGCCAAGAGCGCACAACGCATCGGCGTATTTCAGGACTTCCCGCAGCGGATCCGTGTCGCCGGCGCCCGTGCGAACCTCGGGCGCTGGGAAACCCTCAGCGACGGAACCCGGCTTTGGTCCGTCCGCATCTATTCGCCTGAAGCCGTGGCGCAACGGATCCATTTTGCCACGCTGGATTTGCCGCGCGGCGCACAGGTCGTGGTATACAATGCTTCCTACCCGGAAGAGGCCTACGGTCCGTACACCGCTCCGTATCCCGGTGAATCCGATCTCTGGGCCGCGTCGTGCTTCTCGGATGCCGTCGCCGTGGAATGTGCCGTGCCCGCCGGCGTGCCCGTCGAGCCCGTGCGGATCGTGCTCGACCAGACCGCCCACATCTACGCGGACTTTGCCACACTGCCCTGGGGCAAGGCCCTCAACGAAGCAGGGTCATGCAACCTCGACGTGGCCTGCTATCCCGATTGGCAGGAGACCTCGTGGGGCGTGGGCGGGATCGGTTCGATCACACGGGGCACCGGCGTGCTCTGGTGCACCGGCTCGCTCATCGCCGATTCGGTCCCCGAGACGGAGATTCCCTATTTCCTGACCGCGGAACACTGCGTCGGCACGGCCCAGGAAGCCAGTGCCCTCGAGTTTTACTGGCTCTGGCAGCGTGAAACCTGCGGCGGCGCCCTGCTGCCGGTGTACAGCGTTCCCCGCACCACCGGCGGGGCGGATTTCATGGTCTCCAGCCCCGCGCCGTCGGGCTCCGATTTTACCCTGCTTCGCCTGCGCAACCAGCCGCCGGAAGGCCTGACCTACCTCGGCTGGACTACCGTTGCGCCTCCCATCGACACGAGCGTCACCTGCATTCATCACCCCAGCGGCGATTACAAACGCATCAGCTTCGGCGACCTGATCACCGGGGCGGCGTACCCCGCCACCGTCCACCGGGTTGGATGGAACGAGGGTACTACCGAAAAAGGCTCTTCCGGAAGTCCGCTGATGCTGACCGATACCCAGCAGGTGATCGGCCAGTTGTGGCGCGGCAACGCATCCTGCAGCATGCCGCGGGAAGCGGGCGGGTGGGACGAATTCGGCCGTTTCGATGTCACCTACCCGCTGGCAGCGCCCTGGCTGGGCCCCATCGAACCCGCCGGACCCGCCGACATCAACAAAGACGGCTTCCTCGACGCCGTTGATATTCAGTTGGTGATCAACGCCGCGCTCGGCGTGCCGGTGGACCCGGACTTCGAGCCCAACGTGAGCGGCGATCCCGACGGCCAGGTCAATGCCGTCGACATCCAACTCGTCATCAACGCCGCCCTCGGGATTTGATCCCCGCCTGTTCCCGTCCGTGCCTCTCTGTGTGATACGATAATTCACCACAAATACAAGGGAACCGCGATGCCTGTCGTCTTTCTGGTGCTGGGCCTGGCGCTCCTGGTCGGCGGGGCGGAATTGCTCGTGCGCGGGGCCTCGCGACTCGCCGCCGCGGCCAGGATCAGCCCCCTGATCATCGGCCTGACCGTCGTGGCCTATGGCACCAGCGCGCCCGAGCTCGCCGTAAGCGCACGCGCCAGCCTCACCGGCGACGCGGGCGTGGCCCTGGGGAACGTGGTGGGCAGCAACATCTTCAACGTGCTGTTCATTCTGGGCATTGCGGCGATCATGAGTCCCCTGACCATCTCGTCACAACTGGTGCGCCTCGACGTTCCCGTCATGATCGGCGTCTCGCTCCTGGCCTGGGTGCTGAGCAGCAACGGAACCATCGAGCCCGTCGAGGGGGCGCTGCTCCTGGCCGGGTTGGCGGGATACACGGCCGTCCAGGTCGTCCTTGCACGGTATTACGCCAGGCGGGAACCTGCCGCGACCGCCGAAATCTCGCCCATGAACCCGCCGTTCAGCGCAAGAAGTTTCGTCCTCCATGCGGCGTTCGTGCTCGCGGGACTCGTCTGCCTCGGCATGGGCGCCGACGGGTTCGTGCGAGGCGCCGTCGCCACCGCCCAGCGGCTCGGCATCACCGAACTCCTCATCGGCCTGACCATCGTCGCCGTGGGCACGTCCCTTCCTGAACTTGCCGCCTCCGTCTGGGCCACCGTGCGGGGCGAGCGCGACCTGGCCGTAGGCAACGTGGTCGGCAGCAACATTTTCAATCTGCTTGGCGTGCTGGGCGTCTCCGCCCTGCTGGGTCCCGGCGGGGCTGAAGTCTCACAGGACGCCCTCCAGTACGACATCCCGGTCATGATCGCGGTGGCCGTGGTCTGTCTGCCGGTGTTTATCTCCGGCGCCACCGTGTCCCGCCTCGAAGGATTCCTGTTGTGGTTCTACTACGCCATGTATCTGGCGGTGCTCGTGCTGGATGCCGTCAACAGTCCGCTCGAACGGCCCGTGAGCCAGGCGGTAGCGTTCATTTTCATCCCGCTCACCGCCATCATTCTCCTGACGTCGCTCGTTATCACGGAAAAACAGCTTGAACGCATGCTCGGCCCCCTCGCCGCCGACGTCCGGGTCACCGCAAAACGAACGTTCCGCCAGCTCAAGCGGCTGCTCATCTTCACCCTCGGCGGCACCATCGTACTTCTGGGCGTCGCCATGATCTTCATGCCGGGCCCCGCCACCGTGGTGATCCCCCTTGGTCTGGCCGTGCTCGCCACGGAGTTCATCTGGGCAAAACGGCTCCTGGTCAGCACCGTCGAACGCGCAAGGGGCCTCATCTCCCCGTCACGCAGCGAAGATAAGGAACCGTGAGCGCTTTCCCGCTCAGTCCTCCGCGAAGGTGTCGAAATACCCCTGGATATAGACGATGGGCGTGCCTTTGTCGCCGCTGCCGGACGTCAGGTCGCACAGCGATCCGATCAGGTCCGTCAACCGGCGGGGCGTGGTGCCTTGCGCTTCCATGGCCCCCACGAGGTCGCCCTTCTTTTCCCGGATCTGCCGTGCGATGGCCTGTTGCAGGGCGTCACCCGTGAGACCGGCGAACTGGTTGTCCGCCAGGTACTTGATCTTCAGCTCGTTGGGCGTGCCCACCAGGCCGGCGGTGAACGCGGGGGAGACCACCGGGTCCGCAAGCTCCCAGATCTTGCCCACGGGATCCTTGAACGCGCCGTCGCCATAGACCAGCACTTCCACGGTCTTCCCGAGCCGCTCCCGGAACAGGTCCTGAATGCGCTCGACCACCGCCTGGCAGTCGCGCGGAAAGAGTTTCACGGTTTCCTCAGTCGCCTTGTTGGAGCCCAGCAGACCGTATTCCGGATGGTAGCCGCTGCCGTTCACGGGAGAGGAGAGAATGTCGTCCAGTCCGTACACCCGTTCCGCGCCCGCGGCCGCCAGAAGCCGTTTGGTCCGCGCCCGGGAGTGGATATCGCACGCCAGCACGTTGCGCGTATACGCCAGGATGGTCTCGGGGCGGTTCGAGAAGAGGATCGTGCACTCCGCGCCTTCCGCTTCCACCAGCGACCGGTAATACGCCACGTAGTCCACGCCGGTAAACGGGTGAAGCGCGCGGCCGAATTCCCGCCGGAACTGGTCCTCCGTGAGGCTGTCGGTCCAGGGATCGATCCCGTGTTCGTCGAGCCAATCCTGCTCCATCAACTGGTTGCCCACCTCGTCGGACGGGTAGCTGAGCTGCAGCACAATGTGTCTGGTGCTGCGCGCCATGCCCTTAAGCAGCACCGCATACCGGTTCCGGCTGAGGATGGGGAAGACGATCCCCAGAGAATCGCCGCCGAATTTGGCCCTCAAGTCCGAAGCGATCGCATCCACCGTGGCATAATTGCCCTGGGCCCGCGCCACAACCGATTCCGTAATCCCCACCACGTCCCTGTCGCGAATCGGAAACCCCTCCGCCTTCGATGCCTTCAACACGCTGTCCACCACCATCTCCGCAATGGCATCCCCCTTGCGCACGATCGGAGCGCGAATCCCTCTCGCCACGGTTCCAACATAACGGCCCGCGGGCCTGGCGCCTTCTTCAGCCGGCATACTAAAAGTCCTTTCCTCATGGCCGCCCCAGAGACCGGGTCCTCCGCCCGTTCTCCCGGAACCGCCGTACTGCAAAGACCGGGATCATACCCGAAAACGGAGCCTCATACACAGATTCTCAGTATACAAACCCATAGTATAGCCTCCCCGGAACACGGTTTTCGCCTTTCTGCACCCCGCCCCCGTCTCCCTCTGACTGCGCAGCTCCCGGTGTCCACCCAGTCCACCCGGTCCACCCAGTCTCACCGTCTCCGCAGACCGCTTGACACGGGCTGGCCAAAATCGTATAATCACATGCGATAAAGGAGTACCGATGATCAGCAAGACCGCCCTGCACACCCTCAAAGCCGCCGTGGTGCTCGCCCAGGACCCGGAGCAGCGGTATCACGGGGCCGGGGAGATCGCCAAGGCCATTGACGCCCCGGCGAACTATCTCGGCAAAATGTTGCAGACCCTGGCCCGCCAGGGGGTTCTGATTTCACAGAAGGGGCTGGGCGGCGGATTCAAGCTGGCCCGCGACCCGCACGAAATCACCCTGTATGAGGTGGTGGAAGGGATTGACGATCTCAGCCGCTTGTCGGGCTGTTTCCTGGGCCGGTCGAAATGTTCGACGGACAATCCCTGCCCCCTGCACCGGCAGTGGGGCCGGATTCGAGGCGGTTATTTGGCGATGTTGAACGATTACACGCTGGCCGACCTGGCGAGCCACACCCACGGAACGCTGATCTAGAGGCGGGTGTTTTTTTCGGGCATAAAAGGATATGCGCATGCGATTAGTATATATAAAGGCGCCGGCAGGGCGGGCCTCCGGCCCTGCGTTCCTGAAACCAACGAAGGAGACCTTGCGATGACGACTGCGATCAATCCCGAAGCCACTCTCGGCCAACTGGTCACGGAAAACCCCGCCCTGTCCCGGGTGTTTGAAACACTCGGGCTCGACTACTGCTGCGGCGGCGGGAAAACCCTGGCGGAAGCGTGCCACGCCCATGGGCTCGACCCCGATGCGGTTCGCGATGAAATCGCCCGCGTCGAAGCGTCTTCCAGCGAATCCCAGCCCAACCCCGCCGATATGAGTCTGACCGAACTGGCCGATCACATCGAGCAGACCCACCATGCCTACCTCCGGGAAGTGCTGCCGGCACTGCAGACCATGTCCGCCAAAGTCGCCAGCGCCCACGCCGAGAAGGACCCGCGCCTGGTCGAGGTCGACCGGGTGGTGCGGGAACTGGCGCACGAGCTCGAGAGCCACACCATGAAAGAAGAGCGGATTCTGTTTCCGGCGATACGCCGCCTCGACGCGGGCCAGCCGCTCCAGGGATTCACCTGCGGCGCCCTGGCGAACCCCATCAGCGTCATGGAAATGGAACACGACGAGGCCGGCCAGGCCCTCGAACGCCTGCGTACCCTGACCGACGGCTACGCAATTCCGGACTGGGCCTGCAACACCTGCCGGGGTTTGTTGACCGAACTCGAACGCCTCGAGAAAGACCTGCACCTGCACATTCACAAGGAAAACAACATCCTCTTTCCGAGGACGCTTGAACGGGAATCCGCCGGGACCAATTGACTCTGGCGCATCAGGTTCCGCGGGACCGGGCCAGTACCTGGACGGACCGGGCGGAAGCAAGGAGATGGAATTATGTGGAGTAGGGGCCACGCCGCGGAAGACTGGCCGGCAACATTGTATGGCACGGAGGATTTTGCGGAGCTCCTGCCATACCTCGAGACGCTCTACGGCGTCGCGTTGCGTTTCACGGGAGACAAACGCGACGCCGTGGCGCTCGCCGAGAAGGCGCTGGTAATGGCGGTCGTCCGGATGCACACCAGCGTAACGCCGCCGCCGCCCAAGATGGCCCTGCTGGGCGCCCTGCGCGAAGCCTATCTGCAATCGCTCGAGACGGCGAGCAGCAGCCCGGCCGGAGCGTAAGCGCGTCTCAGCGGTTCTGGAGCTTTTTCGCGGTGGCGATGGAACCGATGTGGAGATCGGTGCCGAGACGGTACTCGTGGATGAGGCTGCGTTTGCCCGTCACGCGTTCGCGCCGCGTCTCCCAGCGGCGCAAACGGCCCCGGAGCATCTCGACGATCTCCGGCTCCTGCTCCGCCAGGTTGCGGCTCTCTTGCGGATCCTCCACGAGATTGTACAGTTCCACCGGCGGTTTCCCGTGGAAATCCGGTTCGAGCGCTTCCCAGTACTTCCAGAGCGGCGTTCGCCACCCGTGTTTGCGCATCCATGTGCACTCGCTGATGTAAAACTCCGACCGGTGCGACCCGGCTGTATCCGTGAAGAACGGCCGGTTCGATTTGCCGTCGAACCGCACCCCGCGCGCCACCCGTTTCAGCCCGCAGACATCGAGCACGGTTGGAACCAGGTCTTCATGGAGCGTGAAGGCCCTGGCCCGCACGCCGCCAGGCACCCGGCCGGGCCAATGGAAAATCAGCGGGACCATCAGCGTCGGCTCATACAGCCCGTGGTGATCAAAGTAGATCCCGTGGTCGTATAATGTCTCTCCGTGATCGCCCGTGATCACGATCAGCGTGTCCTCAAGCACGCCAAGCTCCTCCAGGCGCGTGACAATCCGTTGAATGCACGCGTCCATGTAGGCGAGCTCCCCGTCATACTGCGCGATCACGTAGTCTTTGTCCGTAATTCCCGGCGGCATCCAGGACCGGAGGAAGTCCGCGAACGGTTTGAACGCGAACACGGGTTTCATGCTCGTGTTGCCTTTTGCACACGGGTTCTTTGAATAGAACATCGTGTCGTAGGGCGCGGGGGGGAGGTAGGGCGCGTGGGGATCCATGTGCCGCAGAAACAGCAGGAAAGGCTTCGGCGAGCGCGCCAGACGCTCCAGCTCCGGCAGTGTCACCGCATTCAGGTTTTCGGCTTTCCGGGCCGGCCGGTCTTCCCACGATACCCAGCCCTCGAAGTTCAGATACGTGTCGAAACCGCGGTAGAACTCGCCGCCAAACCCCACGCACGTCGTGGCGTATCCGGCCGAGCGCAAGAGCGCCGGAAGCAGCGGCAGCTCCCCCGGAATCGGGCCTTTCGGCCTGAGCGACGGCTGCTGCGTCCGGATAACGTCGCACCCCGTCAGGAGCGAGGAATACGCCGGCGTCGTGGGGATGTACGCGCTGAACGCGTTTTCAAAAAGCGTGCCGCCCGCCGCCAGGCGGTCCAGGAACGGCGTGGTCAGCCGCCCGTACCCATAACAGCTCATGTGGTCGCGGCGGATGCTGTCGATGGCGAACATGACGATGTTCGGATGCTTCGCTGGCACGCGCTTTCCTCCTGTTCCGGCTCCGCGGTTCACCTCAGGCCCGACATGGCATTCAGCATAGCGATGGTCCCGACGAGCATGGCCGCCGCGAGCGCTCCGCTCACCAGGACCGACCAGACAATCAGGCCGCGTTTCCCAAAGACCCGGGCCGACGTGAACAGGCCCACCGTGTCCGCCAGCGCGAGCAGCGGCACCACCAGGTACCAGTACCGGACAATCAGGGAAGACCACCGGATCATCCCCTGGACCAGCGGCGGCAGCGTGCGCCCGGTATGCCCGGCCTGAACGGCGAATTCCGGAATCATGCGCACCATAAACACGACAAACGCGGTCAGGAATACCGCATGCAGAGCCGCCGTCGCGACCATCCGTCCCGGTGAAACCGGTTCGCTGACGGGCTGACTGGACATCCAAACCTCCTCGTTTCCCGGCGCGCCATGCGCCCGGCCGCCTATACTACCGAAAAGGCGCCGCCTGCGCCACGACAAACCGCGAACAAGCGACGCGGCTGCTCCGGTGCGAACGTGGGGCGGTATCCCCCGCTTGACGCGGGACCATGGCTCATGTGACGATAGCCGGCGGTACGAAACCTGGGCCGGATACGGGCGGATGCCCATGTGAAAAAGAGGATGCACACCATGAAAATCAACCGGCGTGGATTCCTGGCCAGCACGGCCGCCATTCCGTTCGTCACCCAATGCGCCGCCCAGCCCCAGAATATCAAATACCGGGCCTGCATCATCGGCGACACCCACGATGGCGGCTATGGCCACTCCCTGCATCTGGCCTTCGCCAACCGGCCCGACGTTCAGGTCGTCGCCCTGGCCGACCCGGACGAGGCCGGACGCGCCCAACACGCCGCCGAAGCTAAGGCCGAACGCTCCTACGCCGACTACCGCGAGATGCTCGAAAAAGAACAGCCCGACCTGGTATCGGTCGCCCCGCGCACCACCGTCCGCCACCGGGAATACGTGCTCGCCTGCGCCGAACAGGGCTGCCACGGCTTCCTCGAAAAACCCATCGCCACGGACCTGGCCGAAGCCGATGAGATGGTCGCCGCCATCGAGGCGAAGAACCTCAAATGGGCCATGGCCCACAATTACCGCATGTCGCCGATCGTACACCACATGAAGAAGATGCTCTTCGAGGAGCGCCTCATCGGCCACATCATCGAGCTCCGCAGCCACGGCAAAGAAGATAACCGGGCCGGCGCGGAGGACATGATCGTTCTCGGAACTCACACGTTCGACATGATGCAATACCTGATGGGACCGCCCGAATGGTGCATGGCCGACATCACGGTCAACGGCAAACCCGCCCAGCCGTCCGACGTGAAAGAAGCCACCGAGCCGCTGGGGCCCATCGTCGGCAACCGCATCAACGCGGTCTTCGGATTCAGCAAGGGCATCGCCGGTTTCTTCGGGTCCATCGTCCAGCCCGACGGCGACGGCAAACGCTGGGGCCTGGACATCTACGGGTCCAAGGGCGTCATCCAGGCGCGTTTCAACGACGTGCCGCGCGTCACCTATCTTCCCGACCCGTCCTGGGCCCCGGGAAGCAGCGGCATTGCCTGGGCCCCCCTGCCGGGCGCGCCAGACGCGACCCTCACAAACCCCGATGTCGGGCGCAACGCCCCCATCATCGACGACCTCATCGCCGCCATCATGGAAGACCGCCTGCCCCAGGCAAGCCTGCAGGACGGACGCACCGCCTACGAATTCATCCAGGGCGCCTTCGCGGCCTACATCCACGGGGGCCGCATCCCCCTCCCGCTGGCCAAACGTGCGCACCCGCTCAAGGACTGGGCCTAAACTGTTGATTTTTTGTCACTTGTAACGACGGCCCATTTCATCGTACAATTCAGGTGCACAGGAGCAGACCAGGCGGGTACAGGAGAGACCCGAATGCCGCCGCCCGGCGAGGCGGTCCTTGAAGCCTGAATGAGGAGGTTGTGCAGATGGTGAGCCGCAAATGGTTACGAATCGCCTTGATGTGCCTCGTGCTCTGCTACATGCTAGCCTATTTTGGCGAGATTGCCTTTGCCGCTATGGACAACGCGGATCTGGCCGAGAAAAAGGGCATTGAAGGCCTGTTCAAAAAGAAGAGCACCGCCGACGACCCTCGCGCGCCCAACAAAACCCAGAAATTCGTCGGGGTCGCTTCATTCTTCGTGATGATCGTTGTCGTGAAATACCTGTAGCCCATTCCCGCGCGTACCGTGCGGCCTGGGACCGCGACGCGCGATGGGCAATAGGGCCGGATTCCCGCGTGCGAGCCCTGTACCGGAATTCCCGCAGGGACGGCTGGGGTGGTGGAGGACGGGAAGAAATCGTTGGCTACAATACCGGAAGATACCACGGAACAGGCGGCGAACCGCGTCCTGATTCTCGATGACGAACCCGGGATTCTGGAAGTGCTGTCACAGCACCTCGTCGGCGCCGGGTACGAATGCACCAGCACCACCTCGCCCGCCCGGGCCCTCGACCTGCTCAGGAACGAGCGGTTCGCCCTCCTGCTGACCGACCTGCGCATGCCCGAGATGGATGGCCTCGAAGTCGTGCGCCGCGCCAGAGACATTGATCCCGAGCTGTCCATCGTGGTGGTTTCGGCCCTCACCGAGGTGACCCAGGCCATCCAGTGCATGCGTCTGGGCGCCGAGGATTACGTTCTCAAACCGTTCAATCTGCAGGACATCTCCCGCTCCGTCAGCCGGGCGGTCGAAAAACAGCGTGCCGTAACCGAGACCCACGAATACCAGGAACGCCTCCGCCAGCGCGTCGAGTCGGCCGCGCAGGAACTGGAGCGCGTCAATCAGGAGCTCCGCGAAACCAAACAGTATCTCGAGAACCTCCTCGAAAGCACGGTCGACGGCATCATCACCATTGGAAAAGACGAGACCATCGAATTCGCGAACGGCGGCGCGCTCGCCATGGTCGGTTACCGGAGAGAGACGCTCATCGGCCTGCCCATCGCCCGGCTTCTGGCAGGCGGCGAAGACGAGTTTCTCAATATCCAGCGTCTTCTCAACCAGTACGACTACCTCAAGAATTACGAAACGGAGATCCTCGCCCACAGCGGCGGGCATGTCCCGGTCAACATCTCATTCTCCCGGGTCGACAACGCGCGCGGAGAGTTCGCCTCCACCCTGGCCATCTGCAAGGACATCACCGAGCAGAAACGCCTCGAGCAGGAACTCATGGAGATGTCCGTCAAGGACGCGCTGACGGGCCTGTACAACCAGCGATCGTTCTTCGAACGCCTCGAGAACGAAGTCGAACGCGCCAAACGCCAGAAACGCCCGCTCTCGCTGCTCCTGTTCGATATCGACAAGTTCAAGCAATACAACGACACCCGGGGCCATCTCGAAGGCGACAAGGTGCTCCGCGGGGCCGGAAACGCCGTGCTTGAATGCACCCGCGAGCACGTGGATATCGGGTTCCGGTACGGCGGCGACGAATTCACCGTGATCCTCCCCGAAGCGGAGGAACCGCAGGCCATCGTCATTGCCGAACGTATCCGCGAGACCTTCCGGAAATACCGCTTTGACGAATTGAGCCTCAGCATCGGCTGCGTCTCGTACCGGGAGGGGTTCACCGTCCGTTCCTTCATTGAAAAGGCCGATGCCCTGATGTATGAGGCCAAACGCGCGGGCGGCAACCAGGTGTGCCGGCCGGCCGCACAAGTGGAAGCGCCAAAGTAATCATCTGAAAGGGGGATTGCCACCGCCATGAAATTCGCGATCTGCAACGAAATTTTCAAGGAATGGAACGACATCGCCCGTACGTTCAGCTACGTCAAAGAGACCGGCTACGACGGCATCGAGCTCGCCCCGTTCACGTTCAGCCAGTACGTCACCGACATCAGCCCCGAGACGCGCAAGGAAATCGTGAAACGGGCTCGGGAAGTCGATCTCGACGTCATCGGCATCCACTGGGTATTCGTCGGGCCCGAAGGGCTGCATATCAACCATCCCGACAAGGAACACCGCGACCGCGCGGCCCAGTACCTCGTCGATCTGGCCCGATTCTGCGGCGACGTGGGCGGCCACGTGATGATCTTCGGATCGCCCAAACAGCGCAACGTCCATGAGAGCCTGACCTACGCCCAGGCCTTCGAATACACCGCCGCCGTCTTCGAACAGGCGCTGCCCGCGTGTGAAAAACACGGTGTGACCATCTGCATGGAGCCCCTGACCCACCTCGAAACCAACTTCTGCACCAGCGCCGCCGATACGGTCAGGCTCATCGAGCGCGTCAACCACCCCAAGTTCCGGCTGCTGCTCGACACCAAAGCCATGACCTTCGAAGAGGAAGACCGCCCGGCGCTCATCCGCAAATACGCCAAGTACCTCGCCCACTACCACGCCAACGACGAAAACATGAACGGCCCCGGTTTCGGCGACGTGGATTTCGGGCCCATATTCCAGGCCCTGCGCGATATCGACTACAAGGGATACATGTCGGTCGAGGTCTTCAAATTCGAGCTTGGCCCGGAGACCATCGCCACCAAGAGCCTCGAATACCTCAAGAAATTCGCCTGATCCCGGGTTGGCGCCCGGCGATTCCGGGCTACACAATCTCCGGTTTCAACACTACGATGCCGGTGCCGCTGAAGGCCCGCTCGATAGCCGCGTACATGGCGTCATCGTCGTACACGCCGACGATGGCCCCGCCGGACCCCGTGAACTTGCAGTGCGCCCCCACGGAGCGTGCCCGTTCCACCATGTCGATGTTTGCGGGGCTGAGCGTGTAGATGGACCGGCGCAGATCGAAATTCGCGTCCAGCAACGGCCCGATCTCGTGCCCGCGGCCCGCGACAATCATGTCCCGCGCTTCCTGGGCCAACCCCGCAAAGCGTTTCATGGCCTCCACGATCTCCGGGTCCCCCTGCAGCCAGCGCTGGCGAATGGCGTTGTGAAAGATCTCCGACCCCTCCGCCAGGTCGGTGCGGTAAGCGATGAACAGATTCGGCAGCCGCGCCGGGTCTATCCGCTCGTACCGGCCGTGTCCCTGGCGCTCCATCAGGGCTCGGTCGAAGTCCATGAACACGCACTGCTGATAGACCTGTATCACGCGGTCCTGCAACCCCGCCGAAATGCCCAGCTCGTCCGTTTCGACGCTCAGGATCAGGTTGGGCTGGATCTCCTCGGGAATCGCCACCTCGTAATACTCCATCAGACAGCGCAACGTCGCCGTGACCAGCGCGCTGGACCCCGCCATGCCCACATGCCGCGGGATATTCGAGCGGTAGCGTACCGCAAAGTTCTTCTCGGGCAGTTGGATCGCGTGCTCGGCACAGTATTGGGCAAACCGGCTGATCGTCGCTTTCATGAGACGGATCCCGCCGTAATAGCCGTACACGCGCACGTCGTCCGCAAGCTCCTGGATCGAATTGTAGGTCGACCGGTCCCGCAGGTTCGGAATGATCTCGACCTGCGGATTCTCGTACAGGCTCACCTTTGCCGCGAAGTTGCGGAACGTGAAACTGATGGTCTTTCCGAAATACCCGTCTGACGGGTTTCCAATCAAGCCCGCCCGGGCATACGCAACCGCTTCACACGCCATACCGGCCTCCTCATCTGGAATTCCCAGGAGCATACGCAAGCATGCCCGGCGGTTCAACGCAGGCCCCCTCTTGAGCCCATGGCCGGGAGCGAATTGCGCACACATCCAGCGGGGCGCACGGGGAGCCTTCCTTCAAGAAGGCGATGCGGCTCTGCGGTCCGCGCAAAGAGTGCTACAATACGTTCAGGCGGAGACCCGGGCCCGCCGTTGCGCGTCCGGGCGGCGGGGCCGAGGAGAGTGCGTGCGATGCCCACGAAATACCAGCGGCAGGATTTCCGGGATCATGTGGCCGAAGAGCACCCGTACCTGCGCGTCTCGCGGGCGCCCGCCCCGCCTGTGGCCCAGAAGCTGCGCTCACCGGGATTCATGCTCCTGGTCTCTGTCAGCGCCATCATCGTGGTGCTGCTGCTCGGGAACGCCATAACCAAGATGACCGAATACCGCGGTCAACCCGAAATTGAAGGCAAAGGCGTCATCGTCTCCAAGCGGCTCGAGAAAGCCGGCACCCCCTCGGAAAGCTACGTGCTCTACGTCGACATCCTCCGCGCGGAAGGGCCGGCGATTCGCCGCGAGATCCTGGCCGACAAAGCCAGCTTCGAACAGTTCTCCGAAGGCCAGGAAGTGCCGCTGGTCTATCAGATGAGCCGGTCCGGTGAAGACGCGCGCATCCTGACCCTGTTCATGCCCGTCCCTCCGGACGAGGCCGAACCCGAGGGCATGCTGAAGAAAGACGACGACTGAGCCGCCGGGCTGGCGCGGTCAGCGGGCCCCGCACGCCTTCAGGCATGCGTTGAGGTAGCCGTACGACTCCGCCGCAATCATTGCGCACCGCGTGAGGGCATACTCGCCGGCGCCAATCACTTCCAGGTTCACGGGGCCGTCGTAGCCCGCGTTTACCAGCACCCGGCAGTAGCCCAGAAGGTCAATATCGCCCCGCCCGCAGGCCTGCAGCTCCGGCGGACCGGGGGAGGGGCCCAGTCCCGCACAATCGCGAATGTGCACATGCCTGACTCGCGACACGACCTCGTTCAACGCTTCCCGGGGCGTCTCGCCTCCCCGGTGAATGTGGCTCGGATCCATGTCAATGCCAAATGCCGGGGAATCAATCTGCCGCATGGCCTCCAGGGTCGTGGGGGTGTTCCAGATCGCCGCGCCGACATGGGCCTTCACGCACAGGCAGACTCCAAACGCCTCCGCCCTCTGCGCCATGTTCGCCAGCATGCCGATGCACCGGCCAAGGCTGTCTGGTTGGTCCTTCGAGCCTCCCGGACCGACATTGATCACCGGGATCCCGAGTTCCGCCCCCGCCTCAAAGGCCTTCATAAGGCGGTCTTCATCGAGTGCGGCTTCCTCCATCGCCGTGAGGGAAAGCTGCAAATCCCCGGTGAGCGCCTTGATCTCGCCCGCCTGGGCCTTCCAGTGGTCCAGGTTCAGATGTTCGCACATCCCCTGGATCGCCGAGATCTCCGCCGCATCGAACCCCGCCCACTTGATATGCTGCAGGGCCGTCCGCAGGTCAAAGCCCTGAAACAACACCGTATTTACGCCCAGTTTGATCATGGAAAGACTCCCGAAAATCTGGCCACCCGGTCAATTTCAAGAAAGAGCTTTTGACAGGATAACTACACCCGATAATCTTCTTCGTTAGCTCTGCGTATTGCATCGTCAGTGCCTTTTTCAGGCCGTGATCTACAGGATACCTCCATCACGCAGATCCAATCATGTCCATCCTGTTATCCTGTCAAAAAGTCCTATGTTTTTCTCTCATCTTTTCTGGAGTTTCTGGGCGGTTTCGATGGAGCCGATCCGGCGGTCGAGGCCGATTTCGTGCAATTCGATGGGATTTCGCTTGCCGGTGGCGCGGCACCGTTTCCGGATCCACGCGTTCATACGGCTGCGCAGCGCCGCTACAATTTCCGGTTCCTGGTCCGCGAGATTGCGCAACTCCTGCGGATCCTCGACCAGGTTGTAGAGCTCCACCGGCGGTTTGCCATGAAAATCCGGTTCCAGCGACTCCCAGAACTTCCAGATGGGCGTCCGCCACCCGTGCTTGCGCATCCACGTGCACTCGGTGATGTAGAACTCCGACCGCGGCGAGCCGCCGGTGTCCTTAACATAGCGTTTGAGCGAAACTCCGTCGAACTTGACGCCCCGGGCCAGGCGCTTCTGCCCCGTGATGTCCAGCAGCGTCGGCACGAAGTCCTCCTGAAGCGTCACCGCCTTGCTGCGCACGCCCGCCTCGATCACACCCGGCCAGTAAAAGACCAGCGGCACCACCAGCGTCGGCTCGTACAGCCCGTGATGATCGAACCAGCATTCGTGGTCGTACAGCGTCTCGCCATGATCGCCCGTGATGATGATCAGGGTGTTGTCCGCGACCCCCAGTTCCTCGGTGCGCGTCACGAGCCGCTGAATGCACGCATCCATATACGCCAACGCCCCGTCGTACTGGGCAATAACGAACTCCGCGTCCCGGATGCCCGGCGGCAGCCACGACAGCAGGTAGTCCGCGAACGGTTTGAACGCCCGGACGGCATTCATAGTATTCGGCAGTTTCCGGCTGCACGGATCCTTCGAATAGAACAGCGAATCGTACGGCGGCGGGGGATAGTAGGGCGAGTGGGGGTCCATGTGCCGGAGATACAACAGCCACGGCTTGTTCGCCTGATGCAGCCGTTCCAGCTCGGGCAGAACAACCGCATTCAGGTTCTCCGCCTTGCGCGAGGGACGCTCCGCCCACGGCCCGCCCCAGCCTTCGTACTGCAGGTACTTGTCAAAGCCCCGGTACCACTCGCCATGCCCCACCATGACCGACCGGTATCCCGCCGGCTTCAACAGCTCCGGCAATGTCGGCTGGTCGTCTGCCATGGGGCCCAAGGGCGTCAGGGCCACCTGCTGGTTGGCGACGATGTCCCGGCCGGTCAGCATGGTCACGTAGGCCGGCGTCGTGGGGATGTACGCGCTGAACGCGTTCTCAAACACCGTACCCCGCGCCGCGAGGCGGTCCATGTGCGGCGTGGTCAGCCTCGGATACCCGTAACAGCTCATGTGGTCGCGGCGAATGCTGTCAATCGCGAATATCAGCAGGTTCGGCGGACGTTTCGGCATTCCAGTTCCTTTCCAGGAGGTTGATCACTCAGAGAATCGGCGGAGCCGCCCTGCAGCCCGGCACCCTACCGCACATCGACAATCTTGCCCTTTTCCCACGATTCGATGGCCGCTTCGATAACGAGTTGGGCCTTGAGGGCTTCTTCGCCGGACCCGTCGATCCTGGCCGGCGCCACCTTTTTTGCGTTCTGTTCCAGCCAGACATGAATCCGGTCCGGGAACGTCTCGCCAAACCCCGTCATGCCGCCCAGGTGATGATACTGTTCGGTTTCGGTGGACTGCCGGCTGTAGAACGTCACTTCTTCACAGGCTTCCAGAATCACAAACCGGCCTTTGCTCCCCGTAACCTCGCAGCTTTCCAGGCCGAACCCGCCGCCCGCGTCGTAACTGCCGCACAGATGCCCCAGCACCCCATTCGCAAACAACATGTTCACCTGCAGGTTCGACCAGCAGACCCGCCGCTTGCCGTCAACCGTCTTCCCCCGTTTGAAAAACGCCTGGACGCGCTGGATGTCCCCGCAGAAATAGCGCATCACGTCGATCGAATGCGGATGCAGGGCCCGGATGTGGAAATGAGGCGAGGTTTCGTTCGGGTTGTTGATCCACATTCGCATGTTGATCATGTTCAGTTCCCCGAGACGGCCCTTCTCGATCCAGCCCCTGGCCAGACGCGCGGCCGGCGTAAACCGGTGGTTGAGGTTGATCCCGTACCGCAGACGTTTCTTCTTCGCGAGCGCCACCATCCGGCGCGCCCTGGCGACTTCGTTCGAAATGGGCTTCTCGCCAAGCACGGGAATGCCCCCATTCAGGAGATCCATCGTGGCCTGGTAGTGGTCGCCGCCGTTCTCTTTCCCCGCGGTGCACATGCTGGCGCAGTCAATCCTGATGCCGCTCTTCAGCATGGATTTCACGCTGTAAAACGCCGGACACCCATACTTCACCGCGGCCGCGTCGGCCCGCTCCCTGATGATGTCGCAGACCGCCACGATCTTCGCGAGCGGGTCCTTTACGTAGCATCCGGCATGCACATTGCCGATATTGCCCATCCCCACAACCGCCACGTTCAGTGCCATTGCATTCGCCTCCCCAAACCGGTAGGTCCCGAAACATCCGGCGGCAATTCAACCATCTGGACCGGGCGTTGTCAAATTGCCCGGGCATGGTCTGCTTCGCGCCGCAGACAAGCCTTGAACATCCCGCAAACTCTGATATACTAAGTTCTTGAGAGAGCCGGGGGATGGCTGACGGCAGGAGGCGCGGGCCGGTGTTCACACTGGCGGAGGGAATATTAAGCGAGCCGCCAAGTGCATTCACAAGAAGCTCAACGAGATTATTGAGGGCACCCTGCAACAGGTGGACGCGGAGGCCTGCGAACAGGAACTTCGCGCGCTCGTCGAGAGCGTCGCCCTCACTCAGGCCGGCGAACCGATGCCCGCCGAACTGCCGCTGCGCGCCCGGTTCGAGCAGGACGACGCCTTCGTCCGGACCTTGTGCGCAGTGCAGGCCGCCATCATCGAAGCGCTTCGCCCCGAATTGAGCGAGGACGCGCTGCGGGAGACGGTTCTGTCCGTCCGCGACGCCTTTCGCGGCATCACGCCCGGCCTGCCCGTCATGGAGGCCTGCCGCGGACTGCGCACGCTTCTCGAGGGAGGCCCGGGCGAAAACCCGGACGACACATGCGTGCTGATGTGGCGCCTGCTCGAAGGCGTCCTCACCAACACCAACGATATGATCTACGCCCACGATGCCAACGGCGTCCTGTTCTTCATCAATGCCTCCGGTCTGGAAATGCTCAAATACACCCCCGCCGAAATGCGGCCCGGCCTGTCCATCTATCAATTCGTCGTGCCCGATTACGTTGACCTCGTCGAGGCGCGTCTCGAATCCCCCGGCGCGACCATCCGGTCTCCCTATTCCATCGAGGTCTACGCCCGCGACGGCTCCCGCATTCCGTTTGAAATCGATACCCACCCCCTCTTTGACGACAACGGCGACATGATTGCCGTGGTCGGCGTCGCCCGTAGCCTGGTCCTGGAACGCCGCCTCCAGGAAGCCATCTCGCGGGCCAACATGAATCTCGAGAACCTGTTCGAAATCCTGCCCATCGGGGTGCTCCTGGCCAACCCGGACGGGTGCATCACCAACGCCAACCAGATGGCGGCCAGCCTGCTCGGCGCGCGTGACCCCAACGCCGTGATCGGCAGCTCCGCCATTGACCTGTGGGGCGGGGAAGACTCCGAGGCCGCGGAGGCCCTCCGCGAGGCCCTGGCAAAAGGCCGTGAGCTGCACCAGCGGTTCATCGGCAAGACCAGCCATGGCACTCCGCTGAAATGCGATATCCTTGCCCAGCCGCTCGGCGAAGGCGCCAAAGCCCAGGGACAACTGATCCTCATCATCGACATCTCGGAACAGCTCGAGCTGCAGCGCAGCCTGCTGCAGTCCGAAAAACTCTACACCCTCGGCGAACTGGTTGCCGGCGTCGCCCACGAATTGAACAACCCCCTGACCAGCATCATCGGCCGCGCCGAACTCCTCATGCGGGGCAGTCTCGAATCCGACACGCGCGACCGTCTGGCCCAGATCACCGAAGACGCCGAACGCTGCAAACGGATTGTCGAAAACCTGCTCTCGTTCGGCAGCCAGCACGAAGCCCGGAAAGCACTGCACGACATCAACCAGGTCCTCGTCGATACGCTCCAGCTTCGGGAATACCAGATGCGCATCAGCGGCATCGCCATCGAAACCGAGTTCGATGACGCCATCCCCCCGCTGCTGGTGAATCTCAGCGAAATGCGGCGGGTTTTCTTCTATCTCATCAACAACGCCCACCAGGCGCTGGAATCGGTCCGGGGCCGTCCCCGCAAGCTCCGAATCACCACCGCCCTCGTCGATGACACCGCCCAAGTCCGCTTCGAAGACAACGGACACGGCATCCCCGCCGAGATTCAGTCCAGAGTCTTTGACCCGTTTTTCACCACCCGAAAAGTCGGCGAGGCCACCGGACTCGGCCTGAGCGTGTCCTACGGCATCGTCAATGAACACGGCGGCAACATCCATATGGAATCCGAGGAGGGCAAAGGCGCCACGTTTACCGTGGTCCTGCCCTTGCCGGACGAGCCCGGGCCAGACGCCTGACATGCCGCGTCCAGCCACCGCCTTAGCCCGCACAACGTGAGGTCTGCCATGAACACGCCCCGTCTGCTCCGCCTGCTCTGTGTCTGCACCCTGGCCGCGGCCCAACCGGCCGTATCCCTGGAGGCGGAGGACGCCGCGGCGCCCGCGGCCTGTCCCAACGTGCCGCTCCAGCAGCTCATCGACGCCCACCCGGGCGAAATCATTTTCATTCCCGCCGGTTATTACAGCATCTCCGAGGCCCTGCGCGTCCAGGCAAACGGCACCGGTCTCTGGGGCCCCGGCACCATTGTTCAAACCGACGACGACCAGGACATCCTGTCGATCGACGGCGTCTCCGGCGTACGCATCGAAGGCATCACCCTCACCCGGGCCGAAGGGCGCCAGGAAAGCTCGCGCCACGCCCTCGCCGCCCGCAACTGCCGCGACATCGAAATCCGAAACGTCCGCGTCATCAACAATCACAGTTCCGCGGGAACGGTCTATCTCGAGAACTGCCGCGACGCCGTCGTCTCCGGCTGCACGGTCCGCAACTACAAGCGCATTGGCGTCGACGACCGCACCGCCAGCGAACTGTACGGCTACGCGTTCCGCGTGATCGACGGTACGGGCATTCTCGTGAATGCCGGCAGAAATATTGGCATACACGCCAACCGGGTGATCGAAGACCGCCTCTTTCCCACGGCCGAGACAAAGGAGGAACACCAACTGGGGTTTCTTACCGACGGCAAGCTGCCAACGAGGAAAGGCCGCCTCGCCCCGCCCGGCGACTACGCCAACAACTGGCACCAGGGCAGCGCCATCGTTGTGACCTCCCCCGAGGAATCCAGCCACGTCACCGTTTCAAACAATCAGATCCAGAACGCCGCCCAGGGCATTGATCTCCACGCCGATCACGTCACCTGCACCGCCAACGACATCGACCACGCCTTCATCGGGATCAAGTGCATGCACGGGTCGCGAAACGTCATCATCGCCAACAACAACATCTCGCACATGGACCTGTGGGGCATCATCATGATGCCCGGAACCGCGTCGCATCCCGCCGAACCCGCCACGGACGCCCACCCCGCGCGCGGCGCCAATTTCACCCGCGGAAATATCATCGCCAACAACATCTTCTCCGATTTTGGATACGGATACGAGCATTTCAACTGGAAAGACTCGGTCAGCGGCGTCATCAGCCTCGAATCGGGACAGCTCCCCGAGAACCCCGTCATGACCGACGTCATCATTCAGGGGAACATCGTCTACGACACCGCCGGGGAAGGAGAACTCCGCGACGGCCAGGTCGTCCCCGAACCGCCCCGCTATGAGTACGCGGTCTTTATCTCTGACACTCCCCGCCCGGAACGGCTCACCTTTATCGGCAACATGTTCCCGCCCGGCTCCCGGGGCATCTCCAACATCCCCCTCGAAGAGTTCCGGGAATAGCCCCCGCGGACGATACAAGAGAGTCGACCGGAGATAACGGCGAAGAACGGGAACATGTCCCAAGCGCCGTCCCCGGCGCGCCTGCGTGTCCCCGTTCAAGCGCGTGTGATTGGGTTCATCCCGGGGTTTCCTCCGCTATTCCGGTTCCCCGACGAGGTTCAGGAGTGCCAGAGCCGGGCAGGCTCCGCATTTCGGATTGAACCGGCACCAGTCCGTATACAGCTGGAGCAACCCCTGCTGCATTTGAAACGTGTACCGTGGGGGAGGGGTGTCGCCAAACAGCCGGGACCCCATCGTCCTGACCACATGGTTCTCCATTTCTTTCGGAAGCGATGTAAAAAAATCGAACACGTGCGTCTCGAGCACAGGGTTGTGGTCGCGGCGCGCCCTGGCCAGCGCCGCCGGCACGAACACGTTGCCGATGATGGCATGCACCCGGTCGCGTCCGATCATCGCCGCTGGTTTCGCCAGGGGCTTGCCTGTCCAGGTGCACCGCTCGGCCCAGAACCCGATCGCCGAAGGAAACAAGGCCTCGAAAACCCGGCGCCGGGCAACCGGCCCGGCCTCGTCCTGCCAGACCGCGTCCAGGGCGGCCGACAACCCCGGTTTCGCCGTGCGGCCCAGAAACCGTGCCGCTCCCGCCAGGCGGCGTTCCGGATAGTTGTTCGGCCGTACCCCGTTCCGGTCCCAACGCATCGGCAGACGGCGCAGTCCCCGCAACCGCTGCTTCCGCAGCGCCTGCAAGCGCCGGAAATGCGGTACGTCGCCGTTCCCCTCCGGCAGCGTCTCCGGCAACAGCCCCGCCAGTTGAAGAAACGCCGCCTCGACCAGAAACGGGTCCTGCGTACCCAGCTGGCGGACCCGTTCGTAATGCAACTGCTGCGCCAGCGCGCGAAACTGGTGTTTGTACGGCCCGTAGCCGCAGGCCGCCATCACCGCCTCGTACACGGCCTGATCGTCGCCCACGCGTTCCATCCGCTCGGCCAGGTCCCGGGCTTTGGCCAGCATCCGCCACTCGCCTGCAAGCCGCAACAACCGCACCATCGGTTCCACACCGTGCACCGCTGTCAACCGGGCGCATTCCCCATACGACGCCGGAACGCGATAGGGATAGTCCCGCGCGCGGATCCGCTCCGCGAGCACCTCGATATCGTCATCCAGCGCGGACTCCAGGGGAAGATAGGGGATAAGCCGCCCATCCGACGTCGCATTGGGGGAGTGAGGACCGGAACCGTTCCCAATCACTTCCAGCACCACCCGATCATACCGCGGATCCTGATGGTGGCCGTGCTGGCGCCACGCCCCGAGATCCTGGTGGACCTCGACGTCGCCCGCCATATGGCGCCCGCCGATCTCCAGTTGCGCGTCGCGGAAATCCGGGCCTTCGTTCTGATTCCACCACCCGGGAAAGATGACCCGCAGACTCCGCCCATCGGGCAGTACAAGGCCCTCGGTCCGCAACAGCTGCTCGTACCAGATCCCCTGCAGAACCGCCTCCGGCACCGGTCCACCGCCTTCCGCCACCCACATGCCGCGTGCGGCCATGCCTCGCAGCCGCTCATATTCCCGCGAGAAACCCCGGCCGCTTTCCGGCGCCTTCCGGTACCCGCCTCCCTGCACCGTCTCTCCTCCGTCCAGAACACCTGCCCGAAACCTCGAACACCTCCCCCCATAAGCACTTTATCCCAAATGGTTGTGATTTTCTACCCCCGGGCGGGCGATACCTGACAAATCCGCCTTTTCCGGGTAAAATCATGGTGTCAGCGGTTGGGGCGGAGGGTCCAGGCATGCCTCAGCGACTCAACAGGATATTCGAGACCCCCGGGGCAACCGCTCATGCCGCATATCTCCTTGTGTTCGCGCTCGTGTGCGCGCTCCCGCTTCTGCTGCTGCCCCTGGTCGCCATGGCCCTCCCGCTGACACGCCCGGCCCTGTGGACCGCCCTCGCGTGCCCGCTCATGCTGCTTTTCGCCGCGGTTCTCGTCTATGGTCCAGTCCGCCACCGCATCCGCCGCCTCCTCAACCATTGCGACGAGCGGGCCGTCCTTCGTTCGCCCTGCCTGGTGCTGACCGGGCTGATTGAACAGCCCGGCGTCGCCCAGGTGGTTACCGATCGGCTCATTCTCGTGCCCCTTTTTGGCCGCCCGATCGACATTCCCCTGAAGGACATCGAGTCCGTTACCACGTCGCACTGGTTCAACGGCGCGCTCTTTCAAGCCCTGACCGGCTTTGTGGTTGATTGCCCCCGGAGCGGCCGGAAACCCTTTGGATTTGCCGTGCCCGACGGCGACACCTGGCGCGCTATCCTGCCCCGCATCATCGCCTAGGCAGCCTGTTCACATTCCGAGTTCCGCGACGCTCCCGCTACCTATCCGCGCCCTGAACTGGTACTATGGCGGCCCGGATACACGCCAGGGAGAAACAAACACGATGAAATACGTCGCTTTCGGCAATACGGGCATTCGGGTATCGCCCGTGTGCCTCGGCACCATGACCTTTGGAAAAGAGGCCGATGAGCCCACATCACGCGCCCTGATGGACCGCGCCTTCGACGCCGGCATCAACTTCTTCGACACCGCCAACATCTACAACAAGGGGCTCACCGAAGAAATCGTCGGGAGATGGCTCCCGTCCCGCCGCGACGCCATCGTCCTCGCCTCAAAAGTCCATTTTCCCACCGGCGCGGGCCCGAACGACCGCGGCAGCTCCCGCCGGCACATCCTGCGGGAGGTCGACAAAAGCCTCAAACGCCTCCAGACCGACTGGCTCGACATCCTCTACCTCCACCATTGGGATACCGAGACGCCCATCGAAGAGACCCTCTCCGCTCTGACCACCCTGGTCGAGAACGGGAAAGTTCATTACTGCGGCGTGTCCAATTTCGCCGCATGGCAGACCATGAAAGCCATTGCGGCCGCCCGGGCGGGGAGATGGGCCCCCATTGCCTGCATCCAGCCCATGTACAATCTCGTGAAACGCCAGGCCGAAGTCGAGATCCTGCCGATGGCCGCGTCTCAACACCTGGCCGTATGCCCGTACAATCCCCTCGCCGCGGGCCTGCTCACCGGGAAATACCGCCGCGGCGAGACCGGCCGGCTCGACGAAAACCCGATGTATAAGGACCGCTACGCCGACCCCGTCTACGCGGAGGTCGCAGCACGCTTCGTGGACCACGCCCTCACACAGGGACAGTCCCCGGCCGCGCTGGCCGTGGCCTGGGTCATCGCCCACCCGGCCGTTACCTCCGCCATCATTGGCGCGCGCAGCCTCGAACAGCTCAACGACACCCTCGGATGCCTCGATATCGCGCTGGACCCCGACCGGCGCGCCGAGATTTCCGCGCTCTCCATCGAACCGCCTCCCGCAACCGACCGGACCGAAGAGCGCCAGGCGGCGCAGGGAACACCATGATCAACCCGCCGGCAACGGGCCATACTGCCGTACACAAGGCCTCCCGCCCGCGGAGGAATGAGGATCCGCCATGGGGGAATTCAGAGACGTCGTCAAGAACATCGTAGCCAACACCGAAACCGTCGTTTTCGGCAAGACCGGGGTCGTCAAGACCGCCCTCGCGGCCGTCCTCGCCGGCGGGCACGTCCTGCTCGAAGACGTCCCCGGCGTGGCCAAGACCGTCCTGGTGCGCAGTCTCGCCATCTCGAGCGGCTGCTCGTTCCGGAGGATCCAGTGCACCCCCGACCTGCTGCCCTCCGACGTCACGGGGGTTTCGATCTTCAACCCCCAGACCCGCGAGTTCGAGTTCCGGCCCGGACCCATCTTCTCCCAGATGCTCGTGGCCGACGAAATCAACCGGGCCACCCCCCGCACCCAGTCGGCTCTCCTCGAAGCCATGGCGGAGAGCCAGGTGTCCGTTGACGGCCTGACCCACAAGATGGCCGAGCCTTTTATCGTGTTTGCCACGCAGAATCCCGTCGAACACGAAGGGACGTTCCCGCTCCCTGAAGCCCAGCTCGACCGCTTCATGCTCAAACTTTCCATGGGCTACCCCAGCCTCATCGTCGAAGCCAAAATGCTCGAGGAAACTCGCCTCAAACACCCCCTGGACAGCCTCCAGCCCGTCGCCGACCCCGTCACCCTCGCCCGCATGCAGCGGGGCGTCCGGGAGGTCTTCGTCCATGAAAAAGTCCGCGATTACCTTCTGCGGATCGTTGCGGCCACCCGGCAATCGGCCCACCTCACTCTCGGGGCCAGTCCCCGGGCGTCCATGGCCCTCTTCCGCGCCGCCCAGGCCCTGGCCGCCATCGAGGGTCGCGGTTACGTCATCCCCGACGACATCAAGGTCCTGGCGCACCCCGTCGTCGAACATCGCCTCATCCTCAACCCCGAAAGCCGCCTGCGCCGGGTCACCTCGTACACCGTGCTCCACGACATCCTGGAACAGGTCCCCGTCCCCGCCGGCCGGGCAGATTGGAAACAATAGATCGAATTCTGCATAATCGGGCCAATTTTAGATGCCACTTCCGACACCATCCGTTGTATACTAGGGGTGGTAGCTGGCAATAACTGGGATAGAACCGGTAAGAATCACCCTGCTCATGATGAGATTGTTCGCACGAAAAAAGGACGCGCCGCAGGAACTCGACGAAAAGGGAGAGTTCAGTGAAGAGCAGCGCACTCCTTCTACCCTCGAACTCACCCATGTCGGCCCCTACGAGATTATCGCCCCCATCGGCAGCGGCGGCATGGGAACCGTGTACAAGGCCATCGACCGGAAACGCGACCAGCTCGTCGCTATCAAGGTCCTGGACCGGCGCTACGACCTCGACAAAAAACGGCGCAAACAGGACTATCTCGGCCGCGAAGTCTTGATTGCCGCCTCGCTCGAACATCCGTCTATCATCCGCATGCACAAGGAAATCGTCGAGCAGGAAGATTCCAACGGAAACGTCCGGCGCTGCCTCGTCATGGAACTGGTCGACGGCCACAACCTCCGCAAGCACATCAAGGACCGCGACCTGAGCATGAACCAGATGGTCGACCTGACCATCCGCCTGTGCAACGGCCTCGATTTTCTCCACCAGCATGGCATCGTCCACCGGGACATCAAACCCGAGAACTTCCTCTTCTCGCGCGACATGCGAAAGGTCAAAATCGTGGACTTCGGCCTCTCCAAATCCAACGCGAGCTGGCGCACCCGCTGGATGCGGGAAGTCGGGGGGACGCGCCGCTACATGTCGCCCGAACAGCTCTCGAAAAAGAAGCTCGATGCCCGTTCCGACATTTTCTCCCTCGGCATTACCCTGTACGAACTCTTCGCGGGCAAACACCCCTGCGACGGCCAGGATTCGCGCGAAATCATGCGGCAGATTCGAAGCAGCAAGTACAAGTTCGAACCGCCCTCCAAACACAATCCCGAAATCCCGCGCCAGATCGACCAGATCATTCTGAAAGCCCTGCGCCGCCGCCCGGAACGGCGCTACCAATCGGTCACGGAAATGTTGCTGGACCTCTCGCGGGTCTCGGCGTCGCGCATCTGAAACGCGGAGGGGCCTTGCGGCAACCGGCCCCCGGCCAACTCAAGGCAAAAGGAACATAAAGGAAAGCATGGGTCCTAAGAAACGCAAAGACGACATCAGCCTGACAAAGATCATTCTCGGCATCTGCCTGATTGCGGTCATCGCCTTCGGCGTGCACCGCGCCGCACGCTGGTTCAAGGAAGACTATGTCGGCGGCGCCCTGGAAGCCGCCGCGCCCTCGGAACTGGCGCGCGCCGAAGAGGCGTTCCAGGCCGACAACCTCGACGAGGCCCGCGGCATCCTGCTCCCCATCGTCGAAAAGACCCGCAATGACGCCATCTCCCCCCAGGCCCTGCTTCTCCTTGCTCGGGTGGAAGAGCGCGGGGGAGACAGCCAGAAATGCCTCGCCTACCTCAAGCGGGCGGCGGAAGAGTTCCCCGAAAGCCCCATCAGCGCCCAGGCCGAACTCGCCTATGCCCGCGCCCTGGAAAAACACGGCCAAGCCGACGAGGCCCTCGCCATCTTCACTGCCCTCCAGGAAAACGCCGCGCCCGAAGTGCGCGCGCCCGCCCTCTGCGGTCTCGCTCGCGCCGCCGAACGCGCGGATGATCTCGAACAGGCCCGCGCCCTGTGCCGCGAAGCCGTGCGCGACGCCGCCTGGAATTCGCCCGACTGGGACGAAGCCGCCGAGGCGCTCGGACGCTTGAATATCGCGCTCATTTTCTCCCCCAAACCCACCCCCGAAAGCCAGGTCTACACCGTGGAACGCGGCGACAATCTCACCAACATCGGGATGAAGCTCAACACCACCCAGGGCCTCCTGATGCGCGCCAACGCGCTCGACAAAGTCACCACGCTCAACGTCGGCGACCGCATCAAATTCACGCCCAGGGATTTCCGGATCATCATCGAGCGTTCCACCTGCCGGCTCTTCCTGCTCGACGGCGATGGCCTCTTCAAGTGCTACCGCGTCGGGCTGGGCAAGACCGGACACGAGACCACCCTCGGTGAATACCGCATCGGCAACAAGCAGGTGGACCCCACCTGGTTCAAGCCCAACGCCGGGCCCATTCCCCCCGGCGACCCCAGAAATGAGCTGGGCTCGCGCTGGATGCCCCTCGTCCCCGAACGGGAGGAACTCCCCACCGACCTCGGCATTCACGGAACCATCGCGCCCGAAACCATCGGCGAACACTCCTCGAGCGGATGCGCCCGCATGCACAACGCGGACGTAGAGGAATTGTACGACCTCGTCGTGCGTTCCACTCCCGTCGAGATTGTCGAAACGGTGGACCCGCGCGATCTGGGCCTGTAGGCAGCGGGGAACCGTTTCCCGCTGCCGGCATGGCATACGCGACGACGAGTATTGACTTTCAATCTGCAACACCTGAATAATACGAGAGCGTGGCGGAAGTACTTCCCGGTAAAGAACTTGAGACGACCGTGCCGGACAGGGGGACAAGCCGCCCGGGGGAATCATGGAAGCGCTGTGGGATCGCATTGAGGAACTGGCCATGGACAAATCCGGCTCCGGAAAGCTCGTGCCCGTCGAAGACGCCGGCCTCTTTCTGGCGCTCGCCGTGGAAACTGCCCGTTTTTGCGAGGCCAATCGCGATGCCTCCACTGTCGTGTTCGCCGATGCCCAGACAGCCGGTCAGGTCCCCCAACTGGCGGCCGTCGTTCAACACGCGGCCTTTGCCGCATGCACCGGCCCCCGCCCCGAGAGCTGGAAAAAGGCCGGCAATACCGTTCAAGTGCAATCGCCCGACAAACTGCTTGAACATCGGTTTCTCATGGTTTTTTCGCCATCCCTCAGCTTCGCCATCGCGGGCGTCCACATCAACACGGCCGCGCAAAACCTCTTCCGCGGCGGGTGGACCTGCGAACGCAAATGCGTGGAATCCATGCTCCAGGAATTCGCCGCGGCGTCCCAGCTCTCCTGCAACGCGCCGACCGCCCCCGCAGCCGCACCGGATGCGGCCGAAACCTCGCTGCTCCTGGCCACGCGCCTCATGACCAGCATGGTGGCGCACTTCTCCGCCCGGCAACAGGACATCGCGATGGATCGCCACGACCTGTTCTCGGTGCTGGAAATCCTGAAAGCCATTTCATCGCGGCGCCGGGCGCACGATGTGCTCTTCGTGTTCGTGGAGCAGATCGCCCGCGTCATCGAAACCAACCGCTGTTCCATCGTGCAGGTCTGGGGCGGGGAACGGAAGGGTCGCGTCCAGGCCTCCCACGAAGACGAAACCGTCTCCGACCTCGTCATCGACCTGGAGAAGTACCCCGAGATCCTGCATGCCATGGAAACCCGCCAGAAAGTCGTGATCAACGACGTCGCGCGGCATCGTCTGACCCGGCAATATGCCCGCCAGCTGTCCGAGGCCGGCATCCGGGTCCTCATGGTCATTCCCATCGTGCTGTTCGACCCCAACGTGGGTTCGCTGTTCCTGCGCGTCACCCGGCGCCGCGGTTCCTTTGCGCTGCGCGAAATCGGCTTCTGTGAAATCGTCGCCGAGGCCGCCGGCAACGCCCTCGAACGCGCGCAGCTCTTCGAGCGCATTCAGCGCGCCAATGAGCGCCTCGAACGCCTCGCCGTTACCGACGCCCTCACCGGCCTTCACAACCGCCGCCATTTCCATCAACGGCTCCAGGAAGAGTATCAGCGAAGCAAACGCTACGCCCTGCCGCTCGCATGTGTCATGTTCGACATCGACGATTTCAAGAAAATCAACGATACCTACGGGCACCTTCAGGGCGATTCCGTGCTTCGCGAAATCGCCGCTCAAACCAACGCGCTCATCCGCAAGACCGATATCTGCGCCCGCTATGGCGGCGAGGAGTTTGTCATTGTCATGCCCCAGACCGGCATCGTGGGCGCGCGCTCTCAGGCGCACCGCCTGCTCGAGGTCCTGCGGACCCACAAATACCCCGGGCTGCCCCCCAAGGCCAGGGTCACCGTGAGTATCGGCGTTGCCGTCCTCGATTTGGACACCATGGACAATTGCGACGCCCTGGTTGCACAGGCCGATGTCGCCCTGTACGAGGCCAAACGCCTCGGCAAGAACCGGGTGGTCGTCGCACAGACTTCGGGAGACAAAACGTGAAACGTCCTGTCCTGTTCCTCTTGGTTGTGGCCGTCTCGCTCGCGGGCTGTCAGACGTTCATGCCTGCCTTCACCCGCATGAAGCCGACGTACGAAGAGTTGCCCGCCGATGCGCTGAAGGAAAGCGCCCTCAAAATCGAGCGCGCCATCCAGGACGGAACCCCTCCCGAACTTGCCGACACCCCCGCGCTTACCCTCAATGCGCCCCCCATCCAGCAAGCCATCCAGACCCGCGTGTCCCGCGCCGCACTGGTCAACGAACTCCTCGATAAAGGGTTCGCCTGGGAACGCCAAAACGGGCACCTCTACATCATCCGCAATCGCGAATACAAACAGGCCACCACACGCCGTGAACGCGATCGCAACGCCCTGATCGTCACCGGCGAATGGGACGACCGCTGGATGCTCTACGAGCAACTGCGCAAGGTCAATGATTTCCCCCCGAAATCCCTCTCGGCCATCCAGCGCATCTTCCATGAGGCCCGGCTCGAAGTCATGAAGACCGGCCAGTTGTACGAAACCGGCGACGGCGACCCCGCCCCGAAACAATAGCGCCCGGCGGAGCAAGGAATGACACTCGTAGCGCTCTTCGCGGTCTTGGCCGCCCTCGGCGGAAGTTCCGGCCCGCCCGGCGCATGCGCGCACCGAGGCGATGTCCGGTTCTTTCCCGAAAACACCCTGCCCGCCTTCACGTCCGCGGTCGCCAAAGGCGCACACATGATCGAGTTCGATGTATACCTGACCAGCGACGGCGTGCCGATCATCATCCACGACAATACGTTGGACCGCACCACGAACGGCACGGGCAACGTCACCGCATACTCACTGGAGGAATTGCGCACGCTGGATGCCGGAGCCTGGTTCGATCCGAAATTCGCCGGCACGCGTATCCCCACGCTTCAGGAGACATTGGCGGTGATTCCCCGGTACATCCTCTGTAATGTGCACCTAAAGTCAGCCCCCGGGCTGGCCGCGGCAACAACCGCCGTCATCGCAGGGGAAGAGCGTCTCGACCAGTGTGTGCTGGCATGCTCCATCGAACAGGCCGCGGAGGCCCGGAGCGTGGCCCCTGAAATCAGGATCTGCAACATGAGCGAGCGGCGCCGATCCCTGGCCGAATACGTCGACGCCACGCACAGGACCAACGCCGCATTTCTACAAGTCCATCATAGAACGGCCGACGGCCTTGCCGAACAGCTTGCCAGAGCAAGAGAATGGGGCATTACCGCCAATTACTTCTATGCCGATACCCCGGACGATATCCGGCGTGTGGCGGATGCCGGAGCCCATTATATACTTACCAACGACCTGGACACCTGCCTCGCCGTGTTGCGGAACGAGTTCGGGGTCCGGCCCGCACGCCATCCCGTGAAGGCGCCGGCCACCCGAAAGTCCACGGCGCCGCCATCCCGGTAGCCTCCGCAACCCGGGACTGACTGTGGTGCGGTTGTCTATAGGCTCTGCGCTGCCTCCAGCACTTCCTCGGCGTGGCCTTCCGGCTTCACCTTTGGCCATACCTTCGCGATCCTGCCGTCTCTGTCGATGAGAAACGTGCTGCGCTGAACTCCCCAGTATTTCTTGCCGTACATGCTCTTTTCGACCCAGACGCCATACTTTTCCGCGACTTCGTGGTTCTCATCGGCAAGCAATTCGAACGAAAGCCCGTATTTCCCGGCGAACGTGCAGTGGGAGGCCACGCCGTCCGGGCTCACCCCCAGCACGCGCACCCCGGCCTTTTCATAGTTGGCCGCCAGCGCCTGAAACCCCTTGGCTTCCACGGTGCAGCCGGGCGTGTCGTCCTTCGGGTAGAAGTAAACAACTACCGGGCTTCCCGAAATATCCGACAACTTCACGTTCGTCCCGCTGCTCGAGGGCAGAGTGAAGGCCGGCGCTTTCTTCCCAACTTCAGGCAGTGACATACGGTTTCTCCTTCTTGATTCGGGGCGGTTCGTCACCCGGCGCCCCCTCCGTAGACTAACACAGCCCCGCCCCTGGAAAATCCCTCAAGACTCCGCGGCATCAGCCGCTTGCTCTACTCGCAGACAATGAAAACGGGACTCCCGGGACCCCGGAACGGGGTCAAGAAGAGATTGGCCACAGAGAACACTAAGTTTGAAGACGCCGGACAAGAACGGGGACATGCTCCAAGCGCCGTCCCCGGCGCGACTACGTGTCCCCGTTCGGACCGGATGGGCAGCCACGGGGGGCTGCCCCTACATGGGGAAGCGGATGGGCAGCTCCGAAGGGGCGACCGAGAATAGCCCGGGGCAAGTCACGCGAAACGCGTGACGCCGCCCCGGGAAACGCGCCCTCCCATTGGAAGCGCTCTGAAAGGGCAGCCCGAGCTGAAAGGCCAGGGAGCAATACCGAATCAGCGCTCGGCCATCCCGCGCTACCCTGTGGACGATGCAGGAGAACATGACCGGCGGGGCGCCGTCCCCGGAGCACAGGAGCGCAAGCCGCCGCGTACCCTCCCAGAACTCCTATTCTTCCGGCCGCAGATGCGTCAGGATGAGCATGCGGAACTCTTCAAACGAGGGCAAGCCCTCCTCCCCGGACGAGAAATGCCCCTCGATCCAGCCGAGCACCGCGCTAATCACGGCCACGCGCCAGCGGCGCAACGGGCGGGCAAGTTCCTCGCGCAGGTACTGGATGTCGCGCAGCAGCGCCCGGCGCGCTTCGCCGTCCAGCGCGCACAGATCCGCTTCCTCGACGAGACGCTCCATCAACACCGGCACGCCTGCCGAGAGCGCCTCCTCATCGTCCAGAGACTGGGGAAAACGCAACCCGAACTCCGAAGTATTCTCGACCAAGTCAATGCCGTCCGCCGTGATGCGCGCCCCGTCAAACATCGGCGCACTGAATCCAAGCATCAGTTCCACCAGGCCGCGGTCGTGAAGATAGTGAATGTTCGGAATCAGGCTCTCCCGGCTCACAATGCCGCCGTCCAGGAGATCCGGGGGCCCCAGCATGCCCAGGGGATCATGCATGTACCGTTCGTACAGGCGCTCTAAAAGCAGCCGCCGCACATGTTTGGGATGTGGTGTGTTCATGCCGGCATTATATCAGGAACGGCCCTCCCGGCGGGAATTCCAGCGCCGGCGTGCGCTCCCGCGAACCCTGCCGTTCTTGAAGCACTCGCGCCGACCGGACATAATCGCCGCCGTCCGGGGGTTTCTATCCCCGGGTATACGCAGACCAAATCGCAACCCGGTGCGGGAGATGGTGTATGCAGCGAAAAACCGCGGTGATCGTCGGCGGAGGCCCGGCCGGCCTTACGGCGGCCTACGAATTGCTCAAACGCTCCGACATCCAGCCGCTCGTCATCGAGCAGTCCAGCCAGGTGGGCGGCATCTCGCGCACCGAGCGGTACAGGGGCAACCACATCGACATCGGCGGCCACCGGTTTTTCAGCAAGTCGGACCGTGTCATGAACTGGTGGCTCGACATCATGCCCATGGAGCAGACCACCGAGCAGGCGTTCGCCATTCAGTACCAGGGCCAGTCCCGCAGCGTCGAGCAGGCCGGCGAGGGTCCCGATCCGGAAACCACCGACCGGGTCATGCTTATTCGTCCCCGCAAATCCCGCATCTACTGGCGCCGCAGGCTCTTCGACTATCCGCTCAGCCTTTCCGCCGACACCATCCGAAAGATGGGCCTGATCCGCCTGGGACGCGCGGGCCTCAGCTACCTCCGCGCGGCGGCGTGCCCCGTCACCCCCGAGCGCAACCTCCAGGATTTCATCATCAACCGGTTCGGCCGCGAACTCTACAACACCTTCTTCAAGTCGTATACCGAGAAGGTCTGGGGCGTGCCGTGCAACGAGATCCCCGCCGACTGGGGCGCACAGCGCATCAAAGGCCTCTCCATCCTCAAGGCGCTTAAACACGCGCTCATGAAACAGCGAAGCGGCGACGTATCGCAGAAGAATACCGAGACCAGCCTCATCGAGCGCTTCCTCTACCCCAAGTTCGGGCCCGGCCAGATGTGGGAGACCGTCGCCGGCGAGATTCAGGAGCGCGGGGGAGAGGTGCTGCTCCGCCACACGGCCACCGGCATCGCCACCGCGAACGGCGCCGTGCGCGCCGTCACGGTGCGCAACGAGGACACCGGCCAGGAAACCACCATTCCCGCCGATTACGTCTTCAGTTCCATGCCCGTGCGGGAACTCGTGCGCATCCTCGACACCGATGCGCCCGGGTCCGTGCGCGACGTCGCCAACGGGCTCATGTACCGCGATTTCTTTACGGTCGGTCTCCTGGTCGAGAAAATGAAGCTCGAAGACCCGCAGACCGGCGACCGCATCCGCGACAACTGGATCTACATTCAGGAGCCGGATGTGCTCATCGGCCGCCTGCAGATCTTCAACAACTGGAGCCCCTATCTCGTCGCCGACCCGTCAAAAACCTGGCTCGGACTCGAGTATTTCTGCTACGAATCCGACGCGATCTGGTCCCGGCCGGATCCGGAACTCATCGAACTCGGCACGCGGGAGCTGGGCAAGATCGGCATCATCGATCCCAGCGATGCCCTCGACGGCTGCGTCATCCGCGTAAAAAAGACCTACCCGGCCTATTTCGGCTCCTACACCCGGTTCAACGAGGTCCGCGACTACCTCGACCGGTTCGAGAACCTCTTCTGCGTGGGTCGCAATGGCCAGCACCGCTACAATAATCAGGATCACTCCATGCTGACCGCCATGATCGCGGTAGACAACATCCTCGCGGGCATCACCAGCAAGAAGGCCATCTGGGAGGTCAACACCGAAGAGGAGTACCACGAGGCGAAATAGCTTCGTGCCGTCATACACCCCGCAAAAAGGCCGCGGCCGTCAGGACCCCGGGGTCGCCGCCCCGGCGCTCCGCTCGTAGACCCGGATGCCGGCGTTCTCGTGGGCCGGCCGGTAGTGTTCCCGTACCCACGCCTGGAGCCAGGGATATGCCTCCAGATCCGATTCGTCCTGAAACAGGACATACCGCGGCGGGCGGGCTTCCACGTCCCGCAGGAATCCGTCGCGGGCATCCGGAAGCGGAAACAGGGAATGGTGGAAATACCGGCCGGGGGCGCGCCGGCCGGTATACGGCAAGACCTGCGCGATGGGACCTCCGGCCAGCTGCACATAATCCCCCTCGCTCGAATGCTCACGTACCCAGAGCCCCGTCTCCAGCGCCGGGTCCGTTTCCCCGAACGCCAGGTGTCCTGTGCCGTTCAAAAGCGCATTCGCGGGAAAGAACAGCGCCACAATCAGCACAAACAAGACCGCAAGTCCGTGCCTGCGCCCGGCCTCATCCGGAAACTGCCGCCGGATGAATTCCCCGCTCGCATAGCCCGCCAGAATGCACAGCGAGGGGAGGATCTGCTTGAAGTGATGCCCGAAATAACGGCCCGAACCGTTGACGCCCACAAAGTCGAACGCGAGCCAAATCAGAAACACCACAGCCAGCAAACGCGTTTCGCGATCGCGTACGGACACGTACAGGAGATACAGGATGAACGGCAGGAAAAGCCGCATCTCCGGCAGGGTCCACTTCACCAGCGCGAGATAGAGCCGGTGCGTCAGCGCGGCATCGGTAGCCGTTCCCGGCTGCACCAGGATGAGCCAGGCCCCTTCCCAATACGCCTCGAGAGAGACGCCCGACAGCAGCAGGGGCAACGTGAATCCCGCGAATCCCAGGAACGTACCCGCGCCGTAGGCGAAGAGCGCGAAAAACAGGGCCAGCCAGTCCCTCCTGGCGGCTCCGTAGAGCACGAGCGCCGCGCCCATCGCCGCCCACGACGTCAGCGCGACCTGTTTGAAGTTGACGGCCGCCGCCATGGCCATCCCCGCACAGATCAGCCAGGGCACAACGGAACCGGTCTGCCGGTACCGCTCCCAGGCCCGCAGCAGGCAGTACCACGACACGAACACGAAAAAGACCAGATACGTTTCCGTAACGTTGACCAGGACGCCCTGCATGTACTGCCAGCAGAACGCCAGCGAAAAGCACGTCGCGCCGAGCACGCCCGCGCTGCGGCTGTGATACCGGCTCAACCCCCGCACGACCAGCAGGGCGGAAGCGGCGCTCACGGCCAGAGCGATGACCCGTCCGGCGAAATAGCCGACGCCGGGAAAAAGTGAGGCCACCGCGTAGATGTAGTAGATTCCGGGCGTCTTGTTTTCGAGGGCATCCACATAGGGGAGCAGGCCCTCCTGAACCCACATCTTCCCGATGTAGAGCCACACGCCCTCGTCGTTGTTGGCGGGCAACGCGATCGAAATCACGGCCAGCAGCGCCACAAATGCCAATACCAGGACCGCCGGCATCCATCGGCTCATCAACATCGACCCCAGAAGTTTCATGTGCCTCGCCTCACTGGAATATGCCGCCGTGACCGGTCTGACCCGCGCCGCGAAGTATACGTGCATTGCGGGAACCGCCTCAAACGCGTCACGCGCGTGATGCCGCACCGCCCCGGTCCGTCGGAAGTGCCCGGGAGCTCCCGCGCCGGGTGTAACTCGCGCAGCGGTGCGAGCTGTGCCGGAGGCCCAGGGGGCTGAATTGACACCCTTCCGAGCGCTTTGATACCCTTTTTTCCTTGTCTGTTTCAGGCATGAGTGCGCATATCGGCGGAATAGCTGAGAATCAATATAACCATGACCGGCGGTATTGGAGGACATCCGATGGCGGAACGAGTCGCGATTTTCGACACGACCCTGCGCGACGGCGAGCAGTCGCCCGGCGCGAGCATGAACGCCCACGAAAAAATCCAGATGGCGTTGCAGCTCGAGCGCCTCGGTGTCGACGTGATCGAAGCGGGCTTCCCCATCGCGTCTCAGCAGGAATTCGAGAGCGTCCAGCAGATCGCCGCAACCGTCCAGAAACCCGGCGTGGCCGCGCTGGCGCGCGCCGTCGACAAGGACATCGAGCGCGCCGCGGCGGCCCTGGAAAAGGCCGTGTCGCCCACCCTGCACACCTTTATTGCGACCTCCGACATCCACCTCGAACACAAGCTGCGCATGACGCGCGACCAGGTGCTCGAACAGGCCGGCAAAGGCGTGCGTCTGGCGAAGCGTCTCATCGGCCGGGTGGAATTCTCCGCGGAGGACGCCACCCGCTCCGACCTCGACTATCTGGTCGCGATCACCAAGGTGGCCATTGAGGCGGGCGCGTCCGTAATCAATCTCCCCGATACCGTCGGTTATACCACCCCCGGCGAAATCGAGGAGATGTTCCGCTATGTCATCGCCAACACCCCGGGTTCCGACCGCGTCGTATTCTCGAGCCACAACCACAACGACCTCGGCCTGGCCGTGGCGAACGCCCTGGCCGCCGCGCGCGGCGGCGCCCGGCAAATCGAATGCACCGTCAACGGCATCGGCGAACGCGCCGGCAACACCTCCCTCGAAGAAGTCGTCATGACCATCAAGACGCGCCAGAACGTCTACCCGTTCGAGACCGGCATCGTCACCGAGGAGATTACCAACGCCAGCCGCCAGTTGAGCAACGTCACGGGGCTGCCCGTGCCCTACAACAAGCCCATCGTCGGGCGAAACGCCTTCGCCCACGAGGCAGGCATCCACCAGCACGGCGTCATCGCCAGCCGCCTCACCTACGAGATCATGACCCCCGAATCGGTCGGCCGGACCCGGAGCGAGCTGGTCCTGGGCAAACATTCCGGAAAGCACGGTCTCGCGAAACGCTGCGAGGAACTGGGCTACACCCTCACCGGGGAAGAACTGCAGCGGCTCTATGACCGGTTCATCGAACTCACCGACCGCAAGAAGGAAGTGTTCGAAGACGATCTGCGCGTACTCATCGCCTCCCTGCGGCACGAGAACTTCGAGACCTACCGCCTGATCCATGTGCGGACCTCCGGCGGCGACCCGACCATGGCGCTGGTGAAACTCCAGCACGGGGAAGACACGATCTTCGAGACCGCCACCGGCGACGGACCCGTCCATGCCGCCTGCATGGCCATCGAGCGCATCACCGGGGTGAGCGGGCGGCTCAGCGAGTTCCAGATCCGCGCCGCAACCCCGGGCAAGGACGCACTCGGCGACGCCCACGTGACGGTCGAATTCGAGGGCAAGGCCTACTACGGCACCGGCGCCAGCACCGACATCATCGAAGCCGCCATCATGGCCTACCTCAACGCGCTCAACAAGTATTTCGCCATGACCAAGTAGCGGTAACCGGGAGACCGAAGGCCTCCGGAGCGGGCGCTCCGGAGGTCTTTTGCTGTTCGCGGGCGCCTTTACGCGGGACAATCCACGCGGTATGCTATCCGCCGGCGGCGGGTTGCCCGCCGCGCAATGGGGTGTCTTGCTCACCGGCGAGGGTTGTGACCCATGAAATTCGGCAACACACTCGAAGATTACGTGCACAGCAGTGAGCCCCACACCCGGTCCGGCACGCTCCTGCTCGAAAGCGCGCGGCGTCTTCGCATCAAGCCGGACGACGCGGCCCAGATCATCAAACCCTCCACCGTATATATCCAGCGCCTTCCCGTGCCTATCATGGGCAGGGTGGTCAACGTCATTTCGGGGATCGTGCTGCACAACCGCGCCCGCGGCCCCTATAAGGGCGGCATCCGGATTGCCAAAGATGTCGATATCTGGGAGACGACCGAACTTGCCCGCCTTATGACCCTCAAGACCGCCCTGGCCGATATTGATCTCGGCGGCGGAAAATCGGGAATCAGCATCGACCTGCGCGCGCTTCACGCCGCCATGCTCAGGGAAAAGCGGTTTCTGGGCGATTTCCGCGAATTCGCCCGCATCGCCAAGGCCGACATCATCATCGAGTTCACCGACCAGTTCGGCTGGCTCTTTTCCGGCCACCATTACATCCCCGCGCCCGACATGGGAAGCGGCGCCGAGGAAATGGTGCGCATCTACAACGCCACCCTCGATCCCGCCTCCGTCACCGGGAAACCCGACGGCGTCGAGGGCTGGCTCCCCGGCCGCACCGAGGCCACCGGATACGGCGTCTGGTATGCCGCCGTCAAGGACATGGAACGCCGCGGACTCGCCCCCGACCAGTGCACCGCCGCCATCCAGGGCTTCGGCAAGGTCGGAATGCATGCCGCCACCGCTCTGCACCGCTCCGGGGTCCGCATCGTCGGCCTCACCGACCTGACCGGCGGGCTCTACGACCCGGGCGGACTCGATACCCTGGACGTGGCCGCCCACTATGCCCGCCACGGCTCGTTCAACGGCTACAAGGCCCGCTCCCTTACCAGCAAACGCCTGTTCGGGCTCCGCGTGGACTACCTCATCCCCGCCGCGACGGGCCACGTCATCCATGCCGGCAACGCGGACCACGTGCAGGCCCGCGTCATCGTCGAAGGCGCCAATATGCCGGTAACGTACGACGCCATGAAGATCCTCACGGAAAAGGGCGTCGACATCATCCCCGACATCTACGCCAACGCGGGCGGCGTCATCGCGTCAAACCTCGAATTCCGCCAGGCCCTGGGCGGACAAAAATTCACCCGTCCCATGACGTTCGCCCACATCCGCGAACGCTTCGACGCCACCTATGACGCCATGAAACCGCTCATGAAAAAAGGACGAACGATGACCGAAGCGAGTATCGACGTCGCCCTGCAACGCATTCATCAGACCATGACCGAACGCGACCTGCTTTCGAGGTAACCGTCCCATGCCGGATAAAGCCGCCGAGCATCCCAAGGAACACGCCGCAAAAACCGTCATCGGATGGTCCGAATACGTCGCCCTGCCCGAGTGGGGCATCGGACGCCTCCCCGCCAAAATCGACACGGGAGCGCGCACCAGTTCGCTCCATGTCGACAACCTTCAGATTCTCGACGCCCACCGCGTCTCGTTCGAGGTCGTCCTCAGCCGCAGGCACAGCAACAGGCGGGTCAAGGTGACCGCCAAAGTGGCGAAGTGGGGGAGGGTTCGCTCCAGTTCCGGCCACTACCATACCCGCTGTTTTGTCCACACCCGCATCCGGCTCGGGGCCGTCGAAAAAGACATCGAGCTTTCACTGGCATCGCGCGAGGAGATGCTTTATCGTATGCTGTTGGGCCGAAAAGCGCTCGAAAAGGATTTTCTGGTGGATGTATCCAGACGCCGCGCCCTCGGCAAACCCGCGAAACCCAAACGAAAGAAACCAACGCCCATATGAAGATCGGGATCCTCAGCCGCCAGCCGCGAAGCTACAGCACCCGGCGGCTCCGTGAAGCCGCCAAGCTGCGCGGCCACACCGTTCAGGTGCTCGATACGCTCCGCTTCGCCATTTCGCTCGAAAAGCAGGAGCCCGACCTCTACTACCGGGGCCGGAAACTCCCGGCCTTTGACGCCGTGATCCCCCGGATCGGCGCGTCCATCACGTTCTACGGGCTCGCGGTGCTCCGCCAGTTCGAGCAGATGGGCATCTATGTCCCCAACGAGTCCGTCGCCATCTCCCGGTCGCGCGATAAACTGCGCGCCACCCAGTTGTTCAGCCGCTACTCCATCGGCATCCCCGCCACCGAGTTCGTGCGCGACAGCACCGACATCCTCCCGGCCATCCGCCGCGTCGGAGGCGTTCCCGTCATCATCAAGGTCATCGAGGGCACCCAGGGCGTCGGCGTCATACTCGCCGAAACCGAGAAAGTCGCCGAGGCCATCATCCAGACCCTGCACGGGGCCAAGCAGAACGTCCTCATTCAGAAATTCGTCAAGGAAAGCCACGGCTGCGACATCCGCGCCTTTGTCGTCGGCGACCGCGTCGTGGCCGCCATGCGCCGGATCGCCAAACCGGGCGAATACCGCAGCAATGTGCACCGCGGCGCCTCCGTCGAACCGGTCTCCCTCACAACCGACTTCGCCCACACCGCGCTCCGCGCCGTCCAGATCATGGGGCTGGGCATCGCGGGGGTCGACATGCTCGAGTCGGCTGAAGGCCCGCAGATCATGGAAGTCAACTCGTCCCCGGGCCTCGAGGGCATCGAGAAAGCCACCGGCATCGATGTCGCCAGCGCCATCATCGAGTTCGTCGAGCAGCAAGTCCTCTTCCCCGACGTCGACCTGCGCCAGCGGCTGCGCCTTACCGGCGGATTCGGAATCGCCGAGTTCCCCGTACGCGGCATGCCCGAACTGGAAGGCAAAACGCTGCGCGACACCCCCCTCGCCAGCCGCAACATCTACGTGCTCACCATCACCCGCCACGATGCCGTCGTTCCCCAGCCCAAAGCCGACGACATCATCCAGACCGGCGACGTGCTGCTTTGCTATGGCGATCTGCGCGAACTGCGTAGTATGATGCCTCCGCATAAACGGCGAAAACGCCCGCGTAAACGCAACGATAAGGAGAAGAATAAAGGGTGAGTGCCCGAAATGGCCTGAACGGCCGGATGGCCCTGGAAAACCGGTCGTTCGATGAACGCAAGACCCTCGTGATCGCCGGGCAGAACATCCCGCTCGGAGAAACGCGCGAGCTTCAACTGCCCTTCGACGAAACCTATCTCGGCGAACCCGTCTCCCTGCCCATTTACGTCATGCGCGCCCCGCAACCCGGCCCGCGCGTGTTCCTCACCGGCACCCTCCACGGCGACGAGCTCAACGGGATGGGCATCATCCGCGAACTGCTCTACGGCGACCCGCTTCAACTCATCCGGGGCTCCCTCATCCTCATCCCCGTCATCAACATCCACGGCCTCGAACGTCATTCACGCTACATGCCCGACCGCCGCGATCCCAACCGCTGTTTTCCGGGCTCGGCGCGCGGCAGCCAGACCAGCCGCATGGCCCACGCCATCTTCACCGAAGTCGTCAAACAATGCGACTACGGCATCGACTTCCACAGCGCCGCCGTGCGCCGCGTCAACTACCCCAATGTGCGCGCGTACACCCGCAACCCCCGGACACGCCTGCTCGCCGAAGCCTTCGGCTGCGAGCTGATTGTCAACAACCAGGGCCCTCAGGGCTCCCTCCGCCGGTCCGCGGTCCAGGCCGGCGTGCCCTCCATCATCCTCGAGGCCGGCGAAGTCTGGAAGATCGAGCCCACCGTCGTCGAAATCGGCGTCCGCGGCGTCCTCAACGTCCTCCGTTCCATCGGCATGCTCCGGGGCGAACCGCGCAGACCGCCCTTCCAGCTCATCGTGACCAAAACCACCTGGGTTCGCGCTCCCATGGGCGGCATCCTCGATTTTCACGCCCGCCCCGGCGACCTCGTCCGCCGCAACGAATGCCTCGCCACCATGTCCAGCATCTTCAACCAGGAACAATCCTCGCTGCTGGCCCCCGTAGACGGCATCGTGCTCGGCATGACCACCATGCCCGCCGTCAAACCCGGCGGTCCCGTCTATCACCTCGCCGCCCTCTCGAAGCGCAACTTCCAGCAGGCCCAGCAACACCTCAAGAACGGCGAACGTCACGGCATGTTCGGCCGCGTCCGGCGCGAACTCACCTCCGCCATGGCTTTCCGCGAACACGAGACCCGAAACCACAACGAAAAATCCTAGCCGCGCGCCCCTTGCGTTCGCGCACACCCCTGCCGCCGCAAATCGCGCCGTCACCCGCCGTCCGTGCCGCCTGCTTGACTTCCCCGCCCCGGTCGACTATCAATAAGCCACACGGACTCGTGGCGTTTCACGACGAAAAGGGGGAACGATGGACACACTCGGCATGGGCATCGTCGGATGCGGATGGGTTGCGGAAGAATACATCAAGGCCGCTCTGCACGATGGACGCGTCGAAGTGCGCGCCCTCGTCAGCCGCACGCCCGGCAAACCCGAGACCTACCGCCAGCAGTACAACCTCGACGCCACCATCGGCAACGATTACGAGGAAATGGTCCGGCGCAACGACATCGACCTCGTCGTCGTGTCCACGCCCCACGACCTGCACACCGGCCCCGTCGTGGCGGCCGCCGAAGCCGGCAAACACGTCATCATCGAAAAGCCCGTCGCCCTCACCATGGACGATGTCCGGAAGCAGCAGGCCGCCGTCAACAAGACCGGCGTCAAGACCATCGTCAGCTTCGTTCTCACGTGGAATCCTCTCCTTATGACCATCGACGAGCTCATCCGCACCGGCGCCCTCGGCAATGTGTTCATGGTCGAGGTGGACTATATGCACCGCATCTGGTGCGGCGCCGAAAAATGGCTCGGCAGCAAAAAGCAGGCCGGAAGCTCCTTCCTCGCGGGCGGCTGCCACGCCGTCAGCGCCATGCAATGGTTCGCGCGCAGCGAGGCCGTCGAAGTCTGCGCCTATTCCGTCCAGACCGAAAACCCCAACGACTATCCCGGCACCACCACCGCCGTCGTCAAATTCGCCGACGGCAAAATCGGCCGCACCACCAGCTGTTTCGACGCCCAGATGCCCTACGTCTTCAACATCGGCGTCTATGGCACGGAAGGTTCCGTCCGCAATGACAAGGTCTTCGCGCCAAAGCTCTTTCCCGGCCAGAACGCGTTCATGACCGTGCCCTGCGCCCTGCCCGACAGCGGCGACGTCACGCACCATCCCTTCCAGGGCGAGGTCACCCATTTCGTCGACTGCATTCTCGAAAACAAAAAGCCGTTCCCGAACCTCGATGACGCCGCGAAAACCATGGCCGTCTGTATTGCCGCCGACGTCTCCAGCGCCGAGGGCCGCCCCGTCAAGACCTCCGAGGTTTGATGCGCGGCGTACACCCGTCGAGGGCCGCTGTTGTCGACGCTCGAGGCGCGTTTGTGTTACTTTCTTTCCATGCACCGGCGTGCATGACATCGCCTCGCGAAGGAGTTGCACCATGACCCAACGTGCGCAGCATGGACTCAACCGGCGCGAATTCCTGAAACACACGAGCCGTGGCGCGATGGCCGGCGGGCTCCTTGGCGCGGCCGGCCCGGCACGCACCGCGTTCGCCCAGGCGCAGGACGCCGCTCAGCCCGCCGCCGCGACACCCGGCAACGGCCTCCGCGTCGGCTGGGCCACCGTCAGCATCACCCCCGACCAGCCCGTCCAGCTCCACGGCCAGTTCCACGAGCGCGTCTCCGAACGCGTGCTCGACCCCTGTCTGGCCACCGCCCTGGCCCTCGAGCGCGGCGGCGAACAGGCCATTATGGTGAGTTGCGACATCGTGAACGTGCAACGCGAAGTCGCCGAGGACGTCCGCAACCGCGTCGCGCAGCAACTGCCCGGGTTCGACGCCCGCAAACTCTTCATCAACGCCACCCACACCCACACCGGCCCCACCATGACCATCGGCCTCTACAAAGACCCCGACCCGGGCGTGATGTCTCCCAAAGCTTACGCCGATTTCTTCGCCCGGAACGTCACCCGGGCCGCGGTCGAGGCCTGGAACGCGCGCCGTTCGGGCGCCGTCAGCCGCGCCGCCGGGCATGCCGCCATCGGGTTCAATCGCATCGCCAAATACAAAGACGGCAGCTCCCAGATGTACGGCAAATCCGGCCGGCCCGATTTTCAGGGGCTCGAAGGCGGCAATGACCACGGGCTCGAACTCCTCTTCTTCCACGATGACGCCCAGGCATTGACCGGCGCCCTCATCAATATCGCGTGCCCCTCGCAGGTCGTCGAAGGACAACGGTTCGTTTCCGCCGATTTCTGGGGACCCGCCCGACAGCAGCTCCAGGCCATCTACGGCGAACACCTTTACGTCTATGCCATGGTCAGCGCCGCCGGCGACCAGTCGCCCCGCGACCTCGTCCGACGCGGCCGCAATGAACCCGACATGCGCGACATTCCCGGCCAGCAGGAGATGGCCCGGCGGCTGGTCGACGCCGTGCGGAGTGCCCACGACACAACGAAAACGCCGCCGGTGAGCGACCCCGAATTCCGTCATCACACCGAAGAACTCGCGCTTCCCGCCCGGAAAGTCACGGACGAAGAGGCCGCCATGGCCCGCGAGGAAATTGCCCGGCTGACCAAGGACGGCCCGCCCCAGCCCGCCTCCCACCAGGCCGGCACGGTACTGCGCATGAACAAGCTGCTCGAACGCTACCAGACGCAGGGCGACGCTCCGGTCTATTCCATGGACCTCCACGTCATCCGGCTCGGCGATGTGGCCATCGCCACCAATCCATTCGAGCTGTATCTCGACTACGGCAACCAGATGAAGGCGCGGAGCCGGGCCGAACAGACCTTCATCGCCCAGCTTACCGGCGATCGCGGCAAGTACCTGCCCACGCGGGCCGCCCTGCCCGGAAAGGCCTACGGATCGCGCATCACCGAAAACGAAGTCGGTCCTGAAGGCGGTGAACTCCTCGTCGAGCGCACCGTGGAAATTATCAACAGCATGTGGGAGGCGTAAGAGGGACACGGCAGCACGATGCTGCACTCCCGCCGCAACCGACACAACGCAGGAGGGACGTTCCATGGCAGAGATTCAGGTTGGATTGAACACCGAGGCATTCCGGCACGCCGACAAACCCCTGGAGTATTCGCTCGCGGCCATCCGCAAGCAGGGCTACCGCTACTGCGAACTCAACATGCTCAACGGCCGCGATCTGCTCTGCGAAGCAGGCTACTACGGCGCCGTCAGCATGGAGCGCGACCCGCTCGAAGTCAAAGCCATTGTCGACAGCTTCGGCCTCAAGGTCAGCGCCGTCAGCGCGCATGCCCCCATGGCGCAGCCCGAAATCAGCATCCCGTTCCTGACCCGCGCCATCGAGTACGCCGATGCCCTCGGCGCCACCTGTGTGTGCACCGACGAAGGCGTTGTACCCGCCTGGATGAGCAAGAAGCAGGCCTTCAACATCATCTACTACACCCTGCGCAGGGTCCTGCCCGTCGCCGAACGCCACAAGATCCACATCGGGCTGGAGCCGCACCAGAAGTACTCGGTTAAGCTCAACACCTATCTCGAACTGCTTAACCTCGTCGAATCGCCCTACATGAGCTGCAACCCCGACACCGGAAACATCTTCATGGCCGGACAGGACCCCTACGAATTCCTCGAAGCCATCGCCAAACGCATCGTCCACGTCCACGCCAAAGACATCGGCGGCGTCGTCATGGGCGACCGCGGCAAAGTCACCGGCGTGCCCTCCGGATGCGCCTGCGGCGAAGGCGTCCTCGATTGGCAGCGGATCGTCAAAATCCTCCGCAAAGCCAAGTTCAAAGGCGTCCTCTCCGTCGAATGCAGCTCCGAAGAACAGGGCCGCGCCAGCATCAAGCACCTGCGCAAGGTCCTGAAAGCAAAATAACCGCCGCCTTTCGCCATACAGAGCAGCGAACCACGAAGGAGACGCATCCCATGAAGCACCCGGCTTCCGTCTTCACCGCAATCGCAGTGTCGTTTCTTTTGGTTCACGGAGTGGCCCTGGCCGCACAGAACGACGAGCAGCCCCATACCGGGCTGCTCGTCGGCTGGGGCGCCGCGGACGTGACCCCCGAGGAGCCCGTGGTCGTCCAGGGCCAGTTCCACGCGCGCGTATCCGAAGGCGTGATGGACCCCCTGACCGCCACCGCGCTGGTTTTCGAGTCGCTGAACAACGGGGAATCAACCGGCCGTGCGGCGATGGTAAGCTGTGATTTCTCGGCCGTATCGGATTGCATTCGCGACGCCGTCCGGGAACATCTTCGCAGCGCGCTCCCCGAATTGGACCCGATGTCGATCTTTTTCAGCGCTACGCATACCCACACAGGCCCGGCGACCTACGCGAAACCGCGCTATTCCCAAGCGGACACCGAAGAGCCGTTTCCGTATGGCGTGGACCTCGGCGTAATGCCGACCGCGGACTATGTCGCGTTCGCCGCGGAACGCATGGCCGCAGCCATTATCCAAGCCTGGAACTCCCGGGCGCCGGGCGGTATCGGTTTCGGACTCGGACACGCCGTTGTGGGCCGAAACCGCTTGATGGCTTATGCCGACGGAACCAGCCGCATGTACGGGAAGACCGACGACCCCGATTTCCGCAATGTCGAGGGGTACGAGGACCATTCGGTCAACCTCCTGTTCACCTACGACCGTGACAGCCAACTGACCGGCGTGGTCGTCAATCTGGCATGTCCATCCCAGGTCTCCGAAAGTCTATTCGAGCTCAGCGCCGATTTCTGGCACGAGACACGCCAGGAACTCCGGAAACGTCTCGGCGCCGGCGTGCAAGTCCTCGGTCAGGCGAGTGCCGCAGGCGATCAGTCGCCCCACATCCGGATCGAGCAACGGGCTGAGGAACGCATGTGGAAGCTGGCAGGCCGTACCCAGCGGGAAGCAATCGGAAACCGCATCGCCAACGCCGTGATGGAGGTCCTGCCCTGCGCCGGGAAGGAGATAGACTGGAACCCGGCCTTGATTCACCGTGTCGAAACCCTCGACCTCATCCGGAGACCCCTCTCCGAGCAAGATGCCCAAAACGCGGCATCCGAAAGAGAGAAATACCAGAAGGAATACGAGGCGCTGCTCCGCGATCTGGAAGCACACCCCGAGAAACGCGAAGAGAACCGTTGGTACGTCAACATCACCCGGGCGTACCGGCGCATGAAACGCGAGGATAACGTCATGAGGCGCTTCGAAGAACAACAGACGCAGCCCACCTTGCCCTTCGAGGTCCATGTTCTGCGCCTGGGCGACATCGCCTTCGCCACCAACCCCTTCGAGCTCTACCTCGACTACGGCATGCAGATCAAAGGCCGCAGCAAAGCCACCCAGACCTTCCTCGTGCAACTTGCGGGACCCGGCTCCTACCTGCCCACCCCGCGCTCCATCGCCGGAGGCGCCTACGGCGCCGTCCCCGCCAGCACCGAAGTCGGACCCGAAAGCGGCCAAATCCTCGTCAACTGGACCATCAACACCATCAACGGGATGTTTGAAGAATAGGGCATCAGGGGACCACACCGCGAACCAGCGATACGAGGTAGCGACTGAAGAAGACCTGAATTGATGGCTGTCTGCAACTGATGTATAATTGTAAATGCGAATGAAGAAGACCGGCTGACACGTGCCATCAGGGGCCGTCACATGATTCCCACTTTCAGCCAGGGGAATCTGCCCGCGCTAAGGCCATGTAATCGGGTTCAAGTGCGCACGCGCATGAGGGTATGTAAGATGTCGAGTGCCGCCTGAGATTTGGATGCGCCCCGTGGC